>JAEEGK010023166.1_pt1 | contig 12972 bp, 10 predicted proteins | sample 8958771 | NCBI WGS metagenome assembly JAEEGK01 (sample SAMN16246547, study PRJNA631951) | gut metagenome | biome: gut microbiome; feature: rumen; material: SC-attached | host: Bos | place: Iran: Karaj | collected 2018-10 | reverse complement strand
TTTTGCTTATTATAACATTTTTGTTATAACGAATCCACTATCGGTATTAGAAAGTCATAATTACAGGGGGTATCATTTAATTAGTTTAAATGATTTTTAGGAGGATTTTTATTATGTCTAGAGAAGAGTTAGTAGCAAATTTAATTCAGTATGCTGCACTTGCTTTTAAGGTAGATGCAAGCACACTTACTGAGGATACCAATCTTAACGAGCTTGGTACATCTTCACTTCAGCGTGTTGCCATGTCTGCTTCAATTGAGAATGAGTACGACGTTATGATTCCAGTTGCAAGATTTGGAAACTTTGAGACTATTGGTAAGCTTGCAGATTTCGTTATGGAGGAAGCCGAATAAGATGGTACAAAACGTTAAATTAGGAAAAAACATGAGAAGTGTTTCTATCGTTGGTATAGGTGCAACACCTTTCATGAATCTTATTAAAAATGATACTTATCATGGCCTTACAAACGGCGAGCTTTTCGGACATGCTGCTCTTGATGCCATGAAGGATGCCCATATTGAGCCAAGGGATGTTCAGTATTTCTTCCACGGCTCAGCCAACCCACATGTGTTAAATCACTGCATTACTCCAAATGTTCAGGTGGCTGATTGGTTTGGTATGAGAGGAAAGGGTTCCCTTTCTCATTCAGAGGGATGCTGTACAGGTTATATTGCATTGGAGGAGGCTGTATTTGCAGTTGCTTCAGGTGCATACGATATTGTACTTTCAGGTGCCTGCGATATGGGTACAGGTATGCCTGATGGCAATACTCCAGATCACATGAGAGTGGAGATGTCTACAGAGATTCTCTTCCCTGATTTGGATTCTATATTTGACAGAGCTTACGGTAGATACTTAGGCGGCGGTCCAGGTATGAATCACGATGACTGGATTAACCTTTATGCACATGAAAACAATCTCACACCAGATGAGATTGACGATGTGCTTAATCACCAGTCATATCACATGAGACGTGCTGGTGCTCTTTGCCCACGTGCTGTCAGAAGAACTACTTTTGATGAGATGGCAAAAGAGGCTGGCTATGATGATGTTTGGGAGTACATGAAGAGCCCACACAATCCAAAGATGACACAGTACTTGAGAACAAGCTCTGATTCCTGTGTTGCAGATGGTGCAGCAGCTTGTATCGTAGTGCCAACAGAGATTGCACATCAGTTTACAGACAAGCCGGTTGAGGTGCTTGCAACAGGTGCTTCTGTACTTGATGCCATCGTGCCACATCTTGAAAAGAAGGCTACAGCAGAGGCTGCTCGCCAGGTATTTGAGGCAACAGGTCTTACTGCTGACGATATGGACTTATTATTTGTAAACGACTTTATCGGTTCATCAGCCTTCCTTGCTGCAGAGGAGATTGGTTATCTTCCAAAGGGTGAGGGATGGAAATATGTACTTGATGGCCGTATAGCTTATGACGGCGACAAGCCTATCAACACAAACGGTGGACGTACATCTTATGGTCATGCCTTTGGGGCATCAGGAATGGCTGATGTATTTGAGGCTGTTACACAGATGCGAGGTAAGGCTGGTCTTCGCCAGGTTAAGAAGCTTCCAAAGCATGTATTCTTACGTGGATTCGGCGGCGCACAGAATGTTCGTGCAACAATTCTTAGAGCAGGATTTTAAGGAGGAGTAAAATGGATAACAACAATACAATCAAAACAGAAGACTTCTGGAATCCTGAGCACATTGTTGAGAAATTCTGGAATGGTCTTGCTGAGGGGAAAATATTAGGCAGAAAGTGCAAGGAATGTGGAGCTATTGAGTTCCCACCACATCTTGCCTGCAACGAGTGTGGCTACCACGAGACAGAGTGGATAGAGCTTAGCGGTAAGGGTACATTAAAAAGCTTTGTCTTTACAGGTATTTTAAATGCACGTCTCGAGCTTGAGGATAAGGGTGTAAAATATGTTTGCGGTGAAGTTCAGTTGGACGAGGGGCCAGCAATCAATGCAATCATCCTTGGTATCTCCAAGAAAAAGGGCAGAGAGATTGAGCCAAAGCTTCCGCTTAAGGTTAAGCCGGTATTCTTCGACATGGGAAGATATACAACACTTTTCTTTGAGCTTGATGAAGATTAAAAATGATTAGTACAAATATTCCATCCAGGGAAAAGAAAATATTGTCGATACTAAATGCTAGACATGGGATTGTTTCAGGCAAGGAGCTGTCTACCAAAATCGGAGTCAGTGAGCGCACAATCCGAAGTGATATCAGTCACATCAATTCAGCCTTGGCAGATTTGGGCATTCAGATTCAGGCCGTCCACAGTAAGGGCTATACCATACAGGTTAAGGACAGGTCTATTTTGCTTGAGATTTTTTCGGATGAGCAAAATTTTATTACCAAGGATGATAGAATCACAGCCTTGTTATTAAAGCTGTTGCGTCATGACGACTGGTATAATCTAGGCGAGCTTGAGGATGAGATGTTTGTCAGCAATACCACTTTAGAAAAGGATATCAAGGTACTTAATAAAATAATATTTGAGCAGCATCCATACCTAAAGGTTGAGCGAAAGTTAAACAGTATCCGCTTGGAGGATGATGAGCGCAAAAAACGTGATTTGCTTACAAGATATTACGCCAAAAACTGGGATTATGATTCCACAGAGGGCATTGTGCTAAAGCAGGATGAGTTTGGAGAAGAACTGCTTAAAGAGGTTCAAAAGGTGGTGAAGAAAACACTTCACGCATCAGGGGCTCACCTTGATGATTTCGCATTTATATATCTTTCTCTTGCCATAGCAGTGATGATATTTAGAGTGAAAAACGGCCATTGCATAAACAGTGATGACAAGGCCTTTATTGATGAGGATATTAGGATTGTTTTAGACAGTCTGTCTGAAAGCCAGAAAGTATCCCTTTTGCCAGGTGAATACCACTATTTGTCTCAGATTAAGCAGCAGCTGGTATTCCTTTGCCTTAAAACATATTCCAAGAACTATGTATTGAATAATACGGATATACGATGTCATGAAATCGTCAACAATCTGTTGGAGGATTTACTTCGTAAATACGGTATTGATTTTACAGAGGATGACAAACTATTTGTAGATTTAACCAGACATGTTCAGGCTCTTGTAAGCGGTATCGTGGCACCACATTTACAAAACCATGTGTTGGGAGATGAGCTGCGCAAGAAAAATCCGTTCTTGGGCGACATTGCCCACTACATGCGCTGCTGTCTTTCAGAAAAATGTGAGATTGCTCTTGGAATTGAAGAAGAGGATTACCTGCTTCCTTTTATCATGCTTTCAGAGGAGGCTCGCTACAAGAAAAAGCGAGGAGATGGCATACCTACTGCTGTGGTAAGCCACTACAACGAAAGTATGACACACTATTTGATGGAGACTTTAAACCGCCACTACGGTGGAATCCTTAGGCTCTACGGCCCATATGCCATGTACAACAAGGAGCTTATAGATAAAGACCAGATTAGATTGGTGCTTACAACTGTAAAGGTGGATGCCTTTAAAAAATATTTCAATACTCCAAGCCTTACAGTTTCACCTCTTATAGATGAAAAGGATCAGGCGGAGATAGACCTGTACCTTACCAGCCTGAAGAATCATTATCTGTACAAGGTGCCTCAGAAACAAATGGAGGCTTATTTTTTAAATGAGTTGTGCTATAGATTGCCGGATAAGAGCAATTTAACATCAGCTATAAGTAGCATTGAGGATAAAATAAAAGATGTGCTTGGCATAGATAGACTTAAGCCATTTGACATGGAGGAAGACTATTATTGCAGCCTTAGTAATGGATTGTTATTCTGCTATCAGGTTACCAATCAGTTGCAGGAGCCTGCCGTAAGTCTTGTGGATTTAGGTAAGGATTTATCCAGCAAGCATCAGCGAAATATCAAGACTGTAATGTATATGCTAATGCCAGAAAAGGATATGCAGACCCTTGGCTGGTTTTATTACATGGCCATGGCCTTTGCATGGTATCCTCAGGAACTGAGGTCCGTTTTTGAAGGAACCTCAGTTGAGGATTTGTCTTTTAATATCAGCCGTGGAATAGAGAATTCAAATCGTATATACGAAGATTAAAGGGATGATAAAGTGTTTTGCAGTTCCTGCAGATCTCCATCCAAATGCTGATACATGCTAATATAATAATTGTAAAGCTTGTCGTAGGCCTCTTCCCATTCTGGGACGGGTTCTACGACTTCTTTTATTTTGACCATTTTCTTAACAGCTTCTGATAAGTCAGGGTAGATACCAACTGCGTGTCCCGCAAGAAGAATGTCACCAAATGGCACATCGCCGGAAATATCATCTAAAACGTATACTGGCATGTGAAGCATGGAAGCCTTGATTTTGTTCCAGGTCATACTCTTTGAACCGCCGCCTGTGATACGGAGGTTTTCGGCAACGCCGCCAGCATCCTTGATGGTATCCATTACATGACGAAGAGCAAAGGCTGTGCCCTCGAATATTGCTCGTATGATGTGGGCTCTATCTGTTGTGAGATTGAGTCCGATAAACATTCCTCTGGCATGAGAGTTCCAAAGTGGGGCACGCTCACCGCCGGCCATATATGGGAAGAAGAACAAGCCTTCTGCTCCAGGCTTTACAGTCAAAGCAACCTTGTTCATGTAGTCGTAAATGTTTTTGCCTGCCTCGATTGAGCTGGCCACATCAGCCTCACCCATCTGCTCAACATACCATCTGATGGCAGCACCGGTTGTTCCGATTGGACCGTCGTATACAAATGGCATTGTCTCAAGACCGACAGGGCGTGTGACAACAGGTACATCGCAGGCACTTGCCTTTGGTGCACTTGCAAAAATGAGAGATGACGTACCGGCACTTTCTCCGGCATCACCAAGCTTGCTAAGTCCGATTGCATACATTGAAGCCATGGCGTCAGAGCAGCCTGCTACAACAGGAGTACCTGGACAAAGTCCTGTTTCTTTGGCGGCCTTTTCTGTTACATAGCCGATTATGTCGGTGCAGTTTTTAACAGGTGGCATTATCTCATCAAGATTGACGCCGATTACATCACCAACTTCCTTAGCCCATTTTAATGTGGAAAGATTCATCAGTTGGGTGCGGCTTGCTGTATCAATATCGATGGTAAGCTCCCCTGTAAGCTTGTAGTTAAGGTAGCTGTTGGCCTGCATAATTGTAGCTGTGCGCTCAAATTCCTCTGGAAGATTTCTCTTAAGCCACAATAGCTTGCCAGGCAGGAATGCCACACTTGGCTGACCGCCAACAATGCTGACAAATTTATCAAAACCTATTTTTTCAGTTACTTCATTAGTCTCTGCCACAGAGCGACCATCGGCATAAATGATTGCGTTGTGAACAGGATTGCCATCTGCATCAAGAGGCAAAAGTGTAGGACATTGTGAGCTGATGGAAATACCCTTAATATTAGCCACCACCTCATCGCCTGCGAGAGCAGTCATATATTTTAATATAGCGATAGTGCTGGTCCACCATTGAGCCGGATCCTGCTCTATCATATTTTGGCCCGGAAAAATCTTTCCTAGGCTTCGGGAAGCTGTGGCTATCAGCTTTCCTTCTCCGTCCATAATATTACCTTTAACATTGGTTGTTCCTAAATCAATGCCAAGAAGGTAGCAGTTTTTCAAGTTCATTGTCTGACCTCCCTAAATTAGTTTCTCCTAGTTTGTAATTTATCATCCTAAACTTTCCTATTCAATTTCGCTGATTGCCGCTTATTAACGGAAATATAAAATTTGAGACTGGCCAGCGTAGGGCGTAGATTGAATACATAAAGAATTGATGCTCACAGGAGAGGTATTAAAGGAGGAGTATATGTCAACAAGATATCCAGGGAAGGATAAATATCCTAACCTATTTAAATCAATAAGAATAGGAAATTTGAAATTAAAAAATAGAATCATAGCAGCACCAACAAGCCCAAGCATGATTACAACTGAAGGGTTGTTCACACCAGAGATGGCAGCTTACCTTGAGGAGAAGGCCTTGGGTGGATGTGCAGTTGTTACATATGGAGAGGCGATTCCACACAGCAAGACAGGAAAGAGCCACAACAAGCAGCTGCAGCTGGATGCCTTTGGCGTTCGCCAGGGACTTACAGAGTCAACTCGTATGATTCACAACGCAGGAGGCCTTGCAAACATTCAGTTGTCCCACGGTGGTATGTACGGTGGACTTGCCTCTGTAGGCGGCGACGTGGGAGTTGGGGACAAGGCTTACGGCCCTAGCGAAATGGAAATGCCAGCAGGTCACGTATATGAAATGCCAAAGGAGCTTATATATGAAATCGTAGAATCCTATGGCAAGGCTGCAAAGCTTTGTAAGGATGTGGGATATGACATGGTTCAGGTACACGCAGCCCATGGCTGGTTGTTCAATCAGTTCATGTCACCACTGTTCAATCACCGCACAGATGAGTTTGGTGGCTCATTAGAAAACAGAGTAAGATTCCTTTCACTTGCGCTTGAGGCAGTTCGCTCAGCAGTCGGCCCGGGATTTCCAATCGAGCTTAGAATGAATGGCGATGATTTCCAGGAAGGCGGATTGACACTTTCTGATTATGTGGAAATAGCGAAGATGGTTGAGGATAAAGTTGATATGTTCAACATCTCTTGTGGAAATCATGAGGATCCTGCAATGTTTTGCAGAACCCATCCAAATTCATTTTTCCCAAGAGGAGTAAATGTTTATCTTTCAGCAGAGATTAAAAAGCATGTGAGCAAGCCGGTTGCATGTGTGGGCTCTTTAAATGACCCTGCACAGATGGAAGAAATAATCGCAAGCGGCCAGGCCGACATGGTTGAAATAGGTAGAGCTCTTGTGGCAGACCCATACTTGCCAAAGAAGACTCTTGAGGGCAGGGAAGACGATATAAGCCCATGCTTAAGATGCTATGAGTGCTTTGGCGCCACAGGTCAGCTTGAGATGATTAAATGTACTGTTAACCCAACTCAGGGACAGCAGTTAGAGGAAAAGTACGGCGTACCTGCACCAGACTTTAAAAAGAAGATTCTCGTTGCAGGAGGCGGACCTGCAGGTATGGAGGCTGCAATCACTGCAGCAAAGAGAGGTCATGATGTAACTCTTGTTGAAAAGGAAAGTAGACTTGGTGGAAACTTGCATGCAGCAGGAGCAGCCTTTTTCAAGGAGGATATCAAAAAGCTCTGTGAGGTAATGGAGCGCAGAGTTGAAAAGGCAGGGGTAAAGGTTGTTCTTAACACAGAGGTTACTACAGACTATGTAAAGGACTTTGCACCGGATGCTTTGTTTGTAGCAATCGGCTCAAACGAGCTTCGCCCACCTATTAAAGGTATCGATGGCAGCAATGTTGTCATGGCAATCGAGGCTGAGCTTCACCCGGAAAAGCTTGGTAAAAAGGTGGCCATAATGGGCGGAGGCCTGGTAGGCGCCGAGGCTGCCTGCTCATTTAAAGCCGAGGGACATGAGGTGGCAATAATAGAAATGAAGCCGGATGTGGCAATGGAGGTTAACTCATTCTACAGAGGCGGCTTGATGCCACATGTTTATGACAGCGCAGAAATATTCGTAAATACGAAGGTAACTGAAATCACCCAAGAGGGTGTTATGGTTGAAAATGCCGATGGCAGCTTCCTTGTTGAGGCGGATAGCGTAGTCTGCGCCCTTGGCTTTAGGCCTAAAACAGCAGAGGTTGATGAACTCTGCGACTTAGTTGACGAGTATTACGTAATTGGAGATTGCAACCGTGTAGCTATGATTTATCAGGCCATGGATGCCGGATACCACGCTGCAAGACGAGTTTAGAAATAATATAGAAAAATTATCAATCCAGTAATAGGACAATTTTTTTGAGTTAACGAGATAAAAACTGGGAGGTTTATTAAATGTCTTACAATTTTTTTGTTCATTCAGATTTAGTATTTGGAAAGGATGCTGTTGAAGCACTTTCAGGAATAGTTGAGGCTGAGGGCCTCAAGAGAGTAATGGTTGTTTATGATGCAGGAGTTAAAGCTGCAGGCATTGCTCAGAAGGTTTTACAGGAATTAAATAAGGTTTCAGGCCTTACAGTGACAGTTTTTGATGGAGTCGAACCAAACCCATCCAATGAGCTTATTGAAAAGATTTATGGAATTGCAAAGGCCGAGGATGTACAGGGCTTTGTTGCAATCGGAGGCGGTTCATCAATCGATTCAGCGAAGGCTGTAAATGTGCTTATGACTAACGAAGGACCAATCGGTCAGTACGGTGGAATCGGCATGGTAAAGAATAACGTTCTTCCACTTATTGCCATTCCTACAACAGCGGGTACATCCAGCGAAATTACCAATGTAACTGCACTTACAGACACAGTTGCAGTTTGTAAATACGTAGTAATCGACAACAAGATTACACCTTCTTATGTAATTGCGGACCCAGAGTTTACACGCACTATGCCAAAGTCTGTTACAGCGGCAACCGGTATGGATGCAATCACACATGCAGTGGAGTCTTATATTTCAAACATGTCAAATCCACTTACAAAGTACAACTCTATTGAGGGCTTAAAGATTTTCCATAAGTACCTTCAGCGTGCAGTGGAAAATGGTGAGGATATGGAAGCTAGAGAAAATATGATGCTTGGCTGCATCATTACAGGCTTCGGATTTTCTAATGCAAACCTTGGATTTGTACACGGCATCGCCCACACACTTAGCGCTCACTTTGGCCTTCCACACGGTATGGCAAATGCCTGCGTGCTGCCTTATGTAATCGCCTTTAATGCACCTAGCTGCAAGGCTGAGATGATAGAGCTTGCTAAAGCAATTGATCTTCCTCTTTCAGGAAATGAGGATGAGGATATTCTTGCTCTTTCTAAGGAATTACTTGCTATGACAAAGGCTCTTGGAATCAAGACTCTTTCTGAGCAGGGAATCAAGGAAAGCGATTTTGATATGTTGGCAGAGGATGTATTAAAGGAGCCTGTTTTAAACTTTAACCCACGCCAGGGCATTACAAAGGAAGATATCATCTCAATCCTAAAGCAGGCTTTCTAGGCAGCAGAGGCTAGTTGATTGTTTATCACAGCAGACAATTTGCATGGACTTAACTTTACCAATTGCCGCTACATAGCGGAAATAGAAAATTTGTTTCCGCTAGTGCAGGCGGCTATGATTTACATAGAAATTAAAGATTATTAGTCACTGATGTAAGACATCAGAAGCTAAATAATAGGAGGGTATTTTAATGAACTACGAAAAGACAAGACAGACAGTACTTGAGGCAATTCTTGAGGCTGTTGAAAAGGGGCTTATAAATGGTACTTCAGGCAACATCTGCATGAGAACACCTGAGGATCCAACAATTTGTTGTATAACACCATCTGGTATTTCCTACACAGGAATGTCAGCTGAGGATATAGCAGTAGTAAAGATGCACGAGGATGGCAAGAACGAATGGATTGAAGGAAATTTCAAGCCTTCTTCAGAGCTTCCAATGCACACTGCAGTACTCAGAAATCGTCCAGAGATAAATGCAACTGTTCATACACACAGCATGTACGCAACAATCTGTGCAATGGGTGAGAATCCAGAGCTTCGCCCAATAACACCACCACAGTGTGAGTTTACACCAGTTGGAATCGTAAGCTTTACAATGCCAGGTTCTGACGAGGTTGCAGACAAGGTTAAGAACACACTTGGTGACAAGGGTCTTGTATGTCTCATCAAGAATCACGGAATGTTCTCTTGTGGTGAGAGCATGAAGCAGGCTATGCATGCTACTGTTTACACAGAGGAAATGGCACAGACAACAGTTATCGCAAAGACACTTGGAACCTACGAGCCAATGTCAGCAGAGGCTGAAGCTGCAATGCAGGCTCTTATCGCTGCTGATAAAGCTGTTTAAGTCGCAAGTAGGGGGGGCCCTTTAGGGAGAACCTGCTTGCTACAGCGGGCCCATTCCCGTAGGGAATTTGCATGGGCCCAGCTTTCCCGTAGCCTTATAAACGGTAAATTTTTGAATTATAAAATGAAATAATTAAATTAGCTGGTAGGAAGCCAGCGTATTTGGAGGATTTATAGATGAGAAAATTAGCTTTATGTACTTCTCTTCCAGAAGAGGAGCTTGAAAAGATAAAAAAAGAATGTGAAGTTACTATCTGCGGTGAATTAAAGCACGGCAAGGGTAACGTTACAGAGGAAATGACTCGCGAAGAGTGTATGGGTGCAGAAATCGTTGTATTAGGTGACGAGGTTGCCGGCACAGATACAATCAACGCATGGATTGAGTCAGGAATGAAGTTTATTGGAGTTGCCAAGGGTACACCAGTTACAGTTGACAACGAGGCCCTTAAGGCAGCTGGAATCCAGCTTACATATACACCAGGTAGAAATGCAGTTGCAGTAGCTGAGTATTGCATGGGTATGATGATTGCATCAACTCGTTTCATGACTAGAGCAGTTGCAGGGCTTCTTATGGGAGAGCACCTTGGTGCACCAGTGGATGATATTTATGATGTTCCAGATGTAAAGAATGTTATCTGGGGACCACTTGATGAGAATCATCCATACACAGATTACGGCATTGGCTTTGAGCTCTACGGCAAGAAGCTTGGCCTTGCAGGCTATGGTGCAATCGGTCGCGAGGTTGCTAGTCGTGCAAAGGCATTCGGCATGGAAATCTTAGCTTACGATCCTTACCTTGATGCAGCTGTTATCGAGGCAACAGGAGCAAAGGCAGTTTCACTTGACGAGATGCTTTCTCAGTCAGACATTGTCAGCATTCACCTTCCTGTAGTTCCATCTACAAGAGGCATTGTAAATAAAGACTGGTTCTCAAAGATGAAGCCAACAGCCTTCGTTATTAACACAGCTCGTGCAGCAGTTATTGATCAGAAGGATTTTGTAGAGGCTCTTGAGAACAAGACAATTGCAGGCGCAGCAGTAGACGTTTACTGGCAGGAGCCGGTTCCAGCAAATCATCCACTTTTAAAGATGAAAAATGTACTTTGCTCACCTCATTTTGCAGGTCTTACAACAGATGTTGATGGATGGTCTGGACGCAAGATGGCTGAAAACGTAAATGCGTATTTAGCTGGAGAAAAATTACCTTATGTTTGGACAAAGTAGTTATGAAACAGAAATACAATTTTAGTAAAAGGCATTGGTTAGTAGTTATCTTATGTTTCCTTCTCTTTTTGCTGGCTAATGCCGTTACATCAGATTCTGAAAATGTAATATTACCAAAGCTTGCAGCAGCAAATGGATGGGATTACAGTCTGGTGCTTACACTGGCCACAGTGGCAGGATGTACCAGCGTAGTTGGAAGCTTTTTCCTTGGAAAAGTATGTGAGAAAAAGGGTGGTAAGTTTGCCATAATTCTTGGCTTGGTTTTATCAGCATTCTTCGTATTTTTATACGGTACATCCAAGTCCCTTGTGGTATTTGTAATAGGCTTGTTTGGAACAATCTGTTGTGGTCAGGCAGTTTCATTTTTTGGAGCCAACTCAGTAATTGCCAACTGGTTTCCAAAGAAAAAGGGACTTGCAATGGGATTTGTTTCCATGGGACCACCAGCAGCAACCATCATCATGGTATCGGTCCTCAATGCAATAATTGGAAGGTTTGGAATCTCCGGTGGAATCTTTACTCTCTGCGGAGTTTGCCTGATTGTTGCAGCAGTTTGCTTTGGGGTTGTTCACAACAATCCAGAGGAAGTTGGAGAAACACCTGACAATTTACCAGTTGAACATGTGACTGAAATTGATGCACCAACCATTACTCTTTCACAGCTTTTAAAGACAAAATCATTTTGGGTAGTGGCAGCAATATGTGGTGTCTGCAGCATGTCACAGACTGGTCTTATGGCTCAGTGGCTAGTACGCTACACAAGCAACGGCTACACCGAAACAAAGGCAGCCTTTATGATGTCTATTTGTGCGGTTGCAGGTATTATCGGAAGCATTATTGCAGGAAATATTGAGAACAGACTTGGCACAAGAAAAGCATATGTGGTACTTGCAATATGGTTTATGGTTTCTTTGCTTTTAAACGTTACCAATATAGTACCTTTGGTTTATCTTTCAGTTCCAATGTTTGGACTATCTATTTCCTTGTACCAGATATTTATGCCAGCCTTTGAAATATCAGTTTTTGGAAGAGAGAATTTTAAGGTTGTAAATGGAATTCTATTTCCACTGGTAAGTATGGGAGGCCAGCTTACATTTCTTGTTATTGCAATGTGCATGAACTTATTTGGAGAAGTAAGATTTGCTTATATCGTATTTACGATACTTTTAGGTATAACAATTCCATTGGCATTATCTTTAAAGGAGAAGCAGTAAGAGGGGTTAAAATGGATAAGTTAAATATTTTATTAGTAACAGGCTTGTTGACAGCAGAGCACCAGGGCCGCAAAATGCAGGAGCGTTTGAGAGAGCTCCTTGAGGCTACAGGCAGATTTAACGTAGTCATTACCGAGGAGTTTAGAAATATCACTCCAGAGTATTTAGAGCCTTATGATGCTTTGTTCATAAATTATGACGGTAAGACCTGGCCAACGGATCATGCCCGACGTTTTGGAGAGCAGAGTGAGTCAGCATTATTTGATTTTGTTGCATCGGGTAGAGGGGTAGTATTTTATCATTCCAGCATTTGGGTTGATCCAGATTGGCCAGATGAATACCGTAAATTACTTGGCGGCTATTGCGCCATGGATAAGGGCTGCAGACGCTGCCCAAAAGATGATCACTATGTGGTAACCACAGATAAGAATCATCCTATCACCAAGGATATTGACGACAAGTGGATGAATGTATTTGATGATTTGTTTACACAGTTAATCGTTCATCCAGAGGCCAAGATGCACGTGCTTGCATCTATATATGATGACGTGGAAAACTACAGAATCCCGGGATTCCCACCACCACATCATCCGGTAGAGATTCCAGAGGGCAAGCTTGAAAACATGCCAGGAGTCAATGAATACACACCAGTTATTTGGACAAACGAATACGGCAAAGG
>JAEEGK010023158.1_pt1 | contig 12977 bp, 17 predicted proteins | sample 8958771 | NCBI WGS metagenome assembly JAEEGK01 (sample SAMN16246547, study PRJNA631951) | gut metagenome | biome: gut microbiome; feature: rumen; material: SC-attached | host: Bos | place: Iran: Karaj | collected 2018-10 | reverse complement strand
GCGGAAGATAAGGGTTAGCCACCCAGCGCATAGACCTAGGATTCGATAAGCCGATCCCGTCGAAGTAAAAGAAGAGGGATGGATAAAGCGCAAAGTCTATGGGGCATTGTGCCTGCGGGTACCTCGGCGCGATATAAATAAGAGAACTCCAAAGATGCAAAGTCCTTGTTTTGCCGAGCAAGGCAACCATGCGGCAACATGGAAGTAATCAGTTACCGCTTTGGGATCAAGTAGTACAAGCGGTGTAGAAAAATGATTGCAAGAATATCATTAGCGTTTTGGTACTTTGGAAGGGAAAAGGTACTGGGTATTCAAACTAGCCCATTAAGTAGTTAGCTAACCTAGAAGATTGCGTAAGGTTGCGCACCTAGCCGGAACAGCAGGTAGTTTAAATATCAAAACATCTAGGAGATTCTCCAAAAGACGTGGGTTCGATCCCCTCCCTGGCCGCAAGGCTCCTCGCGTGGAGCTGGCCGGGTAGCTCAAAGGCGCTGGAAAGAGCATTTGGAGAATTATGGTCCCATAAGGCACCTCCTCGTGGTGGGACTGGACGGAACGGTATCTGCAATATCGTAGCCGAGAACCAACGCCTAGACAAGCAAGAGGGAAAACGCAGAAGTACCTCGTAGAGTTCCGCCTGAAGCCCCAGGCCGCTCAGTTAAGAGTGATACAACAGTAACGATGCACGCGCGGAAATTTCGGCTATAGTCAGCGAGCCGTAGAACAGAACGAACTTGTCGCCTTGCTAGAGTATCTCTGGTAAGTTATCTTGGCGGTAGATTGTTAAAACCGTTCCAGCAAAGCAGATGTACTGCTGGGGGTGTTGTAGGTGACTGAATGGAACCTTCATTTATATGGCCATGGGGACAGTCAGCAGAGTCGCTACCCTGTCACGGTAGAAATAGCGGGGGCAGCACCCGTCTTGGTCGCCACCAGAGTTTCTTACGCTCTTGCCAAAAGTTAAGATAAACCTGTGAGTCAGGTCGTGGGAGGCCCGAACATCCGTTAGTTGGGAGGGTGAATTGTGGGTGCAATATATAACCCTCTGGGATTCATACATATAGTGAAGGATGATGCTTACCGGAAGCTGAAAGGGCGGCGCCACCGGATAACCTCCTGTTCCCATTAAGGGCTGGGTCCCCGCAGGAGTTAGCAATCGGCATATCGGAAAGGAATAATCCGCTTGCAAAATAACAATTTTTATCTTATAATGTATATGTAAGATAAAGAAAGGGGAAGTGACCAATGGAAGAAGAGCGCGAGTGTCCTCATTGCCATGAAGTTTGGGTCTTTGATGAAGAAGATGTAGTCATCATGGAGCCTTGGCCGCATTATGAATGCCCCGATTGTGGATGTTGGATTCCTGCCTTTTGAATAATATGCCGGTATGGCGGAATGGTAGACGCGGTAGATTTAGGATCTATTGTCGAGAGGCGTGCAGGTTCAAGTCCTGTTGCCGGTACCAAGGCACTTTCAGCAAACCCTTTGGGATAGTCAAATGGATAAGACATATGCCTTCAAGCATAAAATGGCGGTTCAAATCCGCTTCCTAATAATCAGTGTCTAGTAAAATAAAAAGGAGAGTTGACTATGAAGACCTACACGAATTTCAGCGATGTCGCCAAAGCGCTTGGCTACAAGGTGAAGAAGGTGGCCAATAAAGAGAAGCCCATGACCTGCCCCAACTGTGATCATGATCTCCGGAATGTCGAGGGAACCAATGTCTGGTTCTGCGACTGGGCCAAGTTGGAGGTTAAGAAGCTCAAGGACGAAACCGAAGTCCAGGTGTTCACTCCTTGCGGCAACCGCGTTATCGCAGCATAACGACAAGATAGTCGTCTCTCCTGAGCATGAGTTAAAACTGCTCACTATATCGCCCCTTCGACAAGCGGCCTAAGTCACTGGCCTTTCACGCCAGAGTCGGTGGGTTCAAATCCCCCAGGGGTGACCATGCACCTTTCATGGTGCACGCAGCGGCTCGTAGACATGGATTCTTCTGCTAAACTACCACCAACTAACGTAATTCGACCCTTTGGGAGTTGTAGTAGGTATGTGGCTAGTGGCTAACGAGCATAAACAAAAGGCAAAGTAAGCAGACGAGGAGCGTGGCTAAGCTCGTTAAACCGCCACATTTTGGCCCCTTCTTCTAATTGGACTAGGAACCCGGCCTCTCACGTCGGTAATGTGGGATCGTTCCCCGCAGGGGTCACCATAGGTAGAGAATCGAGAATCTACCTGCCCAAGTGCATAGCGCTGAGGCGATGCTGTTTACATTTTTTCATGTTACTCAGTGCTGGGTATCACATTAAACTGCCCACTCCTCATATTGCGGGTAGGGCAAACGGTTAAGCCGCAGGTCTCATAAACCTTGAGGACTAAGTTCGACTCTTAGACTCCGCAACCATGCTTAAAGGCGCACACAGCAATCTTTTAAAGGTTAAAATTTTGACTGTTAATCAAAACGAAGCGGTTCGATTCCGTAAAATCGCGCCTTGAAAAACTTGTTTGAAAGGCAGGAATTTCAAATGAAGTATTACTCTGAAACTCTAAACAAGGTGTTTGATTCGGAGGAAGCGTGCTAGGAAGCAGAGAGTTAGCACGAACAAAAACTGGCTGCACAGCAGGCCAGAAAAGAGGCCCTAGCAAGTGAGCGTTCCGCTCGTGCCAAAGAGGTTGAGGCCGCTTATCGCGCCGCCGCAGATGCGAGACGTGCGTATAATGAAGTCCTCGGTAGATTCCTTAAAGACTATGGTTCTTACCATGCCACCTTTAAGGACATTGATCCTTTCTTTGACGTTTTTGACCTCTTCTGAAAGGGCGGCTCGCGTGAGCGAGCCACTTATGGGGGGCTAAGCCTAATTGGTAAGGCAGCAGTTTGCTAAACTGCCAGTAATCGTCGTAAGATGGTGTTTCGGTTCAAGTCCGAAGCCTCTCGCCATATAGACCCTCTCAGCAATCTTTTACAATTCTTTATTTGGCTTGAAGAAGATATAGGGGTCTAGTATATACAGTGATAAGCCTAATGGTAAGGCACTCGCTTGGAAAGCGAGGAGTAACCGTTAATAGCGGCGTGCTGGTTCAAGTCCAGTTCACTGTGCCAAAAGTTACTTCTCTTTAAAAGAAGCGTAGAGACGGCGGCCTGCGTTAGTTGCCGCCCAGGGCGGTCAGAGGTATAAGCTAATCGTATGTAGTGAAGAGACCCTGAGAAAAAAATCTCAAAGTCTGACATTTTTATATGCGCGTAATCCGGCCGGATGAGGAAGCGGTCCTGAAAACCGTCGGGCGTGATGAGCGTCTTGGGGGTTCGAGTCCCTCTGCGCGCGCCATTATGCCCCGTTAGTCTAATGGACAAAACAAAGGACTTCTAATCCTTAGTTCTGCGTTCGAATCGCAGGCGGGGTGCCAACTATTAAACATGCCCCGGTAGTCTAACGGATAGAACATTTGGCTACGGACCAAAGGGTGTGGGTTCGATTCCTGCTCGGGGTGCCATAGTAGCAGACGCTATATAGTTTAACGGCATAGTCTGACGGCGATCCTCTAGCCGCTCCTAGGTTCGGGAGTATAAATAAACTGTCTCAAGCAGGAGGATTGGTTGATGGTTATCCAAGCAACAAAACCATCTATCATGGGCCCGTATTTAGGTTCGACGGGGCTTTGAAGAGCTAAAATTCACGGGTAAAGCAACACCGCCTTAAGGGTGCAAAACCAATAACTGACAACGATTACGAATACAAGATGGCGGCTTGAGCCGCTTGACGCATAAGCGTCATCACTCCTTTCGGCAAGTTTCTTTGTTTTAGCCTCATAAAACAAAGTGGTGGAGGACGAGAAACCAATACGGAGCAAGTAGCTTGTCTGTGCTTTTACCGCTTCATGGATAAATACAGACTATCGTGTAAGTAAGTTTTAGCATGATAGAAGTTTCGGACGCGGGGGCAGCACCCGCCGGGTCCACCAAGGTCTATCGCCACCTAAACAAGAGCGAAAGTTATCAAGTAAGACGGATGCAGCAACTCTTTTATAGATATTGCATTAGGAGCCGTGTGTCACGGGTTCGAGTCCCGCCAGTTGCCTCGTATGAGGAACTGTAGCTCAGAAGGTAGAGCAACGATTATCGAAAAGCCGTCTTGAATTATATAGCTGGTCAGTGCGGCGTTGCAGAAAGCTATTAAAACACGGGGCTGTCGCATTTATTTCCGGGTGTAGCTCAGTTTGGCTAGAGCGCCTGATTTGGGATATTAAAAAAAATGGGCAATCGAAATCAATCATTCTGTCTAAAAAAAGCATTTATAATAGAAGGAGAGATTTGATATGCCAACAATGAAACAAGTGCAATGTATTGTTTGCGGAAAAGAGTATGAAATTACATTATAGAGGTATAATCAAAAGATAAAAGAAAATACAGCTTTTTATTGTTCCTCAGAATGTAGATCTCATAAAGGTAGCTTTTTATGTAAATGTGCAAACTGTGGCAAGGAAATATTGAAAACAAAATCTCAAATAGAAAGATCAAAATCTGGTAATGTGTTTTGTTCTTCATCTTGTTCAACCTCGTTTAACAATCATTTTAAAACAGGAGAAAATCATCCAAGATATACAGGAAATAACTATCGAAAAAAAGCATTTGATGTATATGAGCATAAATGTGCAGTATGCGGATGGAGCGAAGATGAAGATATACTAGAGGTTCATCATAAGAATGATCGTCATGAAGATAATGACATTGAGAATCTAGTAATCTTATGCCCAACTTGTCATAAATATTTAACCTTACATAAAAAGAAATTAACGCAAGATTTTCACCTAGAGCCAATTTAATTGGTTCTATATCGAGGGTGGGGTGTGATGGAAGCACGCGTCGCTTGGGACGACGAGGAGCAGTCCGATTCTGACACCTTCGACCAAAGCCGAAGTTTAAAGGAGTTCGTCGCGGCTTTAACCCTAAACCTTCATCCACTCTCCCAATTGCAGCAATGGGCAGTAATGATAGAATGCTAGCGTCATAGAGGGGTAAGAAGCGTCACATATGTCCCCTGCGCGAGCCGGACTAAGAGACTTGTTGACTAATAGAGTGGATTATGCGGGTGTGGTGTCAGCGGTAGCACATGTGCTTGCCAAGCATAAAGGACGGGTCCGAATCCCGTTACTCGCTCCAAAGACTACTGTTAGTGCTTCATACGTCTTGCAAAACTGAATAGAAGCGCGGTCACCTCCCTTTCTTTAATAATATAAGACCTTTTATCAGCAAAACATTTAATATTTATAGAATGAGAGAAAATACTTGTTTTTTTAAGTATTTAGTCCCTAAGAAGGATGTCTATGTGGTATATTGTGGCAAACGGTCTACATAGGCATTAAGGATACCGTTAAAGCGGCAAGGGTCTTGCGGGCGCCAGCTCCGAGCGGTGAGCTGGTTGTGCCGATCTTAGCGGCCGCCGCAGATAATTTATACAGAGGTAAAAATGGATAACATTAAAGAAACAGTCTGCAATGATGCTTACCTATTAACATGTTATTGCCCAACATGTTACAAAAAACTTCCTCGTTCTTTCAAAGAAGAAGTCTTTTATTGTAGAAAATGTGGTCAAAAGCTTCATACTCGTCCTTTTTCTGATGAAGAAATTGAAAAAGCTCTCTTTGAAAGAGAAATGGATTGTTACGAAGATTAAATATGCCCGCTTATCTCAGCTGGTTAGAGAGCCTGCCTTACAAGCAGGAGGTCGCTGGTTCGAGCCCAGCAGCGGGTACCATCTGAAGCAAATTAGCAAGTAAGCAAATGTGCGGTTGACTGACCAGAAAGTCACAGTTGAAGAGAGCAGCTTCACTAAATATAAGTCGCGTACGGACTTATCTGCTCGATGTTAAGGTCTTGGTGTAATTGGCAGCACAGTAGTCTCCAAAACTATTAGTCTAGGTTCGAGTCCTAGAGATCTTGCCATATGCGGAAGTGGTCGAGTGGTTGATGACACCGGACTTTGACTCCGGCGAGGGAAACCTCCGCGCGTGTTCGAATCACGCCTTCCGTGCCATATGCGCCCTTCGTATAGCGGCTAGTACAACGGACTCTGACTCCGTGGGTGGTGGTCCAACTCCATCAGGGCGTGCCAAATATGCGGGCGTAGGGTAACGGTAGTTCGCCTGGCTCTAACCCAGGAGGTGTTGGTTCGACTCCAAACCGCCCGTGCCAAGCAGAAGGGCTGGAAATCTTTCTGCTATTGTTTAATATCCGTAGAAGGTAGGTCTAGAACACCATCCTCTAAAGAGTGGGTCACTAGCGCGCTTTGGCCCTTTGAGCTAAAAGCTACACTATGGGAGTTTGCGGTCAACTTAATAAACCGAAATGCGCTGGAATAGTGCGCGACCCGGTGGTTACGGCAACGGGGATATAAATTACGGCCACCGCATGGTGTAGGTAGCGCAACTGGCAGAGCATCGGATTGTGGTTCCGAGTGTTGTGGGTTCAAATCCCATCCTTCACCCCACCTGCGGGCGTGGCGGAACGGGGAGACGCAGGGGACTTAAAATCCCCCGGGCCGAGCCCGTGCGGGTTCGAATCCCGCCGCCCGCACCAGATAGTAGGGTAGCTCCCTACAGGGCTTTATAGTTCCTAACCCTGGGTTCAGATGCTTGTGGGGCCTGAGCTACGAAGAACTATAATCTTTAAATCAATAATAGGGCAGAATCTGACAATGGATTCTGCCCTATTTTTATATTTATTAGGGTGTAAGAACACCACACTAAGAAAGGAGCAATTAACATGGCATATACGATCGTAGATAAGAACCCTCTGGTTCGCCAATATGTTGTTGATTCTTCTGCTGACCTTTCTACTATCAAGATCGGTAGTTCTCTTCCTGGTTCTACCGCTTTTGCTATGGCAGAAAAGACAACTTTTATGTTAAATCATTTGGGCAGTTGGATTGACATCACTCCTAGCGCATCTGCTGCGGAACCAGCGCCAAGCACAAGTGAATAAGAAGAAGCAAGAAATTGAAATAGTAGTCTATGATGGTGGAGACGAGGATGATCCCTCCACCATCATAGATCGAGAAATAATATACGATGGTGGTGGCGAAGATGGCGAGAGTAATAAAAGCTACAATTCAATTCCATCGAGGGCTTGCCGCTACCTGGGCAAGGAACAATCCAATCTTAGCTTATGGAGAACCGGGATTTGAAAAAGATACTAATAAGTTAAAGATAGGCGATGGAGTTACCGATTGGAACTCTTTATAGTATTTTAGTGATGATTACGCTAAAGTTCGTCGAGATAATGAGTATAATTATCCTGATGATTTTATTCCTGAGCTATATGAAATTTGCTTTGTAGACACAGTAGATGAAGGTTTACGAGCAAAGTTAGGCGATGGAGTAACCCAATGGGTTTATCTTCCTTATATAGATCAACATATATAGGATGAAATAAAGTCGATTGTTATAGCAGGATATTACAAAGATGGAATTTTCTATACTGATCCTGAATATACCATAGAATGTCCAGCTATTGTAAATACAATTTATATAGATATTCCTCATAGCGAGATTTATATTTTCAATGGATTTCGTTATGTTCCTATTCAATCAACAGTGGTTCCTGCTTCTGCTGAAACCGCTGGTGTTATGAAGTTATATCGTGTTACAGGTCAAAATGAAGATGGCACTATGACACAAAAAGCGATTACCGATGGATTAGACAACATTTCTGGAGGATTAGACGTAATCGCTACCGAATTAACCACTAAAATCAGTGCTTCTATTGATTCTCAAGATAATGAGTTACTGATTTTCTCAACTAATTAAGGAGGAGAGTGTTTATGTCTATAACTCCTAGTTATTCACATTCAAGTGAATCTTTAGCTAAAATAAAACTTGGTAATTCTGTATATTATCTTAAAGATGCTGATCTACGCAGCGTCGTTGAAGCTTTTGGAACCGCAGTCTATAAAAATAGCACTGACACATTAACTTCTACTGGATCTGAGGTTCCTACTGAAAGTGCAGTTTATAATCTTGTTATTAGCGAAATGGGAAGCCTTGCCTCTGCCATTACCCTCTTATCAGAATCTGATCATACCACAGTTACTAACCCTGAAAGAGGAGATTTTGTAATTGAAAATGATGGATCAGAATGGTTATATGACGGAGTTTCAGATCCAGACGGATGGCGCGAAATAGGCAATGAAAAGATATATGTTCCTAAAACTACTACTATTGCAGATTTGTCTCTTGGTAGTAACATTACCAAAGCTGCTTTAAGTACTGCAATGGGACTTGGAGCATTAGCTTCAAAAGCCACTGCTACTACTACTCTTACTGATTATGCCAATGGAATTAATGGAGCATCTTTTACTCCTCAAGGTACTGTTACTGTAACCTTTAGTCAAACTGCTACTGCGGCAACTTTATCTACTAGTGATTACACTCCCGGTGGAACTGTTACTGTAACTCCTAAAACGGCTACTTTCTATTAGGTGGCTAGTGTAGGAACTCTTCCTAGTGTAGATGAAGTAACCAGTTCTTTTGCAACATCTGGAGTAACAGCAGCAATAGATGGAACAGATACAGAAATGTTAGTTATTTCTAACGCAACTAGAGCAAGCGCTCTAACTGCAACAGGCTTTAATGCAGGAACATTACCTTCCCTTAGCGCAAGTGCTACTACAATAGTAACGGGTATTTCTTCTGCTAGCTTCACCGGATCTAAAGCTACTGGAGCTATTGTAACCGGAGTAAGCTACTCTAAAGCAACATTGAGTTCTGCTTCCTTTAGCGGTTCTGCTGCAACAATAACCCCAACTTTAACAACTGGAAACAAGACTGTAACCGTTTCCTAACGCGCTTAATGAGAAAAAGGAGATATTATGAAACTGCAAATCTTGGTGCCGCAGTATAATGAAACAGATGAAATAGTAAAACCTTTACTTGATTCTCTTTTAATTTAGCAAAATGTTGATTTCTCCGAGTTTGGAGTAATTATAGTCAACGATGGCACCGAAATTCATCTGTCTAATGAGCTTTTAAGCTCTTACCCTTATAAAATAGAATATTACTTTGCTCCACATAGAGGAGTATCTGCTACAAGAAACACATGTCTTGATTACGCCACGGCAGATTATGTCATGTTTTGTGATGCAGATGATATGTTCTTTAATGCTTGTGGTTTGTATATGATATTCAGAGAGATTGCTATTGGCTTTGATACTCTTTCTTCAAAGTTTATTGAAGAAACAACTCTCTCTGATGGAAAGCATATTTACATCAATAGAGAGAATGATTGCACATTTGTGCATGGTAAAGTTCATCGAAGATAGTATCTCATTGATAATGATATAAGATGGAATCCTAATCTTACTATTCATGAAGATAGTTTCTTTAATGTACAGTGTTAGAGCTTTACAGAAGAGCCAAAATATCTTAATGATGCTTTTTATCTCTGGCGATGGAGACAAGATTCTGTTTGTAGAAATGATCCATAGTACATACTCAAAACATTGAGAAATCTTGTAGATAGTTTAGATGCACTAGTTGATAAGTTTGAAAAGTCTGGTAAGCATGATAAAGCAGTTTATTATACTGCTTATCTACTCTTTGATATGTTCTATATTATGAACAAACCAGAGTGGAGGCAACAAGAGAACATAGAGTTTATCACTTAGACCGAACTTAGAATAGCGCAGTTCTTTGATAAGTATCGGTAGAACTGGCTAGAATGTGACATGAAAACCGCTCTTGCCTTAAGCAATGATTTACGAGCAAAGAAGATTTCTGAAGGTATGTTGCTAGAAGAAATTTCTATCAAAGAGTGGTTGAGTAATGTTGATGCAATTTATAAAAGAGTTGCTTGAATAATGGGTAAGCTATTGAAAAATAGCTTACCCATTTTTTTGTTTGCGGGCGCCAGCTTACGCGACCGCAAAGCTCGGTAACCCGGCCGCCGCACGTTCTTGCTATTATTAAAAAATTATTTTATAATATAAGTACAAAGATTAGAAAGGACGTGCGTTTCTATGATGCTTCTTTTCATGTTGATCGGTATTTATCTTCATCTTCCCGCAGGTTTTTGGATCTGCTGGGCATTTATCTTGCTCGCTAGAGTTTACGAGATATATAATAACCGCTGAGAGAAAGGAGAAGGAAGATGTTTGATGCTCTTGGCGATCGTATGAAGAATAACTACGAGAATCGTTGCCGCTTCTACCTTACCCGCCGCACGCCGGTGATTATCAGGATAGATGGTAACGCTTTTCACACATTCACAAAAGGGTTGGAAAAACCCTTTGATGCAGATTTCATGTGGGCTATGCAACAGACCTGTCTTAATCTGTGCAAAAATATCCAGGGTTGTGTTGGTGGATACGTTCAGAGTGATGAAATTTCTTTGCTCTTGATTGATTACAAAACCCTTGAAAGTGATGCCTGGTTCGATTATAATCTTCAAAAAGTGACTTCACTTGCAGCTGCACGCGCTACAATGATTTTCAATGCTGTGGTTGAGGAAGGTGTTCTTCCTCGTGCTTTTGGACTTTATAGGGGAGTATGGGATAGCAAGTGTCATAAGGCGATGTTTGATGCTCGCGCTTTTAATATTCCCAAGGAAGAGGTATGTAATTACTTCATTTGGCGACAGCAAGATGCTACTCGTAACAGTATCCAGGCTGCTGGTCAGGCATTCTTCTCTCATGGCGAACTTGAGAACAAGTCTCAAGCTGACATTCAGGAAATGTTATTCCAAAAAGGAGTAAACTGGAATAACTATTCTATCCCTGAAAAGCGAGGCTCTTTTGTACGGCGATATACCCAAACTACAGAGACGGAAGATGGCACAATTACAGTACGTCATCCTTGGTATATTGACATAGAAATGCCTATTCTTACGGAGGATAGGAATTATATTGAAGATCTTGTCTACATAGGAGAATAAGCATGACTACATTATTCAACTTTGAAAATATGGAATTTCCTGGCTACCGGAATCTCAAGGATTGGTATGAGCAAGGCAAGAAGGGCCGCCTACCCATCTTTGAGCTTGGTGTTCTTGGAAATGGGTTTCTCTCTTGTTTTATTGATGACTCTCCTGAAATCATCTTTGTCCCTTCTCTTGTTGGAAATGGGGCTATAAGATCTAAACTCTTTAAATTCGATGTTGAGAAAGAATCTCAAGAAGATTATTACGCTTTTACTCAGCGTATTATCGACTATTGCAATATGGTTTTTAAAGTTGAAATGAATTGCTCTGGAGAACATTACTGGGAGGAATATCTATATGAAAAATAATTCTACAAAGAGTAGCGGTGGGATTGGGTTTACTGGCCTGTTGACCATTGTGTTTATTGTCCTTAAACTATGCCATGTTATTAACTGGTCATGGTTTTGGGTTTTATCTCCTGCAATTTTCTCTTTTATCTTTGTTCTTATTCTCCTTGGAATATGGTTTTTGGATTGGAGGAGAATATAAATAACTATGGAAGATCTGACTATTGGTGTTATTCTTGCTATTAAGCAAGGGTATAAAGGAGAGGAGTCAGTGAAAGAGAGAGTCAAACGCTTTCTCTCTGATTATACTCTTACTCCGTATGAATACTATGATGATAAAAGTCTTGAACGTATTCTGCGGATCTGTTTTGCAGATTACATTGACCATGCTAAATCCCCTCGTTGGGTAGTGAGAGAATATTTCAAACATCGGTACGAAGGTATTGATGGAGAAATTTCTGATATTGCCGCTATTCTTATTACTCTCGGTCTTGTTCAAGTAAGGACAAACCTTGATGGAATTTGGATGTATGTGAATGGATTCCATGATTTTGAGTTCAAGGAACTTAAGCTCACAGTAAATGGAAAAGGAGAATGGAAATGATTTACGAAGAAAAATATCCAAACGCAAAACCACAAGATCGTCTTTATGATGATGTCCTTCTTGTTGGTTCTCCTGGTCCTTGTGCAGTCTGTGGTAGACAAACTCGATTCATTGATATTTGTTGGGAAGCTCATATTTGCTCCGATGAATGTAATAATGCTCTTTGTGATGAGTTCATGCAGGGCTTAAAGGACTATTATGAAGTATCAGACGAGTATATCGAAGAACTAGCAGGTCATGAAGCTCCTTCTTGCAACTTTTAAAAAATTATGATATTATATATTCATAAGATGAAGAAAGGAAGTTGCTTCAGTGCTGTTTCGTTACACTGTTGAGTTCTATGTTGAAGATGGAACCGCAGATCTGTATCCTAATGCTTCTCCTACGGGATTGGTAAAGGAAAATGGCATCATTGCCGGCGCCACATGGGGAGAGGCAGCAAATCGTCTTGCTGAATATTACGGAGAGGGTAACCTCCTGGAAGTCTCTTTCTATGAGTTGGAGAATCCTCTCTGTGATGATGAAATAAAGGATATGATGGTGCAGAAATAACTGCACCAAATGCTGGAGTCGCATAGAGGTCGAGTGCACCGGCTTTGTAACCCGGAGGCGCAAGCCCACGTGAGTTCGAATCTCACCTCCAGCTCCATGGTCCATATGGCCACACGCCACGCACGCGGGACGAACAAAGATGCGGTGGTTTTTCGTAGAGAGGAACGGACCCGACGCCGATAGGGTTAGAAGCGTGGGCTATGAGCCAGATCGCTTTCGGCTATGTGCTGTCGTAGCTCAGTCCAGCAGAGCACTTTTTTGGTAAGAAAGGGGTCGTGAGAGCGAAGCTCACCGATAGCTCCAGCTGTCATTAGACAGCTCTTTGTATGATGTATGCAATGCAAGCCGCTGCCGCCTCCAGAGATAAGTGGGGCGCAGCATACGCGGTAGTAGCTCAATTGGCTAGAGCGCCTGCCTTCCAAGCAGGAGGTTGCGGGATCGTTCCCCGTCTACCGCTCCATATTCCAAATAAGGGGTATGAGCTATGTAGACTAAAGAACAAGATATGATAGATATGATTCTTGAACAAGCTTCATATGATAGATATGATTCTTGAACAAGCTTC
>JAEEGK010023157.1_pt1 | contig 12977 bp, 6 predicted proteins | sample 8958771 | NCBI WGS metagenome assembly JAEEGK01 (sample SAMN16246547, study PRJNA631951) | gut metagenome | biome: gut microbiome; feature: rumen; material: SC-attached | host: Bos | place: Iran: Karaj | collected 2018-10 | reverse complement strand
AATCCCCAATCCCCAATCCCCAATCCCCAATCCCCAAAAGATTGATATATCAATCAATTATTAATTGAATATAATAAAGAATTTAAATATAAATTAAATTAAGTATACTTAAAATAAATTAATTTTTATATATTGAAATTATCATTAGATTAGGTAAATTTTAAGAGTTATTTTTTGTAGATAGAGATCGCCCTTGTGTAGATTAGCTAAAAGAAATTAAAGAAGAACATAATGAAAAATAGTATTCATTTATTTACATTTTCTGTGTTAAAATTTGATAAAGATGTTTCTTTTAAAGAAGAACACTTATTAATCATTTAATACAAAACAATAAGAGATTGGAATTAATTGACCTCAAAGATTTTAGAGAATAACATTCTAAAAATATTACTTTCTTTTCAACATAAGGATTATTAAAACTATAAATAGAAAGATTTATTTAATAAATTGTACCAAGTTTAAATCCTAAAAAATAAAAAATAAATTATATATATCATTTGTTCAATAATTCTTTAATAATAGGATCATCAACTTTCACTATACACTTTTTACTATAGTTACAAAACATTTTATCCTTTTTCTCAACTTTATTAGTGTTGAAATTACATATATTTAAAAAAGATAATGAAGTACATAAATAAAACATTTTACTCATATCTGTAACATTTATTGTATTAAAATTAGACAAATCTAAAGACTTTAAAGAAGAACATTCAGAAAACATATTCTTCATACTAATTACATTCTTAGTTTTGAAATTTGGTATGTTTAAAGAAATCAGAGAAGAACATTTATTAAACATACCAATCATATATTTAACTTTTATAGTATTAAAATTATTTATATTTAAAGTTCTTAAAGAAGAACATAGATTAAACATCCAACTCATATCAATTACATTACTAGTATTAAAATTAGATAAATCTAATTCCACCAAAGAAGAACAAAACTGAAACATATTTTTCATATCAATAACATTATTAGTCTTAAAATTTGATACTTTTAATTCTATTAAAGAATGACATTTTGTAAACATATAACTCATATCTGTCACATTCATCGTATTAAAATCAAATAAATTTAAACTTTCTAAAGAACTACATTCTGAGAATAAATAATTCATTTTAGTGATTTTACTTGAATCAAAATGTGAAAAATCTAAAGAAGATAAAAGAGAACATTTAAAGAATAAAAGACTACTATTTTCTAATACTTTATTAAATTGAATTTTTAAAGTATTCTCTCCTTTTTTATTAAATTTATGTTGTAAGCAAAAATTTATTTTCTTATTATTTAAAAATAATTCACAATAATTTTTTATTTCTTTTTCATTTATTTGTAATTGATTTTGATTTATTTTATTATCTTTTTCTATTTCTATTTCAGTTTTTTTATTTAAACAATTTAAAATTTGTATATGATTATTTAAATTTTTTTCTAAAATATTATAGGTACATAAAATATAATTTTCATAAAAATTTTCATTATTATGCTCTTGATTTTTATTAAAATCAAAAGAATTTTTAGTTATATTAGTTTCGTTTGGAACATATAAAATATTATTTTTGATAAGATCTGAAATAACACTATTAATAAATGGTCCAGCATTTATTTGTTTTTTCTTTATTGTTCTTGAATGAATACCAATGACTTTATATTGTCTTAATAATAAAATAATAGGAGAACCAGAAGAACCTTTATACGTAGGAATAGTATGATAAATTGAATCATTCTTAATTTCTTTTAAACGACCACCTTCAATAGATAAAGGTCCCCCTTTTGAATATTGTAAAATTGCTACATCATCATTTTTATATTCTTCATCATAATTAGGATTTCTTTCATTTGCAATTTCTAAAAAATCTTCAATTTCATCATAATCAAAGATTTCTACATATGTATAATCTAAATCTTCATTTGTATGACATTTTCTATTTTTTATTTCAAATTTTTTTAAATTACCTTTATATGAGGATTTAATTGTTTTTCCTTCTTCAATGGACTTTTTGTCTAATACATGATTATTTGTTAAAAGACATTTAAATATTTTATTTTGATAATTTATTTTACAAAAAAAACCAGACCCATTTGAATCTTTTGTGATAATTTTACATGTTGCAGAATTTCCTTTTATTTTCAACTCTTTTTTCTTATCCTTTCCAATTTTAAGGCTATCTCCATAATCAGCTTCTAATTCAGAACTTGAAAAACAAATTCCCATTTTAATATATTTTTTTAAATATTTAAAGTTAAGAGTTATATATAATAATTTTTATATCTTTTTAAAAAGTAATATAATAAGAATATTAAAATAATATATATTTTATAAAAATACTTTGATATTGAAATTTTTGTTTTTGCAATTATTTTAAAAATTCTAAATTTTTAATAAATGTTAAATATGAGATTTTATTAAAAAAATTTTTAATATGAATATGAATTCATAAAATATATAAATGATTTAAAAAATGAAAAATAAATTGACTAATGAAAAAGAAATTTATTTTTTGTTTTCCAAAACAATAAAAATTTAAATATTTTTGAAATTGATAAATCCTAAAAAATAAAATAAAAATTAAAATATGGAAAAGAAAAAGAACACTTTTTCTTCTATTCAATTTATAATTTCAAAAATGAGGAATTTAAAAAAATTAATTTTTTAACGAATCTATTTAATAATAATTTTTTTATTACTTTTTCGACCAAAAGAATTTAGATAATTTCTTATTTTCTCTTTTCTTATAACAATAATATTCTGAAATTAATTATTACATATATGAAATATATTAAATATTTTAATGATGACAAATATATATTTTTATCATTGATAATTGATTTATTTTTTTTTTAATTTAAAATATAATCAAAAACAGTAATATTCCTTCTAAAAAATGTTTAAATCAATTAAATTAATCTATTAATGAGGAATAATCTTTAAAATAATAAATAATTAACAAAACTAGTAAAAATTATCAAAATTAAGAATTTGTAATCTCCCCAACAAATTTATTATCTTTCCATTCTCCTTCTTTAATAATTTCTTTGTTAAATAAAGAAATAAGTTTTCCTTTTCCATGTTTTTTACTGAATTTAAACTCTCCTTTATATAAAGTATTATTTTTGTATATAATAATTCCTTGACCATCTCTATAATCATCTTTAAAACCTCCTTTATAATAATAAAAATCATTATATATACCTAAATCTTCCATTTTTTTTTCATTTATAATATCTTTTTTTAGATTAAATCTACTATCATAAATTAAACCATTTAAATCATTTTTTTTATTATTTTTGTATTCTCCTTCATAAATATAACCATCAGCCCAATAATATTTTCCTTTCCCATTTTTTTCATCATTTTCCCATTTTCCATCATAAATTTCTTTATTATCTTTACAAAAAAAAATTCCTCTTCCTTCCATTAAACCGTCTTTAAATTCACCTATATATTTATAATATTTTCTATTTTCTTTATTATAATAATTATATATTCCAAAAATATGAAATAAATTACTTTCATTAAAAAATCCTATATAATAATCTCCTTTATTCCATTTATATTTTCCTACTTTTCTTACCTCTATATTATTAATATCGTGTTTTTTTATTTCTGAAGATATTAATTCTAAACATTTTGGATCAAATATTCCTATAAAATGACCATTTTGGAAAATATCTTGTTTAAATAATTTAATATTTTCTTGTTTTTCATTTTTAGTTAATTTAATAAAATTTAAAAATACTTTTGATAAATCATATTTAGTTGTATTAATAGAATCAATTATTTCATTATTATAATCATCAACAAAAATTTTTTCTTTTAAATATTTTTCTAAATTCATTTTAGGATCAGTTGCTGAATTAAATTCTTTAATATTAAAGTTTTGAAATCTTTCAAAATTATTATATATATTTTCGTCGTAAAAATTTATTTTTTCTAAGTATTTATAATTATCATAAATATATTCATAAAGTTCTATTAAACATTTATTGTCTTTGAAATATTTTTCTTTCCATTTTTCTTTTTCATCAAATTCAGTTTTATCTTCTTTAATGATTTGTTCATTATTTTTAAAGAGATTCATAAATTCTTCTTTACTTTTTTCTTTTATCTTTTTTTCTTTAAAATTCCTAATTAAATCTTCATAGTATTGAATTTTCTTATAATCTTCATAAATCATTTGGATTTCATTTATCTTTTTTTCTTTATCATATTTTTTTTCTGAATTATTATAAATATTTTTTTTACAATTTTGACAAAGATTAATTTCAATTGAATCTTTTTTATTTTTTTTTAATTCACTTTTTAATTCATTTTTATTTTTTTGACAATTTTCACAAATGTCTATAATATTAATTTCCTCCTTTTCATCTTGAAATTTAATTTTAATTTTAATTTTTTTTTCACAGTTGATACAACAATTAATGCCTTCATCTTTATTGATACTATTACTTTCAATTTTTTTCTTACAATTTGCACAATAAATATCATTCTTATCTTTATTATTGATTATTATTTTTTTTCCACATTCACAATTAAATTCTATTATTTTAAAAATACATTTTTCACAAATATTTTTTTGGCAAAAACAACAATGAGCTTTACTTAATTCAAAATTATGATAAAAACAATTAAAATTATATTGCTTATAAAATAATAATCCTTTAATTGGTTCAATACATTCTTTTGAAAGTTTGTGATATAATCCATGATCAATACAATAAATTTCATTACAAGATTCACAATATAATTCATCTTCTAATTCATAATCACAACCTTTAAATTTGCATTTATTGATATATTTAATTATTCCTTTATTTAATGAATTTATATATTTTTGAATTCCTATATAACAACAATGAACTTCTTTTCCATTTGATTTACAGAATGTTTGAATAAATAAATTACTTTGTTCATCCATTGATAAACCTATTAAAGGAGTTTTTGTACATAGTGGACATTGAAGAATTCTTTTGTATCCTTTTTGTTCTGACATTTATTTTTTTGAAATTTAATTCTTATTTCTAATTAATTTTTTACTAATTTAAATTTTTTTTTTATTTTTTTAAATTAATTATTTAGATTTATTATATTCTTTTTTTATATTTAATTAAAGTAATCTTTGGTCCTTTTTATTGACAAAACAAACGATTAAATTAAATTTATAATTATTATTAGCTTCTAAATAAAATTCATAATTTTTTTGTAATTTTAATCTTTAGATTTTTTGGTTTAGAATATAATTATGAATTATAAATATTTTCTTGTTGTGATAACTTCAATAATTTTAAGTTTAATAATTTGATACATTAATTCTTCCAAAATTGTTTATGAAGATTATTTATTAATAAATTCAAATTTTTTTATTTATGAAAACCTTTGAAAAATATTACATACAAAATAAATAATCAGGAGAAATAAAATGAGAATTGAATTGAATTTATTTACTAAACATTCTTAATCGATAAAAAATATATCTTCAAAGAATTAGAATTAAAGTGATATTGTTGTCTTTAAAAAAATAAGAAAAATGATAACTTGATTATCAAAAAGATATAATAAATCCTTAATGCTATACATATTGACTGTTTAAAAAATCCTTTTTTTCCTTAAAATAGTAAATCAGAAAGCAAGTAAGTATTATCCTAATTAACATTTGAAAAAATAAGTTTCAAAAATTAATTCAAAAAGCTCATGATTTACAGAATAAAAGTTTAATGCTGTTTTTAATATTAAATCTAAGATATCACTCAACTAAATGTTCCTTTTCTTTTGTTGATTGAAATATGTCTTTTAATTTTTCAACTTTTTTTTCTCTTTTTAGATTGTATTAGTGTTAATTTAATTATATTAAATCCATAGTATTGTTTAAAAAAGGGTGTGAATAAAAATTATAAGATTTTTTTTCAAAATGGAAGATCTACCTGATTTATACCTTTTATGCTCAGAAGAACCAGAAATTGAAAGTGAAATTGAAACAAAAATTGAAAGTTCACATAAATTTACAATACAAAAAGAAGCGAATGAACTGAATAAAGTACTTGAAATAATTGAAAAAAAAAAGTTCAAAGAAAGTTATCTAATTGTGGATGAAAAAAAAATATCAACTTTATTTAATGAATTAGAGAAAAAAGCCAAAAAAGATTTATATGTGTTTTTAAAAATTTATATTATTTGTTCAGAAAAAAACCATTATAATTCCTTGATTAATTATAATCAATACTATAATAGTCCTTTTTTTACGAAAGATTTTGTCTTTAATTCGATTGATGCTTTAAAAATTTTTTTGGATGGTGAAAAAAAAAAAGAAAATGAAGTGATTTTTGATGAATATAATGAGAATGATGAAAAATCTCTTCAACTTCTCGACTTTTATGATTTATTATCAGAACCAAGCACTGAGGAAATTCAAAAATTTCAAAATGAACTTTATGATAAGTATAGAAGTAATGACATTGAAATTGAAAAATTAATGAAACAAAGTGAGGGGATAGAATTAAAAAATATAAAAGGGATAATTGCCAAATATTGGTTAAAAATTTATGAAATGAGTGAGAATTTTTCGAATGAAATGAATTTAAAATTACAAAATAATCGTGGAAGTTGTTATGATGTTTATATTAGATTATTATATTTTGCATTAAAAAATGAATATATTACTCCATTTATACCTTCCAGGGGCCAGACTCTTTATAAAAGAATTCAAATCGATGAACAAAAGCTACAAAAATTTACTCAATCAAAAAATTTTATTTGTTACATAAGAAGTTTTATGATTTTTAATACAAATAATAAGGAAGAAAAAGACACAAATTTATGGTTGGAGATTGAAAATCCCGATTCTATTGTAAATAAAGAAACATCTACTTGTGTTTCCTTGAAGGAATTTAAAGAAAATCAAAATGAAAATGAAGAAATTTTATTTTTCCCTTTTTCTAGTTTTAAAGCAGTAGATAAGATTAACAAAGAGGGAACTCATTATAAACTAAAATTGACTTATTTAGGAAAATATTCAAAAAAAAAAGACAAATATGAGAGCACAGACTCATTGGAAAAATTTCAAAATGACATTGTTTGTGGTAATATTACTTCTGAACAAAAAATTAGAGAAAATTATCCAGAATTATTAAAAAAAAAGAGTGAAATAAAAGCTGTGTTTAAAGTGAAAAAATATCAAGATGTTATATTAATAAATCCTGAACAAGATCCTATTCGTGATTGTGTAAAAATTCAATTTGAATCATCTAAAAATGGAAATAACTCAGATGAAAAACTCTCAGTCATCCAAAAATTTACTAAAGCAAAGAAATATAATATTAATTTTAGTTTTTCTAATGGTTTAGAAGATTTTACATTTTTATTTAAATCATCTGAAGTTGTATCATTGGACCTTTCGAATTTTAATATGGAAAAAATAAATAGTTTCCAAAGCATGTTTTGTGACTGTAAACAATTGACTAAAATAAAATTTTCGAATGTAGAACTCAAAAACATTGATGATTTGTCTGGTATGTTTTTCAATTGTTTATGTTTGAAATCTATAAACCTTGAAAATTTTATTAAAAGTAACAACAAAATTAAAAAAATGGATTATACGTTTTATAAATGTCAATCTTTAAAAAAAATAAATTTTCAAAATTTGGAAACAGAAGTTGATTGTTCTTTTAATAATACATTTTATGATGTCAATAAAAATTGTAAAGTTGAAGTCAAAGCTGATGAAATTAAAAAACAATGGGATGACTATTTGTCAAATAAAAAAAAATAAAAAATGTTGTTGTTAAAAAAATTTTCAAAATAAAATTTTTAAAATATTGAAATTTCTTTGAATTTAATTATTATAATCATTTCTTTTTATTATTTATAAGAATAATATAAAATTATTTTTGATAATATTTTTTAAATGAAAATTATAAAATAAATTATTCAAAATTTTATTGTGAGTTCAAAAACTAAAAAATACAAAAACAAATAAAAGTGAAAATAAAAAAAATATTTCTAAATTACATTGATAGGAAGAATAAAGATAAAATTATTTAATGATAATAACCATTAAATTTTGAAAAATTCTGTTTTATGAATGAGAATATGATAATATCAAAGAAGATATTAGATTAATTAAAATTTTTAACATAATGCAAAGGAAGAGTAACAATATACTTTTTTAAAAAGAAAAATTTAATGATACATTTATATCTAAGTTTTTTTATTAATGAATTATTTTAGAAAAAAATAATAATGTAAATTCATTATATAAAACCTTATCTTTTATTTATGATAAACATGCTGTTTTTGGGCAATTTATTTCAACAAATATATTCTATTTAATTTTTTAAAAGAAAAAAAATAATGTTTGTGAAAATTTTGAATAAATTACATTTGAGAGAAAATGATTTTAAAGGAATTCTATTTTTTGAAAAAATAAAGAAAAATTTTTGAATATTATGGATGTGAAAGAAATTGAAGATTATTATAAGGAAATGGGAAATGCCAAAAAAAAAGGAACTATTATATATTTTTTATAATTTAAAAATCATAAAAAAGATAGTGAAGATATAATATTAATAATTATTTAATTAAGAAAAAGAGAAAATAATTTATTGGATTTATTTAAAAGTGAAGAAAAAGATATTTAAATTAGTGATATTGATGATAATGGTAATGATGAAGGAATAAATTAAGAAAAAAAATAAAATTGAAATATAAGAAGTTATTAATTAAATGAAAAATATGAAGAGATGAAAATAAAAAAATTCAAGGGTGTTTACAACAATATTAATGAAAGAAATTATAATAATAATAAGAAAAGACATCAAGAAAAATTAGAATAACAAAGAATTCCATGAAATAAACCTTATAGATAAAACTTGTATAATCTTTTATAAAAAGAAAAAAAAGATTGATATTTTAAAAATTAGAAGAATTTAAAGAAAAAATATTAAATAAATCTTTTATAAGAATAAATATATTTTATTTCATATTAATATAATACTGTGATTAAAAAAACACCTATTTTATATTATTATAGTTTATTTTGTAAAACAAAAAAAATATAAATTAATTCTATTTTTAAATATACGGAAATAATGAACAAATTTAAGGAAAATATAATAGATTAGTGAGGCATCAATTCACTCAAGGACACTTACCTCCCTAATCCAGGGTAAACCTCTTTTCTCCAGGATACCCTTCACCCACACAGAACAATATCTCTTTCATTTTTCATATATATTTATTAATTTTATCATTATTATATATGAAAATCATCGAAATATTATAATTTTAATTAAATATGTATTCAATTATTATTTCTTAAATAAAAAATATGATTAAAAAAAAGATTTCAATCGAAAAAAAAAACTCACTTTCCATAAAAAAAATTAAGAATATTTTATTAAGTAAAGAGAAAAATCTTCCTTTCGATGGTTATGCCACAAAGTATAGAAATGTAAAAGTAAAAGATTTTTTTATCAAAAATAATAAAAGTTTAAATGAAAAAGAACAAAAAGATCTTTTTAAAAAAGAAAATTTTCCTTTGATTGATGTGATTTCAAATAGAAAAGCTTTAAACCTGAATTCTAATTTAATAAAAAACTTACTTCATGAAGAGACTTTTGTTCAACCTAAAATATTCAATTATAATCATCCAAAAATAGGTCTTTTTAAACCATTGAATGACGATAAAATTTTTTTTTATGAAAAAAAAAGAGAAAGAGCTTTTAATAAAGTAAAAAACTGTTTAACTATTAATTCAAATAATTCAATAAGTAAAGAAAACAATTTAAACAAAAATATTAAAAAGGAATATAACTTTAATATAAGATATAATAGAAATTTATATATGAGAGAACATCTTACTCATTCTTTAAATATTGAATTTTTAAAAAATAAAGATGATGAAAATTATGTAAGATTCGCTTATAAAAAAAAATTAAGAGATAAATTAATTAATAATGTGAAAAAAGAACTTATGACTATAAAATATAATAATCATATTCATTTACTTAATTCAACTATTATTTAAATAAGATTAATGTTATAAAAAATATTTTTGAGAAATAAAGACTTTTATATATTTGACTTTTAAAACCAAAATATTAAATTTTAATATATGAATATTTAACCATTGTTTTAATTCCTAAATTAAAGTTTTATTTTTTTTCAAAACTTATTTATAACAATTTTCAGAAGAGTTTTTATTAGTTTATATTAATTCTTAAAAAGGAAAATGATTTCAGTGATGTAATTATTGTTAATTTATTTCTTTTGATTAACTAAAATTTAATTATATCTTTTTATTATTTATCAATAAATAATATATTTTTAATAACCCTTAAGTTATATGAGATTTTGACTTTTTTATTTTTATTCCTTTTTACCTCTATGTTATAATTAATAAAAAATTTAATTTATATTTGCCTTTGTTATTTTTTCTCTTAATTTGTTTAAAATTAAATTTAGAAAACTTTCAAAAAAATTTTAATGCTATTTTCAATTTAATCATTAAATGCTAAATCTAATTTTTAAAAACATATTGAAATAAATAAAAATGAACATCATTTTTTATTCAAATTAACATTCTTTTCATTTAATTTTATCTTTTTATGTATAAAAAAATTATTTTTAAACACCGATTAACATTAATTTTTTTGAATTAATCATTTTTTTTAACTTAAATAATTCTAAAAATATTAAATTTTATTTTAAAACAATTGAGATATATCATATCCTGTTTTGTTATATTTAAAAATACTATTTTTTCAAAATTTTTCTGATAAATTGTTTTTTAATTTTAAAAAAATATCATTTATGTATAATTTTAAAAAATTTAAGAATAAAACTTATTTTTTTGATATGATTCTAAAAACACATTAAACTAACTTTATTAAATAATACTAATTATATTTTTTTATTCTAATTTATTTTAAAATAATATTGAAAAAAATTAATTTAAAATAAATGTTTGAAAAACCAAACTAATATTTTATAAAATAAAAAGAGAAAAATGTCTTCTTTTGAATCTGAAAATTTAGAAAATTTAAATTCTAAAAATAATATTAACAATATAATAACAATTCCTGAAAAATGTTTAAGATGTAATTTAAATTCCCCTTCAATAATTTGTGAGGATTGTTATCCTTTAATTTATTTTTGTGCTAATTGTGATGAAAATATTCATGAAATGAAAATAAAAAAAAATCATAAAAGAGTTTTAATTGATAATTTAAAATTAAATGTAAATAAATTAAATTTTGATATTCATCATGAAAATTTTGTTAATAATGAATTTTTAAATTCTATTAAAAATATTTTAGATAAAGAAAAAAAAAATTTATTAAACAAATCTTATAATACTGAAAAAGAATTAGAAAAGACTAAAAGTTTTTTAGAAGAAAAATATATGTGTATTCAAAATAAATTAAATGATTTAATTGGAAATAAAGATTTTGATATGACTAAAATTAAAGAAAATTTAGAAAATAAATTTAAAATGGTCAACGAAGAAAAAGAAAGTAAAATAGAAGAACTTTTAGAAAATAACAATGTATTAAATGAAGAAAATTATCAATTAGAACAAAAACTAAATTTTTATTTAAAAGAATTAAATGATTTATCTAATAAAAGAAATATGGAAGAAAATTATTATCAAAATAAAATAGATAATTTAAAACAGGAAAAAGAAAATTTATTAAAATATTATGAAAAAAAATTACAATTTTTAAATGATAATATTAATGATGATAAAAACTCTTTTATAAATTCATGTGAAGAAAAAATGAATAATATTAAAAACTATTATAAAAATGAAAAAGAAAAAAATTTAAAGGAAATAAAATTAAATGAAGAAAATTTAAAAATTTTAAGTGAAAAACATAGGAAAGAACAAAAAGAAATTGTAAAAAAAATTGAAGAATTAAAAAAAAAAACAAATTCAAAATCAAAAGAAACTGAAAAATTATTTAATCAATTTCAAGAAAATGAAAATATTATTGCAGAATTAAAACTTAAAATTAAAAAAAATAATCTTTTATATAATCAAGAAAAAGAAAAAGCAAAATGGCTAAAAAAAGATAATAAAAGGTTATTAAAAATTCAATTTATTTTATTAAAAAGATTAGAAATATTAAATAAAATTTCTCGAGGAAAGATTATAAGAAAAGAAGAAGAACAATTTTTACTTCATTCAAATGACTTAGATTATTTATTTAAATAATTTTTTTTTTTAATTTAATTATTTTCTTTTGTTAAATAAAATTATTATTATTTTGATTAAATAAATATATTATTATAAAATCCAAAATTTGGATTTCATTTAATTCAAAAAAAGAGTATTATTCATTACTTCTATTCTCTATATTTAATTATTGAAATTAATGACCCTTTAATTTACAATCTATAAATATGTAAATTTAAATAACTTATATTGAAATTAAATAAATAATTATTCTTTTATTTTTAATTTATTGATTAAATTATATTTTCTTCATAATCTCATATATTATTTGTTTTTTTCAATTAATTAAATTTTTTTTATTCAATAAAAGAAAAATTATTTTATTCTTGGGGTTCTCAATTTTAATTCTATATGTTTTTGTTTCAATATTTTTATTCTACTTTTTTTTTTTTCATATTTCATAATCATTTAATTTGAAATTTTATTTACTCATTATGTTTCTCCAAAAAAATTAACATTATCTAATCTTTCTTTTTTAATAAGATTAAAACTCATCATTTCAATTTTAAATTATTCTCATTTTTTATGATATAATCTTCAATTTTCTTTTTACTATTATATTTATATCAAAACATAAAATAAATAAATGTAAACATAAAAACAATCATTATTTACCAAATACAATAAATAAAAAACCTTAAAATATCCTTTATGAGATAGAATTTTAATTTCAATTAATTATCAAAATATAAATAGGGGATTGATAAACAAAGGAACTATAAAGAAAAACCCCATAAT
>JAEEGK010023151.1_pt1 | contig 12979 bp, 11 predicted proteins | sample 8958771 | NCBI WGS metagenome assembly JAEEGK01 (sample SAMN16246547, study PRJNA631951) | gut metagenome | biome: gut microbiome; feature: rumen; material: SC-attached | host: Bos | place: Iran: Karaj | collected 2018-10 | reverse complement strand
CCTTGGGGCTCAGGTCCACGTCGGTCCAGCCGGTGAAACGGTTTTCCTTGTTCCAGACGCTCTCGCCGTGGCGGACTAATACGATTCTTTTCATTGACACGTAGGTTTAAATTCTATGAATATGCAAAAATACGCAAAATCTTGGAGATAATGACGGAAAATCCCCGCGTTTTTCCGTAAATTTGTGGAGTTATGAAGAAACTGCTCATCGGAGTCCTGGTGCTGGTCGTGGCGGCCGGTTGCGCGCGCAACCGGTTCGACTACATCGACATCGCCGCCTCGGAGAAGGCCTTGGCCGCTCTGGAGGCCGGCTTTGCGGCCGTGCCGGATTCCGTGGCGGACGGCCGCGTCCGGTTCCTGCTGGAGCAGGGCGCTCCGGTGGCCGATGTGCTTGTGTATGCCGGGGAGACGGGCGATGTCCTGTTCAAGGATCCCGCCGTCCCTTTCGGCTACGCCTGCGAAAGCGTGGGAACCGATGTCCTGATGGACAGCCTGCACGTGAAGGCAGGGCGCCTTTATACCGACAACGGCCTCAATGCCAGGATGTTGTACCTGCAGGACGGCCGGATGTCCCTGCCGGTCCTGAACAGGGTGGCGGAACTCGCCGCCCGGGAGGCCTTCATCGGCGGCGTCAAACCGTCGGTGTGCCTGGAGAAGGGGGATGAAGCCGTCTTCCAGCGCACCGTCGAAAAGGTGTGGCTGTCCGGGAACGTGATGTCCGGGAAGACCGTGAGATCCATCCTCAAGGCGGCCGGCGTCAAGCCCGACGTGAAGACCAAGGCGGACAGCCTGTACTTCCAGCACCGCCGCCTGTCCGACATCGACATATACCGCATCTGCAACCTCGGGACCCATTCCGGTCCGGTGAAGCTCCGTTTCCGCGTCCAGGGCCGCCAGCCCCTCCAGTGGAATCCGGACACCGGTGAAATCACTCCGGTCTCCTACCGGCTGAAGAAACGCTCGACCCGGGTGACCGTCAACACGGTTCCCGGTGACGACACCTTCCTGGTGTTCGGCTCATTCGCCGACCGGAAAAAACTGAAAGTGAAATAAATCCCGATGGACATCCGGCCGGTCGCCTTGTATCGAGGAGCCCTGGGCTCCAAGTTCGGAATCCCGCGCCAGAGCGGCCTGGTTCCGTCCCTGAAGGGGCGGATCGTGTTCGAACCGGACTTCCGGAACCGGGAGGCCCTGCGGGGGCTGGAAGGCTTTGACCGCCTCTGGCTCATCTGGGGCTTCTCCGCGAACAGGCCTGCGAAAGGGGACTGGCAGCCGACGGTCCGTCCGCCCCGCCTGGGCGGGAACGTGTCGATGGGCGTGTGGGCCACCCGGTCCCCGTTCCGGCCCAATCCGCTGGGGCTTTCCTGCGTGGAGCTGGAAGGAGTCGACGGGATGGACCTGCTGGTGAAGGGGGCCGACCTGATGGACGGAACGCCCGTGTTCGACATCAAACCCTATGTGGCCTATGCCGACAGTTTTCCGGAGGCCCGGTGCGGCTTTGCGTCCGCACCGCCGGAAGCGTTGCTTGAGGTGCGCATGCCCGAAGGATTGGACATCACGCCGGAAGAACGGGAGGCGCTGACGGCCCTGCTGGCCCTGGACCCCCGCCCGGCTTATCAGGAGGACCCGGACCGGGTGTACGGAATGCCGTTCGGCGGCAGGGAAGTGCACTTCCGGGTGGACCATGGAATATTGACTGTAATCGACTATGCTTAACGTGATCGCGCTCGCCGTGCTGCCGGCCTTGATCCTGGTTTTCTATACCTATCAGCAGGACAAAATGCAGCGGGAACCTGTCAAGATGATCGCCAAAGGCTTCCTTTTCGGCTGCCTGTCGGTGTTCTGCTCGTTCTTCATCTCCGTTCCGTCCGGGATGATGGGTTTCTACCCGGACGGAATCCATTCTTTCTTGGACGCAGTACGGGTGGCTTTCCTCGGCGCCGCTATTCCGGAAGAGACGGCCAAGCTCTTCTGCCTGTGGCTGTTCCTGAGGAAGAATCCTTTCTTCGACGAGCGGATGGACGGCATCGTGTATGCGGTGTGCGTGGGCATGGGTTTCGCGGCCTTCGAGAATGTGGAGTACCTGGTCGCCGCCGGAACCGACTGGGTGACCACCGGCATCGGCCGCTCCCTGACGGCCATTCCCGGCCACTTCGGCTTCGCCGTTCTGATGGGCTACTACTTCTCCCTGAACTACTTTGACAAGTACCGCTCCGAGGGCGCCGCTCTCAAGATGTGGCTCTACCCGGTCCTGGCGCACGGGATTTATGACACCGTCGCGATGATGGCCTCCGTGACGCCCCAGCTTTCCGGCGCCATCACCATCGCCATTCTCCTGTTCTGCTTCCAGATGGTCAAATGGGCCCGGAAGAGCATGGAGAGGCATCTGATCGCCGACTCCTCCGACTACGGCACCGGAGGTGGCGTGGACATCCAGGGATGAACTCAATGACCGCTATGGACCATGCTTGACGTAATCGCCCTCGCCCTGCTGCCGGTCATCGTCCTGATTTACTATGTCTATCAGCAGGATGAGGTCCAGCGGGAGCCCGCCAGAATGATTGTATTGGGCTTCATTCTGGGCTGTCTTTCGGCACCGGGCTCTTTTCTCATCTCCGTCCCGTCCGAGTATTTAGGCCTGTATACGGAGAATGTCCGTTCGACCTGGGATGCGTTCCGTATCGCCTTTTTCGGTGCGGCCATTCCGGAAGAGACGGCCAAGCTTTTCTTCCTGTGGCTTCTTCTCCGCAAGAATCGGTTTTTTGACGAGCGGATGGATGGCATCGTCTACGCGGTGAGCGTGGGGATAGGCTTTGCGGCCCTCGAGAATGTTGAATACCTGTTCGATGCGGGCTCTGATTGGGTGGGCACGGGCGTCGGCCGGGCCGTCCTTTCCGTTCCCGGACATTTCTGCGATGCGGTTTTGATGGGCTATTACTATTCCTTGCATCATTTCAACAAGTCGCGCTTCCGGGCGGCCGGCCTTAAGATGTGGCTGTACCCGGTTCTGGCTCACGGCATCTATGACATGATCCTGTTTGCAGGTGACGTCCATGGAGATCTGCTCGGCGTCCTGACCATCATTCTTCTTCTTTTCTGCTTCATGGTGGCCAGGCTGGCCGTCAGGAGCATGAAGAAGCATCTGATTGCGGACGTGTCCGAATCCTCCTTTGTTGATAATGTCGACGTTCAGGAATGATGCAGGATTCCCGGTTTTCCGGATTCTAATTGTGTATGAGAAGAAGGATTTGTCTTGTGGCGGCCGTGCTGGCCGCCCTGTCAGCCGCGGCGCAGCCCCGCGGAACCGCCACCGTGAGCGGATACATCACGGACGCAGGCTCCGGTGAGACGCTCATCGGGGCGGGCGTGCTCGTGGAGGAGGCTTCCCGGAAAAATCCTACGGGCGCTGTCACCAACGCCTATGGGTATTATACGCTGACCATTCCGCGCGGGAAGGTCTCCCTGCAATACAGTTACGTCGGCTATGAAAGCCAGGCCTTTGAGATGGACCTTGGCCGCGACACCACGCTCAACATCACCCTGAAGCCCTCGGCGGAAATCCGGGAGGCGACGGTGGTGGCCCAGAAGGACGCCGGCATCCAGTCCACCTATCTCGGTTCCATCGACATTCCGCTGGTGCATATCCAGCGCACGCCGGTCGTCTTCGGCGAGGCGGACGTGCTCAAGGCCATTCAGCTGATGCCGGGCGTGCAGGGCGGAAACGAAGGATTCACCGGCCTGTATGTCCGCGGCGGCGGTCCGGACGAAAACCTGATCCTGCTGGACGGTGTTCCTATCTATAACGTGGACCACATGCTCGGCATTCTGTCGGTCTTTCAGACGGAGGCCGTGAAGAAGGTCACCCTGTACAAAGGCTCCTTCCCTGCGCGCTACGGCGGACGGATCTCCTCCATCGTGGACATCCGCACCAATGACGGAAACATGAAAGAGACGCACGGAAGCATTGGTGTGGGCGCCCTGACGGAGAAGTTCCATCTGGAAGGCCCCATCATCGAGGACAAGCTCAGTTATTCGCTGAGCGCCCGCGGCCTGCACACGATCTTCTTCGATCCGCTCATCCGCTATTTCGGAAAACGGGTCGAAGAGGACAGCGACGTGTATGCCAACTATTTCTTCTACGACCTGAACGGAAAGATCACCTGGCGCCTGAATGACAGGGACCGCTTCTTCCTGGCCTCTTACAACGGCCGGGACCGGATGAACGTCCGGTTCGACGAGCATGAGAATTCCGGCTATTCGGACACGGACGGTTTCGACCGCACGAAGGTGGGGATCGGATGGGGGAACAACGTGGTCTCGCTCCGGTGGAACCATGTGTTCTCCAGCCAGTTGTTCGCGAATACGACCTTCGCTTTCAACCACTACCGGATGCTGATGAACACGGGGATGCGGAGCCAGGGCCGGGATTATGACGGGATGCGGTACGTCTATGACTTTGACGTCGACTACATTTCCGGCATCCGGGACTGGAGCTGGAAGGCGGACTTCGACTATGTGCCGTCACCCCGCCATCTGGTGAAGTTCGGGGCCGAGTATGTCTACCATACCTTCCTTCCGCAGACCCTCACGGCCGTCACCTATACGGAGGAAGGGGACGACAAGCTGCATGACGAGCAGAAGTATGGAAGCACAAAACCCTACCGGGGGCATGACATCTCCGTCTATGCCGAGGACGATTTCTCCGTCGGTGACCGTCTGACGGTCAATCCCGGCCTGCATCTGTCCCTTTTCAACACCGACGGAAAGAGTTACTGGAACTTGCAGCCGCGCGTGTCCGCCAAGTACGCCTGGGGCGGCGGCTGGTCGGTCAAGGGGGGCTACGCACGGATGGCGCAGTACGTTCACCTGCTCAGCTCCGCGCAGATTTCCCTGCCCATCGACCTGTGGGTGCCCATCACCAAGGACATCCGTCCGGTGACTTCCGACCAGTTTTCCGCCGGCGTCTATTTCGACGGAATCAAGGGCTGGGAGTTCTCCGTCGAAGGGTATTACAAGTCGATGCACAACATCCTGGAATACAAGGACGGAACGCTGATGGTCGCCTCGAACACCGGCTGGGAGACGAAGGTGGAGATGGGGGACGGCCGGGCCATGGGCCTGGAGTTCTTCGCCCAGAAGACGGCCGGGCCGGTGACCGGCTGGGTGGCCTACACCCTGGCGAAATCCGACCGCCGGTTCCCGGACGGCAGCATTAACATGGGCGAGCGGTTCCCGTACAAGTATGACCGCCGCCACAACTTCAACATCAACGCGAACTGGCAGCTTTCCCCCCGCATCGACCTGAGCGCCACATTCGTCTTCGCCACCGGCGGGACGACGACGCTCCCGGTGCGGCAGACGATGATTCTCCGTCCGGACGGGCGCAGCAGCAGCGCTGACTACGTGGAGCATCGGAACAATTACCGGCTTCCGCCGAGCCACCACCTGAACATCGCCGCCAACTTCCACAAGAAGAAGCGTCACGGCGAGAGGATCTGGAGTCTGAGCGTGTACAACCTGTACCGCCAGCTGAATCCGAACCTGGTCTTCTTCCATTTTGAGACGGAACGCAAGACCCCGGAGTCGGAACCGGAGACGAAGCTGGTGATGGACAAGCTGACCATCCTTCCCCTCGTTCCGTCCGTGAGTTACACCTATCAATTCTGATCGCCATGAAAAAGACGATAATCTTGCTGCTCCTTTCCTTCCTGGCGGCCTCCTGCTACGAAGAAGTGGTCATCCCCGTCGGGGACGACGAACCGGTCGGCGTGATGAACGCCCAGCTCAGCACGCTGGAATCCACCCATTTCGTGTACCTGTCTGTCAGCCGGAAGAGCCGGGTGCGAGCGCTCCCGGGCGCAGATGTCCGGGTGTCCGTGAACGGCGCTCAGGCGCTTACGGCACAGGAACTCCCCGCCCGCTATGAAGGCGAATGGGAGACGGCCTATGTTTTTGACGCGGCGATCCGGCCCGGTGACGAAGTCCGAATCGAGGCCCGGCAGGGGAGTCTGAGCCTGTCGGCGGCCGTGACCGCTCCTCCTGCCGTAACCATTTCATCGGTCGATACTTCCACGGTCCGGATGACTTATATGGGCGAGACGGACACCTATCTGCAGGCGAAAACGGTTTTTCGGGACCTCCCTGGCACCTCCTTCTACCGGGTCGACGGCCGGGCGGTGGATGATTTCTCCTATCTGGACGAAGACGGGAACCCGGTCCCCGACTTATCCGGGACTTCGGAAGGCGGCCTGTGGATGGAGACGGGATTCGATCCGGTGATCAGCGAAGGGGCCGGCAAGACGGGCGGGGCCGACCTCGCCGCCATCCTGTCGGATGGAAACTCCTACAGCTGTTTCTCGGATGATCCTTTCTCCGACGGGGAATGTACGATCCGCCCTCTGTTCAGCCCCTACTCGTTCCCTTTGGGGCCTTATGGCCTGTATATTCCGGATTCCATGCGGGATGATTCTGACTGGGACATACTTGCCTCCTTGTCGCGGAAGGTTCACCGCCGGGCGACCGTCCAGGTCCGGAGCCTGGATTTTTCGCAGTACCACTATCTCAAGGCGCTGGAGAATCTGGATACGTTCGGGACGGAGATGAGCTTCCTGGTGGAGCCTACGACGCTTCCTTCCAATGTCGAGGGGGGGCTGGGGTTCGTCGGTCTGGAAACGGTGACGGAATACACCTTTTACGAGAACACAAGCGTGTTCCCTCCCGCCGATTTCCCCTATTATTACTAGAAATCCAGGTCAAGGCCGATGTTCACGCCGAAGTCGCGGCCGTTGCGGTGGGTGAGCTTCCAGAAGCAGTCCACGCGCAGCAGGTGGAAGATGTTGGCAATGCCGACGCCGGCCTCCACATAGGGCGTTTCCAGCGAGTTGAGCCCTTCCATCAGTTTGAACGGCGCTCCGCTGCGGTTCTGTTCGGAAATGGTGCCCCAGGCGCCGCGTACGGTGACGACTTCGCGGAGGTTGAGCTCCTTGATGAGCGGAATGACCCCCAGCACGAGTCCGTTGAAATTGTGCTCGTACCAGCCCGTGACCCAGCGGTCGGAGCCGAATTCGTAGAAGTTCATCAGCGAGAAGGCCGATTTGTCCAGCAGGCCGACGACCGGGCTGCGGAACAGCTGGCTCTGGTTGCCCGCGTGCAGTTTGAGGAGCGGATAAGGGACGGAGCCGAGGATGGCGCCGCCGTTCACGTGCAGGTTTCCGAAGCCCATGAGGCCGGCGGGAATCCGCCAGTCCACGGTCAGTTCGCCCCGCACGAAGGAGCAGTCGTCCGCGGTGATGCCTTTGACCCCGCCCAGCAGGTCCACGGAGACGATGGGGTAGCGGGTGAAAATGTACGCCTTGTCAAAGACGCCCCGGTTGATGCGCTCGTCCCAGGAGAAGCGGCCGGTCCAGTGGATCTGGTTCGCGGAGAAGCTGTCGGCCATCGTGCCGTCCGGGCGGATGAGGGGGATGTCCGGGTTGGAATAGATCCTCAGATGCTGGAGGGTCAGGATGGAGTTGAAGTTCGGACTGAACTCATACCGGTGTTCCACCTGGGCCTTGAAGACGATTCCGGACTTGTCGAAGCTGCCCGGTGCGAGCAGGGAGTTCACGATGTTCTTCTCCGTGAACACGCCCGAACCCCGGCCCAGGCTCTCATAGTCCCGGCTGGCCGAAACGGTGAGCTTGTTCGTCCGTTTCTGGTTGTCGCCCAGCATGAACTCGGTGGCGGCGCCCCATTTCCACTCCTCGTCCCGGAATCCGTAGCCGACGAACGCGGACAGACGCACTTTCCGGCTGAATTCCTTCGTGGTGTGGAAGCCGCCCTGCAGACGGACGCCCTCCGTGCCGTTGAAAGTGACGGTCCTTTCCCAGGGGCCGTAGCCGATGCCGATGTCCGTATTCTCCAGATAACCGGTGGTGAACATGTTTCCGAGGGCGGAGATCCACTTGAAGGAGCGTTTCTCCTTGAGCCGTTCCACGGTGGTGAAAATCGCCAGTTCCCGGCTCGTCAGTTTCTGGGGGCGTGCTTTCTCCCACCAGGCTTCCTCCTTGTCCGGATTCTCGGCCACTTCCACCTTGTCTCCGCCGGTCATCTTGTCCAGTCCGGGGAAAGGTCCGTCCTGGAAGGCGGTGTACCGCAGGTCACGGTTCATCTGGAGGGAGACGACGGTCATGCGGTCGTTCAGACGGACCGAGACGTCCAGGAACAGCTGCTCGTTTCCGAAGAACCAGCTTCCGTCCTCCCTTCGCTGATAATCGCTGTCCACGGAGAGACCCCGGATCCAGTTGATGTTGGAGGAGGGGGAGAGACGGCAGTGGACGGCGCGGATCGCGAAGTCCTCCGCGTCGATCTCCATCCGTCCTTCAAGGGCGGGGGAGGTGATCAGCATTTTCGGCTGGAACGTGACGGAGTAGGTCCGTCTGCCGTCGATGCTGAGGCTGTCCACGAGGGCGTAGTGATAGAACACGTGTCCGGCGGAACTGGCCGGGGAAGGAATGCTCAGGTTGAAGACGGGGAGGATGTCCCGGTAGAAATTCATCCGGAGCGTGGAGGATCCGGTGAACTGCCGGAGCACGTTCTGCTGTTCCAGTCCGGAGATCCGGCTGGCCTCGAAAACTTCCTTGTCCACGGCGGGCTCCAGGGAATGGTACCGTTTCAGGACCGACTCGGAGAGGAGGACCGGGATGTAGCCGTTGAAAGCCGTGGAATCCTCCAGATCGGCGATCAGTTCGCTCCGCTTGCGAAAGATGGCCTTGCCGACGATATTGTCCACATTGGCCAGGGCGAGCTCCACCTTGCTGTAGATGTCCGCCTGCCAGGCGTCGCGGGATTCCGGGTCGTGACGCGTGCGGCAGGCTTGCAGGTTATAGAGGATCGACCGCAGCCGGACGTCTTCCTTCTCTCCGGAAGCCCTGGCCTCCGGCGCCAGCAGGAAGTTCACTTCTCCGTCGGTGCCGCCGGAAACAGGACGGGTCTGGGGCTGGTAACCCGCCACGAGGGCCGTGAGCTGATAGCGGGCGTCCTTTCCCTCCATTTCCAGGGAATAGGTGCCCGTGGAGTCGGTATAGGCGGCGTTCATCGTGCCGTCAAAGAACACCGTCGCATAAGGGATGCCCTTTCCGGAAAGGGCGTCCGACACCTTCCCCCGGACCCGGGTCGTCTGCGCAAGGAGGCAGACCGGGGCCAGCAGGAACAGGCACAAGGCTATGAGGCGGTTTTTCGGCATAATCCGCCAAATTTACGCAAAATTCGACAAATCTTCAAAAGTACTAGCTGTACAGAAGGTCCAGCAGCCACAATTTGGCCCGTTCGGGCAGAATCCGGACCAGGAAACCGACCGCTCCGTAGTCGATGCGGGGGATGACCCGGACGGCCATGTGCTTCTTCTTCAGCTGCTTGCAGACCGCCCGGGCGATGACTTCGGGCTTCATGCCGCCGAGTTCGTCCTTTTCGATCTTCTGCAGGTTCCTGTCCATGCGCTCCCGATAGGGAGAGCCGGGGTCCTGCGCGGTTCCCGTGAACTTCCGGGCGGCCGTGAAGCCGGTGGACACGTCGCCGGGAAGAACGCTGCAGCATTCGATGCCGGTGCCCTTGAGCTCCATCTGCAGGGACTCGCTCACGGACAGAAGGGCCGCCTTGGCCGCGGAATAGAAGCCCTGGAAGGGGAGCTGGAGGATGGCCATCACCGAGGTGATCGTGACGATGCGGCCGAATGCCTGGCGCCGGAAGACGGGCAGGCAGGCCTGGACGGTCTTCAGCGAGCCGAACAGGCAGGTTTCGAACTGATAACGGGCCTCGGCGTCGGTCGCGCCTTCAATGGGCCCGAATATGCCGTTTCCGGCATTGCATATGACGGCGTCCAGATGCCCCTGTTCGGCCACGATCCGTTCCACGGCCTCTTTCAGGGACGCTTCGTCGTTGACATCCAGCCGGACGGGGATGATGCGGGCGGCGGGCCTTTCTACGGTCCCGCGGCGGGAACCGGCATAGACGGTGAAGCCGGATTCGGCGAGGAGCCGGGCGGTGGCGGCGCCGATGCCGCTGCTGCCGCCGGTGAGAAGGACGACGCTGACTTTCTTTATTTCCATAATTCGGAACGGTTGATGAAGGATTCCGGAAGCGGCATGTCATAGACGCAGCGCCGCAGGAAATCCTTGAAATCTTGCATATCGGTATAAGCCTCCTGCTCTTCCACGGAAATGACCGGTCCGACGCTCAGCCGGGGATGCGTCCCGCGCTTGTTGAACATCTCATGGAACAGGCGGACGAACCGCACCCGGTAGTCCAGGAGTCCGAGCGCGTAGTAGAAGTTGGAATTCCGGTCGAAGAACCGGACGGGAACGACGGGAACGCGGGCTTTCCGGATGAGCCGGACCGCCGCATCCTGCCAGTCACGTTCATTGAGGGTCCAGTGTTCCTTCGGCTTGAGGTCCGCGACGGCGCCGGACGGGAACATGCACAGGGGGCCGCCCTCCTGAATCTGCAGCAGGGCGCTTTTCACTCCGTTGATGCTGGTGGCCGATGCGGTCTGGCGGGCGTTCAGGGTGGGATTGACCGCGATGAAGTTCGGAGCGAGTCCGGGGATCCAGGTCAGCAGTTCGTTGACCAACACTTTGGTCTCCGGCCGCCGCTGACCGAACAGGTCCAGCAGGCAGATGCCGTCGATATGCCCGTAGTTGTGGTTGGCGACGACGATGAACGGCCCTTCCGGGAGGTCCCGGAGACGTTCCGCGTTCCCGATGCGGAAATCGACGCCGATGTCATCGAGGATGCCTTTGGCGAACGGGGCGCCGTACGGGACGCCGGCCCGGTCCACACGGTCGTGCAGCGCATTGATCTTCGCGACGCCCGTGAGGCCGGCGGCCAGGCGGAACAGCACTCTCCCCATCCGTCCATTGAAGACGGGGGACAGCCGTTCGGCCGCATCCTGTGCGGTGATGATGACCATGGATTACTGGCTCTCCCCGATGTTTTTCGGAGGGTCGATCCGGGAGTAATACTTGATGTCCTTGACCAGGCTCACCAGATAGAGGCCGAAAATGATGGCGGCGACGACGATGACGATGCCGTCCAGGATGCCGAAGTCGAACTCGTTGTGGAGCAGGACGATGTGCCGTTTCCACTGGTTGATCTGCGGGAAGATGATGAACAGCGTGTTCACCAGGATGGCCAGAACGCGGAACTCGGTAGGCCCGAAGCCGCCGTAGGTCAGCTGCATTTCACCCTTGAGGTGGCAGTCGATGTAGACATAGACGCTGAGCATCAGGTAGGCGACGAGGACGCCCATCATGAAAGTCATGTTGACCAGGGGGGAGAGACCCACGCCCGTGAACATGATGCACTCGTTGATGACGTCTACGTTGTGGTCGATGAAGAAACCGTAGGTCTTCCGCTGGGTGCCGCGGACTCGGGCGACGCTGCCGTCCAGCGAATCGCCGAACCAGTTGACCAGGAAACCGAAGGAGGCGAGCCAGAGCCAGTTCAGGTTCAGGTTTGACAGCGCGTAACCGGTGGCGATGATGAGGGCGCCGATGAAGCCGACGAGCGTCAGCATGTCGGAGGTGACCCAGGCGGGCATGCGCTCCGCCAGCCAAACCAGGATTCTCTTTTCGTATGGGTTGAGGATCGATGTCTGGATCCGTTTTGCTTGTTTCTGTTCTTCCATGATTACTATAAAATCATACAAAGTTACGAAAAAAACTGGGACTCTTCTTTCGTTTGCCCGATTCTTCGTATATTTATGCGATGAAACTCAAGCGCAAGACCAAGTTCTGGCTGGTCGTATCGGCCATTCTCGCCCTCATTCTGGGACTCATCGTCACCTGGACCGTCCACAAGGTCAAGGATTGGCGCTGGCATCATGCAGGGCCCATCGAAAACCATCCCGTCCGCATTTACGACGTGGATTTCGCCCGCGAGTTCAATGACCTGAACGAGGCTCAGCTGGCTGTGGCGCAGGCCGTGGGCGTTCCTCCGGTCGCGGACCGGGCCGCGGCGGAGCAGATGAAGAAACGCCTGGTGGAGATCGGGGACAACGACCTGTACTGCGTGGGCGATCTCACGCACTCGATTCCGTTCCTGATTCCGTCCGCGGCGGAACTGCTGGACCGCATCGGCCGCAACTTCCGGGATTCCCTCGTCTCGAAAGGGCTGAACCCCAACAAGCTTTTCGTCTCCTCCGTCCTTCGCACGGAGGATGACATCCGGAAACTGCGGCAGGAGAACCTCAACGCCGCCGAGGTCTCCACCCACTGCTACGGCACCACCTTCGACCTCGCCTATTGGCGCTATGTCAAGGTCCCCGAGCTCCGGGGCCGGGCCTATGCGGACGTCCCGCCCGAGTATCTCCGCGCCACGCTTTCGCAAGTCCTGAAAGACTTGCATGACGAAGGCGCCTGCTATGTGAAGTATGAAAAAAAGCAGAATTGTTTCCACATAACCGTCAGAAAATGAAAAAGTTTCTCCTTGTTCTCGCCGCCGTAGCGGCGCTGGTCTCCTGCAAGAACGCAAATAAGAAGGCCGCCCGGGAAGCCGAAACCCAGGACGCCGACAGCGAGTATGCCGTCGACATGATCAAGAAAGGGGAGTCCCTTCCCACCTTCTCCCTCAAGGACCGCGCGGGCGTCGTCCGCACGCCTGCGGACTTCGCGGGGCGGTATGTGGTCTACGATTTCTGGGCCACCTGGTGCCCCGACTGCCGGGCGGATGTGCCGGCGATGAAGGAACTGTATGCGAAATACGGCGACAAGGTCACCTTCGTAGGGATCTCCTTCGACACCGAGCCGGAGAAACTGGACGCCTATGTTGCCGAGAACGGCATCGAATGGCTGCAGCTGAGCGATTTCGTCGCAAAAAAGGAATCCAAGGTCGGGGAAGACTTCCGCGTCAAATGGATTCCTTCGATGTATCTGGTCGGTCCGGACGGCAAGGTGCTGCTCGGGACCGTGATGGTGGACAAGCTAGGACTTGCGCTGGAAGCGCT
>JAEEGK010023150.1_pt1 | contig 12980 bp, 11 predicted proteins | sample 8958771 | NCBI WGS metagenome assembly JAEEGK01 (sample SAMN16246547, study PRJNA631951) | gut metagenome | biome: gut microbiome; feature: rumen; material: SC-attached | host: Bos | place: Iran: Karaj | collected 2018-10 | reverse complement strand
GTCCATCAAGAATATCAATCAAAAAGTCTATACCATTAACAGGAACTCTCAAACCATTACATAAAAATAGAATAAGGATTGTGGACAAAGAAGCAACAAAAGTTAAACCAATCATTGTATATAAGAACCAATTTAACTCTTTTTCTACATCGTCATCTCGATTATAGCCAAGCATACAGAAAGTTTCAAGAATAATATACAAAGATGACATAACATTACCTACAAAATTGTTATGAAAATTAGCTAAGCTACTAACAAGCCCAGCAAAAATAAACAAACATAATAAATAATCTTCTTTTTCAATACGAAAATGTTTTTTAAATATATAATTATATACTAGCGTTATAACGCCCCAAACAAAGACATATCTATAAATATCAACAATGTAAGGGCCTATCACAGGTAAATGATGAAAAAAGCATACAAATAATAAAACTATTCTGAATACTTTAATATCAAGTAATTTACTAATAAGTTTCATTTATACATCACTATCCTTTTTTAATTTATGTCTGTGTAGATATGTGTATATAAAACTAGGGGTTAGTCCTAAAATAAATGGTTTAAAAGCATATAAATAATATTTTTTTGAAACACCTATTGTTTTAAATCCCCATAGCTTTAAACGTGTTTCATTTAATCTGTTTTTAAAGTTCCTGCGTAATCTAGCATTACGATCATCACGCATTTTATATAAAGCTTCTTGAATATTATATCCTTTATAACCTTTGGCATATAATTTAAACCATAAATGGTAATCTTCTACTCTTAGCAAGTGATCAGCAACACTATATCCACCAACATCTTCCATAGCTTCTTTTCTAATAATTATTGTTGCATGAGAGAAAGGTGAACCAAAACGGAAATCATCTTTTTCCACTTTTTCAGGGTGTCTAATGGTACCAAAATTACCATTTTCATCAAAACTAATCATACTTGTACTTACTAAAGCATAATCTTTGTGTTCTTCCAAAAAAGCCATTTCCTTTTCAAATCTTTCAGGAAGTGATATGTCATCACCATCTTGACGAGCTATAAATTCTCCTTTAGCTTTTTTCAAACATTTATTAAGTGTATAATTAAGTCCTTTATTCACTTTATTTTTCAATACAATTATCTTATCTGGATATTTTTCTTGATAAGATAAAGCTATTTTTAAAGTGTCATCTTTTGAACCATCATCACACATTATCAATTCCCAATTTGAATATGTTTGATTTATAATTGAATCAATACTCTCTTTTAAGTATGGAGCACAATTATAAATACCCATTATAATTGAAATTTTTCCTTTCATAACTACTCACCATATACTTCCATAATACTTTTTAAAACATTATCTAGTAAGAATTCTTCAATAATTTTCTCATCTATTTCAGCTATATTTTTCTTCTCACTATCTTTTATTTTAGAATAATATAATACCTTCTTACAAAATTCATAACTATCATTTTTAGATACTATATATCCATTTTTACCATCTTTAATTAAATCTCTATTTCCTCTGCAATCAGTAGCTACTATAGGTAAACCACAATAAATAGCTTCCATTATATTTACAGGTAATCCCTCTTGTTTAGAAGAAGATACAGCTAAATCAGATATTCTTAACATTTTAGGAATATCTCTTCTAAAACCTAAAAATTTAACTTGTTTTTCCAAGGATAATTTTTTAACTAAATTTTGACATTCACCATTCATTGAATCCTTACCTGGCAACAACAATTTAAAATTACTATTTTTATCTAAAACAGGTTTTAAAGTATTGATTAACCAGATTTGACGTTTTCTTGGTAATAATTCAGCGGCAAACAAGATAATAAAATCATCTTTTTTAAGACCTAATTCTTTTAAATAATTATTCTTATCGTCAAATTTAAAATCAAATTTACTCGTATCCATTCCAACGCCATGTACATAATGAACATGTGTTTTAAACTTTTTACTAGCAATATTATAATCCTCTAAATTAATTGTTATTAAATCATCAGTATATTTAGCTAAATACTTTTCAGCAGGATAAAATAATAGCCAATTTAATAAAGGAGCACCTTTGTAAAAATGAAAGCCATGAGCCATATATACCATCTTAGTGTTTTTTACTTTACTATTTTTAAAAGCTAAACGCGTTGTTGCTGCACCAAATGGTGTATGACAACTTACAATATCATAATGATTATTTTTAAATATTTCTTTCATTTGCTTATAAGATTTAATGTTATCTTTTATATTAAAACCACGCGCAAAAGAAACATCAAATTTTTTATCACAATATGGTATATCCATATTCTCACTTTTTGATGCTACATGTACCTCATAACCTCTATCTTTAAAATACTTTAATTGTGGTATTAAAAACTTGATAAAAAAAGAATCTATATTTGCTGCAAATAAAATTTTTTTCATACTGTACTCCTTAATTTTATACTTGTTTATCCGTATTCAATTATACCATAAAAGGGCATGTTTTTAAACACTTTATAACTATTTTAAGATAGAATTTAATTTTTATAGACTATATTAATAAAATTTGGTATAATTAGTAAGGTGATTTTATGAATTACGTGTTATCAAGAATAATTCAAATGGTATTAACTACAACATGTTTTGTTGGTTGTATAACACCTGTAATAAAGAAAATAGCTGAATATATTGGAGCTATGGATATTCCAGATAAAAGAAAAGTACATACTGAACCTATTCCACGTTTAGGTGGCTTAGGAGTCTTTTTAGGATTATTATTAGGGTTCATGATATTTGGTGAATATAGTAATGCTATGGGTTCCATATTAATGGCCGGTTTTATAATTGTTATTACTGGTATGATTGATGATATCAATCCCCTACCTGCTAAATATAAATTTATAGGTCAATTAATTGCTGCATGCATAGTTGTTTTCTATGGTAAATTATTAATTACAGACGTCACTTTCTTTGGCGTGAATATAACATTTGGATATATGTCATATTTCTTAACAATATTTTTTATTTTAGGGTGTATTAATTGTATTAATCTAATTGATGGTTTAGACGGATTATCAAGTGGTATATCAGGTATATACTTCTTAACAATTGGTCTTATATCGACTATTCAAGGATTCTTTGGCTTAGAATTCGTATTATGCTTTGTTATGTTAGGATGTTGTTTAGGATTTTTAATTCATAACTTCCATCCTGCTAGAATCTTTATTGGAGATTCAGGATCAATGTTATTAGGATTAATTATTTCTGTTATCGCTTTATTAGGATTTAAATCAGCTACAATAACAAGTTTAATTATCCCTTTACTTGTCTTAGCTATTCCAATACTAGATACATTATTTGCTGTTATAAGAAGAACATTAAAAGGTGAAAGCATTGCTAAACCAGATAAATTTCACATTCATCACCAATTATTAAATATGAAATTTGACCAAAGACAAACAGTATTAATTATTTATGGTGTTGATTTATTATTTGCTAGTGCATCTATCATATATGCTTTAGGTAATCCTAAACTAGGATATATTATCTATGGTGTATTACTATTATTAGTTCTATGGTTTGTTTCTAAAACAAATATTATCTTAGACCATAAAAGCATTAGTATCAGCAATATCACAAAAATATTTAGAAAAAAATAAACTCTACATTTGAAATGTAGAGTTTTTTATTTATCTTAATACTGAACGGAACGAAATGCCGCCATTGGCATGGCCGTAGGTGTAGGCGAAGGCGAACACGCCCGCTGCAGCACCGTCGGCCCAATTACCGCCACGGAAGAACCATGGATAGCCCGAACCAACAAAGAGCGCGTAATCCTCATAGAAACCGCTGTGTTGACGATTATTGTTATCAACATCTTTCCAATAAGCAAAATTATCTAATTCTAACGTTGCATCTCCTAATTTTGCTCTTATTATTCTTCCTTGATTACTCTGATAATAACCTGTAGATTCTGTTCCATATTTATATAAATCATAATATTTACTTTCTGGGAAAGCAACTCCCGTTATACTTATAATACTTGCATCTACGCCACTTGTTGTTGCATCACATGTTGGACATGTTAATTTACCTGTAAAGCCTGAATTATACAAATTATGTCTTCCGGTTGTTGGAACGCCACTATCAGTAGCATCTTCCATAACGCCCATAACATATTCCCAGGATCCACCATTCATATCATATATGCCATAGATATTTCCTGTGGTACTTGCTTTAATGCCTTGTGTTGTATACCATTCATTCTCACACCCTGCATATGGTCCTTCTGTATGATTTGTTTGTGTCATCTTGTCATATGTCCCATAGCCTTTAGTCGCAGCTGCAGTTGCTGCACATCCTGTATTATAGATTTTACTGTTATTTATCATTACTTCAGTTGTCTCTTGACCATAGATAGAGGCTGTTAGATAAGCTACTACTCCCCATTCTGAATTCTTTAGCATCGCAGCATCTTTCGTTGTTCCATAATTTAGTTTTTTTGATGTTGTGAATTGTGCTGATACATTTTGACTTCTTAACGATGTAATACTTGATGTTTGGCTATATCTTGTATCGGTTGGTAATATGGTTGGATTAGATGCATTTCCAGTTGTTTCAAATTTTCCTACCCAAATTCCATTTAATTCTTCAGTACCGAATGTAAATGCTGGATGTGTTAACCATTCTCCTACTGCAGTACCATTAGATTTTGAAATGTCTTTATTTTCAAATACCACGTCAATTAAATGTGCTACATTTACATACGCCTCTGGCCCTGAAATAACACCTAGATTCGTTATATGATTCGTATCTGTAAATATTTGATACCTATATCTTGGTATCCATACATAGAAAGCTAAAATATCTTTCATTTGTATTGTTGTACCCGCTTCAGCATTCTTATATGTATTTCTAGTCGCATCTGTTACTAATACTGCATTAGCCCATTCTTTATTTGAATAGTTATACCACTCTTCTCTGATATTAGCTTTTTTAACAATACCATTTTCATATACAACTGGTATCATTCCATCATCTAATTCAGGAATAGCACCATTTACAGTAGCATCAATATACAATCTTTTACAATTTTCAATATCTTTAGATTCTATTAAGGTTGATGATCCATAATCTTTAATAAAACAAGTCTTATTATAAACTAAAGCTAAAGATACTTGACCTTTATTATTAATATATATTTCACCACTTTGAGGTTTCTCACCTGTCATACCATCTGTTACAATATCGAATAGATTATTTTCTTCATCAATAACATATCCATCATTTATCATACTTTTCGCATAATAACTTTCTGCTGCATCTGATATTCTCCATACAGAAGATGTATATGCACTTCTTCTTGATTCATCTATTATTTTGATTGTTATTGGTGTGGCTATCAAAGCTATAACAGCTAATATAATTATTACAGCCAGCAATTCAATTAATGTAAAGCCTTTTTTCATATCATCAACTACCTTTATGTATAAATTATAGCATAATTATATTTTTAAATTCAATAAAAAATTCAAGATTATATCTTGAATTAATTAAATATCAAAATCATATTTTTCTTTTTTAACTTTTTTAGTTTTCTTACCAACTTTATTTGCTAATATAATAATAAATAAAATATATGATACAACAATAAAGCCTAGAGAACTTACAGCTATTATGAAATACAATTGTTCATTAGTTTTGATTTCAATATTTTCCATTCTTTGAATAGTATTTTCTTTAGCATCATACTTATACAATGATTTTTCTCCAGTTTTAACATTCATACCATAGATAACAGGATATTCATACCCCTCTTTAGTATATGCTGTATAAGATTTAGAACCAATATCTATCTTTGTAAGAGTATAACCATCTAAAGGTGTATCCAAATCTAATACTTGTATATAAATATTTGCAAAAGCAATTTCTTCATATAATTTATATTTACCATCGTATATAAATAATTTAGTACTATCACCAGATCTTAAACCAACCAAAGTCATGTTAGTTTCTTCATTAACATAACAAGGTATCTCATTGTCACCTATTTTAATGATACTAGCTTTAAAATATGGATTAATAGTTGGTAATAACTCTTTTTTTCGAATAATAGTATATTTAGAATCACCAACGTTAACTTCAATAGGTTCTAGTTCTTTAACAATGATATTTACGGTATATGTTCTAACATTACCATTCTGAGCAGTAACATCAATATCAAAGGTATTAACACCCTCTTCTAAAGAAACTTCACCTGTACCTTTAACAGATGATGAAGAACTATCTCTAGTAGCATATATATGCACCTTTCTAACATCGTTAGGTACTTCAACATCATATTCAAATACATCTTCATCAAAAGCTGGCGATAAATCATAATCATCAACTTCTAAATTAGATAAATAATTATTACTTGAAGGCCATGAAACAATGATTTTAATTGATTTAGAAGCTGTATATTTTGTATTATCTGAATAATCAGCAACATCTAATGGCGTTAAAGTTACAGTTGCCGTACCTGAACCATTAGCTGTAAAAGTAAATGTTCTTGATTCATCGTCTAAGAATATACCACTAGTACCACCTGATAAAATACTTGTATCAGAAGAAGTAACTTTAAACTTACCAGCTAAACCACTTACATTAACTGTTACATATACTTTATTACCAACTAAAGCATAACTAGAAGCTGTAGTTATACTTGCTGTACCAGCATAGACAACTGACTTAAACATGAAACATGAAATAATCAGTAAACAAGTTAATACTTTTTTCATTTTAATCACCTCTTTATAACACTATCATTACCCATGATATAGTTTTTAATATTTACATAATCAACTGCTGTTATTTCTTTATCATCATTAACATCAGCTGCTAAAGCATAGGCTCCCTCTAAATTTAAGTTACCCATAATTTTATTTTTAATCATAACATAATCAACTGCTGTTATTGCACCATCACCTGATGCATCACCTGTTACAACTACATCATATGTAGCATTCTCTTCACCAACAGTTACTTTAACCTTACAACCAGTAGATAAAGTATTAGTAACTTCCCCATTTTTAGTTATCTCAATAGTTGCAAAAGAATTAACATTCAAAATATTATTTTTAATATCATCTACACTCTTCATATTGTATAAATAATTATCTTTAAGATTTGCTTTAAGATTAGTTATAGTATCATTTAAAGTTAATTTGTAATCATCATTTAGATTAACCGTTATATTATAAGTTTTAACATTATTGTTAGAAGCTCTAACCGTTACACTAATAACTTGCTTATCTCCCGTTATAGCAATATCACCTGTACCTGTTATAACTACCTTAGATACAATAGGATTTGCTTTTATATTAAGTTTAGTAATATATGATGGTATAGTAATAGAATAATCATACACTAAACTATTAAAATCACTAACCATGTTATCATTAATTAATAACTCTTTTAAATAACTAATAGGATTAGCACTATCTGGAAGTATTGTAGCGTTAGGCATATTATCATACACGGGAATAGTAAAGACATAGCCTATATTCTTCATATTGTCACCTAAAGCATCTTTATATGCCTTATATGTTTGAGCAGCCTCATTATATGGAGCCTCAATATTTTGCATATATTGGTGTTTGTAACATGTACTATTATCACCACATATAACATCCCATTTTTGGAAATAACCTGTATCTTGTCCAGAAGAAACATATGAAGATGATAAAGCTATGGCTCCACTTATAATAGCTGTTCTTTCAGATGACCAACCATTACGATATGCATAATCCAATCCATTTTTAACAATATTATCACCGCCAGCATTGATATTATAAAAATTGTAATAACCATTATATTCTGGATATTCCAAATATTCACCCAAAACAAGAGAACTTCTTGTAGAGCCAACTTCTTGTCTAATTCTACTAGCTAAATAATACGGATTAAGTTCACTATTGTCAGCTGCTTCCATAATAACTTCCGAAAACTTTTTCATATCTTGAGTATCCTCAGGTAATTCAGATTCAAAATAATCAACATAAGCATCATGCATAAAACTACCTGCTAGAATAGCTTCAACACCTTCGATACTATAGTATTGTGCATCATAATATAAACTTTCAAACATAAAGATATATCTTTCATCAAAGAAATTACGTGGATCCATATAATAAGCTATAGTCTCTGCACTAGGAGCATACCATGTTGCCCCACCACCTGGATAATTATTTTTAAAAGTATTCGTTAAATAATTATATGTATTTAAATTTTTTAAACCATTACGTGTATTATTACTATCCCATATTAAACTATGACCAGTATTATAGCCATTTTCAGCAGCAACAGATGCATTAAAATCCAAACCTGTCATGTAAGGAATAAATGAAGCATTAGGATATATAGCATGTAAAGCCATTAAACTTTCACGATAGCTTTCAGGAAAAACCATTAAAGAAGCAGCAAATTCAGAATCAACAGGTAAGACATTAATTAAACTACTACATACATAACCATACCCTTGAACATCTTTCAAATATTTAATTTTATACCACTGTCCTGATGAACAATTAGTATCCGGTGATGAAACAGTATCTAAAATTGTTACGATAGCACCTTCACCTAATCCTGTAGATAATGACTCACTTGTGGTAGAAGGCTCTTTTCTTACATTTACCCCTTTTTGACTTGTTGTTGATATAACACCATATTTAGGATAATCATCGGCGTAAACAGGAATACCGAAAGATGAAAACAACACTAAAAACACAAAAAATAAATTAATAATTTTTTTCAATATTCCCACCTACTTTCATAATATAATTATAGCATATTTAACTATTATTTGCATATTTCATGTACTTATCTTAACAATGAATTGACAAAAAAAGGAAACCGTAATCCTACGAGTTTCCAAGTGTATCAATACGATACATAATAATTATATGTCTTAAAGCTATACTTCTTGCATCATAATTAAGATAATTGGTTTACCTTCTGTCTCTTGATAGAAATATTTACCAATTTGATCACGGATTTCACTCTTAACTTTGTTGTAATCAATATATGAAGCAGTTGTATTATTCTTTAATATTTCTTCAGCCATTCTACTTGCTTCAGTAATTAAATCAATATTATCTTTGACATAAACAAATCCTTTAGTAACAATTTCAGGACCAGATAGTATTTCTTTAGTATGCTTATCAATAATAGCGACAACTAAAACAATACCATTTTCACCTAACATTTCTCTATCTTTAATTACTAATTCGCCTACGTCACCAACTGTTTTACCATCAATTAAAATGTCATCAGCTTTAACAAATTCAGATTCATCAACTAATTTACCATCAACAAATGTAGCTACATTACCATTTAAATTTAGAATGATATTTTCTTCTTTCATACCAATTTGTTTAGCTATTTCAGCATTAGCAAATTGATGACGATATTCACCATTAACAGGAAAATAGTATTTAGGTTGCATAAGTGATAACATTAACATTAAATCTTCTTGTGAAGCATGTAATGATGGGAATTTTTTACCAGACATAGTAATTAAATTACATCCTCTTTTAGCTATATCATCAAATAAAATAGTAGCTGTTTTTTCCATTCCATCATATACAGGAGATGCGAAAACAATTGTGTCATCATCTCTTAAAGTTATGAATTTATCATATCCTTTAACAATTCTTTTCATATTTGAATATGGTTTTTCTCTTTCATCAGAAATAATAATGATAGCATTATTATCTAAATGATGAATGTTACCAAATTTTGATTTATCAAAATCCATATAACCATTATCAATAGAATTCATAATTGTTTTTTCCAATGTTCTACCCATAATAACTACTTTTCTATCAATACCAGATAAAGCATTAAATAATTCTTGAATTCTAAATATTTGACCTTGATATATATTTACTAAAATACGACCATCATGTTGATTGATTAATTCTCTTAAATAATTATATGTTCTATGATTTGGTGATGTATATCCTGGTTTATCAGCATATTCAGATTCACTTAATAAACATAAAACACCTTGTTTACCGACATAAGCTAGTTTACCAATATCTGTTTTATAAGCTCCTTGCATTGCAGGATCGAAAACAAAGTTACCTGTATAGAATATAGCGCCTTGATTAGTATATAATACATATCCAACACTATCAGGGACATTATGCGATAAACTGATTGGAAAAATAAAGTTTTTACCTACTTTTATCTTTTTATGAGGCTCTAAATAAACTAAATTACCCTTCATATTTTCAGCATCTAATTCATCTTTTACTTTATCCAAAGTAAACTTAGTACCATATATTTTAACATTAGGTAAATCAACTAACATATCAGGAATTGCTCCTATTTGTTCATCATGACCATGTGATAAAAAGATTCCTTTTATTTTATTTTTATTATTAATTAAATAATCATATTTAGGAATGATATAATCAACACCTAACATCTTATCATCAGCATATTTTAAACCAGCATCAAAGACATATATTTCATCATCAACATTAACAACATACATGTTTTTACCGATTTCATTAAGTCCACCTAATGCGAAAATTTTAATTTTACTCATAGTATTCCTCCTTTCCTTTTAAATTTGACTAAATCATTATACCAAAAAAAGTATTGATAATCAATAGTTGATTTTCTTATGGTTCATATCTTTTTCAAGTTCTTTTAAACTTTTAGATGGTTTATGTAAATTTTCAGGCATAGTCCTATGATTCTTTTTAATAGCTTCTCTTATATTCTTACCTATATCATAATGCGTTTTGTTTGCATTATTTTCACCTGTAATATCATCTTCTCTTAAAGCTGCTTCAGTTTGCGTAATCCTAAATAGATTAGCCCCCAATTCTTCACTTCCCATATTATCTAAAATATCTTCTCTATATCTTAATTTTTTTCTTTTAGCAATATCATCTGCCGTTTCTCCATTATATAATCCTTTATAACCTGCATTATGAAATTTATCAAAATTTTTAACACCTGCATTTTTTGCTGCAATATTTAGAAAATAATTTCCTTTTCTAGTTAACTCTCTTTGATAAAACCTTTTTTCATCTTCTGTAAGTTCATTGTATGGTTTTTCAGACAATTCTTGCTTTCTTGTCTGTATAGCAAAATATGTTTTTGCCAAAGCTATTACTTTCTTCCTTGGATCACAATTAAGAACTATTAGATAACATGCATATCTTGATAGTTTATAATCTTGTATTTTTCTTTTAGTTTTTGAACCTATTTGGACCATTTTATTGACGTCAATAAAATGGTCTAAGGTATTATAATTACTATTATTACAATTGTTCATAGCCACTTTAATTATCCCATGAAAATTTTGCCACAAATTATACTGTAATACGGGCATTAATTCTCGCGCTAACCAATATTCGTTTTCAAACTCATCAATATGTTTTATATCTTCAAATACTTTTCCATCATATACTACATTCATTTTATCACCCTTTCAAATTCAAAATATCATATTTAAAAAGAGTTTGCAAATGCATAATTTTAATAATCACAAACTATTAATTATTTAATTTTTAATTTTTTATTTATCAATTAAATAATTATGTATACATTTTAAAAATTTGTTTTACTAATTTACTATATCTATAAAAAATGAAAAATATAGCCATAAGCTATATTTCAACCAATATTACATCATCGCCAATCGTTTTAATTTGCCCCCACTTAATTTCAATTTCATTTTTACTTGAAAGCCACGATATAAAAAGATTACTTTTTTCTGCTATAATACAATCTATTGTTCCGTCTTTTATAACAATATCAACAATATTTCCTACTAATCTACCATCTAATGTCACGATATTTTTATTTTGAAGTTCACTTAAACGCAATATACACCACCTACTAATTATATGATTATTTCATTTTCTTTTTTAAAGAATCTAAACCATTTTTTTCAATTCTTGATATTTGAGCTTGTGATATACCTATTTCATTAGATAATTCCATTTGTGTTATACCTTCAAAATACCTTTTATATATAATAAATTTTTCCTTTTCTTTTAAACTATTTAAAGCATCCTTAAGCATGATAGATGTTTCAATATTTAATTTATTTTTATTATCCTTTATTTGCTCAGATAAATATATAGTATCCCCACCGTCGCTATAAATAGGTTCAGACATCGATACAGCATCTTTAACTGCATCAAAGGCTTCATATACATCAAGTTCAGTTAGCCCTAAAACATCAGCTATTTCCTTGATTGTAGGCTCACGATTCAACTCGTTGGTTAAATGTTCTTTTACCCTACCAGCTTTATATGCTATATCTTTCAAACTTCGCGTAACTTTTAAGGAACTATTATCTCTTAAATATCTTTTAACTTCTCCTAATATCATAGGTACAGCGTAGGTTGAAAACTTAACTTCATGTTCCAAACTGAAATTATCAATAGCTTTAATGAGTCCTATACATCCTACTTGAAATAAATCGTCCATATTATCTGTCCTGTTATTATACTTTTTTAAAATTGATAAAACTAGTTTTAAATTACCATTTATCAACTCTTCTTTACTATGTAAATCACCATTTTGATACTTCTTAAATAGTAAAATCATATCATCATTACTTAAAACCTTAATATTCGCAGTATTCACGCCACATATTTCAACTCTATGGCGTGCCATATAAACACCTCCTACAATATATTGCTTAAAAATTTTAGAATTTATTCAAAAAAAATGAACATAATATATATGGTGATGATATGAATCAAAAAATTAAATGTAAAGTCCATGATTGTAAATACTGTGACTGTGAGACTAATTTATGTAAGCTCATAGAAATAGAAATAACAAATGGCATTTCAGGCTTAACACCAAGAGAACTAACAATGTGCAAAAGCTATAAAGCAAAAAAGTCTTAAATGACTTTTTTTTATGATTATGATATAATTAATTCGGTGGTTAATTATGACGCTTAAAGAACTAACAAATCAAGAATTTATAGATTTTATATC
>JAEEGK010023149.1_pt1 | contig 12980 bp, 11 predicted proteins | sample 8958771 | NCBI WGS metagenome assembly JAEEGK01 (sample SAMN16246547, study PRJNA631951) | gut metagenome | biome: gut microbiome; feature: rumen; material: SC-attached | host: Bos | place: Iran: Karaj | collected 2018-10 | reverse complement strand
GACCTACGAAGAGATTTCCGAGGCCGAACAACTCATCGCACGGCAACGCCAACGAAACATAATCCTAATTGCCATCACTGCTATTCTTCTGACCTTAGCCATTTTTATCGTGTCTATCATTCTCAAGCGTCGAAAAGAAAAGCAACTTGGCTTGGAACTTGACCTTCGAAACCGCGAGATTACTTCTAAGGTGATGAATCAGATGCAAGTCAACGAGATGCTGCAAGGTGCCATTAAACAACTTGAAGATTTTGAAAAAGACAACAAAGTATATTTAAAGCCAATTATCGATGGACTGAAGCATACCGTTGATGACAATACCAAAAAGGATTTCGATTACTATTTTGTTCAAGTGCACCCCGATTTCTATAACAAATTACTTGCCGACTTTCCCCATCTGACCCAAAACGAACTACGGCTGTGTGCTTTCATCAAGGCCAACCTTTCCACTAAAGACATCGCCACGATGACCAACATCAGTATCGATAGTGTGAAGTCGGCAAGAAAACGCCTGAGAAAAAGCCTCCACATGGCCTATCCCAGCGATTCCCTTTCACAATTCTTGTGGAAATATTGAAACATACCCCCCTTTTGACACCCACTGCCACCGATTTTGACACCTATTATACCCCCTATATTATTTTCAAGATTCAATAAAAGGGATGTAATTTTGCATCAACAATTGATTAAAACTCAAAATTAGTGTCAAACCAACAAAATCGTAGCATTATGAAAAAGCTTTCACTATTCAGTTTGGCCCTTTTCATTGGGCTTTTCAGTGCCTCCGTCATGGGTCAGAACAAATGTACTGTGGGGAACACCACCATCACCTGCTCCGAAGACTACCAACTGATCAAAAAGAGTGAGTCGTCACTGTGGATGTACAAACCCACAAAACATCAACCTCAAGACACCGGCAACCGCGAGTTGTTCAACCTCACTATCGAACCCACCTTCAATGGTGAATTCATCTGTATCAGCGACGGTGCCGACTATAAGGAAGTCCTGCAGGAATCCTCGGTCAGCCTGGATTTGGCCGAAGGCCATTACGACATCGTTGTCATCGGCTATACGGAAGATCACGTGGATATCCTCCTCTCCTATGCAATCGACCTTCACGAGGACACCACCTTGCAACCCGACGCTAGCGAAGCAATCCATCCGATTTATGCCGAGGGCGTGGATGAAAACGGGCAAGACCTAAACACGGTGAATGTATTCGAATATAACACCAGGGTTTTGATGGATTATGTGTGGTTCGATCAACTCATCAGAGGTTATAACCTTGACGTCGTGGCCGATATGAATTACCGATTCAACGAGATTCCCGAAAACAGCTATTTCCAGGTGGTTGCCACCTTCCAAGTGCTAGAAGAGAACAAATCCTACCTGATGCTTTATGACCGCCTCAACCCAGGCAGCGACGGTCACACCACCAACCACGTCGAAGATATAGCATCCACTTATGCCTTCTTCAATCTCGACAACGTTGACAGCGCCCTTTATCACACCAACTTCCGCTGCGACAACGGAAAAGGATGGATGCTCTCAACCAACGGCTGGCACATTGACGAACATTACGACGCCACCAAACCTATGAAAATCGTCACCAACGCCATTGACACCCACCCCGGCGAATTTGAAGAGAACGAATGGAAATATCGCATCATCCCCCTCGTGTGGGAATCGGTCGATGCCTACAGCCAAGTCCCGAACTATTTCAGTGACAAGATGACTTTCTCGGCCATGTCGCTCAACGCCGACAGGCAGTTTGTCAGGGAGCCTTTCGACGATATTTTGAATAATGTGTATACCGCTCTGTACCATCAGAGCTTGCTGAACCACTATCCCTTAACACCTGCCATGATGGTCGAAGACCCCGAACAGATCCGTTATTATGGCTTCAGGACCCCTATCTGGCATTGGCAGGGATTTGCCTTCGGTGAGGACAGTCCTGCGGGCGTGCCTTTCTATGGAGGTGTGTTTTGCGCATTCGGCGAAGGCGGCGTGCAACGCTGCACAGACGAGGATAACGAACTTGTGGTGAAACTCGATGGGGAAACCATCTACCAAGACTACATCTATGAGCATAACGAACAATGGAGCAATGCGGTACCCGAAATCGGAGTTCTCACCTTCGACATCGAGGACAACCACGTAGTGAACAACGGGATGGTCATGGGCAATCGTACCCATGTCGAGCTCGACCTCAGCAAAGAGGAAGCTCTGCCACCCACGCTGACCATCCTCCAGGTGATGGATGAGAACAACACCGAGAAGATCGACATCCACGACCTTGCCCATTCAAGAATCAACATCGCGGCTGGTATCTTTATCCCCGACTTTGAAACCATCCGATTCATGCTCTATCATGCCAGACCCGAAATGGAGGTGTGGTATTCCATGGACGGCGGTGCTTACCAGCCTTTGGAAGTGGTGGAGGACGAAACCATGTTCCACGAGTTCTATGGCAACTTCTTCGTCGTTGACCTAGCTCAATTGGAAGGCATTGCCAACGACAAGTGGGTCAGCCTTAAAGTAAAAGTCACTGATGCCTATGGCAACTTCCAAACGCAAGAACTTGACAATCTGTTCTACGCAGGAGCATTTGAGTCCATCGAAAACCACGAAACGCCCACTGTGCAGCATCAAGTCTATCCCAACCCGTTCACCAACGAGGTTTGTATCAAAACCTCAGAAGCCATTGACGGTGCGGCGGTTATAGAGATTTATAACGTTGTCGGCGAAAAGGTGTTCAGCCAACGCCTCCAATGCAACCAAAGCCACGAATTCCGTTGGAATGGAAACAACGAAGGGTCAGGCCTTTACTTCTACAAAATCACTACAGAACAAGGGGTTATCTCTGGAAGCATCATTAAAGAATAAGCGTATCCTCGGGGAATGATGAAAATGCCGCCAATAAGGCGGCATTTTCGTTTATTCCTTGAAGTTCTTCTCCAAAAATTCCTTCGCCTCTTTCATGCCGCCATCGCTAGCTTTGCGCATGAGGAGTTTGGCGTAAGTTTGGTCCTGCTCCACTCCATTGCCCGTGTAATACAGGATGCCGAGACGGTATTGGGCATTGGCGATGTTGTGGTCGGCGGCTTGGGTGAAGTATTCCACAGCCTTGGACAGGTCTTTTTCAGTGCCTATGCCGTAATAATAACAGTCGCCCATCTGTGAGATGGCGTAGACATTGCCGGCGTCAGCCGCGTCTTTCCACCATTTGACGGCCGTCTTCTCGTCTTTCTCCACACCCATACCATAGAAATAGCAGTTGCCGAGGTTGAGCATGGCTTGGGCATCCTTGGCTTGGGCACCTTTTTGGTACCACTCAAGGGCCTGCTTAGGGTCGGCTTTCACCCCCGTTCCCATACGATAGAAATTGCCGAGAGAGTTATATGCAGGGCCGTTTTCCTGAGCAGCCGCTTTTCTGTACCATGCCAACGCTTCTTTCGTATCCTGCTCCACGCCCCAACCCTTCTCGTAACATACGCCATAGGCATACTGGAACTTGGCATCGCCGTGCTCTGCCTTATAACGGATACTGTCGATCTGCGAGGTCACCCGTTCTTCCATCGACTTTGGCGCACCTGCAAGTTGACTGAAATCAAGAGGTTTGCCTTCTTCCATCTGCAACACAGGCGTATTAGGGTTGCTCGTATTGGATTCAAAGGTCAACCCCGGGTTGGTGGTAGGTGGTATCTGAGGTACAGGAGCGACGGGCACACCCATGGGGATGTCCTTATTTGTCTGCTCGGGCTGTGTTTGCGTTTGTTCCGTGTTGTTGCCTTTCTGCTCACAGGCCGCCATCACCAGCGTCAAAGCAAATAAGAAAAGGAGTTTTTTCATCTCGTTATGATTTTGGCTGCAAAAGTACGGTTTTTTATTTGATTTGGAACCTCACGCCCAAATAAGCGCGCACACCCGACAACGGTCCCCACACCATCGAAGCGTCAAAGTCTTCGCTGAATGGATTGTCAGCCGAGATGATGGGATAGTCTTGTTTAAAGTTGGTCAGGTTCTCGCCACCGACGTAGACTTCCCAGCACTTGCCCAACTTCTTGGTGATCTGAGCGTTCATGATAACATAGAAAGGCGAGCGACGGATGTCTTGATGGTGGGCTACAGCGGTGGCGTTGCCGCTCAAATCAGGTACGCGGCTGTCGCCGTTGAACTGAGTGGTGAAGTCGAACTGCCAAGTGCCAGGGGCATACGACATCGTGACCAAACCTTTGTAGCGGTTGACGAAAGGCTTCTCGCGCAACGTATCGTTGATGGTCATCTTCACGTCGTTGTAGCGGAAGGCCAAGGTCAGGTCGAAGTCCTTGAAGATTTCGCAGTTGGCTTCAATTTGGGCGCTGTTGGAATAAGACTTTCCGTTGAGGTTGTAGATACGCACTTCATGTGCATCGGCATCGCGGTCGAGGACGATTTGGTTGACAAAATCTGTACGATAGAAATCAGCCTGCAGGACAATCTCACGCCAGCCGATGTCGATGCCTTTGGTCAGGTTGATGCCGTAGTTCCAAGCATCTTCCATCTTCGGCGTATCCAAGAAACGGATGACTCTTGCCGATGCCAGCATGGTTGAGTTCTCGGCCAAAATGTTGGGTGAGCGATAGCCCTTGCCTGCCGAAAGGCGAACTGCAAATTCGTCATGTGTCTTGAAGCGTACATGCAGACGGGGTGTATAAAGCATCTTGTGGTAATACGTGTTATAGTCGGCGCGAAAACCCGCAATCACATTCCAATGGTGATCGTCGCTGAAGTTATATTCAACAAAAGCGCCAGGAACCTGCTCAACGCGCTGCATAGTACTGTCGTTCAAGTGCTCATCGTACTTGTCGTAGGTGTAACTCGCACCTACAGAATAAGAATGATGATCGTTAACAATGTAGGAGTCGAACAGAAGGTTGCCATAGTAGGAAAGTTGGTTGGCATTGTAGTCGGTGAGTCCGTAATAGGAGTTTACCTTGTGGTAGGTTACCTGATGTTGTGTTCCGAGGCTAGTGTCTTTGCGGTTGAAGTGGTAGCCACCCTTGGCGAAAGCCTCATAACGCTCAGTGTTGATATTGATGCCATACAGGTTATAGCCTTCGTCGAGACGATGCTTCGGGTCGAAATCCATCTGTCCTCCGAGACGGGTTTCTTTCAAAGCCTTTAAGCCTACCTTACAACCAAACTTTCCAACATGGGGATGGCTATAACGCAGAAAGACATTGTATTGCGTAGTCATTGGTTCGTCAAGGAACGAGTCGCCATTGTCATCCATTTTCAAATGGTTGTGGCTCACATGGCCAAAGAGCATGATGCCGTCGTTCTTCCCCACTTTGACGCGTCCATTGAAATTGAAATCCGTCATTGCCATGGAGTTGCCATAAAGATTGACGAACACTTTCTCACTTTTGTCGGGCATGGGTTCTTTATAGTCCACATTGATTTGTCCCGTAATAGACTCGAAACCATTCCTGACCGAGGAAGTTCCTTTGGAGATTTGGATGCCGTTCATCCAAGTACCTGGTACATAATTCAAACCGAAAGTCGAGGCCAGACCGCGGAAATTAGGGATGATTTCGGTCATCATCTGGGTGTAGATACCGCTTAGGCCGAGCAATTGGATTTGTTTGGCACCTGTGACAGCATCACTGTAAGCCACGTCAACCGAGGCGTTGTTCTCGAAACTACCCGCGAGGGTGCAGCAAGCCGCACGTTTCAGATTCTCAGAGGTGAGTTCCTGCACCGCGATAGCTTTGATGGGGTTGATGTATGACGCCTTTTGTCGCGCGGCGATTTCTACTTCGTTCAGCATATGGATGGCCTTGAAGACATGGTCGTAATGTGCAGGTTCCACCATGTGGTGGACGGTGTCGTTCTCATAGCTGATGCAGCTGAACACGAGGCAGCCGATGCGTTCATGAAGCGATATTTTATAATGTCCGTTGGCATCGGTCACGGTGCCTTCGTTGACGATTTTCCAATAGACGTTCACGCCGGGCAGCGGGGTACGCTTGCCGTTTTCTGCCTCTTCGTAAACGGTGCCTTCGATGTACCCTTGGGCAAAGGCGCTTGTGGCGAAGGCGAATAATAATAGGGTGATTAGGGTGAGTTGTTTGGTTTTCATGATGTTAAATGTTTATGTTGTTTGTCTATTCTTTGAACTTCATTGCGGGCCTGACCCGCAATCTCCTAAGCGTTAGGGACACCTTCCCGCGTAGGGGATTGCGGATGTTCCTCCGCAATGACGTTTAAGGCTCGGGGTGGACGTCCCCGGTCTAATGTCGTGGTTATCAGAAAACCAAAGGATTAAGCTTCAGCGAAGAAAAGAAAACTATCCGTTCCTGCCCGGAAAGAAACTTGAGCGTCTTCCTTTGGGAATGGTTGTTAAAGACCACCTTCACTTGGTCGCACAATTGCGACAAATCGAGATGTGGAAAGATAAAGGATTGCAAACAGACAATCAAGTGTTTGTCGGCTGAAAAAACGAAGTTGTCGGTGAATTGGATTTTGCTGTCGAAATCCTCGCAGCAACATTTGGCATTGAACTGGACAACATCGTGCGGCAAAATCGTCTCCACTTCTTCGTGATCATGATGGTGTCCCAGACAATGCACGCATTCAGCGGAGGCGTCGCCAAAACTGCCCGTGATATGGTGGTCTTCGGTGCAGTAATGGAACTTTACGTCCCAGCCTACCGAGACGAACAGCACCACAAAGGCCATCAAAAGGGAGCCGATTTGCAACAACCGCTTTTTCATGGGCGCAAAAGTACAAAATAAATCCATTCTCCTCACAAAACAGCCTCATCGGTCGTTTTCCTCAAGCAATTGGAAATCAGTATCGGTGACATCGAGGGCTTTTTTGTCTTTGGCGTTGAGCGGACTAATTACGGATGTTTTTGTACGTCGTTCGATATCTTTTCGTGCATTGCCGGCTACTTTGCCGCCTTCGATGGCAATACCGCGACTTTCCTCAAAAGTTTCAGGTTGTCGGCTGCGCGAGATGGCTGTTGTGGTTACCTCGGCCAACATATTGAGCACCAGTTCCAAATTGGTCATGTTGTCACGCAAGTTCTCCTTTTTCAAACCTTTCAATTCCTTATAATCTCGAACTGAGAGACCACTCCAAGCTTTGGTCATTTCGTTGGTGAGGATAGCGTAATCCTTTTCCTGTTCAATACCACGCGCTTTCCATTCGTCTGTCAGTTCCTTACGCATCTCTATGCTTTGCAGGCGTTGGTTGATCCAACCTTCGGTATAGCCTTTGGCGCGGTAATAGTCGGCACCACGAAGGATAGCTTTCTCAGGGTCGGCTATTTCGTTCAGGCGCTCGTTACCCACTTCGGCCAACCATAATTTGAAGGGCTCTGCTTTGGGCGAAGGAATAGACTGAATGATTCTAAGCATTTGGCGGGTATTTGCCACATCTGTTAGTCGTTTTTTCCCGTCTGCGGAAACCATTTTCAACTGCTTACAATTTGTAAGCAGTTCATCAGCTCCTTCTTTTTTTAGTCGATTTTTAAGAACAGCCCAATAAGTGCTTGCGTTCCTGGGAGAGGCTTGTTCGGTCAATGCACCCACTACGTCCACTATGGAAAAATACCATTCCTCGTTTTCGGCATCCCAATGGGTTCTAATTTGCTTTTGTTCAAAGAGTTTTATCTTATCAGTCATAACATTATAATTTTCGCAAAGATAGAGAAAAATGTCGAATAATGCAAATGATTACAGCATTTTGTCTAATTTTGCAAAACCTTTAAATCTTTGAAATGCAAAGCATTCGACGTAGTCAATCTTAAATCATTAAATCTTGAATCTAATGGCCGACGGATACTTAGAAAAACGCTACGAAGAGGTCTTTGGCAAAGGCGCCAAGAAGACCGTGGTGAAGCACAACTCTTTGGAATCTTTAATGGAAAAAAACCGCAGCTATCGTGGTTATGACCAAGATTTTGTGGTGAAACGTGACATGCTGGAGCGTATCGTGGCAGTGAACACCAAAATCGCCTCGGCGAAGAACCAGCAGGTGCTCCGCTTCAAGCTGGTGACCAAAGAAACGGGAGCCGACATCATCGTGCAAAACATGAAACTGGGTGGCTTGCTGCCCGAACTGCATCTCCCCTTCCCTGGCACTGAGCCCGAGGCTTTCATCATCATTTGCAGTACCATTCTCGAAAACAAGTTCGTGGACATTGACCTTGGTATTGCCGCGCAGAGCATGCTACTGAAGGCCACTGAGATGGGCTTGAACGGAATCATGATTGGCGCTTTCAACAAGGCTAAGATTACCGAGGCTTTCAATTTGCCTTATGATCCGTTGCTCATTTTGGCCATCGGCAAAGGCAAAGAAACCATCAAATTGCAGCCCGTAGATGAGGGCGACAAACTGGCGTATTACCGTGATGCAGACGGTGTGCAGTTTGTGCCTAAGATTCGGTGGGAACAATTAATCTTATAGGATTGCCCTAACAGGCAAGAAATCCATCAAAAATCCTTTAGAATTGGTTGATTTCTAAAACAAAGATTTTTGACAGATTTCTTGCGAAGCAATAACAATATAGCGGTTTATTGCAGTTTAAAAATCAAAGGCAGCATATAATGCACCCTGACGGGTTTGCCTTTGTCCATGCCGGGTTTCCATTTCGGCATGGCATTCACCACGCGGACGGCCTCTTCATCGCAGCCACCGCCAATGCCTTTCACAACTTTCGCATCGGAAATGCCGCCGTCTTTCTCGACAATGAAACCCACCATTACACGGCCGGAGATTTCCTTGTCTCTTGCCTCCTGAGGATAAACCACATTTTTGGCCACAAAATCCATCATGGCTTGGTCGCCGCCAGGAAATTCGGGCATGACTTCCACTTTTTCATAGACTTTGTCATTTGCAACCTTCTTGTCTTGTGCCATTGTCGTTGTGTTGGCCATAAACAGAATAGCCAGTACTGACAGGGTTGTCAAAAGTCTCCACCAGAGACCGTTGGCGTTATTTGTTTTTGTAATCATTTTGTTTAGTGTTTATAAGGTTAATACTTTTGTTATTATTGTTTCTTGACAACTATTTCCCCGATACCGAAATCTTCCTTGAAATCGAACACATTGATACGCATCGTGTTCTCAGGGTTGATGACGAATCCATACGGAGGAATTGGGGTCTCACCCATTGGGGAATTGTCGGGGTTGACGGGGTTGATGGAACCTCTCGACTTCCCATCATAGGTATACTCGAAAGGAAGCGGCACATCATCGAACTCGACTTTCTTTTCCCTTTTCTTTTCTTTTGACCACAAAGTCATCATAATCATGCCATCACGTCCGTCGGTGAAATTGATTGTCCAGCTCATTTCGTAGGTCACATTGCCTTTTTCCCGGTTCCCGTTCCTGTCCAGCTCGTTCCCATCAGCGGGCCTTTTGAGGGTGTTCCATCCGACAATTTAAAGTTGATAGGCAATATGAAACTAACGCGGACCGGCTTGCCGTCTTGTTTGCCAGGTTTCCATTTTGGCATGGCTTTCACCACACGGACAGCCTCATCGTCAAGCTCGTTGCCCCAGCCCCTGCCGACTTCAACATTGCTGACAGAGCCGTCTTTCTCGATGATAAATTTAACAAGCACACGACCTTGCAGATTTTTTTCCTTTGCTGATTCTGGATACTTGACATTTTGAGCCACATAATCCATTAAGCCCTCTATACCATCGGGAAATTCAGGCATTTCTTCAACGGTTTGATAGACAGTATCTTCTTTGTATGTGGCTAAGTCAAACAGTTGTTCAAAAAGATTTACGGAGAGGGTGAACGGCTCGACGGTGTAAGTAGACGTATCGCCTCTTCTTTCCGTTTCCGTGATGAAGAAATTGTTTAGCTGGGTTCCATCAGCATCGTAAGAGGTGACAGTAAGTTTTTTGCAAGGCTCTCCTGACTCAGGTTGGAAACTATCCGAAGTCTCGAACTTGACATAGGAACCGTCATCAGCATAAAAGACAGTGTCTTTCAATTGCATGGGAGCACCTTCTTCATCAAAGATTTCGAACCGACCCATTTCAACCGTAATAGGTTTATCGACGGCTTTCTTTTCTTGTGCCGTCACTTTTGTGTTGGCAATCATCAGGATAGCCAGCACTGGCAATGTCGCCAAGAGCCTCCACCAGAGGCCCTTGGCCTTTTCGTTTCTTGTAATCATCTTGATTCGTTTTTTGGTAAGGATTAAACTGAAGTTATTGCTCATTCCGCTGAAATCGACAGCCGTGCACTGCTGCAGGATCAGCATCATATAGTTCTTTTTGTCAACACCGGTGGCCACCACGTCGCGGTCGGCCTGGTATTCGTGGAGGCTCTGCAACTCCTTCTTGTACAGGTAGATGAAGGGGTTGAACCATTGCAGAATCATCATCACTTCGGCGAAAAGGATGTCCCAGGAATGGTGGTGCTCGATATGGCTCATCTCGTGCCGCATGATGTCGGGGTCCACGTTTTCGTTGGGGAAGATGGCATAGCGCATGAAGGAGAACGAGCCTTGCTCACGACCCGTGAACACCGCCGTGCAGCCACTCATCTTACGCTTGGGCGAGCGGATGATGAGCACCAAGAGTCGGCCCAACTTGAAGAGAAACAGCAGCGTCATCACGGCGACACCTATTAAATAAATGCCACCGATGACCTGCCACAGACTGAAACGCGACGGTGCAGTGCTGGTCGTAACCGTCACTTCGGGCAGGACGGGCTGACCGTCGGATGTCACGATGACCTCGTTCAGCATCATTCCATTGAACATGTTTTGTTTCAAGGTCGCCATCTGTGGCACTTCCGTTCCCGAAAGCAAGCCCAACAATGGCATGGCCAAAGCCAGCAACATGCTCGTCAGCAGGAAATAACGGTTGAAATGCAGACGGTTGCTGTTGCGAAACAACAGGCGATACACCAACCAAAGGACGGCAATGGTGGCTGCGATGGGCAGCATATGACCGATAATCAATTCTTGTGTATTCATGGCTTATTTCCTTTCTAAGGCGATGGCCTCGTCGATGGCTTTTCTCATTTCTTCCAGTTCCTCAACGCTAAAGTTTTCTTTTCTAGCAAAGGCTGAGACGAGGTCGAGGTACGAGTTGTTGAAGTAACGCTCCACCACACTACCGAGATAGCGGTGCGAATATTCCTCCTTGCTGATGACAGCACTATAGCGGTGGGCGCGGCAAAAGGTCTCATGCTTCACGAAGCCCTTGTTTTCCAAAATCTTGATGATGGAAAGCACGGTGTTGTAGGCCGGCTTGGGTTCGGGATAGGCTGCCATAATCTCATTGGCGAAACCTTGCCCGATATTCCAGATGACTTGCATCACTTGTTCTTCCGCTTTGGTCAACTCCTTCATTCTGATGGAGTTATCCTCTAATATTTCTTTCTTTCTAGCCATTTTTACCTCCGTTTTTAATGGATTAACGCTGCAAATATATAGATTATTTTGAATATAAAACTATTTTTTTAGTTATTTTATTGTATTTTTCGATAAATATTTTCCGATTATTTTGTTTACAACTGATTATCAATAATTTATATTAATCGTTTTACTCGCCTTAATAAGTCGCATATTATCTTCGTCAGAAAGATTAAAATCATTGTTACGCGCATTGATCATCTCCATGTCGGGTTTTTCCACGAGTTCCCAAGGGAAATGTTCCAACAGGTTGTGTTCGCAGTCGAAGTCTTTCAGCGACTTCATTTTCGACAAATCCGGCAACTCCAGCAGATGGTTGAAACCAATCCCGAAACGCTCAATGGAATCCATTTCCGTGATCCATTCCGGCAGGAAGTGCAGTTCGTTATGGTGGATGTAGAAATACTTTAGGTGTTTCAAATTGCGTAAGGTGTCGGGGATATCCTCGATTTGGTTGAACGAAAGGAATAGCTGACCTAAATTCTCCATATTTCCCACAAAATCAGGAATCTCTTTGATCTTGTTTTTGTAGAAATCGAGGTGTTTCAGATGCTTGAAATCAGCCAGCACTACAGGAATTTCCTCAAATTCGTTCTCATAGAAAATGAGGCTCTTCATCTGATTCAGATTGGCGAATGACTTGGGCAAGGAATGGAGTTTGTTTTTCGCCAAATTCATGCTTTCGCAACGCAACTGACCGATGTTTTTGGGCAATTTCTCAATGCCATTGCCGCCCAAGAGGATTTGTTCGGCTTTAGAAAGCCGACAGATATCTGACCTGGTAAGTCTCAACTGGTTGAAATTCAAGTTGATTTCTTCCAGACTATCGAGCTCCATAATCCATCTCGGGATATGACGGATGTTGTTGCTCTCCAAATTGAGTGCTTTCAGATGTTTGCAGCGACGAACACCGGCTGGGATGCGGGATAATTGGCAATTTGTCAAGCTGAGGCGCTCGATGTGGTTGTTTTCCGGAAAGTCTATTTCACGAAAACTGCAGTTGTTGAGAGTGACGGTTTTCAGGTTTTCAGAAGAGAACAGCGACTTGTCCACTTTCTCCATTGCGATGCCGGAATAATCGGCCAACCACACCTTATTAAATCTTGAAAAATCTGGACAAGAGTCCAAACCAGCCCAATTAAAGTTGAGCATCTTAATGGAATCGGGATGGCTGTTTTCCAATTGTTTCAAATAAGCCAATGCTTCCGAACGAGCTCTTTCCTGCATTTCCCGAAGTTCTTCCTCACTATAAAAACTGAAATATGAAGGTTTTGTAACGGGTCGGGTTGAGCAGGAGCATACCACACAAGCCATTGCCAAGCAAATCAATAAACGAGTTTTCATTTTCATAGGTCTTAACGTTGCAAATATATAGAACTTTTTGAATATAAAACTAAAATATTAGTTTGATTATTGTGTCTTTGATGATTATTTTATATCATATTGATTTTCAAATTATTAAATTGTATGATTTTTAAAGATTTCTTGCGAAACAATCCGAAAATCAGTTTTTTCAAAAAATATGCATCGGATTCCCCAAAATGTTGTAT
>JAEEGK010023148.1_pt1 | contig 12980 bp, 15 predicted proteins | sample 8958771 | NCBI WGS metagenome assembly JAEEGK01 (sample SAMN16246547, study PRJNA631951) | gut metagenome | biome: gut microbiome; feature: rumen; material: SC-attached | host: Bos | place: Iran: Karaj | collected 2018-10 | reverse complement strand
CGTGACCCTCGAGTCCCGCCTGCAGGTAGAGCCTGAACATGGTCGGGGGGCAGCAGAAGGTGGTGACCTTGTGCTTCTCGATCATGTCGAGCACGTGCGAGGGTTCGAACTTGGCGAACTCGTAGACGAAGACGGCACCCTCCATGATCCACTGTCCGTAGATCTTCCCCCAGGCGTTCTTGGCCCAGCCCGTCTCGCAGACGGACCAGTGAAGTCCCTCGGGGTCGATCTGATGCCAGTGCTTGGCGAGGAGGATGTGTCCAAGGGGATACGTGTAATCGTGGACGGCCATCTTGGGGTTGCCAGAGGTACCGGAGGTGAAGTACATGAGGAACCTGTCGTCCTTCTTGGTCTCCACCCTCTCCCATTTGTCGGAGAACTGTTCCACTTCCGTGTCGAAGTCGTGCCACCCCTCCTTCTGTCCGCCGATGATGAACTTGTGCTCCAGCGAGGGGGCGTTCTTCACCGCATCGAAGGAATCGGAGACATCGGTCTCGATGGTGACGCAGGCCGCCTTGATCCCGGCGGCGTTGATCCTGTACTCGATGTCGTGGGGCTTGAGCATGTAGGTGGCAGGAACGGGGATCGCTCCCATCTTGTGCAGTGCCACCGAGATGTACCAGAACTGATAGCAGTGCTTGAGCACCAGAAGCACGAAGTCGCCCTTCTTGATGCCGAGCGAGGAGAAGTAGTTGCATGTCTTGTCGCTCATGCGCTTCATGTCGGCGAAGGTGAGTATCTTCTCCCTCCCGTCCTCGTGCTGCCAGACGAGCGCTCTCCTGTCCGGATCGTTGACGGCGATGTCGTCGACTATGTCGTATCCGAAATTGAAGTTGTCAGGACATTCGATCTTGAAGTCCTTGAGGAGACCCTTCTCGTCGTATGTCTCCTTGACGTATCTCAGATTGATGTTCCTCATCTGGGCATCCACCGTGCGCTCTAACAGTACCCCGATATTATCTTTATATTTAATATAAGCGGTATGATTACGAAATTCGTAGCGCATTTCCGATTTTCAAATCGAAACACGAAAACAAACTTTATAAACAAAATACGAATTTCGAAAAATCATAAACTTATGTTTACAGGAAAACCATTTTTGCAACGATAAAAAAAAGGTTGGGGAGAGGGGCTTACTGCCCCTCGTCCTTCTTCCTGATGACGGCGCGCCTGATCTTCCCGTTGATGGATTTGGGAAGCTCGTCGACGAAGTCGATGACACGGGGATACTTGTAGGGGGCCGTCTCCTTCTTGGTGAAGTTCTGGATCTCCTTCTTCAGTTCCTCGGTGGGCTCCCATCCCTTCTTCAGCACGATGGTGGCCTTGACCAGCTGTCCCCTGACAGGATCCGGGACTCCCGTGACGGCGCACTCCAGCACTCCGGGGAAGAGCAGCAGCGCGCTCTCGATCTCGAAGGGGCTGATCCTGTATCCGGACGACTTGATGATGTCATCGTTCCTTCCGACGTACCAGATGTATCCGTCCTCGTCCTTCCAGACGACGTCACCGGTGTGGTGCCATCCTCCCCTGAGGGTGACGGCGGTCTTGTCGGGGTCCATGTAGTAACCGAGCATGATACCGGGGCAGTCCGCCTTGAACACCAGCTCTCCGTTGGTCCCGGGCGGGCAGGAGTTGCCGTTCTCGTCGACGATGTCCGCGACGAACTGCGGCGACGGCTTACCCATGGATCCGGGCTTGGGCGTCATGCCGCGGAGGTTGGCCACCGTGAGTGTGGTCTCGGTCTGTCCGTAACCCTCCATGAGCTTGAGTCCGGTGTACTTGTACCACGTGTTGAACGTGTCGGGGTTGAGTGCCTCTCCTGCGATACAGCAGTTCTTCAGGGAGGACAGGTCGTGACCCTCGAGTCCGGCGTTGATGAACATCCTGAACATGGTCGGCGGACAGCAGAGGGTTGTGATCTTGTACTTCTCGATCAGGTCGAGAATCTGCGAGGGGTCGAACTTGTCGTACTCGAAGACCATGACGGCGGATTCCATGATCCACTGTCCGTAGAGCTTCCCCCATACGGCCTTCCCCCATCCGGTATCTGCGATGGTGAAGTGTATTCCTTCGGGGTCGACCTGATGCCAGTGCTTGGCGGTCATGATATGTGCCAGCGAGTAGACGTGGCTGTGCAGGACCATCTTGGGATTGGCGGACGTTCCGGAGGTGAAGTACATCAGCATCGGCTCGGATGCCTTGGTGTCCCTCCTCTCGAAGACCTCGGATGCCTTCTCGACCTCGGAATCGAAGTCGAGCCATCCCTCCCTTGGGGCTCCGCACATGATCTTGTACTTGAGCGTGGGGACGTCCTCGGCGTTGTCGACGGCGATGTGGGCCTCGTTCTGGTCCATGCATATGACGGCCTTCACACCGGCGGACCTGACGCGGTACTCCACGTCGTGCTTCATCAGCATGTGGGTCGCGGGGATCGCTATCGCTCCGAGCTTGTGCAGGGCGACGATGGTGAACCAGAACTGGTACTTGACCTTCAGGATGACCATGACCCTGTCGCCCTTCTCTATGCCGAGTCCGGCGAGGAAGTTGGCGGTCTTGTCGCTCATGCGCTTCATGTCGGCGAAGGTGAACTTCCTTGCGGGCGCCTTCACGCTGTCCCAATACATCGCGACCCTGTCCGGGTCGTTGACGGCGATGTCGTCGACGATGTCGTAGCCGAAGTTGTAGTTCTCCGGATACTCGAGACGGTACGTCTCGAGGAGACCGTTCTCGTCGTATGTCTCCCTGGTGTATCTCTCGTTGATCTTTCTCATAAAGATTCCTTCATGACTATCGCCAGGAATCTGCAACCGCCCTTCGATACGGCGGTCATTCCGTGCGGCTTACCGGAATTGTAGTATACCGAATCCCCCGCATCCAGTTCGGTCTCGTGACCGTCGTGGACGAAGCGGAGCTTGCCTTCCAGGACCAGGTCGAACTCCTGGCCCGCGTGCGTGGATGTCGCGATCTCCTCGGTGAGGTTGGACTCCTTGAACGGAGCCACCACGATGAAGGGTTCGGACACCTTGTTCTTGAAGTTGGCCGCGAGATGGTAGTACTCGAAGCCTGCACGCCTCTTGATGGGAAGTCCCTTACCTCCCCTGACGACGGTGCATTCGGAAAGGTGAGGGTTGTCTCCGGTGAGCAGCTCAATCATGTCAATTCCGAACTTGTCTGCGCATTTGTAGAGGAAGGTGAATGAGAAGTCCCTCTTCCCGGCTTCGTACTCCATGTATTCGGCGGGCGTGATCTCGAGTGTCTCCGCCATCTCCTCGACAGTGAAGTCGCAGAGATCGCGCATGGCTCCGATACGCTCGGCCACTTCTGCAATGACGGGTTCCATTGACATGTTGGGTTGCATAATCATCCATTATTATAGTTTATCCGTCTGAATTCGAAAATCATTCAGGTCCAGATAAATATGCGGAACGCATCGCGTCACCCATGGTACCGCTGAAGGAGAGGGTCACGGTCGTCTGCGGACACTACGGGACCGGCAAGACGAATCTTTCGATCAACCTCGCGATCGAATGTGCCAGAGCCGGAGAGGACGTCACCCTGATAGACCTCGATGTCGTCAATCCCTACTTCAGGAGCGCCGACTACTCGGACGTCCTCACCAGGGAAGGGGTGAGGGTCATCGGCCCCAACTTCGCCAACACGAACCTGGACACGCCCTCGCTCCCGGGGGCGATCTCCGGATACCTCGAGATGGGGAAGCGCGTCATAGTGGATGTGGGCGGGGATGATGCCGGCGCCACCGCGCTGGGGGTCTACTCCAGACAGGTGATGGAGGCGAAGCCCGAGGTGATCTACGTGATCAACCGCTACCGCTCCCTCACCACCACCCCCGAGGAGGCGGTGGAGATCCTGAAGGAGATCGAGACCACAGCACGCATCAAGGCGACCGCACTGGTGAACAACTCCCATCTGAAGCAGCGCACGGACGCGAAGGTCATCGAGGATTCGATACCCTTCGCGGAGGAAGTGTCCAGGATGACGGGGCTGCCCCTCCTATTCTCTACCGCACCGAGGGATGTTTTCTTAAATAATATAGAAAGAATACACCCGATAGACGTCTACGTCAGAACACCGTGGGAATGAAAGGTTGGTTAAATCATGCCAAAGGTAACAATCAACAACAATCTGTGCAAGGGATGCGAGATGTGCGTTGCAGCATGTCCGAAGCATATCCTTGAACTCGACAGAACGATCACGAACAGCAAGGGATACCACCCCGCGCACATCACCGACGCATCCGCATGCATCGGATGCGGATCGTGCACGATCATGTGTCCCGACATCGCAATCACCGTGGAGGACTGAGCATGGGCGAGAGAGTCCTCATGAAAGGTAACGAGGCCATCGCCCAGGCCGCCATATCCGCAGGGTGCAGGCACTTCTTCGGATACCCCATCACCCCTCAGACCGAGGTCGCGGCATACATGTCCAAGATGATGCCCAAGGTCGGAGGAGTCTATCTGCAGGGAGAGTCCGAGGTCGCATCCATCAACATGGTCCTCGGAGCCGCAGCGGCCGGTGTGAGGGTAATGACCTCCACCTCCTCGCCCGGAATCAGCCTCATGTCCGAGGGGATCTCCTACATCGCGGGATCCGACGTCCCCTGCGTCATCGTCAACGTCCAGCGCGGAGGCCCCGGACTCGGAGGGATCCAGCCCTCGCAGTCGGATTACTTCCAGGCCACCAGGTCCACCGGTCACGGAGACTTCCACCTGATCGTGTTCGCACCCTCCACCATCCAGGAGACCGTCGATCTCGTCGCCAAGGCGTTCGACATCGGCGACAAGTACAGGATGCCCGTCATGATCCTGTCCGACGGAATGCTCGGACAGATGATGGAGCCCGTCGTCCTCCCCGAGGAGACCAACACCGCGCAGGACAAGCCCTGGGCGGCATGCGGACACCAGAACAAGAGGAAGCACAACGTCATCAACTCGCTGTACATCGAGCCCTCGACCCTCGAGAACCTCGTTCGCGAGAGGTTCGAGAGATACAAGAAGATCCAGGCCACCGAGCAGATGGCCGAGGAGTACCTCGTCGACGACGCCGACATCGTGATCGTCGCATACGGCGCATCGTCGAGGGTGTCCCGTTCAGCGGTCGACATGGCCCGCAAGAACGGAATCAAGGCCGGACTGATCAGGCCTATCACCCTCTGGCCCTACCCGGTCGACACCATAAAGAAAGCGGCATCCACCGCCAAGGTGTTCCTGTCCGTGGAGATGTCCATGGGACAGATGGTGGACGATGTCAGGCTCGCCGTCAACGGCAAGGTCCCGGTGGAGTTCTACGGACGCACCGGAGGAATCATCCCCACTCCCAAGGAAGTCTATGACAAGATCGTCGAACTCAACGGAGGTGTTCAGTGATGTCAGTCAAAGGATTGAGGCCGCATGCGCTCACGGACGTTCCGTTCCACTACTGCCCCGGATGCACCCACGGTATCGTGCACAGGCTGGTGGCGGAGGTCATCGATGAGCTCGGATGCGAGGGCAGGACCGTCGGAGTGGCTTCCGTCGGATGCTCCGTGTTCACTTACAACTACTTCAACTGCGACATGGTGCAGGCCCCTCACGGACGCGCACCCGCAGTGGCGACCGGAGTCAAGAGAGCGAGACCCGACAACGTCGTCTTCACCTACCAGGGAGACGGGGACCTCGCCGCCATCGGTGCGGGGGAGACCGTGCACGCGGCGGCAAGGGGAGAGAACATCGTCGCGATCTTCATCAACAACGCCATCTACGGTATGACCGGAGGACAGATGGCCCCGACCACCCTGCCCGGACAGGTCACGCAGACCACCCCCTACGGAAGGGACGTCAAGACCGCCGGCAACCCCATACGTGTCTGTGAGATGCTCTCGTCACTGGACGGGGTCGCACTGGCACAGCGTGTCACCGTCGACTGCGTGAAGAACGTGAAGGCCGCCAAGGCAGCGATCAAGAAGGCGTTCGAGTACCAGATGAAGGGACTCGGATACTGCATCATCGAAGTGGTCTCCACCTGCCCCACCAACTGGGGACTCGCTCCTCAGGACGCGGTCAAGTGGCTCAGGGAGAACATGCTACCGTACTATCCGCTCGGAGTGTACAAGGACATCGGGGAGGCGAAGGAATGAGCTCGCTCAACATCCTGCTGGCAGGTTTCGGCGGACAGGGTATCCTGTTCACCGGGAAGGTCATGGCTTACGCCGGACTCATGGAGGGCAAGGAGGTCTCCTGGCTCCCGTCCTACGGACCCGAGATGCGCGGTGGTACCGCAAACTGTTCCGTCTGTATCTCCGACGACAAGATCGGTTCGCCCCTGGTGGTCACACCCGATGTGCTGGTCGCTATGAACCTCCCCTCGCTGGAGAAGTTCGAGAACAGCGTCGTCCCCGGAGGGATGATCATCGTGGACAGCTCGATCATCACCAAGAAGGTCGCGCGCACCGATGTCGAGGTCGTCTACCTCGACGCATCCAAGATCGCCGAGGACAACGGACTGAAGGGAGCGGCCAACATGGTCATCCTCGGAAGGCTGTTCAGGGAGAAGAAGTTCTGTTCCTCCGAGAACCTGGACAAAGGTCTCCAGAAGACCATCCCGGCGAAGAAGATGGCGCTCCTCGACAACAACAGGAAGGCCATCAGCCTGGGCGAGAGCTCGTAAACAGGGGTGCCCTCGGGCCCCCTTTACTTTCATTCTAAGAGGAGAGATGGCACTGCCGGAAGAGTTCACCAAGGCCGAGAAGCACACGATCCTTGCGGCCTCCTGCCTCGCCATCTTCATCAATCCCCTCGTGGGGTCGATGCTCAATCTGGCACTCACCGCCATAGGCGACGACCTCGGCTGCAGCACCCATCAGCTGGGATGGCTCACCAGCGTGTACTTCGTGGCATCGGTCATGGCCATGATGCCCGCGGCGAAGCTGTCGGACATCTACGGCAAGAAGCGCATCTTCGTCCTGGGCATACTGATCGCGGTCGTCGGTCTCATATTATCGTCGACCAGCAGGGACATCTACATGCTGTACGTCTACCGCGCCCTCACAGGGTTCGGTACGGCGATGATCTCGTGTAATAGCGTGTCGATGATCTCCGACGTGTACAGGAGGCACGAGCGCGGCATGGCCCTCAGCCTCCATACGGCATGCGTGTACATCGGCGGATCCATCGGACCTACCCTGGGAGGGGTGCTCACCGAGTTCCTCGGATGGAGGTCGCTGTTCATCGTCATGATTCCGCTGCTGGTGCTGTCGCTGTTCTTCATATCCAGGTTCGGGTACAACATCAAATCCACCCCGGACAGCAGGTTCGACACCATGGGTGCGGCGGTCTACATGACCGGGGTGCTGGTGACGATGCTCGGTATACTCTCTCTGCCGGAGATGTACGCGTTCGTGCTCATCGGCGTTGGAGCATCGATAATGGTGGGATTCATCTTGATCGAGAGGAAGGCCGAGCGCCCGCTGATGGACCTCCGCCTTTTCCGCAATCTCAGGTTCTCGAAATCGCTCACGGCGCTGTTCCTGAACTACGCCTCGTCATGGAGCATCTCGTTCTTCCTGTCGCTGTACTTCCAGAGCATCGGCGCGATGACGCCCAGCGAGGCCGGGCTGATCCTGATGATACAGCCTGCCTTCCAGGTGGTCCTCACCCTTGCGGTGGGGAGGTTCATCGACTCCATCGACTACCGCATCCTCCCCACCGTCGGGATGGGTATCCTGTGCATAGCGCTGTGCATGATGATGTTCATCGGAACCGAGCCCGACCTCCCCTATGCATGCTTATGTCTGGCACTTGCGGGTATAGGGTTTGGGCTGTTCTCCTCGCCCAACACGACGGCGACGATGTCGTATGTGAATCCGTCGGAGTACAACGAGGCCTCGGGCATGATCAGCACCATGAGGCAGACGGGTATGATGGTCTCCATGGCCACGGCGACCTGTCTGATCGCCATATACATGGGCAGCACCGCCCAGCTTACCGAGGAGCTGTACGACACCTTCGTGATGATCATGAGATACACCTGGGCGATATGCATAGCGTACAACGTAGTCGGTATGATCTTCTCCTGGTTCCGCGGGAAGGCGCCAGCATCGGCATAACCTATTATTAGGGCGCATCGATACACATGCATGCAGCTCGTGATCCTCGCCGCAGGGATGGGCAGCCGTTTCGGCGGTCTGAAGCAGTTGGAACCCATCGACGACCATAAGGACTTCATCATCGACTACTCCGTGTTCGATGCCGTCGCCGCAGGTTTCGACAAGGTCACGATCATCATCAGGAAGGAGAACGAGGCCATCTTCAAGGAGACCTTCGGGAAGAGGATCTCGTCGAAGGTCGAGGTGGAGTACGTCTTCCAGGAGCTGGATACGATACCCGATTCCAGGATCCCGGCGGACAGGAAGAAGCCTCTGGGCACCGCGCATGCGATCCTGTGCTGCAGGGACGCCGTTAAGGATGATTTCATGATCATCAACGCCGACGATTTCTATGGCAGCGGATCGTACGTCACCGCTGCGGAATTCATCAGGAAGGAGTGCAGTGCCAGCACGTACGGATGCGTATGCTATCACGCAGGCAACACCCTCACCGAGTTCGGCAAGGTGAAGAGAGGCGTCTGCACCGTGAAGGACGGCAACGTGGTGGCCATCACCGAGTCTCAGCTGCAGGCGGAGGGAGACAAGATATCCGTGCAGCCGCTGGACGGAAGCCCGGAGTTCAAAGTGTCCCCGGACAACCCCGTGTCGATGAACATGTTCATCCTGTCCCCATCGGTATTCGGATATCTCGAGGAGGGATTCGAGAGGTTCCTCTCGTCCATGAAGGATCCTATGAAGGACGAGTACCTCCTCCCGGACATCATCTCCGAGGCCGTGGGCAAGGGCAAGGCGGTGCTTAGATGCGTCGATACCGACGAGAGGTGGTTCGGAGTGACCTATCCCGAGGACAAGACGGCGGTCGTTGATTCCATCAGGAAGATGATCGCATCTGGCAGGTATCCCGAGGACCTTTGGGCTTGATTCGGTACATTTTTACCGCACTTTTACTATGCAGACGGTATGAGCGGTGACGTCACGGATGCCTCGGCGGAGAACTACTCCTTCCAGAAGGTCATAGCTGTCCTGGCGGTGACGCTGCTCATAATCAAGTTCGCCGCATGGTCGATAACCTCGTCCATGGCGATCTTCACCGATGCCATGGAGAGCATCGTGAACGTCGTCGCGGCGTTCATGGGACTTTATGCGCTGTACCTTTCCGCACAGCCGGCGGACAAGAGCCACCCCTACGGGCACGGCAAGGTGGAGCTGATCTCCTCGTTCGTAGAGGGCGTGATGATCGTCACGGCAGGAGTCCTCATCGTCTTCGAGGCCATCGAGAGCCTCATCAATCCCGAGGAGATCCGCAGTCTGGATTGGGGTCTGCTCCTGCTGTTCCTGACCGCGGTGGCCAACTTCGTCGTCGGCCGCATGGCCATCCGCAGGGGAAAGAAGAACCGCTCCCCGGCATTGGTCGCCAGCGGTAAGCATCTCTGTTCAGATACGTATTCCACGGTGGGCGTTACTGCCGCACTGCTGGTCATGATCGGACTGAGGAACCTGGATTACAACATCAACTGGATGGACAGCGGTGTAGCGATCGTCCTCGGAATCATCATCGGCATCACGGGAATCAGGGTGGTGAGGACATCGCTCGACGGATTCATGGACAAGACCGATGAAGAACTTGTGCAGGAGATCGCCACGGTCATCAACGGCTACCGTCACGACGACTGGGTGGACGTGCACGACCTGAGGGTCATAAAGTACGGTCCGCTGATCCACATAGATCTCCACGTGATGTTCCCCAGAGAGATGGCGGTCTCGGAACTGAAGAAGGAACAGGACGAGATCTATCTCGCACTGAGGGGCCGTTTCGGAAAACAGGTCGAGGTCACACTGATGGGTGAACCGTGCACCGACGCACTGTGCCAGCATTGCAGATGCGAATGCGGATGCCGCAGTGCGGAGTTCGTTGAGATCGTCGAATGGTCGGTAGAGACCATGACTGATACCAACGAGCATCACATCTTAGCAGATGTTGAAGATTAAATGGAAAATGCCATATTGCATCGAATCGTCTTGGGATTCTTTAGATAAAAATCATCATCTGATTGAGGTTTTTGTTCTCGTTTTTACGGATAAGATTGAATCCATATCCTCTGTAGTAACCAATCAATTCGTCAGTACAGTCCAGACGAGTCATGCGGCACCCTACGATTGTTTTTGCTTCACGTAGTTTTCCAATCGCAAAATTCATCAATTCTCTACCGAACCCCTTTGGGGTATCGATAGAACGTGCCAATTGACCGACAAGATATGCTTGTGCAACGCCTGTCGATTCTTCAATATTGCATTGTTTCAAAAGAGATTTACTTAAACAATTATTCTCGGGAATTCTAATGCATTTCATGCCGATGGTGACGTAACCTAGGACCTTCTTGCTTTTTTGTGATATGGCAATATATGTTCTGGAAAGATCGCGCTTTTCCATAGGGATGGCCTTTTCCTTAAGGAACGAGGCTGTACTGTCATCAGCGTACGGAACAAATTGTTCGAGTGCTTTTTTAGCCAAATCGTCTCCGTATCTGTCAATAAGATAGGATAAAGAAATGACCCCGTAGGCTCCAGCCACGTTCTCAATCCTCTACGAATCCGAGACTTTCGACGAATTTACGGATGGTTTCTTCATCCGCTTCTTTCATTATCGGACCCTTGGAAACAAAGGTTTTGTTCTCTTCGAACATGGCAGTGAAAGCAGCCGCAGCTTCGGGCGTGTCAATCACGAGATCCTCATAGAATGATTCCGTTGCCATTTCTTTGCCTCCATTTTATACGATAATGTGCCTGTTCATAATCTTTTGGTCATTTTTGGTTACCAATTACACATTAGCAGACGTCGATGACTGCTGAGTTGTTGAATGCGACCCACTCGTCGATCAGCCATTTGGGCGTGCCCTTCTTGAATGCGTTCACCGGGTCGGCGGTGGTGTCGATCCCCTTCTTGAACTTGGCGATCATCATGAGGTAGTGTTCTGGAGTTTCCATCATGATAAGAAGATGTCACTACAGATATATCAATATAATAATGTTATAAACGTTATTATTGTTATTAAAATAGGGTGCCCCATCGGATGGTATAAAACAGGGATCACTGCGAGAGCTTCTTGATCTGGGCCTTCAGCTCATCGATCTGCTTCTGCAGGTCGGTGATGACGTCCTTGACAGGATCGGGCAGGTCGCTGTGCTCGAGCTCGTTCTTCATCGAGACGCCCTCCCTCTTGACGATCTTGCCGGGTACGCCGACGACCGTGCAGTTGTCCGGAACGGGTTTGACGACGACGGAACCTGCTCCGATACGGACGTTGTTACCGATGGTGATGTTACCCAGTACCGATGCGTTCGCACCGATGACGACGTGGTTGCCCAGCGTGGGGTGCCTCTTGCCCTTGGATGTGGTGGTACCGCCCAGGGTCACTCCCTGATAGAGCATTACGTGGTCGCCGATGACCGTCGTCTCTCCGATGACGATGCCGGTGGCATGGTCTATGAAGAAGTACTCCCCGATCTCGGCCGCAGGGTGCACGTCGGCTCCGAACTTGCTGTGGCACTCGTAGTTGATCTTCATGGCCTCTTCCTTCTTGCCCTGTTTCCAGAGCTCGTGGGCCTCCCTGTACATCGCAACGACGTGCAGTCCCATGTGGAACTCGATGGCCTCCTCCTCGCTGCTCACGGCGGGGTCGCACTCCATGACGGCTGCCAGGTCCTTCGGAAGTATCTTCATGGTATCACTCGAAGATTCCCGTGCTTAAATATCTCTCCCCTCTGTCGGGGAGGATCGCGACTATCTTCTTGCCTTCGGTCTCGGATGCCAGCTTCAGTGCGGCGCTCACGGCCGCTCCGGAGGAGATTCCTGCGAGTATTCCCTCCTCCCTGACGAGACGCTTGGTGTATGCTATGGCATCGTCGTCGGTGACCGTGACCACCCTCTCGACGTAATCCAGATCCAGGATGTCCGGTACGAAGTTGGCACCGATGCCCTGGATCTTGTGGGGTCCCGCCCTCTTCTCTGTGATGAGCGGGCTGGAAGCCGGTTCCACGCCTATGACCTTGGCCTTGGAACCGTATTTCTTCAGACCTTTCCCGATGCCGGTGGCGGTGCCTCCGGTACCGATCCCTGCGATCACATAATCGACATCTGGCACTTGTTCCAGTATCTCCCTTGATGTGGTGATGAGGTGGGCCTCCGCGTTGGCGGGGTTGCTGAACTGCGACGGGATGAATCCTCCCAATTCGGCCTTGAGCTCGTCCGCCTTCCTGAGCGATCCGGCCATGCCCTCGGCTCCGGGTGTGAGCACGACCTCCGCCCCGTATGCCTTCATGAGGGAGATCCTCTCCTTGCTCATGGTGTCCGGCATGACGATGATGCACCTGTATCCGAGATACGCGCCGATCATGCACAGCCCTATCCCCGTGTTCCCCGAGGTGGGCTCGATGATGGTCATCCCCTTCTTCAGGGCTCCGCGAGCCTCCGCGTCGCGTATCATGAACAGGGCGGCGCGGTCCTTGATGGAGCCTCCGGGGTTTGTTCCCTCGTATTTCACGAACACCTGCGACCTCAGTCCGGAATCCATCCTGCCGAGGCGGATCATCGGGGTGTTGCCTATCGACTCGAGAACGTTCTCGCATACGGTCATGAGGGCGGTATGGGTGATTGGCAATATAAAATTGAAGAAGGGCCGGTGGGCCCGTGTGGTTTTGAATCAGAGCATCAGGCTTGCGGACCTGAGCTCGGCTGCGATCTTGTCGACCGCGCGTACGACGTCCTCGGGGACCTTCGCACCGGTGCAGACCATCTTTCCGGATCCGAAGAGGAGGACGACGACCTTGGGGTCATCCAGCCTGTAGACGAGACCGGGGAACTGCTCGGGTTCGTACT
>JAEEGK010023147.1_pt1 | contig 12981 bp, 13 predicted proteins | sample 8958771 | NCBI WGS metagenome assembly JAEEGK01 (sample SAMN16246547, study PRJNA631951) | gut metagenome | biome: gut microbiome; feature: rumen; material: SC-attached | host: Bos | place: Iran: Karaj | collected 2018-10 | reverse complement strand
ACTGCTTCTTTCAAAACTTGTTTACCAAGCTTATCATCTTCTGCTTCAACAGCCTTAGCGAGTTTATCTAATCTAGCGTTTAATTCGTTTAAAGAGATAGGATCATCTTTCTCAATAAAGATTTTTTCATTACTTGTTTTGGCTAAATGCTCATTTTTAACAAGTAATTCTTCATATAGTTTTTCACCTGGTCTTAAGCCTGTTTCAACAATTTTGATATCTTTATCTGGTTCATAACCCGCCATTTTGATGATGGAAACAGCGAGGTCATAGATTTTAACTGGTTGACCCATGTCTAACACCATGAGTTCACCATTCTTTGCGATTGTTGCGCTATGTAAAACTAATTGAGATGCTTCAGGAATTGTCATGAAGTATCTGATAATGCGCTTATCAGTTAAGGTGATTGGACCACCATTTTGGATTTGTTTTTTAAATAATGGGATAACTGATCCAGCAGAACCTAAAACATTGCCAAAACGAGTCGCGCTGAATTTTGTGTGCTGTTTAATCGCAGCATGTGTCATGCAAATCATTTCACACATTCTTTTAGTGGCGCCCATAACATTGGTTGGATTGACTGCTTTATCTGTTGAAACCATATGGACACGATCTGCGCCATATTTCTCTGCTAATAAAACTGTATTTAAGGTGCCGAACACGTTATTATCAATCGCTTCCACAATATTATGTTCCATAAGTGGGACATGTTTGTGTGCCGCGGCCATAATAACGATGTTTGGTTTATATTCTTTGAATACTTTTTCTAATGCTGCTTTATTAGTGATGGAGCAAATTTCAATTTTGAGATCTAAAGTATCGCCATATTCGATTCTTAATTCTTGCTGAACGTCGTAAACACCATTTTCATAGATATCTAAAAGAATTAATTGTCTTGGTTCCATCTTAGCGAGTTGTCTAGCAATTTCGCTACCAATAGAACCACCACCACCGGTGACTAAGATAACTTTTTCTTTGTAATAATTAACAGTAGCGTCTGTAATTACTTCTTGTTCTTTTCTAAATAACAAGTCTTCAATATCGAATTCTCTTAAGGTACGTTTACCTTTTTGAGTATTCTGCATTGAAGGATAGTCATAAGATTTAACTTTAAAACCAGCGTTTTTATAACGTTGGTATAACATCTTTCTTTCTTCGCCTTCAACTGTGCCAGGTAAGGCTAAAACAACTTCTTGAACGTTAAAGTCTTTTAATAATTCAGGAGCATCTTCTCCTTCATCTATGACTTCTAAGCCATAGATTTCTCTACCTAGCTTTTCAGGGTCATTATCAACAAAACACACAGCTTTATAAACACTATGAGGGTTGTTGCCTAATTCTTCCGCGAGAGCGGTACCAACAACACCCGCACCAATGATAGCAATTCTAATTTTTTCAATTGGATCGCCTTTATCATTGATAGACCAATTGCAGCGACCAAAGATATTAACCATCTTAGTCACAAATCTACCAAATTTAGTGGTTCTATCTAGTTTCTTATAAACTAAGCGATACACCATACGTACCGCTAAACAGATGAGTGTATTAGCGAATACGATTAATGTCACTAAGACGAATGTAATATTACCAATGCCTGGAACAAATCTTTGAATGAGCCAATACACCACTAGAGCGCATGAATCGGCAATCATGATACGGATATAGCTTTGTACACCACCATATCGCCAGATTTGACCATACACTCTCCAGAAGAATCTGGCTAAAATAACACAAGTGTTGCCGATTAAGAAGTGCCACAAGATTTGTAGCCAGTCTAATTGAATGCCATCACTGGTGATTGGCCTTCTATAGATAATAAAAGCAAACACAACCACCGCCATATAGATGAGTGTGTCATAAGGTATGAGCAACCATCTAATTGGGAAGAATGAGAATTTGCGTTTGTTACTGATTTTCATATTGATTATTTGTTAATGATATTTGTGACGAAGTCTATTCCGACATTTGCCTCCACTAAACGACCACATAATGTGAATTCCACTGTCACTGTGCGTTTATGAAGGTTTACCTTTTTGATTTGAGTTTCAAGGCCAAGTAATGGGCCATCTAAAACTCTAATCATTTCTCCCTCTTTAACTTCAATATGACTGATTTCTGTAACACGTGAGTTATTCGCGCTGTAAAGGATATCAATCATACGAGATTCATCTTTATCTAAAGGTACAAAGTTTTCTGTCCCTTCTTCTCTACCTAATAGTTTTTGAAATCCTGGAGTGAAATATAACTGTCTAAATAACTGTTTAACATCATTTGTTTCGACAAAAATATAGCCAGGGAAGCATCTTTCGATGACTTCTTTATTTTCGCCCTTATATTTACGAAGAGATTTACGATATGGTGAGAAGACGTCGAAAGAAGCATCATCTGGCTTATTTTTCAATATGTCTTCGATGGCTTTCTGTTCTTTTCCGGTTTTGACTTGAATCACGTAATACATACATAATCTCCCGTTTTTATTGCATGCTGGTTCATTAGATATAGTCCAATAAATATACCTAGATAAGATGATGACATCTATACCCTATTGAGGTGCCACAGGCTTCGACCTAGTGATATAGAATAAGAAGGAGTTTTGTAAGAATTAACTATCTTACGTAGTTGAATAAGTCAGGGTTTTTGATTTTTTTAAATGACTTATCCAGTGTGGATGGTCTGAAACTATGTGTATCACTAGCGACATAGTCCACGAGATTGCGCTTTAATAGTTTCTTTGTTAATCTCTTTTCTTTCCAAGTGGTCATACCTAGATAAGAATTGGAGTTAATTTGGATTAAAGCACCTTCTTGACGGAGAGCCACCACTTTGTCATATGTCATCCATTCATAACGTTCGACATGGGCTATAATCACTTGATAGCCATTAATGGAGAAGTTATAGATGACATCGAGGACATCTTCTGGTTCTCTTGTGAAGGAGAACTCAAGGAGAATCCTATTAGTGTTATTTAAAGTCAATAATTTGCCTTCTTTTAGCATCTTGATTTGATCTTCACGATGTGTGTAGCAAATCTCTTGACCTAAATATAGTTTTACGGGTAGATTTTCTTTTTCTACCGCTTCTTTAAGAAGAAGGAACTGTTTAGTTATTTCTTCCACACTTTTTTCATATCGATGATAGATATGATGTGGAGTGCAGATGATGGTATCCACTCCAATATCTATTTCATGTTTAATCATGGCTAGTGACTCTTCAATGGAGTGACTACCATCATCGACACAGGGAATAACATGGGTATGGATATCAATCATATTTATAACTAGTTATCTTTCTCTTCTTCGGCTTCTTCTGGAGCTTTGCTACCATCAGGAGCATTATCTTTACCATAGTAGTTTTGGTAATAGTATTTGTATTTATTGCTGTAGTAGTAATTACCACGTTTAGCAGAGATATTAGCGAAGACAACACCTAAGATGTTGACACCATTATCTCTAAGAATCTTCACTGATTCTCTAGCAGCGGCTTTTTCGGTTTTAGCTTGGCTAACAACGAATAAGCAGCCATCACATAATTTAGAGATGATTGCAGCATCACTAACGGCTAAGATAGGTGGGCAGTCAACGATGATGTATTCATATTGTTTTCTTAACTCTTCAAAGAGTTTAGCCATACCTTCACTACCTAATAAAGCAGTTGGGAATGGAGCTTTGCTACCTCTATTTAAGCAGTCGATACCATTTTCGCCATGGATAATAGCGTCTTCTAACTTAATGTGTTCTGCAAGAACATCGGTGATACCATTTTTATTTTCTCTTCTAAAAGAACGGTGAAGTTTTGGTCTTCTGAAGTCAAGATCGACCACTAAGACTTTCTTACCATCTTCTGCATATGTAGCAGCGATATTTAAAGCGGTAACTGATTTACCTTCGCCTTGCATTGAGGAACAAACTTGGATGACTTGGATTCGTTTATCAACATTAGCGAATTCTAAGGAAGTTTTAATTCTTCTATAAGATTCAGCGGCAATAGATAATGGTTCTTCTACAGTAATGATTCTATAGTGTGGATTATCAGTAACTGTATGTTTGACTGAGTGATGTTTACGTAAACCGAAAGCCATAATTACTTACCACCTTTCTTTTCATCATCGAAATGATAGTCTGGGATACCAGCGAGGACTGGGACACCAAGCATTCTTTCGACTTCTTCGCTTGATTTGAATTTATTATCGAGTAATTCTCTTAAAACAACATATAAGAAGGCGGCCACAACACCAGCGGCTAAACCGATTGCGGTATTTCTTAAGGTGTTGCTAACTTGTTTACCTTTCTTAGCTTCACTAACAGGTGTTAAGTTACCATTTAAGAATTTATATTTTGGTTCTGGATTACCTTCACTATCTAAAATCACATTGCCTTGTTCATCTAATTTTGGTGAATCAGCGACTTCACTAGCGGTATCAATGACGGTTTGTAAGATTGTTTTGGCGTCATCTGCATCACTAGCGGTATAGGACACTGTTAAGATAAGTGAATTAGCGCTCACTGAAAGATTGCTCTTTAAGTTACCAGCGGTATATTCAATTGGTTTCTTTAAAAGATCCTTGTTTTCGTTTAGCTTATCCGCTGCTTTACTTAAGACAGCTTCTTCTTTAATGAAAGCGACATAAGTATTGGTAATGTAGTTAGAGAAGTTATATTCAGTGGTGATTTGGGTATCTTTACCACTATCATAGGAAACTAACATTGTACCTGTGCTTTTATAAACAGGTCTAACTCTTTGTTCGACTTTGGTCCAAGTGAAGCCGGCAGCGGTACCTAAAAAGATAAATACGATGATAGCAATCCAGTGCTTACGGATAATAAATAGAATATCTTTAAACGTTAAGCCCCTACCTTCTTCGACGACTTGTTTTTCTTCGTCCATAAACTTAACCCCCTCAAGTTGTTTTTTGGATAAAATACTATTTTATATCTTGCGCTTATCTTTCAATTAGCACAACTGAAAGATAAGTACATTGTAAATGTAGTTTTTTACATTCTAGACATCAGTCAGCGTCAATTTTATTGAAATAAAAAACATCACTTAAACAAGCGATGAACGCGTAGTTGCTACAATGTTTAACGATGTTATTCATAATATTCAACAATCAATTGATCAAAATATTTACGATGTCGGGTGACAAATATTTTATCTTTCTTGCCCTTATTATACATAATAACGTTATGGTGAGGAAGAGTTTTGTTTCACAAGCATAGTTTTGGAAAATAAAAGACCTGGAGATTTATTCTTCTCCAGGGTACTTTTTTGTGTCGTTAACTTCCCAATCTTTTAAAGCTTCAAGAATCTCTTCTAACTTCTTAGTGAAGAGAGCTTTTTCTTCTTCAAACACTTTCTGCTCCTCGATAGAAACACTACCAAGTTGCACGTTATTCACTAGTTTATCAATAGATACATGATAGACCATGGACATGTTTTTAAGTGTTTGGATAGAAGGCTCACTACGATTTGTTTCATAGTTCGCTAATTGGTAGGATTTAACACCAATCAAATCTGCGGCTTCTTTTTGGGATAGCTTTTGTTTTAAACGATATGTTTTAAATCTTTCACCTAAGTCCATGTCTCGTATTATATCAGTTGTATTTTTTACACATCAATTAATTTTTACAAAATATACATCAAAACAAAACAGTGCTCATAAACATTAGACACGTTATATGAATTGTAAACCATTCGTTACAATGTTTACTTATTCCACTTTTTGTATTTTTTATACTCTATTGTGCTTTTTACAATAGGTATCAAAACAAAAAGAAAACCCAGATTTTTCTGAGTTATTCTTCAACAATTTTACCGTATCTTCTATCTCTTGTTTGATATTCTTTTAAGCATTCTTGGAACTTATCTTTAGTGAAGTCTGGCCAATATGTTGGAGTGAAGATAAATTCAGAATAAGCGAGTTGGTATAGTAAATAGTTAGATAAACGTTGTTCACCACTTGTTCTAATCATTAAATCCACTGGTGGTAAGTTATTTGTGTATAGATGATCACTGATTGTTTGTTCATTGATATCATTTATATCTAACTTATTATCTTTCACTAAACTAGCGATTTCTTTCGTGGCTTTGACTAGTTCTTGTCTAGAGCCATAGTTTAAAGCAATGTTAAAAACATAGTTATTATTATCTTTTGTCTTATTAAGTGCTTCTAAGACTGTTTTTTGAGAGTGTTTAGGGAGTCTAGTGATGTCCCCCATCACTTGCACTCTCACACCATCTCTCATTAAATCAGCGATATTGTCTTTAAAGAACTTATCTAGATATCTAAATAACAAGGTGATTTCACTTTTTGGTCTATTCCAGTTTTCTGTAGAAAAAGCATATAAGGTCATGCAGTAGATATGATTAGCCTTAACTGCGTCAAATATTTCAATAATTCTTTTGCAGCCTTCTTCATGACCGGCGGTTCTTGGTAAACCTCTTTTTTTAGCCCATCTGCCATTACCGTCCATAATAAGGGCGACGTGATTAATTTGATTATTAGCCATATTAGTTTCCTCCTTATAATTTTAAGTAATCTAGTGTGGATAGGAATAATTCTTTACTCCATAGTGATAGCGATTCTTGATCCGTAATGAAGCTTGATACATCTTTTCTTGCTAGGTTATAGTCAACGTTTATAAATCTTTCTTGAAGCATCTTTTTAAGTGACGGAAGGTCTAACTTAGCGTCACTAGATATCTTATTTGAGTTTTTCAGTTTATTCTCTAAATATTCTAAGTTTATCTTAGTTCCTTTAGCGCAGTAGAAAAGATAATCATAATAATCCCTTCCTTTGATTCTATTTTTATATTCTCGGCACAAAATGGCGTGTATTTTACCCGCGAATAATGTCGGTTCATCAAATACTTTTACCTCATATGGGGCGGGCAATAAACGGTATTTGGTTTCCACCACACCACCCTTAGGATTATCAGTATCTATTTCGAATTTAATTTTAATTGTTTGACCTTTTATAACATTGCCTACTTCATTATTGTTTGGAAAGAATGACATGAGTAGGATTTGCGTGTTACCTTTGACAAAAGCACTTTGGACATCGTTGTCTCCCCTGCTTTTTTCTTTTTTAACAACATCCATATCCAAACCATATGAAATAAGTTCTTTTTTAATTGCAGGGAAATAATCCTCTATTTTGAATTTCTCGTCCTTACTTAATAACGCAAAGTCCAAATCTTCACTAAATCTATTAAGACCATGAAATATTCTAAGACATGTTCCTCCATAAAAAACTGCTTTATCAAAAAAACCACCTCTAGATAAACCCGACAATACTATTTCTTGCACTATTTCCTTAATAGCGTTTTCGCGTTCACTATTATCTTTTGGCTGATATTTATTAAGCATTATTTCAAACACGCTATTCATGGAAGTACTCCCTTCTTATCATCTTTATCAACAGATCAAGATTGGTTTTATGGTATTGTTTAGCAATTTCAATCATGTCGAGGAAATTGCATGATTGAAATTCATCAATATCTATTCTCTTATCATCAAACATTAATTGCTTTAAGTCCTTTACGCTGCGCACAACTGGCCATTTGCATAAAGAATCACACAGTGCTTTTTCCTTAGTGGCAATACGGGCAACATAATCGCCGTTAGTAATATGAGTTGTCCCTAAATAAAAGGCATCAGAAGGAATATCGGTAAAAGTATATCTCCCAAAACTATTGATGAAGTCTTTATTCTTTCTGACCATAAGAGATGCTGATGTGATAGTTACCACCCGTTCAGGTATTAAACCATAATAAGCTAGTGCTGTTTCAAAACTAATATAGGAAGGAGATAATAGAGATGCCGCTAAAAACATTGGCTCAGCATGAGGATTATCTTCATACAAACCACGATTTAAGCGAATCAAAAGACCAGCATCACAATCCCTCTTAATCTTATCAATAGGATTGGCATACTCATGATATCTCTCTTTTAGCTGTGAAATAGTTAAAATCATATTGTTTGCACCTTCAAATACAATTATATTGGATTTAGTGGAGATTTCAAGCAATAGTTATTTATTATCTAGGTATTCTTTGATTTGATTAATGGTGTTTAATGGAGTGGATGTACCACTTGCTATCACAGCGTTCTTATACTTAATACTTAACTTTTTACAGTCTTCGATGTTTTCAAATAGATATATTGCTTTATTATGATGTCTCTTTTTAGCGACTTCATATAGTTTCATCGTGTTAGACGATTTCTTGCTACCCACGATGATAATAGTGTCTACATCATCCCCTAGTTCATTGATAGCTTTTTGTCTTAATAATGTCGCATCACATATTTCATCAATGATATGAGGATTCTTGATATTATCTTTTATCTCTTGATGGATATCTTCTAATTCTAAGAATGATAATGTTGTTTGATTGATGATTAATGGATTATCAGTTTTAACTTTAGAATAATCAAACTTCTCATTAATATCATAAAACAACACATTATCATTTTGTGTTAACGCCGCGTTAGCTTCTGGATGATTTCTTTTACCAATATAGATAGTTTCCTTGCTATTTCTTATCGCGTTAAAGCATTCCTTCACTTTAGGACATGTTGCATCAAAATAACGGACACCTTTAATAGTTAAGATATCTTCATAGACATCAGGATGACCATGCGCAGTGAAGATCACAATATCATTACTAGTGAATCTCTTTAAGATATCTAATGGATTTTGATTAGTTAAAACTATTGTTTTAATGCCGTAGCCATCTAACTCTTTAGTCACTTCTTCATTATGGACAAGTAAACCAAAAACATAGATGTTCTTATCTTTATAATCGTTAGCGACTTTCTTAGCGAGATTAATCGCATTTATCACACCATAGCAGTGGGCAATAGGTTTAAGTAATTTAATCATGTCATTATTATCCACCATTCCATAAAAAAAGTATATGTGCATGATTTGCACACATACCTTTCTTAAGTAATTAAGCATTTACCACAGAAAGCGTTAGCCCAAGTGGTTTCATAATCTTAATGAGTGTTTCAATATTCGGTTTAACAATATATGCTTCGATTCTTGCCACAGATGATTGAGAAAGGCCACATATAACCGCTAAATCTCTTTGGGTATATCCGAGTTCATGACGTCTATCTATGATTGCTGTGACAATGGCGACAAGCACTTCCATTTCTTCAATATCCTGCTTAACCACATCGCTAGTACTTTTTGCGTCTTTTTTATAATCTTTCCAAGTTCTCATTAGTTGATCCCCCTGTTTCTAATTACAAAATCTTTTCTTTCCTTCACCACGCATTGGTAAGAAGTTGTCTTTGTTCTTTAATATTCCATTACCTTTTTGTGTAATATTTCAATCCCGTCGTAATCATCAATCATATAATCTTCAGCGACATCATCGGGTATCTCAACAACACGCAAATCACTGTACTTGCCACTAGCAACATCTCCAAGTTCTTCAATCACTTCAATTAGAATAGGATCAAATCTATGTTTGCCATCTAAAATAAGGCGGTCTTCAACTTCATCATTAAAAGAAGGAAGATGTACTTTATCTCCACAATCCACGAAAGAATAGAAATATAAGAGGTCTGGTTCATTTTTAATAAAATCTTCAAGGCTTTCTTTAGTGTAAACAAAGCCATCTTTTGAATTATGGTTGCCTCTATAGCAATATAATTCTTTATTAATCTTTTTAGCGTAGAGAAAATACGCTTTAGGTGAAACGCTAAATAATCCATAGCACTTATTTAAAATAACTTTTTTCATATATTTATCCTCCTTAAACAAAGGTGACTAATCCTTTAAGTCGTCTATTAGTTCTTCAACACTACTATACTTTTTAGTGGTTGGATCTCTTTCTAACTCTTCCACTTCTTTTATGGCTTTTATTGTTTCTTCGTTTGGAACATCTTCCAACTCAATAATCTGATTATAGAGGCATGTCTTTTTCTCATTTATATCTCTATCAAAATGATAATGGCCAAAGAACCAATGCTTATAATCCACCACTCTATCGATAAACATTAATTGGTCACTGCATACATCTCTTCTAAAACTAAATGCGTTAAGTACCGTCTTAGAGTCACAGCAATGAGTGATGACGAAATCCACTTTGTTATTAACTTTCTCAAGGTTACACATAGCGTTATCAATATCATGTTGATTGATTTCTTCTTGAGGCCACCAAGAAAGATGTGGCGTTCTGTACATCTTATCAATAGAGCACGCTCCTCCGAGGCACAGAAAGGTTTTATTGTCTAACGTCATTATCTCGCCACGGAGTACATGAAATATGTGGTCATCTATGTGGTGCATCAGGGCTCCTTTGTATTCCACGAGAGGAGCCTGTACTAACATATCGAAGTTTTCATGATTACCATCAATAAAGAGAATTGTACATCCAATATCTCTATATAGGTCTAGCATGTATGGAAATGTTTTTGGTGACCAACAGATGCCTGCGTCACCGCAAATGATTAGATAATCGTCATACGAAAGATTCTTCTCTTTCAAGGCAAGGAGTTTCTTATAGTCAATATCTCCATGTGTATCACCTGTAATAATAATCATATTAGTTACCATTTCCACATAAAGTATTAATTCTCTTTTTAAGCGCATCTATTACAAATTCGTCTTTTATCAAAGTAATTTGTGAAAGCCTTTTGCCGATATAATTAATTGAACAACCTAGATGGTAGAAAAGCTCATTATCTAAAACCAAATATCTATCATGACACTTATCATCAATTTTGATTTCAATTTTTCCAAACCTATCTGAGAAAGAAGATATTTCTCTTCTTCCGATGTTTGCTCTAGAAGAAGTAATCACAACAAGAGTCACTCCTTCTTTCTTGTTTTTAAAGAAGCTCAAAGAAGTTGCGTCAATATATGGATCCATTAGAACAATCGAAGAATAGGCTGTCTCTATCATTTTAGTAATAAGCACAAGCGCATCGAACATTTCTCCATCACTAATAATCACATCCTCGACGAAGCGATGCTTTACAGCGTTTTCAATAGAACCGATTCTGACATCCAAAGAATCCACTCTATTAACTAAATTCAGGTAATTATCTTTTGTGATAAGAGTTCTTCCTTCATTCAGCGCATATCCTCTGAGTAAATACTCTTTCAGTACAGAATTAGCCCATTTTCTGAAGACAATACCATTCTGAGATTTAACGCGATACCCCACTGATATGATTACGTCTAGATTGTAGTAATCTACTTGATATACTTTTCCATCAGTACCAGTAGTTGCATTTTTTGCAACAACTCGACTTTTTTCCAACTCGTTTTCTTTAAAAACGTTTTTAATATGTCGAGAAATTACAGATTTATCTCTTCCAAAGAGAAGACAAATCTCATTCAAATTAAGCCATACCGTGTCTTCTTCCGGAGAAACATTCACTTCTAACTCTACATTGCCATTTTCGAACTTTATAACTTCATAATTCATTGATACGGTCTCCTTTTATTTCACTTTCTTATTTACATTCTCACACACAAAAAAATGAGTCAATAGACCCACCAAAATTGCCTTTATATATTATATTTATATATAAGTAATCTATATCTACGTAGAGACTAATATAATATTATAAAGGCAAATTTTTTATAAAATTTTCCTTTAAATGAGTTTTCTTAAATCATCAAAGGTAATACCAAGGTCTTTAACTTGGTCTAAGACGTTACCGTGTTTGATAAATGTATTTGGTACCGCGAGTGTTTTAATATCACCTTGATAGCCTAATTCGATTAAATAATTAAGCACATAGGAGCAAAAGCCCTCTTTAGTGCCATAGATATCATAAAGAATGATTTGTTTTTTATTGAATAATGACTTTAAGCAATCAACATCAATTGTTCTAATGAACATCGCGTTAACAATTGTGTAGCCAGGCATTTCTTCCACAAGATGTTTAATAACTGGACCATAAGAGATAATCGCGGTGTCACCATCATCTGCTTCAATCTTCCATTCACCAAGTCTGACTTCTCTTGGCTCATGATTACCACATTTCTCAACGATATCTTTTGGATAACGGATCGCTAATGGGTGTGGATATATCGTAGAGAAGTTAAATAAATCAATAGCTTCTTCCATCGTATTAGCCATACAAATAGCGATATTAGGAATACTTAATAAATAAGCGACATCATAAATACCAGCGTGGGTTTCCCCGTCTTCTCCAGGAAGACCCGCTCGATCGATAAGGAAAGTCACATCACTATCAAGTCTAGCGACGTCATGGCTAATTTCATCATAGCTACGTTGTAAGAAGGTGCTATAGATATTGTAATAAGCATGGATATCTTTATTTAAACCGACTGCCGCGGCAAAAACCGCACCATGTTCTTCAGAAATACCCACATCAAATACACGGTCAGGATATTTTTCTAATAAGTCATCAACACATGATCCCACCATTGTGGCTGGATTAATTAAGACCATACGTTCATCAACTTTTAATCGATCTTTTAATAACTGAGCGTAGATTTGTGACCAACTAAGGTAATATGGGTTTCTTTCTTTAAGTGGTTTACCAGTTTCAATATCAAATGGACCCACACCATGCCAGTTACCAACATAGTCTTCTTCTGCATATTTATAGCCATGTCCCTTTTGGGTGGTGACATGGATAACAACTGAACTAGGTGCGTTCTTCGCATAGTTAAAGGCTTTCTCTAATTGTTTAATATCATGTCCATCAACATTAGAGATAAAATATAAACCCATTTCAGTAAAGAAGTTCTTTCTTAATAAAAGTTTCTTAAATTGACGCTTAATCCAACTAGTTAAGTGATAGAACCATCTAGTTAAGAAAGTCTTCTTTAAAAATCTTTGATAACGGCTTTTACTTCTTAAATAGCCTTTAGATAATCTGAACTTTTCAAAATAACGATGTAATAAACCACGTGATTGACCAATACTACGGTTATTATCGTTAATGATGATAATGATTTTATGATCAAAGTTACCTAAGTTATTAAGC
>JAEEGK010023142.1_pt1 | contig 12982 bp, 5 predicted proteins | sample 8958771 | NCBI WGS metagenome assembly JAEEGK01 (sample SAMN16246547, study PRJNA631951) | gut metagenome | biome: gut microbiome; feature: rumen; material: SC-attached | host: Bos | place: Iran: Karaj | collected 2018-10 | reverse complement strand
CAATCCCCAATCCCCAATCCCCAATCCCCCTCCCCAATCCCCATTGAATATATTTTTGATATGAGGTTTTTAAATTTTACATTTATTATTATATTTTTTTTATTATTTATTTAATATTAAATATATTCTTTTGTCTTTTTAAAATGATAAATAATGAATCAGTTTTTAATATTCTTCAAAAAAAAATATCTATATTGACAAAAATGTTAGTTTTATTTCATTATTCAATTCACACAAATACAATTTTTATATTTTTAATGATAATACCAAAATATATTCCAATTTTAATAATAACTTCAAATTTAAATTTAAAAACTGTTAAATTAAATGATTCTTCAATTTTTATTAAAAAAATATTATTGAAATTTACTTTATTTAATTATTTAGAAAAAATTACTTTTAATACTTATTTAATATTCATTATTATCATATTTTTATCAGAAATTATTTTTGTTTTTTATATTATAAAATATTTATATTTTTTTAAACACAATAAAAAAAATATTAAATTAGAAATTTATCCAAAAATAATGTTTTATATAAATTCTCTTTTTTCTCAATTTTTATGTGAATTTTTTTCATTTATATTTATAATAATATTTAGAGAAAAATTAGATTATAATATAATTCAAAATGAGAATTCTTTTCCAATATTAAAACAAAATAATATTAATATATATCTTCTAATTGTTTTAAGTATTTTCCATTCTTTAGGAATATTATTTCTTTTATTTTTTACTTTTTTTTCTTATATAATAGTTAATTCAGTTTTTAAAACAACATTAAATACATTAAACATAAAACATAGACAAATATTTTATAATTTCGTTTTATTAAATTTTTATTCTTCTTTTTATTATTATGAAATAGTACTCAATCAAAATTTAAGAAAAGTAATTAAAGTGATTTTTATATTATTAATATTTACTTTTTTAATAATTGAAATTTTAATTTGGCATTTTTACTTTGAAAAAGAAAATAAATTAACTTATTTATGTAGATTTTTAAATGAATATAATTTAATTTCAATTATAGTTAATTTTTTGTTATCTTTTCATTCATTTAATTTTAAAAAATGGGAAATATTAATTATACTTTTTATCAATTTTTTAATCACATATCTTTTTTTAAATCTTTTAATACATTTAAGAGAATATCATTTTTTGAAAAAAGCAGAATATTATTTATTTAATGAATTAGAAATTTCAAATTTAAATGAAACTTTAGAATCTTTTATTTTTATTTTAGATAAAATATATACAATTCAAACAAAAGAAAAAGGAATAATAGATTTAATTCAAATATCAAAAAAACATATGAAAAACTGTTTAAATGAAAATTGTAAATGTAAATTAATAGATTTTATTCCTGAATGGAATACTAAAATTAATGAAGAATATTCAATTAAATTTTTTCAAGGTTTTGGTTTTTTAATGGATTCTACTTTTATTAATGTTGAAATTTATAATAATTTTAAATTTATTTTATTTTTAATTGAATATTTTTCTCATACTAAAGAAAATATTATTTTTTCTTTATGCTTTTGTTTAAGTCATTTATCTTCTAATTTAAAAAGATTTAATTATATTGATTATTTCGAATTATATAATCTTACTTTACATTATATTGAATTATTAACTAATAAAGAAAAAGAAAATTCTAATGAAATTAAGTTTAAAAGTTTATTTGATAATATTCAAGAAAGAATTATTTTTAAGAAAAATATTATTAAATATTGTAATAATATAAATAATATAATTGATTCAAAAATAAAATTTGAAAATTCTTTAAAATTTGAATTAGATGACTTTCAAAATGAAATTTTAGATATTAATTCAGTTTTTATTAATAGAAATTTTTTTTTAATAATATTAAATCAATTAAAAGAATTAAATAAAACATCAAATATAGTTCATCATAATTTAATAAAAAATCATTCAACAAAAAAATTAATAGATTTTCATTATGTTATCTTTTTATTTTATTATATTTTTTGTGATAATATACCAGAAAAAATTATAGATTCATTTAATACTCTTTTGAATGGAGATTCATTTAAAAATATTTCTTTAAATGAAATGAATAAAAAATTTGATGTAATAATAGAAAATTATATTTCTTCAGTTGAAAAACATAATTATATGATAATAGGATGTTCAAATGGAATAAAAATAAAATATATTTCTCCTAATTTAAGTAATAAATTAGGTTATAATTCTACAAAAATTAAAAATGAAGATTTTTATAATTTATTTCCTAAAGAATTAAGAGAACCTCATACTAAATCTATGTTAAATTACATTACTATTCATCAAAATTTTTATATTGAAAAAAAAATATTCTTATTCGATAAAAATGAAAATTCTTTGAAATTTTTTATGAAAAGTTGTGTTTTACCTATTTTATCTAAACATCTATATATTATTATTGAATTTTTTCTTAGAAAGAAAAATGATGTATTCTTTATTCTTGATAGAGATTTTCATCAAATTAGTATAAGTAAAACTATAGAAAAAGAATATAATATTAATTTAGATTTATTAAGAAAATGTGATACTGAATTAATTGATTTATTTGCTCTTCATAAAAATAATATTAAAAAATCTTTTCAATATAGTTTAAATATTATCGAGAAAAAAAATCAAAATTTAAAACATGATGTTTTAGAATATTATAATTCTTTATTATTTAATTTAAATAATTCACTTTATGATAAATACTATCAAGATTTAAATTATAAATTAAATAAAAATTCTTTTAGATTTATTCATCGAAGAGTTAATTCTTTATTAAAAGACAAGGATAAAAAATTTCAAAATAAAGAAGTTTTTAAAGCAGAAATATCAAAAATTACATTTTTACAAAATATAATAAATTCACTAAGTAAATTAAATGATAATTTATCAAAAGAGAATAAAATTCAAACTTTAATAGACTCAATATTAAATTTAAATTCTAATCTAGAACAACCAATTAATAAAAAAGAACCTTTGAAAAAGAAAATTTCAAATGGTTCATTTTTAATGAATCAAAATAATTCTTCAATAATAATTGAATTAATCTGTAAAATAAAATTTATATATAATATTCCAATATATATATTTAAATTAATTGAAAAAGAAGGAAAAAAAAAAAATGAAAATTATGATACAAATATTCAAAAAATAATAATTAAAAGAACACAAATGAATAATAATAATAAAAATGCTTTATTTTCTCCTTTAAGAAAATATTCAGATAAATCTCAAAAATTATTATTTATTTCTCCTAAAACTTCTACAATTAATATTAAACATATTAATTCATTTAATAATATTTCTCCTTTGTCAAATACTCAAAATGAAAATATAAAAGATAAAGATTTTAATCTGAATAATTTTATAGATATTTTTTCGGAAAAAGAAGAAAAAAGAAATACATATAAAATATTAATAAATATAGAAAAATTATTAGTAACTTTAAGTGTAATAATAACAATATATTTATTTTATTTAAAAAATAATTACATAAAAAAAGTAGATGTAATAAATGATTTCTTTGGAAGAATAACATTTATGAGAGATAAAATAACATCTTTATATTCAAATTTAATTTCAGGAATTTATGAAAGTAAAAGATTAACAGAAATGAATTTAACAAAAGAAAATTATAATTTACATATTTATACTACAATTTATTTTTTAAAAGATGCAAAAATTAGATTTTGGAATGGAGCTTTTATGTATGATAAATATTTAAGAAAAAACAGAATCAATCTATTATTTTCTGATTTTATTAAAAATACAAAAAATTGGGAAATTAAAATTGAATCAAGTGATTTTTTCCCTGAATTAAATTATATTTTATTTTTAGTTACTCAATCTTTAAATGAAAAATTTAATTTAAACAACTTTGAAGAAGATATTAATCAATTTTTTCATAAGAATTATTTAAAAAATCCTAAAAAATTTATTAATACTTTTTTCATGAAAGGTTTATTTTATTTATATAATAATTTTAACTTAAATTTTAATGTTATGATGAGTGAATTAAAAGAAAAAGTTAGTTTTGATTTATTTAATTATTTATCAAAAGGACAAAGAAAAATTTATTTATTTGATATTTTATGGATTATTATTGATATATTTATTTTTATTGATGCTTTCTTTATTTTTAATTTTTTTAATAGAAATATATTTAAAATTATTATATCTTTATTTTATAATGGGAATAAAATTTCTAAAAACTCAGAAAAAAATAAATATGAAAATTTTTATATGAAAAAGAAAATTAAATCTTATCTTGATTTAATTGATAATTTTAATTTAGAGACAAAAAATTATTTAAATTCATTTCAAAATGATTATACTAATTCAATTCAAACAAGTACAATTTCATTATTTAATACTCAAAATATATTTAAATTTCAAGAAGAAAATCAACAATCTATAGTATTAAATTTAAATAATAACAATATTAATCAATCTTCAACTATATCTTTTGTAAATAATAGTTTAATGAATAATACAAATAATAATTTATTAAATAATTCTTCTGTTTTAAATGAAGATATGAATAATAATAAAAAGTCAAAAAATTCGAAAAAAAAAAAAGTAAAAAATCATAAAGAAAAAAAAAATAATGAGAATAAAAAAGTTAAAAAAGAAACTTTAATAACTCCAGAAACTTTATTAACTTTCTTAATGAAGAAAACTATTATTTTATCTCATATAATATTAATATCATTTATAATATTATTTATAATATCAATGATAATAGGATATTTTCATTTTTTTAGTTCAACATATTATGAAAATAAAGTAAGAAATTTAAATAATATTTTCATTGTTTTTGTAGATTTTTTTTTTGAAATTCCATATATTTTTAATAATATAAGAATAAGTATTTTTATAGGAGAACCAATATTAAATTTTATGAACAATTTAAGTGTTCATTACAATGAAATTCAAAAAAAATTCTTTAAACAAACTTCATCTTCTTATTTTAAAACATATGAAAATATATATTTTTTATATGAACAATTAAATCATCAAATGAATTCAACAAATATAAATTTAAATTATTTATGTGATAATAATTCAATGTGTTTAAATTTTTTAGAAAAAAAAAATGGTTATTGTTCAGGAAATATTATTTTATGTCATCAATTAATGTATCAAAAATATATAACAATAATTAATGATATTAAAAGTTTTAATTATAATTTTACTATTGATTCTCTTAAAATATTTTCTAATCAAAATGATTTTACTTCTCTTCAACAATATTCTGAATTTGTTTTCAACCAAATTCAATATAAATTTTATGTTTGTCTTACTTTAGATTTTGCAAAATTTAAAAAATTTATGAATAGATTAAATATTATTCTTAATATTCTTTTATTTGGATTTCAATTTATTTTACTTTCTATTTTTTTCCTTATTATGGGTTATTATATGTTTAATACTGTAAAATATGCGAAGAATGGAAAAAAATTATTTAAAACTGCTTTTTTTAAAGATTCAATTAATTATTATTAATTATATTATAAAAAATATATTAAAAATAATTATAAATATAAATATATATTTGTGGCTATATTTTTTTATCGCAAACATTATAAATAGCATTAAATATTGGTTAAAAAAATATAATACAATTAATAAACGGATAATTTAAATAATATTTTAAATTGACCAACACTTGAAAAAAAATATAAAAAAATGATATACTCGAATGAACACCGCTCAAATATATTTTACAAAGAAATATTAGACAATTATGATAAAGAAAAGCAGCTAAAAATATTAGAAAAGTTAATAAATATAATAATAACAAATGAAAATAATAATTACTTTTATTCAGAAGAACCAATAAAAGAAATAGAACAAGAATATATTAAAAATCAAGGAACATTTTATAATTTATCGATTATTTCTTCTTCAAATAATACTTCATCTCAAAATTTTAATTCTTTATTATCAAATCATTTTTTAAACAACAATACTTCTTCAAAAGAAAGTTCAGATATTTATGATAAAGAAATTTCAAATAATTCAAATAATAATAATAATAATTATAATTTTTTTAATGATTCTAATCCTGAAACTACTATTTCTAATAGAAATAACTTTGATGATGTTTGTAATAATGCAATTTTTGAAATTTTAGATAATTTGAAAATTCAAAGTTGTAATTTAAATGATAACGAAAAAAAAAATATTGTTATTAATATTATTAATTATGTTTATCAGTCTTAATTTATTTCCTTTTTTTTTGGAAATTTTTTTTATTTATTTAATTAAAGAATTTTAAAAAATATTTAATTTTATTTTATTAAGTTTATTATTTTTGTTTTATTTTTATTTCAAAATAAATAATTAAGAATATTCATAAATAATAAAAATTTATAAAATAAATAAGGATTATTAATTCTAAGTTTTAAAAGATAATAAAAAATATATTTAATAAAGATAGTAAAAAATTAAGTTTATTCCTCATTTTACAATTTTTAAAAACATAAATTTAAAAATGATAAAAAAACAAAAGAATGATTGTATAAAATAAATTTAATAAAAAGTAAATTTATAAAAATATATTAAATTTTTAAATTTCCATATTTTGTAAATAACTCTTCTAAATCACTTTTTATTTTAAAAATATCATTTTCATATTTTTCACTAATTCTTTTTTCACTTTCTAAAATATATTTTTGAACTCTTCCATCAATTAAATTTTGATATTTACTATATTGATCTTTAACATCAGAACTTAAAACTCCGATTTTTTTATCTAAAGAATCATTAATAACATTAGCTAAATTTTCCATATTTTTATTAACCATATCTTTCATTTTTTTAAAATCTTCTTCACATTCATTTTTAATTTTATTACTTACAATTTCTAATCTATTATTTAAACTTCCAGTATTATCATTATTATTATTATTATTTAAATTTTTTATTAAATTATTTATTTCTGGATTTTCACTATTTGATAATTTACTAATTAAATCATTAACTATAGAAATCTTTTCAAATAAATCAATAATATCTTTTGAATTTATTTCAATTTGATTTTGAAATTTATTTTCTAATTCATTTCTTTGCATAATAAATTGAGAATCATATTTATCAATAATACTTTTAATTTTATTATCAATCATAATTTCATTATTATTATTAAATTTATCAAAATCATTATTCATATTATTAACTTTATTATTAATTGCTTTAATATCATCAATATTTTTATTAAAATTATCATTTAAACTTTTAATAGAATCTTTTAAATAACTTTCTAATTCATCAATAATAGTTCTATTTTCATTAATATCACTTTTTAATAAAGAAAAATTTTCTTTAATTGAAGCATATTCTTTATTTGCTTCATTTTCAACTTTAATAAATCCTGCTTCAATAATTGATCTTATTGATTTAAATTCTGTATTATTATTTTCTTGATTTTTATTCATTAATTCTTTTAATGTTTTTACATAATCTTTTATCATTGCTATTAAATTTTTTTCTGTTTCTAAACCGTCTTTTTCTACTTTTTTAAATTTTTCATCATAAATTGCCAATAATTTATATATGTCATTATAAAATTTCTCATTTTGTAATTTTCTATTTTTTACTTCTTCATTTAAATTATTTTCTACTAATTCTGTTAATTTTTTTACTTGATTTATTTTCTGATTTAAATTCTCAGTTTGTTTTTTTATAAAATTTAAATTTTCTGTTTTTATTTCATTTATTGCATTATCTAATTTATCTTCTATAAATTTAATTTTTCCTAAAGTAAATTCTTGAAAATTTCCACTTTCTTGTTTTACTCCATTAATAAAAGTATTATTTTTATCATGTAAATTAAATAAAGTTGCAATTTTATCATTTACATTTTCATTATTTGATAAAATATTATTTTTAAATTCATTAAATACATTTATTGGAAGTAAAGAATTTTCAATTTTATTTTGACAATCATTTATTATTCCTGTTGTTTTTTCTTGGAATTTTAAATAATTATTAAATGACATTAATATATTTGTTAATTTAGTATCTTGTTCATTTATTTTTGAACTATTCATTCTTATAATATTTTCTTGTTGAGATATAATTCTATTATAATCAATTATTTTATTATGAAGTTCATTTTGATTTTGAAATTGATTCTTTATTAATTGTTTAATATTCTTTATTTCACTTATTATATAATTATTATTATTGTTTTCTATACTGAAAGTTGCACTATTATTAAAATTTTGAATTTCATTATAATTCATTAATGCACTTTGAGATCTTTGAGATGGATTTCCATAATTTATTGTATTGTTCTGATTTGATTCTGGTAAATTTGGATAATAATTTAAAGGAGGAAGACTATTGTTTCTGTTCATTTAAAAAAACAGTTTTATTTATAATTAATAAATATATTTATTTATATTAATAAATAATAAAAATATAATAATTAATTTTTAATTTTAAGAAATATTTAAATGTAAAATTTTATTATTTAATTTATAAGTTATTTTATTTGTATATTACTATATAATATAAGGAATTTATATATTTATAATTAATTAATTGGAATCAAATTTTTATTTTTTTGATATTATATTTTTCCATTCTTCTTCACTGAAAAAATTTCTTACTTTTTTTATAAAAAAATTATCAGAAATAACATTTCCTTTATTCCAAATAATATTATTTTGAATATCTCTTCCAACAATTAATATTTCAATTTTAAATTTTTTTAAAGGAATATTATCTTTTTCAATTAAACTTTTAAAAAATTGAGAAAAACCATTTGAAGAAGGATTTTTAAATGAATAATTAATATTATTAATAGAAAAACCATTTTTTAAAAAAAATAAAAATTCACTTTTATCATTAGTAAATAATAATTTATCAGTTAATTTTTCAATTAAAAATTTATTTTGTTGAGATTTTTTATAATTAACATCTTTCAAATATAATAATTTAAAAAAATTAATAAGATAATCTTCTATACTTAAAATTATTTTATCTTTATAACATAAATCAATAATTTTCATTTTTTCTTTTTCAATATCATATCTTTTCCCATTATCATAAAAAATAAATCCTTGAATAAAAGATAGAAAAATAAAATCTTTAAAAGAATAATTGATATCAATTTCTTTTTCAATATTTTCATCTTTTAATAAAGTCTCAAAATTTAAATTTCTTAATTTTTGAATTGAATCATTTTGTAAAGCAATATTAATAATGAAAGGAAATATCATTATTCTTTTTATTTTTTGAATATATTCAGAAGAAGAATTTAATTTATCATAATTAAAAGAATAATTCAATTTAAAAATTGGTTCATTGTCATTAATAAAAAGATCATTTAATTTAATTTTATTTTCTTCAATATTTATATTTAAATACTCACATAAAATATTTTTTATTTCACTTGATTTATATTTAAATTCTTTTTTTATTTTTCGATGAATAGAATTAACAACTATTGCTCTTAAAAATTTACTTAAAAGTTTTTTATCTAAATCATCTTTAATTTTTCGAACAAAAACAATTAAAGGAATAATAAAAGTTTTAGAAGAATTATTAGGAATATAAATTAGAAAATGATCAGAATTAAATTTTTGTTTGAAAATAATATTCATTAAATATTTATCAGAATATTCATTTAAGCAACTTTGCAGTAAATTATAAAATATTTTAAAAACAATTTCTCTTTTATCAAAGATCATAATTTTATAAATTTGATACAATCCAATAACAATATTATATTTAAAAGTAGAAGGAACATCACATAAAACTCTTCTCATTCCAATTGAGGAATTATATTCTAATAATTTAGGAGCATATTTCTTTAAAAATAAATGAATTCTTTCATCATCAAAATAAGGAATGGTATTATTAATAATATTATTATTATTTCCAATTTCATGTAATAACTCTCCATTTGAACATTCACTTGCCATTAATATATCACTTACAGAAATAAAACTTCCAATGTAAATTTTCTGAATAATCAATAATGAAGCATTTGGATAATAATCTATTAAAGAATTAATACCTATTCCAACTATATTTAATATTTTTATTGTATCTAAAGCTGTTATATTTCTAAATAATTTTTTATGTTTTTTTGGTATTTCTGCTATATTTCTTATTCCTTCTAATGTTGTACATGTTGAATAAAAACTTATTGTATGATTTGTATCTTTTATGTCTGATAATTCTTCTATATGATTTGATATATTTAATATCTCTTCTTTTGCAATTTTATCAAAATTTATTCCTTTTGTTATTGCTCTTTTTACTAATTCTTTTGAACTCTTTGTTTCTAATATTTTCCTTAATAATTTTGAATTTTGATATTCATTTAATTTTGATAATCTTTCTCCTTTCTTTATCATATTTAATTGAATTGTTATTAAATTTTTCCTCTTTTGAATTTCTTTTTTTAAATATATTAATCTTTTATTTATTTTTTTATCTAAGTTTTTTAATCTTTCTATTTTTGAATTTTCGTCTTCTAAAAATAAATTTTTTTCAAAATTTGTAAAATAATTTATCATTATATTTAATTTTTCTAATGATTCTTCAGTATTTAAAATTTTTAAAGTTTTAAATCTTGAAAAATAAAATTTAATTTTTTTATGAATTATTTTCCTATAATTATCAATAGAAATATTACATTTTTCAACAAAGGAAATTTTTTCAATTTTATCTTTAGAATAAATCAATTCAAAAACATTTTCATTTTTATTATATTCATTGATAAAATTTTTATTCAACCAAAAAATATTTTCTCCTAAAAAAACATTTATAAAATTACTTTGATTAGACCAAGGATCTTCCATAAAATAATTTTTATTATCAATTAATTTTAAACAAATATCAGTATCTAAACAATCATTAACAAATAATTTATAAATATCATTAATAATAATATTATAATCATGAGTCATAAAAATATTATTAATATCTCTTTTACCAATATTTGAAATTTGTAAAAGAGATAATAATCCTTTTGAATTTTGAATTTTTTCAGAAATAATTTTAAATATTTGTAAATTTACTTTTAATTTAAAATGTTCAATTAAACTTAATATATTTTCTAATTTACAATTTATTAATTCTTCATCATTAAAATCTCCATCTGTGAAAATTAATATTCTATATTTTGTATATTTTTCTTTCTCAAATATTTTGGATAAATCTGATAAAGCAGGAATTAAATTTGTTTTTCCTTCACAATCAACATCTAAATTAATTATATTTTCTATTATTGTTTCTATAATTTGAGAATAGTCTGAAAAAGTAATAAAAAATATTTTCTCTTTTGAAGTATAATTTAGTTTTGAAAATAATTGTGGTAATATTTTCCTTGTTATTATATATGTAGATGAACCTATTGAATTTGATTTATCTAATAATATTATTGTTCCTAAAGAATTAAAAGATATATTTTTTGAATTTAAAGAAAAATTTATTTTTAATTTTCCTATTATATTATCAATTCCTTTATATATTTCTACTCTTTTTAAAGATGTTGATATATCCATTTTTAAAAAGAAATTAACCAATTATTTAATAATTTTTAACTAACTTTTTTATTATTATTAAAAATGAGAAATTAATTAATTTAAATTTAAGCGTTGTTCAAGTTATTTCTTAAATATTCGAGTTCTTAGAATAAATAATTTAAATAAATTTTTGTTGAAAGAATAAATAAGTTTAAATTTTTTTTTTAATATTTACTTTCAAAATGTTATGTATTTCATTTTTATTTTTTAATTCAAAATGATAAATTGATGATAATATTTATTCCATATTATAATATAAAAAAATTAAAAAATAAATAAATAATTTAAATTTTGGAAAAAAACTAAAAAACAAAAAATGTATGATATAAGAAGACTAATAGCAGCGATATTAATATTTTCAGTATTATACTATTCAAATTTTTTTGTAGTAAAAACAATGTGTAAAGTATTTGATCACAAATATTCAGTAAAAACATATACATTTCCAATATTAGCAATAATAACATTATCAATAGGAACACAAACATCATATATGATGGGAAAAAAATATTATTCTAAAACATATTATTTATCAGTAACATATTTAGGTATTTTACTAAATTGTTTTTTATTTGGAATTATATATCATTTATTAAATAAATTTATAACACTAAATAAACAAATATCTATATTTATTGACGTAATATGTCCATTTTTTATTTCAATATATGGTTTAATAAAAGCTAAAATAATATTTACAGAGAAAATAATAATAAAAATTAAAAAATATAAAAGTGAAAAACCTACAAAAATATGTCATTTATCAGATATTCATTTAGGAGCAATATATCAGAAAAATTTTTGTCAGAAAATAATAAATATAATAAATAATAATATTAAACCAGATATAATAGTAATAACAGGAGATTTAATGGATTCTTCTTTAAAACCAAATATTCAAAGTTTAAAACCTTTTGAACAAATAAAAGTTCCTATTTTATATATTACTGGAAATCATGAAGAAACTATTGGTAAATATGAAGTTTTAAAAGTTTTAAAAAAAACTAATATTATTCATATTGGAGATATTAAAGGTTCTTTCTTTTTTAATGGAATTAATTTTTATGGTATTGATTATGATTATAATATTATTGAAAGATTAAAAGAATTTAATATTAAAAATGATGATAATAATATTAATTTATTATTATCTCATATTCCTAATTTAAATCCAAGAGATTTAAATAAATTTAATTTAGATATTTTCCTTTGTGGACACACTCATGCAGGTCAAAATTTTCCTTTACATATATTTAGTTATTTTTCTTCTAAATGTTTTAAAGGATTATATCAATTCTACGATAAATTTGTTTTTGTTAGTTCTGGAGTTGGAACTTCTTTGTTTCCTATGAGAATTGGTTCTAAAAGTACTATTCATGAAATTGTTATTCAGAAATAAAAAAATTTTTTTTATGTCTATTA
>JAEEGK010023140.1_pt1 | contig 12983 bp, 6 predicted proteins | sample 8958771 | NCBI WGS metagenome assembly JAEEGK01 (sample SAMN16246547, study PRJNA631951) | gut metagenome | biome: gut microbiome; feature: rumen; material: SC-attached | host: Bos | place: Iran: Karaj | collected 2018-10 | reverse complement strand
GATTGGGGATTGGGCCCAATCCCCAATCCCCAATCCCCAATCCCCAAACCCCATAAGGATTTTTTTAAAAATATCATATATATTTAAATATTTTATATAAAAAAAACAAAGTTTCTTAAGGAATGAAAAAGAATAAATTGTTTAAAATTTCAAATAATATTAATAATATATAAATAAATAATTTTATAATCTATGATAAAAAATCTAATTGTTAAAAATATTAAATTCATCATAAAATTAATTGATGAAACTACTCTTATGAATGAAAAAATAACTTTTTAAACTCTTCGAAATCAATTTTTGTCCCAGAGCTTTTTAATCCTTTAAATAAATTTGATAATTCTTTTTCTTGAATAGCTAAATCATTATTAATTTTTAAATCTTCAATAACAGATTCTCCAGAAATATAACCATCATCATCTTGATCAAAATATTTGAATACATTCCATAATTTTTCTTCTTTATCAAAATTAATTGAAGAAATTGTAGCTGCTAAAAATTCAGTATAATTAATAATTCCATCTTGATGAAAATCTAAAGAATCCCAAATATTATCAATTTCCCCTTTATTTGGTTTTATTCCAGCTTTTTCAAATATTAATGGAATTTCAGAATATTTTATTTCTCCTGTTTTATCTTTATCAATTACTTCAAATGCTTCTCTTAATTTTTGAATTTCATCTTCTTTTGAAACTTTTGCCATAATAAATAAAATTTCCTTTTGAAATAAATTTTTATTATTAAATTCCCTTAATGAATCTATAATTTCTTTACCTAATTTATGTTCTTTTACAATATTTTGTTTTAATTTAAAAAAAGGATGATCTAAAATACCTTGAATATTTAATCTTGCTTTATGATCAACAATTAATATTTTTTTTATTAGATCTTTTAATTCATCAGAACAAGAAGCTTGAATTAATTTTTCTTCATTATATTTTCCTTCTTGTATTTTTTCATATAATTTTTCTTTTGTTTTTGCATGAAAAGCATAATTTCCAGTAGCCATTAAGAATAATATAACTCCAATTGACCAAATATCACTTTGATTATAATATTCACCTTCAATCATTTCAGGAGACATAAAATAAGGAGTTCCAACTCTATCTTTATCATTATCTTTTTTTTCTATACTTAAACCAAAATCTATGATTTTCATACTTTTATAATCTCCTATAATACTAAATAATATATTTTCAGGTTTTAAATCTCTATGAATTATATTATTAAGATGTAAAAATTGAACTGTTTTTAATAATACTAATAATATTTGACATATATCACTTTCACTAAAATCTTTATCTGCTTTTTTAGATATTATATTTAATAAATTTTCTCCTGGTACATATTCCATTACTATTCTTAAATAATGCTCATCTTCATAAGTTTCAAAATAATTTACTATATTAGGATGATCTAATTTTCTTAAAATTTCTACTTCTCTTATCATACTTTTTATAGCATGTTTATTAAAAAAATCTTTTTTTATTGTTTTTATTGCATATTTTAATGTAGGACATTTTTTATCTTTAAATAAACATACTTTTCCAAATCCTCCGCTTCCTAAAATTGAAATAAATTGATATTTTTTTCGATAATCTGTTTGTTTGGAAAAACTTTCAAATAATATGGAATTTTTCCTATTCGATAATACATCATCTCTTTTTTCTTTTTCATTAACTTCTGTTCTTTCACAACATGCCCCCATTTAATTTTTTTGATAAATTAATTAACTTAATTTTCATTTTTTTTTATCTTTATTTTTTTTATTTAAAAACTTATTAAATGGGAAATAATTTTAATAAAAAAGAAATATATAATATATTTTTCAAAGAAATATTATATCAAGTTTATCCTGAGAATTATAATAATTCTCAATTATATTATATTGATCAAGAATGGTATGAGAAATTTTGTTTTGCTGCTAATAAAAAAAAAATTGAAAATGAAGTTGAATTATTTTTAAAAAAAAACAAAAATAAAAGAATAAAAATTAGTAGTGAAAATATTTTTTCCCCTCCTGAGAATTATATTTTAAAAAAAGAAATTAATACCTTATCTAAAGAATTTAATATAATAGTACATTATATTTATGTTGATATCATAAATGAAAATGGGGAAGAGATTAAAAAAAAAAAAATTATTGACTTATCAAAATATATAAAAGTATCTCATCAATTTTATGAAACAGTAAACAAACAATTTAAATGTGTTTATCCTTTAAAATATAATAATATTCAACATTATAGAAAAATATATATAATAAATAATGAGTTAAATACTTGTTCTAAGAAATATTGTTTAAATAAAAATGATGATGAAACAAAACAAATAATAATTAAATATTTAAATAATAATAAATATTGTGAATATGATTATGAGATTAATATATATCCTGGACATTTTATGGTTTTTATTAATTATTATGAAACAAGAGTAACTGCTTTCGAAGAAGACAATAAAATTGAAGATACGACAAATGTTATAGATTTTATGGTAAATATGGTGGAAATGAACTATTATTTTAAAAATAAAATATATTTTGAAAAATCTATTTATCTTGATGATATATATGGAACAATGGGAATTGCTAATATTGAAAATAACTCTTATATGAACAGTTGTATTCAATGTTTAAGTAATATATTTCCTTTAATGAAATATTTTTTATCAGAGAAATATAAAAATGACATTAATTATAATAATATAAATGGGTCTAAAGGAATTATTACATTTGTTTTTGCAGAATTAATAAAAATTTTATGGACTGAAAAAGAATCTTTATATAAAATTGGTAACAAAGAATGTTATTATTTTGACCCTAAACATGTTTCTAATAAAAAAAAAGTTGATGTTATCAAAAGATTAAAAGATGAAATTGGGAATAATGAACTTTTATATAATGATTTTTCAGAACATGAACTAGTTGATTTTTTTAGATATTTAATAAATATTATCCATGAAGATTTAAATGATGTTCAATTCTATAATAATATTAACATTAATATAAATTTAAACGAAAACAATGAAAGTATAGAAAATTTATATAAAGAAAAATGTAAGATTTTCAGTGGTTTAAATAAATCAATTATGATTGATTTATTTTATGGTTTTTTACACACATCAATTAAATGCTTAGAATGTAAAAGTGAATATCATTTTTTTGATCCATTCAATATTATATCTTTTGATTCATTAAAAAAAGAGGAAAATAATGAGACCAATGAAATTTCTCCTGGAAACAATGAATTTACCCTTCCTGGTAGGAATAATTTTTATTTTTGTAAATGTATAATTATTCCATATAATAATTATAATGAAAAAACAGTTTTTGTTTATCCAATTAAAAAAAAAAATTATTATGTATTAAAAATTAATGATCTAACTTCAATAATATGTAAATTATTTAATTTATCCATTAACGATTTAATTGCATCAATTATTTCAAACGATAATACATATTTTAAATTTATTTGTTCAGGAAAAGAATATCTTCATCGAGTATTAAAAAATCCAAATAATTTAAAAATTTATTTTCTCCAATTAAACAAGAAAAGTTCAATAGAATTAATTAAAGAAATGACAATAAAAGAAAACTTATTAAAATTTATATTACAAACAGATACACTCTCAAATGATGTTTCTTTTTCTAACACTAAAACTTTTACTGATACTGCCGGATCATTACTTTCTAATAATTTATCTTTTAAAAAATATACCTTTATTAAAGTAATTTCTTTAATACATGAAAATGAAAAATTTATAACTCTTAAAATACCAAAAATTATGCTAATTAGTGAAGAAGATGTTTTAAAACATTTATATGTTAGAATAGCTCTTTTATATAAATTTACAGGAGAAAAAAAATATAATTGTTTAGAAGATGAGGAAGAATTATTTAATGAGAAAATTGAAGATTTAAACTTATTTTTAAAAAAGAAAAGTGAAGCTCCTTTTATTCTATTTTATAAAATAGAAAGTCAAAAAAACTTAGATAATCCTTTAAACAAAGAAGAATATTTTTATATCCCTATTCCTTTTTCAAAAACGAAAATAACTAAATTCTCTTCAAATATTTTAAATTTAATAAAAAAAGATGATAAGGTTAAAAATTATTATTTAAGAAATTATAGAATTTATATTGTCATGAACGAATATATAGAGCAATTAAAAAATTTAGAAAATTCAATGAGAATTGAAAATATGAAAGAAATAAATCCATATAAAGAAATAGAAAAAGAAAGTAAAATGAAAACCCCACAAAATAATGTTTATATTAATAAAAATGCATTACCGTTAAAAGATTTAATTTTATCTTTTACAGCTGATGAAAAATATGAAAAAGAAAATAATTGGTATTGTGAAAAATGTCAAAAGAATGTTTATGCTTTAAAAAAAACTCTTTTCTATTCTCTACCTGATATTCTCATTTTCCATTTAGAAAGAAAAATAAACGATAAATATTACAAAACTAAAATTCATTTTCCTTTTGATAATTTTACCTTAAAATATTTTACACAAGAAGAAAAATCAATAAAAAAAATTTATATTTTAATAGGAATAATTACTTATTCTAATGAAAATTCAAAAGAACATTATAATGCATATTGTAAAAATCCGATTTTGAATAAATGGTTTTTATTCGATGATTCTTATTGTTACCCTATTAATAATATTGAAGAAGAAATTTCTTATGAAAAAGTATATGCAATTATTTATCAAAAAAAAAATAATCCTCAATAAAAACAATAATATTATATTTCATTTTTTTATTTTCAAAAAATATGATTAATTTAAATTAAATTATTTTTTCATAAAATTTTCCTATTTCAAATTTTTATTCATTATTTTTTTAAAAATTTAAATTTTTAAAAATTCAAAATTAATTATAATCAAAAAAAATTTATAAATTAAAATGGAATACAAAAATATAGTATCATTAACAGAAATTCCATCAAAAACAAATAAGAGACCAGACTTAAGGTAAATATTTAAATAAAATAAATAGTTCATCAAACTCAATAGAATTTATAAAAATTACAGATATATGTCAAGCAAATGAAGGAAAAGGGAAAAATGCAGATATAATATATAAAAAGCAAGATAAAGCAAAAAAAAATTTTTATCTAAATAATCAAACACAAAATAAATATGTATCAGATGGAGGATTAAAAAATAGAAAAAATAAATTTCATGAAAGTAATAATAAATCCCAAAAAAATATTAAACCAAAAAAAATGCCAATTATATTAACAGAATCAATTGAAAGACCTTTAACAATGCCTTCTCAAAATTTAAATAAAAAAATGAATAAATCTTTTTTACAAACTGAAAATAAAGATTTAAGAGATAATTTAAAAGAAAAAATGAGAAGATATAGTCAAGAATTAAGAAAAAAATCTAAAGGGAATAATTCATATAAACCTCCTTTAAAAATAAATAACTTTTTTACAGATATAAATGAAGAAGATTCTAAATATTATCAATTAAATTATCCTGAAATTAAAAGTTATCAAAATAAATATGAAATAAATAAATTTGAAAAAAGAAAAAAATATATTGTACCTAAAATAACTAAAAGTGGAGTTGAAGAAAGTTTAGAAAATTCAAAAGAAAATGATAATGATGAAAGAACTAAATTAATTAATCAATTAATGTTTAATTCTGAAATAAATTTTGTTCAAGATTTTCAAAAAAAATCACAAGAAGATTCAAATAAAGAATTGAAAAATATAAAAGAGAGAATTGAAGTTTTACAAAAAAATAATATTGATATTAATTATTTACTTGAAAATGAAGAAGAAGAAAATGAAGAAGAAGAAAATAAAAAAGAAGAAAAAAAAAATGAAGAAAATAAAAAAGATATTGATAATAAAGATTTTGAAAATGAAATAATTAACACAGATGAAAATGTTGAAATTGAAAATTTAATTTCTGATACTAATGAAAATGATAATACTTTAAAAAAAAGTAATAATAATATAAATAAAATAAATTTAAAAACTAATCAAAAAAGAAAACCTAATGTAAATTCTTTAGAATTTTATCAAAAAGTAAGAGAATATATGAACAACAAAGAAAAAAATAATTTTGAAAATAATAAAGAAAATTCAATGGAAAATTCTTATATCAGAGATAATGATTTAAATAATAATAATTGTTTAGAAACTCAAGAAAAAAATATAAAAAATAAAACAAAGAAATTTATCACTGAAAATGAAAAAGATAATAATTATAAACAAGATTTAAAAAGTAGAAATAAAAAAAGAACAAAAAAAGAATTAAAAGATTATATGAGAATGCAAGAAGAAAAAAGAAAAGAAAATGAAATTAAAAAAAGAGAAGAAGAGAAAAATAAAGATTTAAATAATTTTAAAAAACTTGCAAATTTACAAAAATCAATTAACAATCAAAATAAATTAAATACGAGAAAAAAAAGCAAAAAAGTAATTAATGGATATTATGTAGGTTCAAATAGAAAAAAAAATTATAGTAGAGGAAGTAGTAAAAGTACAATTTTAGATAAAAATGAATATTTTAAAAATATAATTGAAAGTATGGATATAATAACTAGTGAAAATAAACAAAGAGATCATAAGAATGAAATGACTAAAGAAAATTATGATAAATTTATTGATGAACAAGAAAATAAAATTAAAAGTGGTCAATTAGAAGAAATATTGAATGTAAATAATAATGAGAAAAATAAAAGTAAAAATAAAAAAAAAAATAATAATAATAATACAAGAAATTCTAAAAAGATTGATTTCAAAAATTTAAATAAAAGTGAAAATTCTTTTGGAAATGAAATGCAAAAAGCAGAAAATGTTATGAGAATAAGTAATGATTTAATGAAACAAAATAATTTAACTAAATATTTAGATTCTCAAAAAAATAATAATAAAGAAAATATTAATAATAATACAGATAAAATAAATCATGAAAATAAATATAATTTAGAAAAACCAAAATCAAAATCTCAAGAAAAAACAAGAAAAAATAATTTAATTAATGATAAAAAGAATAAAGGAGAAAAAACTTCAAATTCTAAAGAAAAAAAAAATAAAAAAACAAAATCAGAAAAAAAAGAAATTAAAGAAAAAGAACAAAAAGATGAAAAAAAAAAAACAAAAATTCCAGAAAAAAAAAAAGAAGAAAATAGGATTAAAAATAAAAAAGAAAAAAAAGAAAATTATCCAGTTAAAATAAATGATAATTATCATACTGAAATTCCTATAAAAAAAAAAGAAATAATAGATAAAGAAAAAAAAGAAATCCCAAAAGAAGAAGAAATATTAAATAATACTTCAGATTATCAATTTACTCAAGAAGAGTTAGAACTTTATAATCAAATTCTTAATGGAATAAGTGACTTTTTAAAATTCATAATTAGAAGAAATGTTTTAAATGATATTATAACTTATGGAATTAGTAGATTTAATTATATCATTGGATTACAAAGATTAGTTTTAATATGTAAAGCTTATGCTTTTAATCAATTAAAAAATTATGATAATAACTTAATTTATTATTTAGGTTTTAGACAAATGTTTCTTCCCTATATTGCAAGGGCATTTTATAAATTAAGATTATATACTTATTTATCTGAAAGAATCAGTTTTTTAAATATTATTTTGAAAAAAATTTATGGAAAAAAATTTTTTACAATATTGAACAATCAAAAAAAAGAAATATTTGAAGAAAAGAATAAAAAAAATATAAATAAAAATAAAAAACAAAATGGAAAAAACAATATTTTAAATAGTAAGAATAAAAAAGAAATTGAAAGAAAATTAATAAAAGGATTAAGTGCATTTTTAAATCCAATTCGTTCATATTGTCTTCAAAAAATATATGATTATGCATATCAATATTCATCAATAGATAATAATCAAGAGAAAAATAATATATCTGAATATTCAGATAATAGTGAATATACTCCTAAAAATCATACATATATTTATGAATCTTTTAGTGAAAAAAATTCTATTATTTTATATCCTAATTCTGTTGATAGTGATAGATTACATAGAGTTTATAAATTATTAGAAGCACAAAGAGAAAAATCTGATTCACAAATTTCTGAAAATTCTTTTAATTTAAGTTCTGAAAATAAAAGTATGGAAGAATATAGAAAAAACAATTTTAATAATTTATTGGCAAAAGAGAATAATTTTCCTATTAATTATAATCATGAAGATATTAAAAGTGAATTATTAAAAAATATTTCTCCTATTCATAAAAAAGAAGAGAAAAAAATTAAAGATAATAATAGTGATAGTGGTAAATCTAATAATTATAAAACTCCAAGTGATCAAAAATCAAAGAGTGATAATTTAATTCCTGAAAATGAAAATAAAAATCAATCTAAATTAAGAACTTTAATTGATTTTAATGATCCAAATAATAAAAAAGATATACAAGATGATTCTATTAAAAAAATAAATAAAAATGAAAGAGATTTTCCAAATAAAAAGAATAATGAAAAAGAAAAATTCAGAAGAAAAATTGATCAAAAGAATATTTTAAATAAAAACGATAATTCAAATGATAAAATAAATAATCAAGAAAATAAATCAAGAAATTTTTTAGAAGAAATTTCAGATGATGAAAAAAAAAATATGAAAAATATAAATAAAAATAATCCTCTTGATTTAAGTGATTCATTTAAATTTAGAGATAAAAATATAAATAAAAATAATAGATATAAAAATATTGACGATGATGAAGAAGAAGACGATGAAATAATAAGTATAAAAGAGGAAAAAATTTCACCTCCTTTAATTTTACCTGAAATGACTAATAAAGAAAAAAATAATTTAGTAGATACTTTAACTGAAGAAATAATTAATAATGTTATAAAAAAAGAAATCACAGATAGTAAAGTAAATATATTTCCAAAAAAAAATCCAAATTATAGTCAATTTAATTCTAATGTTAATTCCCAAAATTATACTGGAAATAATAGTTTATATAGTAATCAAAGTGAATTAAATACATCATATTTTATGAGACCAATAACAGAAATTGCAAAAGATAAAACATTAAATTTATATAATGATAAAATAGGTCCAAAATTAATTAAAAGAATATCAAATGAAATAGATTTAAATTATAATTCAATTATAAATAATTTAAAACAACCTTTTAAAATAGATGAAACAGATTTAATGAATAGAATAATGTTAAAAGATGAAAAAATAATATCAGATCCTGATTCAATTTATATTAATAAAGATAATATGAATAAAACCTTTTTAAATAAAGAACAAATTTTAAAAGAGTTTGAACCAATAAATCGAGAAATAAGAGAAGAAAATGATAATGAAATAAATGTATCTTATGATAATATATTAAATGAATGTGTTATTGATGCTACAAATGATTTACTTGAAAAAGAAAGAATTTATGGAAAAATAGGAGAACCAATAAAATGGAGTTTAAGAGATAAAAAAGTTTTATATAAATATAATAATGATGATATTTCTAAGAAAAATTTAAAAAAGAATATTTCAAAACAATTAAAACAATTATTAAATTATAAAATGGCATTAATTGCTGAAAATTATGAAAATATTGATCCTGATTTAATAACTTCTGATAGAGATAAAAAATTTTATAAAAGTATAACTGAAGAATTAAAAGAGGATGATGAAAATTGGAAATTTTATGAAAATGAAGAAACACAAATTAAATTAATTTTAAGTAAAATTATAATGGATCAATTATTAAATGAAGTTGTAGAAATATTAGAACATGTTCAATATTCTAGAAAAGATCCTGATAAATATCAAGGTAAATCTATTTATGCTTGTGAAGATATTCCAAGATTAAGTTTTCAAAATACTACAGATAATAATGATGATTTTAATGATAATATTAATCAATAATCAATTTGTAGAATTATTTTAAATTTTTTATAAAAAGTCAACTTTATTTAAATTAATTATTTTTTCTTAATTTAAACTTAAAGAAATTTTAAAGATAATATATTATAAAATTTTTCTGAGGTTATTTTTTTTTATTGTATTATTTTAAAATTGTATAATATTTATCAAAAAGTTTTAAAGTTCTTTTTTTAATATCATTTAATTGAATTTTAATGTCAAATTCATTATCTAAAGAATTAGTAAAATTTTGATTTCTATTTGAAAAACTAGAAAATTTTACAACTTTAGAATTATTAATATTAGAAGTATCAATAGTATTTGAAATTGTATAAGCATAATCATGATTCATTGAATTTCCAAATTCATTTATTATAGTTGCTTTTCTTAAATTAATAAAATATCTTGATGCTGGAGTTATTAAACTACTATTAAATCTTATTGGAAGGTTATTATATTTATATTTATTTTCTTTTTGTGATGAATTATTATATTTTGTATTTTTTAAAGATATATTGAGTGAATCTAAATCTTTTTTATTTTTTAATTCTTTATTTTCATTTCTTAATTGTTTATTTTCTTCTTCAAGGAATTCAAGTTTTTTTTTTAAAATTAAATTTTCTTTTTTCATTTTTTCTATTTTATTATTGTTTTTATTGTTTGAAGATGATGTAGAAGTCCTTTTAATTGTATTATTTATAAGATATTTTCCTTTATAAATTGAATCTTTTGGTGAATTTAATTTTAAACTTGGAAAACTTTTAAGTGTTAAACTTTTATTTTTTAATTCAGATATTTTTATTTTCAGTTTAATGTTGTTATAATTTAATTTATTTTTATCAATCTCCATTCTTATTTATATAATAATTTAAATAATTAATTTATTAATTTTTTTATAAATAATTTTTTAATAAATAGATAAATTTGAAATATTCGTTAAATTAATTTATTTTTATATTTAAACAATATTCAAATTCAATGTTAATTTAATTAAATATATTAAAAAAAAAATGAATCGCCTTAACTTCATGTATATAAAGAAAAAACCAGTTGAATATATTCATACAGAATCAGAAATTACAAAACAAAAAGAACCAAAAAAATTTTTTCCACAACATAAATACACTTTATCAGAAATTATTGAATTAAGAAAAAATAATCCTAATTCAAACATATTTAAAGGAGATAGATTAAATACAATTGAAACAAATGATAAAACCCCGGAAAAAATTAATAAACCAAGAAGACTAATTTCTTCCATTAGTTCAAATGACTTTAATAAAATACTAAATAATAATATTAAGGAATCAAAATTTAAATTAAAGATTGAGGAAGAAGAAAATGAAAATAATGAAAAAAATAGAAAAAGATGTTTTTTACTTAAAGATTTTAGTTCTAATGACATATTTTCTGGGAGAATAAGGAAAATAACAAAATATATTAAACCAGATAAAAAAAATATAATAATTGAAGAAAATGAATTTATAAAAAAAAAAAACGAAAAAAATGAAACCAACGAAAAAAATGAACAATATAATAAATTTAGAAAAATATATAAAAATATAGAAAGTGAAAGATTAAAAAATGAAAATTTATTAGAAAAAGAATATATCTTAACAGAAAAAGAAACAAATCCAAATTTATTATTAACAATAGAAGAAAAGAATTTATTAAATGAAGTAAAAAAAAAATACTTTGAAAAAAGGAAAAAACAAATTGAAGAAGAAGAAAAAATAAATGAAATAAAAAAATTTAAAGAAGGATTATTAAAAGATAAAGAAAAAAGAAGAATAAAACAGCAAATTTTACATAGACATGAACAATATAATAATACAATAACAAAAATAAAAGATAATAATACTTTAACAGAAGGAACAAAAAATTTAATTTTAATAGAAAGATTAGCAGCTGAAGAATCAATACAAAATGGAATTTATTCTTCTTGGATAAATATAAATGACAATAATGAAGAAATTGAATGTTTTAAAATTGGTTCTAAACATTTTTGCTTTTGTTCTCATTCATTTAATGATCATAAAAAAATAAATAAAATATCAAATGATACAAAATGTAATTTATGTAATTGTAATGAATTTATTTTTTTTCCTACTTTACCAGAAGAAACTAATTTATATACTCAAGCTTATAAAAAAAATTTTAATTATCATAATTGGAATGGAAAATGTAAATGTAATCATTTAAAAGAAGAACATGATGTTAATAGTAAAAAATGTAAATTTATATATTGTAAATGTAAACATTTTCAATCTGATTTTTTATGTGGAATTTGTGAAAAGAAATGGGAAGAACATTATATGCAATATACTACTGAAGATGAAAGAATTAGATTAGGAATGCCAATAGGATGTGAATTTAAACCTTTTACTAGAAAAATGTATGAACAGTTACTTAAAAATGATGATTAAGATTTTTATATTATTTCAATTTTTAAGAGTTTAAAATTATTTTTCATTATTTTATAAATATATTTTTTAATAAAGAAGATATTGGAAAAATAATTTTAAAAACATAAATTTTTTTTTTCATATTAAAATATAATATAATATAATAATAAATGTATAAATGTATTATTGTCATTTAATTAAATGAATTTTTTATTAAATAAAATTCCTTATATAAAGAAATAAAAAAGATTACAATTCTTCTAATTCCTGTCCTTCAGGAATATCTTTTCGTTTTTTCTTTGCTAAAAATACTCTTAATAGAACAGTAAGCCAACAACAAATAGAAATTGTTAAAATAATATATTTAAACAAAAATAACAATTTATTCCCTTCAATATCATAAGCAGTATTAGAAAAAATTCTAACTACATAAAGATTATAATCAAAATCTAATCTATCAATATTTAAAGCATCAACTCCTAAATACCAATAAGGTAAAGGATTTTTAACATCATCTCCCACTCTAATAGTTGCCCTATAATAATTATCTTTTTTTTCTGCAAATTTATATCTATAAGCAGTTTTATTTATTATTATATCAGTCCAAATATCATCTCTAATTTTTTCCATATGACAATCACTAAAAAATTTTTCGGGTTTGGGAAAAAAATTATAATTTGAATTATATTCA
>JAEEGK010023137.1_pt1 | contig 12984 bp, 7 predicted proteins | sample 8958771 | NCBI WGS metagenome assembly JAEEGK01 (sample SAMN16246547, study PRJNA631951) | gut metagenome | biome: gut microbiome; feature: rumen; material: SC-attached | host: Bos | place: Iran: Karaj | collected 2018-10 | reverse complement strand
TTCGGCGGACGCCATCAGCTCCAGCGCCTTTTCCAGCTTCGCGGCGTCGTAGTAGAGGCCGTCCTTCGGCGCCCAGGCGCGGGCGCGGTTCACGCCCCACCTTGGCCTCGCGCACATCACGTTGTCAACCGCGCCCTCCTGACAGCGCGGGCACGCATACGCGGTCTCGGCAAGGATCTTCCACGCCGAGTGGAGTTGTGTGTCGGGAGTCGGGAGCTGGGAGTTGGAAGATATCAGGCCATAGCGCTTATCGACCCAGCGGTCAAGCCAGGCGGCGAGCTCGTCGTCCGTCATCTCGCTTCCGGCGGGGCGCATCATCATGTCCTCGAAGAGGTCGTAGCAGACGGGGTTCGTGAGGAATCCCTCCGAGAGCGCGCCGTAGCCGCGGAACGTCTTCGCGCCCTTCCCCTTCGCCGCGCGGCCAAGGCGGGCGAACGTCTTGAGGTTTCCGTACATGCCGTGGTTGCCGCCGAAGTTCAGCACCTCGCACCAGACCCACGGAAGGTCGTCGTATTGGAGGTTGCAGACCGCATCGTCCCTGGCGAAGGCGGACATGTCCCTGACCAGCGCCTCTATGAGCGTGTAGCGCGGGTCGAGCCCCTTGCGCAGCTCCGGCGTCGGGTTCCTCTGCCACGCCTGGATGACCCACGTGACGCCGGGGAAGGCGTCCTGCTGGGACTTCTGCACGGCGCGCGCCGCGCCCGTCACGTCAACGCCCTTCGACTTCCCGCCCTCGTGGAAGAGGTCGCCCGCGAGGTACTTCGGCTTGATGCCATAGACCTCCTCCAGGTTGCGGTACCAGACCGCCGCGAGCTTCGCGAACACGGGGCTGTTCGGGTCGATCATCGGCGGACGCTCGTAAACGCCCCACTTGCCCTGCGGGAGGAGTGTCAGCTTGTCCGGCAACTTGGCGGCACCGTGGTTGGCGGACGGACTCCCGATCCACATGCCGAAGAAGCCCTGGAGTATCGGCTCGATTCCCTTCTCGCGCATCTTCGCGCAGATGCGGCGGCCGCGCGCGGCGTCCGCGTCGATCGCCTTCCGGTCGAGGGGGCCGCCCTCGCCCCAGAGGTTGTCCATGAGCCACCACGCGCGCGCTGCCTCGTCGGGGATGAACTCGGCTATCGCCTTCTCGTCGTAGCCCAGCTCCCTGAGCGTCTTCTGCCACACCTTGAACGTGCCGTCGATGACGAGCGCGACGTTGTAGCCGGCCTTCGCAAGGCGGTCGATCTCCGCGTCCCAGTCCGCGTCCGTGTAGTACGCGAAGGTGTAGGAGAGCGTGCAGTAGTTGTACGCGACCCTGATCGGCGGCGGGTCCTTGGAAACCGGCTTTGTGCCAACGGGAACGACGGCGGAGGCGACGGGAACGACCGGCGCGGCGTTCACTCCGCGAGCGGACATCTCGTCGCGGAGGACGGTGGCGCGGCGCGAGAATTCCGTAAAGTCGCGCTTCTGCGGGTCGGGATACGTCCAGAGGACCTCCGCGAGCGCGAGGCCGCGCGGCCAGAGCTTCCATTCGAGGTCCTTGCCGTCGTAGGTGAACTCGGCCCAGTTGTTGCACTGCCCTCCGACGACCTTGTCGCGAGCCTCCGCCGGAATCCCGCCCAGCGGGTCGAAGGCATATACCTTGCCAAGGGGGATGTTGCCGCCAATGTAGCGGTGGGTGTCGCCGGCCAGCCCCTGCTTGTAGTCGAAGTAGCAGAAGTGCGTGGAGCTGTTGACGAGTTCGTGCCCGGCCTTCGCCGCGCGCGCCGTGCGCGCCGCGCCCCTCTTCGGGAACCAGAACATGCCCATCGTCTTCGGTGGCAGCACTCCGGGCTTCGCGTCGAGGATCTCGTCCCAGCCGATAGCGCGGCGGCCTCGCTTTTCAAGGTGCTTGACGACGCGGCGCGTGAGCCACGCCTGGAGCTCATGCGGCTCCTTCATCCCCTCCTTCTCCATCATGGCCTTGCATTTGGGGCAGTCCTTCCAGAACTCGAAGTGGCACTCGTCGCCGCCGATGTGGATGATGTCGGAGTCGGGGAAAAGGTCGCACACCGCATCAAGCGCGGCCTCGACAAACTTCACGGCGTCGGGATTGGCGACGCACATCGGCTCGCGTCCGTCGCGCCATCCCTCGACCATCGGCCAGCGGCCCTGCTTGTAGACGGACTCCGGCTTGCAGGCGAACTCGGGATAGGCGCAGAGGACGGCGTAGAAGTGTCCGGGGAAGTCGATTTCGGGAACGACCTTTATGTGGCGCTCCTTGGCGTAGGCGACGACCTCGCGGACGTCGGACGCCGTGTAATAGCGGCCCCCAGCGCGGGGGCCCTTCTCCATGCGCTTCCTGTTCTTGTCCGTTATGAGGGAGTACTGGTCGCCGTAGTCGAGGAGCTCCGGGTAGCCGGGGACGTCGATGCGCCACGACTGGTCGTCGGAAAGGTGCCAGTGGAAGACGTTGAGCTTGTACTTCGACATCTCGTCGATAGTGCGCTTGACCTGCTCCTTGCCCATGAAGTGGCGGACGTCGTCGATCATCACGCCGCGCCACTTGAAGCGCGGGGAGTCCTTTATCTCGCAGCACGGCACTGCGGCGCCGCTCCATTTTGACCCGCTCTTCAACTGTCTGAGCGTCTGGAAGGCATAGAATTCGCCCGCCGCGTCGGAAGCGCGTATCGTCACGCCCTCTGGCGTAACTGAAAGCTCGTAGCCCTCCGCCGGAATGCCGGCTACACGCTCCACCTTCGGCGTGTATTTCAAGCGCCACGCGAACGTCCCTCCCGTGAACTTCATCTCGCGCGGGGCGGGGATCACGGCGTGCTTCGGCGGGGCGGAGCACCGCTCGCAAAGCGCGCCGGGATTCGCCTTGCGGCGCGCGGGCGGTTCGGCGAAGAGGCAGAAGACCTCGTAGCTGTCCTTGCGGGCGACGTCGCCGAAGGAATGCCCCACCTTCACGGAGTCTGAAGCCTCCTTGTAGGCGGTGCCGGCCTTGCTGGCATACACGCCGCCGTCGCCGTCCGTAAGATCCACCAGCACGCATTTCACGTACTTGTCGTCGTGTATCTGGAACTCGACGCGAAGGCCCTTGCCGTCCGGGGTCTTGCGGACATTGCATCCCTTGCCCTCGCGGCCTGTCACGGAGATCGAGCTTCCCCTGAAGTGGCATCCGAGGTAGCAGTCCTTTATGTCGGCGACCTTGGCGCCGGGCCACACTAGCGCGGCGGCCTGGCCGATGTTGTCATCAGACGCGGCGAGCAGGCTCTTGTCCGGCGCGGCTGCAAACGACGACTGCGCCACGGCGGTGAAAGCCGCGGCGAGCAGCGCGAAAAGGACTCCCCTGGCGGAGTCTGCGTGATGGAACCGTCTCATCTTGTTGACTTCCTTCCTTTGGCTGTCTCACACGGACATTATACCATATTCTCCTTCGTCCTTGACAGTGACCATGGCGATTTAGTTCACTGCGTCTAGAGGCCGTAGCCATTGAATTTGCCGCCCCCCATTTACAAAAGCGGCGAAATATGAGATGATATCCTCGTCTCAACATGCAAACACGAGGAACCATGCTCAAGACAAGACCAGTCTGGAAGGCGGGCGAGATCAATCGATTCGGAGAGCTCGAGAAGAAATACCACTACATGGGCGAGACCCATTCTGGCGGGGACACGCTGCGCCTCGTCATCGAGGACGACGGGGAATGGGTGGCCATCATGGTGTGGGGCGGGGTCTGCTACCATCTGCTGAGGCGCGACGAGTACATCGGCTGGCCGCCGTCGCTTCGCGCGTAAAGGCTAAAGCTGATCGCGTTGAACAGGCGCTTCACGATACTTGCGAAGCCTGGCGAGCGCAGGAACCTCGCCTCGCAGTGCCTTGCGCTCGCGGCGAGGGAGATTGCGGGCCTGTGGGTCCGGAAGTTCCACTACCGTCCGCTCCTCGCCGAGACGTTCTGCGACATCGAGCATTCGGCGGGAACAAAGAACACATTGTTACCGCCGACCTTCTTTCGCATCAAGAAGCGCAATGCATCATGGCTTCGCCTCCATGACCGCTTTACTTCTTCAAACGCGAGATCCCCTGCGTTGCCACGACACCTCGTCACGGGCAATACAATGCATTGACCGAGACGAAACCTGCCCCGCCGGCTGATTGCGGTGAGCCAAGGACGAGGTGGTCCAGAAGCGGGATACGCAGGACCTTGGAAGCCGCCTCAAGCTCCTTCGTAAGCTCTTTGTCCTTGCGGCTGGGCGTAGGGTCGCCGCTTGGATGGTTGTGCGCGACGACAATCGCCGCCGCCTGCCACTGAACCGCCTGGGCAAACACTTCCCTCGCCCCTGCCGGTGTTCCGTTTAGGAGTCCGCTCGACACGCAAATAGCCTCGCTTATCGGCTTGTGCGCGGCATCAAGCGGCAATACGAAGAAATGCTCGCGGTCATCCCCCAACCGCATTTTGGCCCGAAACCACTTTGCCGCGTCTGCACGCGTCTCGATTATCGGCGGCAAATCCGCCGCGTGCGGCGTTTCGTACGCGATTCTCACGAGCTCGAACGCAGCGGCAAGCTCCATGCACTTGACCTTCCCAATGCCGCGCACCGGACTCTGGGGATTCGACTTGTTGTAGGCGGCGATCTTCGCCATCAGACCCTTCCAGTCGCAACGGATCATCTCCCCAACACTTTGAAAAGCCGCAAGGAACCGTTTCGCCGCCACCCCGACATCGCAACCGCTCGTGCCTGTCTTCAGCAGAATCGCCAGAAGCGCCTCGGGACTCATCCCGCGCGCCGTCCCGAGCATTTCCATCTGCTCTCTCGGCTTCAGGCTCGCCGGAAGCGACTTGAATGCGCTACCCTTCCTCTTTACCTCATCCAAGGCTGCGCTCCCCTTCCGCCGCCATCGCGTAATCGCCTTCGTAATCCTTGCGACTGAACTGCATCCAATCGCCGATGATTTCAGGAGTCGCGATAATGCGACGGATCACGGCATTAAATCCTGCCTTGAATTCGCCGTTGTCGCGATACTGGCTGTAGAGCGCCTGGTCCGCCTTGCGCTGCCTCAGAACCGCACGCTTGATGATTGTCGCCATGACCTCGGCAACCGCCTGTTCGTTCGGATTCCCCACAACCAGTTTCTGATAGTCCGCGTCCGCCGCAACGGCCCTCGCGATGACGAGGAACTTCGCCTTCTGTGCATCGGGCGTCGCATCCCATCCCTTGAACCAGTGTTCGTTGAACTCCTTTACGATCCTGTCGAGCGGATCCTTCTCCTGCGAACCCGCGTTCACCATCTTCGACGCAAGCGGATCAATCGTCGCCTCGCCAGCGTCCAGGACAATGGACTCGTTGAAGCTGACCCTTCTCAGGCCATACGTGGACAAGTCGATCTTGTCGAGGACATCCAACATATCGGTATTGACCGTAATGTGCAGGCACGGAATGAGGAAACGCAAATACCAGAATAGCTTCTCCCACGCCAGGACGCTGTACGGCATGATAGCAGCCATCCTCGAATAGATGCGGACGAACTGCTTGCACTTCATCTTGAAATCCGCCTGACCGTTCTCCGGCCATTCTATCTCCTCGTTGAACCTGTGCGCCGCCGGGTCGATGAACGGCGCGAGCTCCGACGATTCCGCACCTTTCGCAAACTTCTCAATGAACGGCTCGACATCATCTTCCATCGAAAACACATCCATCCCGAGAATCGTCGTCTTCAGCTCCGAAAGCACATTGAGGTCGGTCGGACCCGAAAGCGACGTCACCGTGTAGAACGGATCGAACGCCTCCTTGATCTCCTCGGCCTTGTTGTAGAAGTCGAGGACAAAGAGGTCTTCTTCCGACTTGCCCAGCTCTGGCGCGGCACGGTTCAAACGCGAAAGGCACTGCACCGCCAACACGCCGCCAAGCGGCTTGTCGATGTACATCGCCGCGAGCTTCGGCTGGTCGAATCCCGTGATGTACTTGTTGGCCACGACGAGAATGCGGTTCTCCGTCTTGTCGAAGTGCTCGGCTGTCTCGGTGTCCGGGAAACCGTTCATGCCCGCCTCGGTGTACGTTTTCCCGGCAAGCTCCTTCTCTCCCGAAAAGGCAATCAGCGCCTTGTAGGGAAGCTTCTTCTTGTCGATGATTCCGCAAATCGCCTTGTAATATCGTATCGCGCACTCGATGTCGAACGTGACAACCAATGCCTTCGCCTCGTTGCCCAGCTTGTGCTTGCGGAAGAGGTTCGCGTCGAAGTGATCTACCATCACCTCGGCCTTCGCCTCTATCGTCTTCGGATTGCGCTCTACGGCGCGGCGGATTTTCTTCTGCGCCTGGCCGACTTGAGCATGCTCGACGAGTCAGCGTGCTGCACGATGTTCGCGGAATGTCCGAAGAGCTTGATGTTGTCGGATATCTGCTTGTCCAAGAGCCGCCTGTCCGTAACGACCAGCACGGAGTCGAAGAGCGGCGCGTCAAGCCGCCGCGCACGCTTCGCCTCCATCGTCTTCGGCGTGAGGCCGATGAGCTTGTAGGCAAGCCATGTAAGCGAATTGCTCTTCCCCGAACCCGCAGAATGCTGGATAAGGTATCTCTCGCCAACGCCGACGGACTCCGCATTTTCCAGCAGCCGATTCACCACATCGAGCTGATGGTAGCGCGGGAATATGAGCTTCTTCGCGTTCTTGAGGATATGCGGCACTTTCTTGCCGGTCTTGGCCTCGCCGTAGTCAAAGAGCGCATAGTTCTGGATGATGTCGGATATCGTGGACTTCGTGAGAATGCTCTCCCTCAGATAAGAGGTCTTGAATCCGTTCGGGTTGACGGGATTTCCCGCGCCCTGTCCATTCGGCAAACCCTTGTTGAATGGCATGAAGTACGTCTTCTTGCCATCCAGCTTTGTCGTGAAGAACACCTCGTCCTTGTCGAGTGTGAAATGCGCAAGGCACCTTCCGAAATTCAGCAGCGGCTCTCCCGGATTCCTGTCTTCCCTGTACTGCTTGCGTCCGTTGTACCGCGCAGTCTGGCCCGTCCACGGATTCTTCAGCTCGAAGGTGAAGAGCGGCATTCCGTTGACGAATATCACCATGTCAATCTCAAGCCCAGGATTTGTCAGCGAGAATGTCTGCTGCCGCGTCACCGAAAACTCGTTCTGGGCATATTTCGCTTTCGACTCTTCGCTGTCGCTCTCGCTCGGCTTCGGATAGTAGAGCGCAAGATGGATGTTCTCAACATCGACGCCCTCGCGCAAGACTTCGAGAATGCCGAATTGCCTGACCCGCGCCGATATCACTTGCGGCACGGTTTCACGCATCGGCGACATGCCCTTGTACGCCGCGAGCGTCTCGCTTTGCGTCGTTTCAAGGAAATGCCACAGCCGCCGCAAGTCGAGCGCGAGGGAACTGTCGAAATCGCGAGGCACGCCCTTGACGAAACCGTCCGCAAGAAGAGCCTTCTCTATTTGCTCTTCAAACGCTTTTTCTGTGGCGTCGCTCGGTTTTTGCACAAGCTCGCTCCGCCGGGCTTGATTTCCTTCTTTCATGGCCAGGCCTCCAGATGATGATGAGAATGTTCAAGCGCCCAATCGACAAGCGCGTGGGCGCGAATGTACATTTCGCGCTTGTCGAGCTTCGCCGCCTGCGGCTCGTAGGGCGAAAGGTAAAGCATGCGCCCGGCGGCACAAAGCCGCTCCTGCTTCTCGGTGGGATGCCAGCGCTCTCCGAACCCTTGCATCGAGAGCACTATCAACGCTCCGCCCGCCTTGATGATGGCATTGCCGGCATCCTTTTCCATTGGCGAAAGAAAGGTGGAAAGCCCCGCCCCGCCGGGGCCGATGCGGGCGGCGGCGGCCAGAAGGCCGGCGGCATCAAGGGGTTTTGCAGGAGCGCCTCCGGCGGGTCTTGCAGTTGCGCCTCCGGCGCAACTTTCCTCGATTCGCATTGGCACCCCAGAACCGCGAAGCGCCGAGCGATGCCCCTTGATCGCCACAATCACCGGCAATTCAAGAAGCGCCTCGTTGCCATACGCCCAATAGCGAACGCCTTTGAAGGCGATTTGCCGCGCCTTTGTGAAAAAGCGCCGGTTGGCGCGGCGGCGGGCGAAGCGCAGCGGGTTCTCGGCGATATACTTGCGAAAGGCCGCGAGCTGCCCCTCCTTCTTCACAATCCAGTCATGCCATTCGTGCTCGAAGAGTGGCTGCGGAGCAGCCACCGCCAAACCTGGGGCTTGAAGTTGCGCCTGGTCTTGCAGCTGCTGCTCCACGGCAGCCTTCTCCAGCGCCTTCAAAAGCTGCCTTACCACCACCGCCAGAGAAACGCGCTTCTCGATATCGCGCATTTTGATGATGAGGTGCAGATGGTCGGGCATGATCACATAATAGCGAATCGGCTCGATGCAATACCAAGTTTCGTGGAATCGGCGAATCACCCGCTCGAAAGCTTCTGTAATGGCGTTGGCCACGACCTCGCCCTTCTCGGAGATAGAGCAAAAGGCGGGTTTTGCAAAGCCGCCTCCGGCGGTTCGCTTCACCGTGACCATGTAGAAGAATGGCCGCTTGTAGTCAAAACCCGGAAGCCGCCCCATCAGAGGCCCCCTTTCGCTGCGCGAAATGGGGCCTCTGATGGCTCGCCGCTTCGCGGCTCGGGTGCGCGGAGCGCACCTTGCAAAACCCTCCCTCTCACTGCGGCATCGATGATTATCTCGCGCCGCTCCCTCAAGAGTTCTATCTGCCGCCGTTTCACCGCAATCGCACGGTCGATCTTCCCCGTCTCCTCGTCCAGCCGCTTCACAATCGCCTCTTGCTCGGGGAGAGGGGGGAGCGGAATCGGCATCATACCAACTTGAGATTGATTCACCGAAGGAACAGCACCAGGATTTACAAGCGAATTAAAATTGAGGAGCGAAAGCGCATATGTTAACCATTGTGGGTTTGCAGCAATATCAAACAGCCCCATCATGTTATTATCTATGCAACTATCAAATGGTAAGCATTCAAAACGATGCAAAAGCAGCGCCGCCCCAACTTTAGCAAAAACAATTGATCCTTTAGGAAAGATTTTAGCTTGCATTGCATAGGCTTCATCTTTAGAAATAGTATCGTATTCGCGTTTAGGATCAATGTGAGAAGCAAGTGCATTGACTTTAATAAAGCGAATCGCTTCACTTGTGCGCCCTTGCTTTTGCATAGGGAATCCTGCACCTCCTTTGAGACGAGCAATTCTCTTTAAAGGCACAACCTTCCACCCCTTCGGCAACACTCCGCCTCTCCGCGCCTCCGCGTGAGAACACCCGCCTCCGACCGCCTCGTTAATCACAATCTCGCGGCGCTCCTGCAACAGCGCGACCATCTTCTCCTCGGCCTCTATAGCCTTGTCTATCTTCCCCGTCGCCTCGGCAAGATACTTCACTATCGCCTCCTGCTCAGGAAGAGGAGGAAGAGTTGTTAGCACCTGCCCGAAATCGTCAGTGTACATTCGCCATCTAGATGGCACCACACCTGTAGAATGTCGCGCAAACTCCGCTAAATACGCACACGTTCGATAAAGGTAGTGCAAATAATGCGGCAACATTGGCACAATCGGTCTGTAAACCGCATATGACGGGCTAACAATGCCATCGTATTCCGACACTCCAAGCCCGCCCAGCCAAGCAAGCATGATATTAATGACAAGATCGCCCTTTTTGACAATCTTGTATCCCTTCAACGATTCACTTCTTGAACCTTCGCTTGATGGACGCACGCCATCATACTGCGAAACAGAAAGCAAACGCTCATTGCCCGTTTGTGAAAGGTTAGAGACTTCTCGCCAAAGATACTTTGCTTTCTTTATCGTCCACCCTCCGCGCCGCCGCGTCTCTGCGAGAGACAACTCCCCCGCCCCTTTGCGCTCTTTGCGTTCTTTGTGGCTAACACCTCTCATCCCAGCAGCTCCTTCAGGATTGCGGCGTTCTCTTCGGCCTCTTTGCGCAGGTCGGCTTCGTTCTCTTCCAGCGATCTCAGCGGCTGCGGCTTGTAGAAATGCTTCGTGAACGAAATCTCGCACCCGATCTTCGTCTTTGGCAAGTCCATCCACGCGTCCTCGACATACGGCCTCACCTCGCGCTGGAAGTATTCCCAGATATCCTCGTTCACGGAAATCTTCTCGCCGTCGCGCAAATCGCTGTCCGGCTCGTAGGTGATATAGGTTCCGCGATCCGTCTTGCAATACCCGTAGTCAGCAAGCCGTTCGACAGGAACGCCGAAGACATCCATCAACTGCTTGATTGGTTTTGCATTCGCCTTGACCTCGGCTTTGACGACTCGCTCCGCCTTTGGATCAACCTCCGCCATCGCACGGGCGATTGCCTTGCACATTGCGGTAGGTTTTGCAGTCGCCGCTCCTGCGGCGACAACGGCTTCTTCAAACTGCTTGAAATCCATCCACACTTCTTCGCCCACCTTCTCCTTGATGGACTTCGCCGCCTCCATGAGTGCACGCCTCTCGCGCCACTTGCCCGCATCGAAGAAGTTCTTGAGCTGCTTGTCGGTCTTCTTGATCTCGTTCTCCTGCAGATACTCCTTCACCGCCGTCTTGTCGCCGTCCGTGAGCCCGTCGTAGAGCTTGTCGCCGTAGGTGCTGAAGAGATACTTGGAGAATTCGACATCCTTTGCGTCGTAGCGCATCTCGTCGATCTTGAGCGCCGTGAACTGCGCCCTGAGGCGGAGCGGGCGCTCGACTGTCACCGAGTTGTAGCGGAAATCGTCGTTCGAGAATATCTTGCTCTCGACGGGATTCTCTTCGCTTGCCTCCTGTGCGGCAAAGGCGAGATATGCGGCAAGGATTCTGTCGCGATTCGGCTCGTCGATCGTGCAGTTGCGCTGGCCCTGGTTCTTTCTGAGACCCGTATAGGCGCGGGAAGCGTCGATGAGCTGGATCTTGCCGCGACGGCGTTCCTCCTTCTTGTTGGTGATGAGCCAGACGTATGTCGATATGCCGGTATTGTAGAAGATGTTGTTCGGCAGCTGGATGATGGCCTCGACGAGGTCGTTCTCCAGAAGATATCGCCGCGTGTCGCTCTCGCCCTGCCCCGCGTCGCCCGTGAAAAGCGACGAGCCGTTGTGAATCGAAGCGATGCGCGTTCCCTGCGGCTGCGATTCAAGCGGCGTCATCTTTGAAAGCATCTCCATGATGAAGAGAAGCTGTCCGTCGGAAGTGCGCGGCGTCGCATCGACCGTCTCCATCTCTCCGGCGAAGTTGGGCAAGGGCAGTTCGAAGCGGCTGTCGATCAGCTCGCCGTCGTGGAAGATACGTTCCTTGTCCACCTTCCAGCTCTTGCCATAGGGCGGATTCGTTATCATATAGCCGAAACGCTTCTCAGCAAAGCGGTCGTTGGCGAACACCGCCTCTTGCTGCGTGATCGTGTTGCCCTTGCGGATGCCGTCGGATGTCGTTCCCTTGATGATGAGGTCCGACTTGCAGATGGCGTATGTCTCGGGGTTGACCTCGGTGCCGCTCAGGAATACCGCGCTCGGGCTTACGCCCAGCTCTTCGGTGAGATAGCGGAACGATTCGGTCAGCATGCCGCCCGAACCGCAGGCAGGGTCGTAGACGAGGAACGTCTTGGGAAGGTTACCCTTCACCGGCTCGAAGATAAGCCGCGTCAGGAGCATGATCGCGTCGCGCGGAGTAAAATGTTCACCGGCTTCCTCGTTGTTCTCTTCGTTGAACCGGCGCAAAAGCTCCTCGAAGACCTTGCCCATGCCGATGTTGTCGAGAGCGGGAATCTTAAGTCCGTCCGGACCTATGACGTCCTTGTCCGTCAGGTTGATGCTCGGATCGGTGATGCGCTCTATCACGGCGAGAAGGCGATGGTTGTCGGAGAGCTTCTGCGTCTTCTCGGCGGACTGCTTTCCCTCGATTGCGATGAAGCCGAATTTCTGCAGGATGTCCTTGATGTTGTCCGAATAGCCGCGAAGATACTCGTTGAAATTCTCTAAGAGGATCGCCTCGTTGTTCGTCGCCCGGGACTTGAGACGGTTGAGCGTCCACTTGCTCGTGTTGTAGTACGGAAGGCCCGTTATGTCGCGAAGGATGTCAGGGTCGATTCCGTCCTCCTTGATCGACGCCTCGACCTCGTCCTTCGTCGGTTCCAGGAGAGCGTCAAGGCGCCTCAGCACGATCATCGGCAATATGACGTCGCGATACTGTCCTCTCAAAAACACGTCTCTCAGGACATCGTCGGCGATGTTCCAGATCAGCGATACCATCTGCTGGTGCGATGCGTTTTCCATGTTCCGCTTTGCGTCAAAAATCCGCCCGGCATTGCCAGAAGGCGCGCTTTCGCCGGACAAAAAAGCGTGCCTCGTTCCTGAAAATCAACCGCCAGCCAGCCCCACGCGGTGCTTCAGCCGACGCAGACATTCTACCATTTCCACCACTCCCTTTTCAACCCCGCCGCCGCGATTTTGGCAAGCTATCGCACATTCACCGCCTGTTTTGCGGCAGCTAAATCGCCTTGTTGCCGTCCAACACCTCGCGCTCGGCGTGGTCGGCGCGGTCTCGGGCGAGCATGGCCTCGCAGCCGATTTCGCGCAGCTCCCTTTTCCGCGCGGCGAGCTTCGCCGCCTTGACCCGCGTAGAAAATATCGCATTGCCAGAACATTCCACGTCCCAGTTTTCCTCCGAAATTTACAGTTGCTGTTCCACGTCGGCAATCAGGGACAGTCCCCAGACGAGCGCGCATGGACGGCTGTGGGGGCGGGCTTCCGGATGACGGGCACTGGAGCGGGCTTCGGACGGACGACGGGGCGGACGCCGGGCCGGACGGCTGCGGGAGCGGGCTTCCGTACGGCGGGCGCGGGAGCTGCCTTCGGACTGGCCGGAGCCTGTCCAACACCGGAGAGTCCCCACGAGAAGCGGGTGCGCCCCACGTCCAGCCTCGTCAGCATCAGCGTAAGCTCCGATCCGCCCTTCGTGAACGAGCTCACCGACCCCATGCCGCGCCCCGGAAGGGCGATCTTGTGGGCAAAACTCCATCCGCCGCGCGCGAGAGCCGC
>JAEEGK010023134.1_pt1 | contig 12986 bp, 9 predicted proteins | sample 8958771 | NCBI WGS metagenome assembly JAEEGK01 (sample SAMN16246547, study PRJNA631951) | gut metagenome | biome: gut microbiome; feature: rumen; material: SC-attached | host: Bos | place: Iran: Karaj | collected 2018-10 | reverse complement strand
CCCAATCCCCAATCCCCAATCCCCAATCCCCAAAAAAATATTTCAGTTATAAAAATTATAAAAAAGTTGAAATATATAAATATATTAATCAAATAAAAATATAAAATTATTTAATATTAATAATAAAATATTATATTTATAATGTGTATTTTTTATATATTATATTTTATTCATTAATTCTTCATTTTTTGAATATAATTCTTTAATAGCATTTTTTATTTCATTTAATTCATTATCTAATTTTGTTTGAGTTCTTTTTTCACTTTCAACAATATAACCTTGTAAAATTCCATCATTTATTGTTTTATAATTATTAAATTTTTCATCTAAATCACTCATTAAAACATTAATTTTTTTTTCTAAAGTATCATTTACAATATTAGAATAATTATCAAGATTAGTTTTAAATTTATCTCTTATTTTTTCTAAATCTTCTTCTAAATTTTTTTTAACTTTATTTTCAACTTCATATAAACTATTATTTAATTTATTTAATTTAATATCATAATTTTCTTCATCAATTTGATTATTTAAATTTGGAGCAGATTGAGCTAATTTATTTTCTTTATTATTTTCATTATTAGATAAATGTAACATTTGTTGTATTTGTCCATATTTATCAAATAAATCATTTATATCTTTTGTATTTTTTTCTGTCATTGTTCCTATTCTATTATTAACTTTTTCTTTGAAATTTTTAAATTCGATGTCATATCTTTTTGATAAATTTGTATAAGCATCTTTAAATTTTTTATCGATATCTTTTAAAATAGTGTCTTGATTTTCGTATGATTTTTTAACATTTTCGTTTATTTTATTTTGATTATTAATAATTTCATTATAATTTTCTGATAAATTTTTTACATTTTCTTTTAAATAAGCTTCTAATTCTTCAATTGTTGTTTTATTTTCGTTGTAATCTGTTCTTAAAATATTTAAATTTTCTTTTACATTATTTAAAATATCTTGAAATTCATTTTTTAATTTTGTTAATCCTCCATCAATTAAATTTTTTAGACTTTCGATTTGATTATTATTTTTTTCTTGATTTTCTTGAATTAATTGTTGAAAAGTGTTTGCATAATCTTTTTGTAATTTAATTAGATTTTTTTCTTGTTCTAAAGCATTTTTTTCGACTTTTTGAAATTTAATTTCATTTTGTTTTAATAAATCATTCACATCTTTTAAAATTTTTTCTTTTTCTTTTTTTCTTGATTTAATTTCATCATTTAAATTATTTTCATTTAAATCTAATAAAGATTTTAATTGATTGATTTTTTTTAAATAAGTTTCATTATTATTATTAATAATATTTAAATTTTCTTGTTTATAATTTAATAAAGAATTGTCTTGTTTTTCAATAATATTTTTTAATTTTTCTATTGTGTAATTTTGAAAATTTTTATGTTCGTTTTTCATATCATTAAAAAAATTATTCAATCTTTCATTAATATTTTCTACACTTGCGATTTTTTCATTTAAATTTTGATTTGATTGTAAAATATTATTTTTAAATTCATTAAAAGTTTCATTGTGAACTAAAGAATTTTCAATTCGATTTTGACATTCATTTAAAATTGCGGTTGATTTGTCTTGAATTTGTAAATAATTATTAAATGATAATAAAATATTACTTAATTTATTGTCATGTTCATTTAATTTTGATGTGTTCATTCTTATAATATTTTCTTGTTGAGAAATTATTCTATTGTAATCTATAATTTTACTTTGCAAAGAATTTTGATTTTCAATAGAATTTTTTATCATAATTTTTAAATTTTTAATTTCATTTAATAAATTATTATTATTGTTATTATTATTGTTATTATTATTATTATTATAATTAGAATTATTATTTCTTATATAATTTGATGTTAATGCATATTCTTTATTATTATTAATATTCATACTATTATTAATCTTATTAATTTCATTATATGAATTAATTGCACTATGATTTCTATTATTTGAATAATCATAATCTTCTCTATTAATAATTTCTCCATTTACATTAAAATTTTCTGGAATTTGAGGATAATAATTTAAAGGTGGTAAAGAATTATTTCTATTCATTCGTTTTAAATTAATAATATAATTAATAAAAAAAATAATATATTTTTTATATATATATATAAAATAAAATGTTAGATACTTCTCAAAATAGTGAACTTCCTCCTCCAAGAAATTTTATTAATAATAATAATAATAATTCAGATATTTTACCACCAGTTAGTCATAATGTAAATAATAATAATAATAATGATAATAATAATTTACCAAATGTTAAAAATCAACCTAAAAGAAATTATAATCATCCAAAAGGAAATAATTTTGATAATAAACAATTTGAAGAAAAATATGAAGTTGTTGAATTTATGAAACCAAATGGTTTTTTTGTGTTTCAAACAATGTTAGATTTTCATTATATTTTTACATTAATTTATTTTTTTGCTAATATTGCATTATTTATATATAAAGAACATTATTTTTATTACCCTCCTAGTGCTTGGGGTGTAGAAATTGTAAGTTTGATTTTTTATTTTTTTGTTCAATTAGTTAGATTTTATTTAGGTGATTTAGGAAATCGAACTGAAAAAAGTTTATATTTGTTATTTAATTTAATTTTTTCGGTGGGTCCAATTTTTACTTATTTTTATTATTTTTTATTACAAACTTATTCATTAAGAATTGATATTATTATTAATTCTATTGGATTATTTATGGTTTTTGCTGAAATTATTCCTTGTGTTTTGGCATTTTTAGCTATTTCTAAACAAGAATCTCAAATTTAATTTTTTTTTATTGTTTATGAATTAAAATTGTAAATTAATTTTTATTATTTAAATTAAAATTAATAAAGTTATTTTTAAAAATATATTTTAAAAATAATCATAATTTTTTATATGAAAATTTAATTTAATTTGGAATAAAATTAAAATGATATTTTAAAAATAATTATAATATTTTTTTTTTTTATAAAATTAATTTAATAAAAATAAATTTTTTTTATAAATTTTTTAATAAATTTAATATTATAGATACATAATAAAAAAAAATAATAAGCACAATATTTATAATTTAATAATATAATTTTTATTTTAAAAATCATAAAAAAGAAATGAATTCAATCCAAAAAGAATCTTCAAATTTTCCAAAAATAATTTTTAAATCAATAAAAGACTCAGAAAATTCTTATAACAATTCAAAATTTTGTTCAATTTGTAACAAAAATTTTTCAAATTATAGTAATCTTCGAAATCATATTATGACATTTCATGAAAAAAATCGTCCATTTAAATGTAATTTTCCAAATTGTAATAAAAGTTATTCAATAAAATCAAGACTTAATTTACATTTATTAACACACACAGGCAAAAAAAATTTCACATGTGAAATTTGTGGAAAATCTTTTTATGAAAAAGGAAATTTAAAAACTCATCTTAAATTTCATAGTGAAAAAAGACCTTATCAATGTAAATTTTGTAATAAAAATTATAAAACAAATGGACATTTAAAAGATCATATTCAAATTCAACATTTAAATATTAAAAAATTTGTTTGTAATATTTGTAATAAAAAATTCGGAAGAATTTCTACATTAAAATCACATTTACGAACTCATTCAGGCGAAAAAAATCATAAATGTTTAATTAAAGAATGTAATAAATATTTCGCTGAAAAAGGAAATATGTTAATTCATTATAAAAGACATTTAAAAAAAATCGAAAAAAAAAAATTAAAAAATAATGAATTAAATTTAGAAAAAATAAAAGAAAAAAATAATAATAATAATAATTTAAATTATAATTGTATTAATAATAATAATATTAATTTTAATAATCCAATTACCCGCCCTTCTTCGAATTTTAGTTTATTAAATAATAATAATAATATTAAATCAGGCGCTAATTCACAACAAATTAATATTAATAATTATGAAATGAATGTTAAAAATAATATTAAAAATAATTATTTATTTAAAAATGATTTATTTTTAGAAAATATAAATAAAGAAATTAATTCAAATCATTCTAATTATTTATTATACGAATTAGAAAATATTGTAAATAATTCTATAATTATGTTTCAAAATAATGCAAATAATAATAATAATAATAATTTGTTAAAAAATCAAATTAATTTTCAAAATAATAATAATATTATTATTAATAATTATAATAATAATAATAATGAAAAAATAAATAATAATTTTCGAAATAATAATAATGAAAAAGATTTTGAATCTTTTAATGAAATAAATTTTGATTTTGAAAATTAATTATAAATAATTATAAAAATAGAAATAATTAACAACAATTAATTAATAATAATAATTTGAAATTATATTATTACATATAAATTTATTCAAAATAAAAAAATATTTATTTAATTATAAATTTATTTTTGTAATAGATAATATTTATAAAAAATTGAAAAATGTAAATTTTGATATTTATTTAAAATATATAATTAAAATATTTATATATTTATATATTTTAATATAAAAAAATTATTTTATTATAATATATTATAAATATTTAATTAAATAATAAATTTTTTTTTAATAATAATAATATTAAACATATGAAATATGATAATAAAATTTATAATGAAAATGATATTAAAAATAATTATGATTTAAATGAAAATATTAAAAATAATAATTTAAAAATAAATATTAAAACAAAAAAAATTTCAAACGAATCTTTTCCACTTAAAAATAAAATTAATATAAACAAAAATTCATATGATAATTCAAATAATATAATTGAACTATCAAGTAATTTATCAAATAAATTAACAATAAATGAATTCACATATATTCAAACTGAAAAACAATTTTACAAAAAAATTGGAAATTGTTATGCGTTTTTTTTCAATGAATATGGTAATCCTTATTTAATAATAGGTCCTCAATATTGGATGTTTATATTATTAACATTATTAGTAAACACTTTAATAATAATATTTTTATTATTAAATTGGACTAATTTTAGTTTATTTATAAATATTTTATGTATTATAAATTTAATAATATTTCAATTAAGTTACACATATACTTTTATTATTAATCCTGGTTACCCTAAAAATGACATTGGAAGAAAAAATGGTGAACCAAAAGATTTATTTAATTTTTGTAGAGAATGTAAATTTTATGTTTATAAAAATAGAAATGTTAATCATTGTTTTGATTGTGGAATTTGTATTGAAGGTTATGACCATCATTGTCCTTGGACTAGTAAATGTATTGGAAGTTATAATTTATTTTCTTCTTATGTTTTTCTTGTTAGTTTAATTATTAATTTTATATTTTTTATTTTGTTTGTTTCTGCGTTGGCTCAAAATTATTAAAAATTTAAATTATTTTTTATTTATTTATTCTTAATTTTAAATGAATAAAATTAATATTTTATTAATTAGTGACATTCATTTAAATTTTTTTCAAATAGATTTAATAAAAAATTATTGTTTAAAAAATAATATTCAATATGATTTTGTTTTTTATATGAGAGATTTTGATTCATTAAAATTAAATAAACAAACGAATGTAAAATTAATAAACAATTCAATAGAAAATATAAAAAAAATTTTAAATTCTTTCGAAGAAAAAATATGTAAAAATTTATATTATGTTTCAGGCAATCACGACCCAATTTTTTTTTGCAATAATAATATTATAGATATAACATCTTTTTCAAAGAATGTTCACAAAAAAATATATCTTTTAAAAGATAATATATATATAACAGGCATAGGGGGTGCTATTCCATCATTTAAATCGAAAAAAGAATATTATTATCATTCATTTAAATTCAAAGAAAAAGATTATAAAAAAATCGAATTTAAAGGATTTCCTTACACAAATGATAATGATAATATTAATTACAAACAAAGTGATTTAAATTATTTAAATGATATTAAAGATATATTTAATGAATGGGAAAAAAATTATGATAATAATGATAATAAATTAATTTTTTTATCTCATTCTGGGCCGATTTTTAGTGAAACTGCGAATAGTTTAAAAAAAAAGAAGAAAAAAGTTGAATATAAAGGTTCTGAGCAATTGCAGTTTATTTTAAATAAAAATAAAGAAAATGTTATTTTAAATATTCATGGACATTGTCATCGATTTAAAGGTGTTACGAATATAAATGGAATTTATATTATTAATCCTGGTGCGTTAAAAAAAGGGAATTTTTGTGAGTTGATGTTAGTGAAAAATGAAAAATGGAAGGTTAAAAAAATAGAGTTTAAAAATATTGAAAATTATTAATTTAATAAATAAATAATATTTATAATAAATAATTTTAATATTAAAAAATAAATTCAGCGAATAATTTAAGATGATCAGAAGGGAATTTTTGATTAGGCAAAAATTTTTCTTCATCAACATCTTTTTCATTCGGTAATTTATAAATTTTTTTAATTTTGAATTTTTTAGAAAAAAAAATATAATCAATTGTTCTTTTAAAAAATTTCGTTCTCGATGTGAATTTTGGATGTTTCATATATTCATTTTCTATTTGTTTAATTTTACTATACGATTGATATGCGCTTTGGAAAAAAAAAATATTATGAATTTTTTCTAATTTTCGAAGCATTTTAATATCAATAAAATTTTCAATATTAAAATCATTCGAAATTTTTTGTTCTTCCAAAAATTTATTAAAATAAAACATTTTAATTACATTTGAATTTGGTTCTGAATTAAAATCGCCTGTAATAAAAACGTTTTTTATTTCTGAATTTTCTAAAATATGTTCGAAGATCATTTTTAATAAAATTATTCTATCATTTTCAAATTTCCAAGGCAAATGAATATTATAAACGCTTAGAACTTTTTTATTTAAATTACATTCTAATTGAATATTAATAATTCCTCGATTGCCCGCTTCTTTTCCCAAAGAAATTAAAGAGAAATTTTTTAAAGATTTGAAAGTAAATTTTTCTTTTTTAAATCCAATTACGTTAATGAAACTTGAGCCGCAATTTATTCCGTAATTAAATGAATATTCGTTGAAATAAATGTTATTTAAAAAATATTCTTTGTAAATAAATAAATCTGCTTCTTGCAAACAAAAAATATCCGGTTTTAATGAAAGAATTTCTAATATTATTTTATTCATACGATTTTCGATTGATAAATCTGAGCGATTTATTTTTTTCATAAAAATTTGGTTTAAAATATTGTAAGTTAATATTGAAATTTTTATTGAATTTGATGGTTTATTTTTTTTATTTGAATTTTTAATTTGTTGATTATTATTTAATATTTTTTTTTTTGATTTGAGTTTATAATTAATAAAATTTTTATTGAATTCGCTTTGAATTGTGTTAAATTTTCTTTTTTGATTAAGAAATTTTGGTGAAATTGATTGTTTTTCGGACATAAATTCGTTTAAAATGAAATTAATTTCGTTTTTTGGAATGAAATAATTAAAATTTTCTTCGTTGAAATTTTTTATTGTTTCGACATGAATTTTATTTTCGATTTTATTTAAATTTAATTTTTTTTCTTTGATTTTAAATGATAAAAAGTTTTTGTTTCTTTCTTGAAGAGGTTTAAAAAAAGAAGTGATTAATTTATTTTGATAGAAATTATTATTAAAATTTGGGGTTAATTTTTTTAATTTAGGGTTAATATTTTCTTTATTCATTAATTTTTATTATTTTTATATTTTTTTTGTGAAGCTTTTATAATTTAAATTTAAATATATTTTTAACGTAAATGTTTTTTGATGATAATTAAATTCAATTTGATTTTTCTATTTTTAATTTTTTGTTGTTTTGAGAAATTTATTTGTTTATTTGTTGTTTTTTTTTTATTTTATTTATTTTTTAATTCAATCCCCATTATTTTCGATTTAATCAAAGTCGTTAATTTTTTAATATTTTTTATATAATATTTTTAATATAAAATTAATATATGTTTAATTAAATTTTATATAAAATTATTTTATTTAAAAATTTTAAATAGAAGAAAATTTATAAAATTTTAATTAGTTTATATTTTAATAATAATAATAAATTTTATTTATGTCTAAATAAAATATTATTTCAATTAAAATAATCACATTAATCACAAAATAAAATATTTATTTAACTTATATAAATTGTATTTATAAAATATATATAACAAAATTATTTAATTTATGATAAATCATAAATTATTTAAAAGATTTATAAAATTTTCACATTATATATCTATATTTTCATAAATTATTCATTATTATACCAATACCTCAAATATAAAATTAAAAAAATAATAATAATAATAAACAATTTTATTATCTTAATTCATATCCATAATTTCACTAGACCCAATTTCTTTATTCCATCCAAACATAAGTGCTTTAAATTGTTCAAAATCGACTTCTTCTTCATTACTATTTACAACATCTTTTATTATTTTTTTCCAATTTTCTTCATCTCCGCCGAAAATATACATAATTTCTTTAATGCTTAATTTTCCTGAATTATCTTTATCAAATAATTTAAATGCTTTTTCTAATTTATCAAGAGTTACTATTTTTCTATTATCTATTAAAGCAGTAATAAATTCATTGTAACTTATTTCGCCTGAACCATTGACATTAATTAAAGGGAAAATTTTTTTTGTTAATAATTCAGCATTGTATTCACCGTAAATATTAAATAAAACATTTTTAAATTCTTCTTGAGTAATTAAACAATTTCCATCTAAATCAAATTGTTTAAAACGTTTTTTTAATAATTCTTCTTCTTTTCCTAATTCGAAATTAACAGTAATGAATTTTAACACAGCTTGTTTTAATTTATTTTCCTTTACAAAACATGCTATTCTATTTATTGTTCTTTTGTTATCATTATCATCACTATGAGCTACTTTTAAACTATCTTCATCAAATAATTTAAACCAAGGATGTGCAAGAACATCTTTTGCGCTTGGGCGATTGTTGTAATCTTTATCTAACATTTTTTCAATTAAATCTTTTGCTTCATTAGAAATATTTTTCCAATTTTCTTGATTGAACTTGACATGTTTATTTATGATATTATCAAATAGTTCCTCCCTTTTTTTTCCATTGAAAGGGGGGTACCCTCCTAACAATATAAATAGTATAACTCCGCAGGACCATATATCACATTTTTCGTTGTAGCTCCTTTTCAGAACTTCCGGGGCTATATAATAAGGTGTACCTACGATTTCTTTTTCCAAAACTCCTGGTTTGAGAATTTTTCCGCCTCCGAAATCAATGATTTTTAATGTTAGTTGTTTTTTATCTATAATCATAATATTTTCTGGTTTTAAATCTCTATGAACTATGTTAAGTGAATGTAAATAATTTATTGCGTTCATTATTTGTTTTAAAACAAATGCTGCGATGCATTCATTTAATTTCCCTAATTTAGTGAGACTTTCGAATAATTCTCCGCCTTGTAAAAATTCATACATAATGTAATATTTTTTTGAATCTTCGTATATTTCGTATATATTAATTATGTTTGGATGGCTTATGATTTTAAGTATTTCAATTTCATTTAAGCTGGATTTGTTTTTTTTACTTACAATTTTCATTGCACGAATTTCGCCTAGTTGAATATGTTCTACTAATTTAACTGAGCCGAAACTTCCGTGGCCCAAATCTTTAATGATTTTATAATAATTTGTTAAAGGTTCTTTTTTGATTTTTATCATATTTTCTCGGGAGAAATTAATGTCACCAACAACGTCGCTTAATGTGAAGTTTTCTATGCCTGTGTTATCTAAATATTGTGATTTACATAGTGTGTTTATTGCTCTTCGAAGTTTGATTTGTTTATTTACGACTTCATTGAATTTGATTTTTGTGTTTTCTTTGTTGTCGCTGTCGTGATTATCTACAAATTTTTCTGGATTTGATTGATTTTTGTTTGTTTTTAAATCAATGAGTTTTTGTTTATAAATGTTTATTAATTTTTTTTTCTCTTCTTCTGGTAAATATAAAGAAATTTTATCGAAATGTTTGTTGTGTGGAATGATTTCGATTTTATTTTGTAATTTTCTGTTTTTGTAAATTAGAATATTTTGATATAGAATGTTTTTTAATTTTGTATTTATTAAATCAACGGAAATTTTAGATGAAAAATTATTATTTTCTGTTTGATTTGTTGAAATATGTGAATTCGTCATTGAAGGTTTTTTTATGATTTTATCTATTAAAATATCGATTTTTTCTGTTTGTCGAAAATTTTGAATGTATGATTTTTGTTTTTCTGTTATTCTATTTCCCATTTCAGTTGGGCTAAATTCTTGTTCGATTGTGTCTGTTGATGAATCTTCTTCTTCGCTTGTTTTATCTTCGTTTTTTTTATTTTCGCTTATGCTATCGCCTGAAATTGAATAAATATTTTTTGTTTTTGATTCTTCGTCGATTTCATCTTCTTCTAAAGAAATTGAACTTTTTGATAAATCTGGATTGTTTACATTTGATTGACTGAAAGTTATTGATAAAAAATTCGCATCATCGATTTGATTATTATTTTTATCTTTGTTGTTTATAATATTTGTTACTAATTTTTGATATTTTTCGTTTTTATTTACTTCATCATCATTTTTATATTTTTCCATTAGATTTTCATTATGTTTAAATGTCCAATCGAAATTTAAGAATTTTTCATTTAAATTATACATATCATAAGCATTAATTAAGCATCGTAAAAACAAATTTCTTAAATAATCATAATTTGGTTTATCTTCAAATTTCAATCTTTTACAATAATTTAAAAATTCTCCAAATTCTTGAGGCAAACCATAGCACAAAACTTCAGTGTTAACTTTATTTTTAATTTCTTTAATTTTTTGATATTTATTCACATTATTTTCGTTATTATTTTTTGCTCCAATCCAAGGCAAATTTCCTTTTGATAAATAAATTAATAAATAACCCAAACTTTCTAAATCATCTCTTCTACTTAATTCAATTCCATTATGCGCATTAACACTTGCGTATCTTGCAGTTCCTATTAAATATTTTTTTCCTTCTTTGTATGGAATATGTTGTCCATTTTTAATGAATTTATATTTTTTACTTAATCCGAAATCGATTAAATAAATAATATTGCTCGTTTTTTTGTTTCCTATTAGAAAATTTTCTGGTTTTATGTCACGATGAATGTAATTATTTGTATGTAAATATTCTAATCGATTTATTATTTGAAGAGCTATTAAACATATGCTTGTTATTGAAAATTTGTTTTTGCAGTAGCGATATAATTCAGTTAGATTTGGGCCTAATAATTCTATTATTAAATAATAATATTCATCTGTTTCTCCCATTCCATAAAATTTGGGTACCCCTAAAATTTTTTCTTGGGCGATTTTTATTTTTCCTGAAAGTTCTTTTTCGTATATTTTAAGAAGAGTTTTATATATTTTTGCTTCGGTGTATAATTGGGAATTTTTTAGGATGTTTTTTTCTGAACTAAATGATGTTATACTTTTTTGTTCTTTTTTTACTGCAAGTTCGGTTGAATCTCTTAATGAAATACATGAATATATTATTCCATATGATCCGTGACTAAATGGTTTGAATACCACATAATTTTCATCTATAATATCTGTATAATTTTCTTCTTGTTTTTTGTTTTTTTTGGTTAAAGTTTTTATTATTGTTGGTGGATTCATAATTTTATTTTGTTTTTAATTAATTTTTTTGTATTATTTATTTATGAGAGTCTGTGATTAATTAATTATATTTAATTTTATAAATTCCTTTTTCAAATATCTTTTTATAATGATGATCATCATCAAATTCAATATTTTCTTTTTTTGAATCAATTATGAAATTAATATAAAATTTTTTTTCTTTTTTATTCATAAATTTCATATCTTTTAATTCTTTTGGAAATATTTTACTCCCTGTAATTTGAAAATTTATTTTACCTTTACCACACTTTAATTTACAGTTCAAATTTTCATCTTCTTCTCCAGGACATTCAATTTCAATATAAAAATATTCATTATCATAATAATAAATATAATTCGGAATAAAATCAGGAAGAAATAAACCATTAAATTCTTTTTCAGGTTTATCATTTTTATTTTCTCCTTCTATACCTTTTATATAAAAATTTTTCATATTTTTATCTTTATTTCCTTCTACAATTCTTGAATCTATTTCAATTTTATCATTAACTAAATTTTCTCTGTTTAATTCTTTATACAAAGCTTCTTTAATATCAAATTCAACATTTGATGGATTAAGATTTATTTCATATTTTAATTCACTTATACATTTTTCATTAAAATCTTTTAAATCACTATTATTATCATGATTTCCCATAAAAAAGTGAATTATATTTGCCTTTTTTTTCCGCTGTAATTTATTTCTTCAACAAAATAAAAAAAATTATTTTTATTCATATCTTCATCATCATCTTTATCAAAATTAAGTTTTTTTAAATTAAAATAAATAGATGATTCAATTGTTTCTTTAATATATTTATTTATATCATCCATTGTATATAAATGATATAAATTATGCACAACAAATATTTGGTCATATTTGTCTATTTCAGTTTTTAAATCATAAAGAAATTGTTGTTCATTTAATGATAATTGATTTACTACAACTATTATTATTTTTGCATTTTTAAGAATAAAATTTCTTAAAAATTTTTCACTCATTTTTAAATCTCTTGCTTTTTTTTCAACTTTTTCTTTTAATTCTTCATTTGTCTCTTCTTTTCTATCTTCAACTAAAAGAGGTTCACATCTTCCTGCAGAATCAAATAATAGACATAAGTCATTTTGATCATTATTTTCATTTTCAAATAATTTAATATATTTTAAACTAATTCCAATTGTTTTTATGTTAATACCACTTTCAAGATTTGTTCTACTAATTTAACTGAGCCGAAACTTCCGTGGCCCAAATCTTTAATGATTTTATAATAATTTGTTAAAGGTTCTTTTTTGATTTTTATCATATTTTCTCGGGAGAAATTAATGTCACCAACAA
>JAEEGK010023130.1_pt1 | contig 12988 bp, 3 predicted proteins | sample 8958771 | NCBI WGS metagenome assembly JAEEGK01 (sample SAMN16246547, study PRJNA631951) | gut metagenome | biome: gut microbiome; feature: rumen; material: SC-attached | host: Bos | place: Iran: Karaj | collected 2018-10 | reverse complement strand
GAATTTTTTTTTTCTTCTTCTATTTCATTTTTTAATTTTTCATTTTCTAATTTTATTTCTTTATTTATATTTAAATAAGATTCTAATATTTGAGAATTTATTTTTTCTTTTTCATTTAATAATTCTTTTTCACTTATGTTTTGTTTTAATAATTCATTAAATTTTTCTATATTATCTTTTATTATCGTTAATTCATTTTTATAATTTTTTTCCTTTGTTTCATAAATACTTTCTATTGATTTTTTCTTATTTTCTGATTCTTTTAATTTATCTTCTATTTCAGTTAATTTCATTTTATTTTTTGTTATTTCTGAATTAATTTTTTCTAAATTTTTTTGATATTTTTTTAATTCATTTTCTAATTCTTTTCTATTTTCAATTATTTTATTATTCAAATCATCATTTTCAATTTCAAAAACAGAAATTTGAGATTTCATATAACTCATTTTTTCTAATTTTTCATCAATATTTTTTTTCATAACATTAATTTGTATTTCTAACTCTTTTTTTTCTTTAAAAATATTTTGAAATTGAGAAATTTGATTAATATATTCTTCAATTTTATTTTTTAATTCCCTTTCTTCATTATCTTTTGAATCAACTTTAATAAACAAATCATCAATAATTTTTTGTAATTTTTCCCTTTCTAAATTCATTTTCTCTTTTAATTCCTCAATAATTTTTTTTCTTTCCTCTTCACTTAAATTTCCATTTTCACTAAAATCAATTTCTTCTTTAATTTCATAATTATCATTATCATTATCTTTATTATTATTTTCTTTATTATCCATTTCCTTATCAACACTTCCAACTTCTTTATCAAATTCTTCATTCCCAACAAAACCCAAAATCTTTTTATCTTCAACTAATTTCCACTTAATACCAACTTTCTTTAATTGTCCTCTTAAAACTAATAATTCTTTCTTTAATCCATTAGCAATAAATTGTAATTCTCCAGCATTTAAAATAACATTTTTCTTTGTAGAATTTTTAATAGTTTTTGCTCTACTAGCAAAATATAAAGTTTGAATACTTTCTTCAGAATGTCTCTTTAATCTACTAGCAGTACATAACAAAGTAGTTTTAGAGCTTCCACCTAAACTATCTCTTAAAATCAGAGTTAACTTACTATTTCTAAAAGGAATATGTTTTGTACCTTGAGTAGTCAAAGCCATAATAACCATTCCTAAAGTAGTAAGTGACTGATTAATTTTCTGAGCTTCTTTTAATCTTTGCCCTTCTGCTCCTGTTTTTGCAATTCTTTCACTACCTGCTAAATCTACTAAAGAAAGACGAGATTTCCTCACTAAACCATCTATTGAATTATATATTAACTCTAATTGCATTATAGCATGTGAACGAGATGATCTCTCATTTTGATTTGTAGCTCCCACTGCTCGATTCTTTGATGCTATATCTATTCCTTCAAAAATATCTTCAGGCTTTTTACAATCTTTCATGTCCTTTTCTGGAATCACAAACCCTTCATGTGGATCTTCTCTTATTTTCAATCCTTCTTTCCCACTTAAAAGACATTTTATTTTCTCATTATATAATTCAATATAAGATAAACATAATTTCCAATTTGTACCATTACGAGAAAATTCATTTAAAATTGAAAAGATTTGATAAATTGCTCTTGGAGTGATTCCATATAATTCATTTTCTGATGAAGTTCCTAAATCATTGAAGACAGAATCAGGACCAAGCATAGAATATGTTTTACCTGAACCACTTTGGCCATAAGCGAATATTGTTCCATGATATCCTTCCGTAAAATCTAATATTGTCTTCTTTGCTACTTTCGAATACATTGATTCTTGTGTCGTTTCAGGAGGAAGAATATAATCATATGTCCATTTCTTCTCTTTTAAAGTTATTGTTGCTGTTTCTTCTTCAAAATTCCATTCATCATAATCTGAATCTAAGTGATCAAATTCTTTACGGAAACGACAACACACTTTTATACTCTCTGATGACATTTTATTTTTTTTTTTAAATATTTTTTTCAAATAAATATGAGAATTTTAGTTACTAAAAATGGAGAAGAATTTGTAGAACAATTGAGTTTAATGAGAGATAATTCTGTTCAACCTTTGAGAAGAGTTAAATGTAAAAGTAGAATTGGATTTTATAATAAAAATAAAAGAAAGAATAAATCTAATCCTAGACCAATGATAGCAATATCAAGAAATATAGAAAATAATAATTTAATGAATTCAATGTCATCTTTTAAAGATTCATTTTCAAATCAAAAAAAAGGAAATTCAATAAATGAATCAGAAGAATCATCATTAACTCCAATAAATGTCCATCGAAAAGTATCAGTCAAAAAATTTTTTATTCCAAAATATTTTATGGATAAATATGAAACAAATTCAAATTCTACAAAAAATATAATAACAAGAAGTTCTCTTTTTCTTCCAAATGTAAAAAAAAATCAAACAATAATTTCAAAAGAAGAAGAATTAAATGATATTAAAAAAAATAATTTTTTTGATAATGAGAATCACACAATAATAGTAAATAATAATTATAATAATAATAAAGAGAAAAAATATTTTTCTTTCAAGCAAATAATTCCTTCTAAAACATTAATAAATATAAAAAAAAAAATAATAAAAGAAAAAACAGAAAAAGAAAAAGAATTTAAATTAAATGAAACAAACTTTAGAACAATATATAAAGCAAATCCTTTAAAAGAATTTAATGATATTATAAATCAACCATGTTTAGAATATGGAAATGTTCAATTAATAAAATATTTTAATGAAAAGAAAGATACTTCACCTTTAAGAATAAAAGAAATAGTTTCCTCAAGTCAATTTAAATTAGAAAAAATAAATAAAATATGTCAAACAATAAATGAAAATAATAATAAAGAAAAATTATTACAAAATGAAATTTCTAGAAAAATTTTAGAAAAAAAAAATAGCGAAAAAATTAAATGTTATAATATTATTAAAAGTGTTGAAAAAAATGTTGATAAATTTAAAGGTAAATTAAAAAAATACAAACACAAAGTTGATGATAAAGAAAGATATAAAGATATTTTAAAAGAAATATCTCTTAAATATTGGAATAAATTTAATTTTGATAAATTTAATAAGAAAAGTACACCTAAAAGTGAATCTAAATATTTAGCAATTCAAAAACCTGATGAAACAGAAAATATTATACCTAAAGAAAAAATAAAATTTGGTTTTTGAAATATTTATTTTTTATATAAACATTTCCATTATTTTAACATTTATTCAATATAAATTTAATTTTATACATTATGTTGTAATTCATAAAAAAAAAAAAATGATAAAATCCAATCCAGACTCAAGCGACAGTTTCATAAGTAACAGTGCACAAAACAAAAGTATAACAGAAGAACAAAAATCCCAAAATCAAAAAAAGGAGAATGAAGAAGTTCAAAAAAAGAGAAAATATCAAAATGATGATTCTTTCCATTCTTATCAATTACTTCAACCAAAAGATTCGAAGAAACTAGATCAATGTTTTATGTGTAAAACAAATTTATTTAAAAAAGGATTAGAAAAATTTTATAAATGTATTCAATGTCCAGAAATGGGAAATAAAATATGTGAAGGATGTTTTCACATATGTCATAAAGGACATCAAAAAATTGAAGAAGCAGAATCATCATTATTAACTGTTTATGATCATGTTTGTACTTGTGCTGAATTTGATCATAAAGTTAATCATGTAAATATTAGTGGTGTTAATGTTAAATTAAATGAAACTTGTTGTTTTGAATTTATTTCTAAAAAATTAGGATTTAATGGTTATATGCAAGAAATTAATTCTAATAAAAATTATTGTTATGGTTGTTATAAAATGTTCATTCATAGTGAAAAAAATGATAGATGTATTTATGATAAAAGTCCAAAAGAATTTAAATTCATTTATGGCAATTTAGACAAATGTGAATGTACTAAATGTGTTTCTAAACAAAGTAATAGTAAAAAATTATCTGTTGAAATGTTATTATATATTATCACTGATCCTAATGAAAAACATTTTAATATTAGAAGTATTTTCTATACTGTTATTAAAGATAAAGATTTAAGAAGAGAATTTATTTATCCTATTAATTCATTATATGATGGATTCAGAGAAAGATCTTCTTCTCAAATTTCTTATGATGAAAATTTCAATCGAGCTGAAAAAAATTTATTATTAATTAAAGAAGTTATTAAATTATATAAAAGAATTGATTATAATTTTTTAATTGGATTTAAAGAATTAATTGGAGATGGATTTTATGATTTTTTTGATAAACAATTTTTTAGGTCTTTTGTTTCCATTAACTCAGAAAGAATCAATGGATATAAATATTATGCATTATATTTTGTAAGAAAATTTATTATTTATCCTTCTACTGAAATTAAAAAGAAATTTGATGTTGCAAATACTTTACAAAATTTAACACCTTTTCATAGATTATTTTATCGAATGAAAAAAAGTGTTTTTTTTGAAAAAATTGAACCTTTTGGAATCACACAAACTTTTTTTAATAAATTATTTGATAGAGTTATTCCTAAAACAATTACTTTCTTTGAAGGAGAATATTCTTTTAAGTTAATTTTAGAAATTATTAAATGGTTTACTATTTTAATGTATTTAGATTATGATGATATGGAAGAAAGAGAAAAATATATTGAAAAAATTTTATCTAAAATTGCTATGATTATTAAAATTATTAGAGTTAAAAAATTATTTTTAGAAAAAAATGAACTTACTATTAAAATTAGTTCTAATATTCAAAAATTATTTTTAACTTGTTTTTTATATTATAATGATAGAACTTTTGATAATTTAATAATAAAAGGAGAAGGAAATTTTGAAGAAAAAATAGAGAAAATTAAAGAAGATGGAAGACAATTATTTTCTTTTTCTCAAGAAGGAATAAATGCTGAAAAAAATTTAGAATTATTTAAAATAATATTTATAGATAGAAAAACAAATATAGAAGTAGATCCAATAATATATGATTTAATGATCAATCCAGTAGATAATTATATAAATAGTTTAACAAACTTTCTAAATTCAAAACAAAAATTTACAAAAATATTTTTTGATATATTTAACGTAGAAGAAAAATTTCAAAAGGAAATTTCTCAATTTAAAGATTTAATAAAAGTATCAAATCAAATGAAGCAATTTTACTTTAATAAATCAATAAGTATATCAGATTTTACAAAAGAATCAATAAAAATATTAAATGAATCAAGAAGACAAGCTGAAACTTTAAGAATGAAACCTGAAGACAGAATTAGATTTAAACAAATTGCAATTTTACAAGTTTGTGTTGTTAAATATGGTTTTATTAGAAATTTATTATCTTTTTATGAAATATTTAATAATGATTATTATTTCAATTATCATTTTAATGGAACTGATAATGAAATAAAGGAAACTAGAAGATTATTAGAAGCTAAAAATAAAATTTTAAATATATTTAAAATATTTGGTGATAATTCTTTTATTGCTCCTTTATTTTTTTCTAAAAATATTTTAAAAACTCTTATTGCTAAAAATGAAGATGGAACTACTTATTTACCTAAGGAAGTATTAAATTTCTTATTTTGCTTCTTAACTAAAATCAGATTTTTAAAAGCTAAATTTGATTATTCTGGTTTATTAGAATTAATTATTAGTCATAAATTATATGAAGGTGATATTTCAAATGAAGATGATTATTCTTTGATTGAAGATGATATTTTATTTTTAAGATTATTAAAATTAATCTTGAAAATAAATAACAAAGAAACTATTAAAAAAGTGAATGAATTAATATATAAATTTATCTCAAATCAAGATTATAAACATTTTATTACTTGTGATTCATTTTTTAGATTTTCTTTACCGAAAAAATTAATGGTTGTTAATTTTGTAAAATTATTAAACTCTCTTCATGATTATTTCTTTTTAATTTTCCAGAAAAATTACCCAATAAAAGAAATACAATTAATATTAGAAAAATTACAGAAACTTTTTGCAGAAAAAGTAAATAATGATATCATTAGTGTAGGAAAAATGCATAGAGTATTTACATATGCATATGCAAAATATTATTTTATAACTCCTTTTGTTATTTATTCTGATGATTGTAAAGATCTTGAAAGTGAATATTATAGAAAACATGGTTTTAAATATATTAACTTTGAAAATGAAGGAATTCATAATTTAGTAAAAAAAACAGTTGTAGAAAATAATAGTAAAAATAATGGAGAATATATTAATACTGAAACTAACAATGGAGATAAAAATAATGATGAAGTTATTAATTTTTGGAAATTAAAACCTTTTGTTGAAAACAGAATAAATAATCAAATTAATAGAATTTTACTTAAACAAAGATTTGATGAAAATGTACTTAATGATAATAAGAAAAAGTTAAGAAATGTATCTTTTCTAACATTAAAATCAATTTTAGAACCAATGGTAAATAATTTAATAAAAGGATGGGATCATTTAATTAAATTAGAAAAAGATGATAAAAGTATTTTTCGTCATTTTGAAAAAGTAATTTTACTTCCTTCAATATTTATTTTATATTCAATATTATATTATCCAAAAGGAATAAATGCAGGACATAAATATTTAGTATATGTTATAGTAACATTATTTTTAAATTGTTATAGAGTTTTCCTAAGAATAATTATAGATAAAATTATGCATATTGCAAAAAAAAATAATGAACCAGATAAAAAGAAAAAATTTTTTAAAAGAACAACAACTTCAATGCTTAATTTAATGAGAAGTCAAGAAAATAAAAATAATTTAGAAAATTTAATAAGAGGATGTTTTAAATTAGAAAGAGATGAAATAGATATAAAAGTATGGTTACAAAGTATAAGAGATTGTATTGCTTTAGATTTAGAATCAATAGAAAAATCACCTTTAAATATTCAAATGATATTAAAAAAATTTATTAAACAAACAAGTTTATTAAAAAAAACTCAATTTTTACCAGATTTAGAAGATAAAGAAACAGTTTTTTTCTCTTTTGAAAATTTAGAAAAAGAAAAAGAAGTAGTTGATGAAAAAGGAAAAGATGAAAAAGATATAGATGAATTTGAAGATAATATAAATCAATTTATAGAATTATATTCACAAGAAAAAGAAGAAAATAATGCTTTAGTAGAATATTTAGAAGGAGAACATCATGAGCAAAATGATTATATTTCTTCTATTTTAAATGATATTGTTAATAAATGTATTTATAATAAAAGTGAATTTCCCTTTTCTGATTATTATAATTTTTTCAAAGCTTTTGATTTAATGATTATTGCTAATCCTGATATTTTTCAAAATTATATTCTTGAAAAAGACAAAATTAAAATTAAAGAAGATAAAAGAAAAAAAGATGAATTTAAAAAAAAAAGAAAAGAAATTGAATCTAAAAATTCTATTAGAATGTTAACTGAAATTAAAGAACAAGATAATATTGATAATTCATTAATTAGTGAAACAATTATTAGATCAGTCATTAAAAAATTGAAAATATTATATCAAATTATATTCATTGATTTTCATAAATTAGATGCAAGAAAAAATAAAAATCCAAAATTATTTCCTTCAATAGCAATGTTTAATGATTTATTAGAATTTATAAGATTATTGTGTGAAAATCATAATCAAAAATTTCAATTATTATTATCAAGATTTCCTTTAGAAGATAATTTTACACTTCTTCATTTTTTAATTCAAATACCTTCTTTAATTCAAGAAAATTATGAAATTTATGAAAGTAGATTTAGCACAGTAAGATTCTTTAAACAATCTAAATATGAATATTTTGAACCTTTATTATTTAAAATCACAGATTTTTTAGTAGAATTAATTCAAGGTTCAAAAAGTTCATTATTATTTAAAATAAATAATCCATATTGTTTAATATATTTTAATTATGCTTTAATATGTCTTGATAACTTTAATTTATTACCAAATACAATTTTCTTAATGGAATTCCTTAAATTTATAGTAAATTTCTTTGAAGAAAATGCTGCAGATATAAATACTAAATTTGATATTGTTGAATATTTCAATCCAAGCAAAATTATATCTTTTTTTGTTTATTGTACTAGAGAATTATATAATAGTTTAGATATCATGAAAGAAAAAGAAGCAGAATTAAATTTAGAAAAAGGTGAAAAACCAGAATATCATAAATTATTATTAAATGAATATTTAGAACATCATGAAAATTTCGAAGAAAATAATTATTTCAATATAGCATGTTATGCATGTAAATATTTACATTTATGTGGAATCATAGGAAGTGATAAAATAAAAAGATTAGCAAATGAATTTAAAGAAATTCCATTAGAAAATACAGGTTTAGATGAAGAAACAATTTGGAAAAGAGAAACATTTTTATTCTTTGAAATAATAATGAAAGAAGTTCAAGTCGGTCAAAGATTTACATATATAAAACCAAAATCAGAAGAAGATAATTACATTGATAATAGATTTAACAATATAATAGAAATAAAAGAAGATTTAGAAGGAGATGATGATGATGATGAAAAAGAAATAAATTTAAATGATTTGGAGGATATTTTATTAGATTCAAGAAAAGAAACTGAGAATTCAATGACTGTAAGTAAAAGAGAAATAACAAATGAAAATAATAATTATGATGAAAGTAATGATGATGAAGAAAAAGAAGAAGAATATATTAATGAAGATAAAACCCCAATAACTGTATTTTTAGTTCATTCTGATGTTTTAAGATTACAACCAAAAGATTTTTCTCATTTTGCTTCTACTGCTCCTTATGAAGAACCAATTGAAAAATTAAAACATTTATTAAAATATATTCCAAAATTAGAACAAATGATACAATTTAAAAAAGAAATATCTACTAAAAAAAGTGATTTATATGAAGCTTTATCAACATTAAATTATAATTTTATTTTAGAATTATCTGCAATTTTCTCTTTAATTGTAAATACAGTAATGTTATTTTCATGTTATTATAATAGAACAATGTTATCAACTTCAGTAACTTTAGTTCCATATGAAAGATATTCAAATATAGTGTTTTATTTAAATTTATTACATTTAATTTTCTTATTTGCTGTTTTTGCAAATTGGTTTCATTTTAGAATTTTTACTTTATTATATGCTAAAAAAGTAGATAAAATAGATAAAATGTTAATTATTGAAAGATTCTTATTACATGATTTTTCAGTATCATTATTATCATGGAATTTCTTTTGGGGAATAATAGCACTTTTATTACCATCATTTCATTTTGCATATTCATTACAATTATTTTCTATTTTTGGTCTTTTTGAAACAATGAAAACAGTATTAACATCAGTTCAAGTCAGAGGAACTCAATTTTTTTCAGCAACATTATTAATATTAATATTATCAATGTTTTTCACAGCAATTAAATTTTATTGGTTTTGTGATCCAACAACTGAAGAATGTCAAAGATTTTTATATTGTTATTTAACAATGATTACTGGAGGAATAAGAGCTGGAAGTGGATTAAATTTATCTATGAAATCTATTAATGATAAAGGTTATTTTAATGAATTTACTATTGAATGGATTTTTTACTTTACTATTATTTTAGTCATGTTAAATATTATTAATGGTATTATTGTAGATACTTTCCAAGAACAAAGAGAACAACAAAATGAAAGAAATGATGCTCAGTTAAATAAATGTTATATTTGTAATGTTGAAAGACAAACTGTTGAAAAAGAAGGAGATAATTTTACTTATCATAATGAAGTTAAACATTCTTTTATTAATTACTTTCAATATTTACTTTCTATTAGGAAAACCAATGCTCAAGATTTAAATTCTCTTGATTTTTCAATTAGTGATAAAATCGAGAAAGAAAGAACTGATTTCTTCCCTAAATCTAAAGACTATGTTCCTGGAGAAAAATAAATTTTTATTTTTTTAAAATATATAAAACATATTTTTTAAAATTTAAATTTTCCTCAAAAAAAAAAATAAAAATTAATAAAATCCTCAAATAAAAAATAATATCTCAAAAATTATAATATAAAAAGGAATGTCATCTCAACCAGTATACAGAACAGTATTAGTAGATATAACAGAATCAGAGAATCAAAAACCTCAAAATAGAAAAAACATAAAATATACTCAAATACCATCATTAAGATCAACAGAATATAAAACAGCGAAATCAAATTATAATAACAACTTAGAAAATTATTACACTCCAAACGCAGGTCACAATGCAACAGTAAATTCATATGTATTTGATCCTACATTAACTACTTTAAAAAGAGAAGAAAAAAAAGATAAATTTGAATTTCAAAATCATCCAATTATTGATGAAGATAATACAAGTGGAATTGATTTAAATAATATTAATGGAGAAAATTTAATATCTAATTTAGATAAAAATTTAGAAGAAATGAAAAGAGATAATGAATTATATAAATCTAAAAAAAAAAACCAAACAATAACTCAACCTAAATATATATCTGAAGATGATATAGAAAAAAGAAAAGATGAATTATTAGGAAATTACGATAAAACTCAAAATATATTTTTAGAGAAAAAAAGACGTGATAAGGAATATTTAAATAGATATATGAAATTAAATGAAGGTCAAATTCCAATAGAAGAAAGTAAAGAATTAACAACAGAGGAAAAATTAAATAAAATATTAAAAGAACAAAATGAATTAAAAGATAAAAGAATGGAAAATATGAAAATATTATCAATGAAAAACTTCCTTAAACACGGAGTAAGAAGAAAAGGATATACAGAGCATAAACCAATAGATGAAAAAGATGATAAATTTATAAGAAAATATGCAAGATATTTATTATTTAAAAAAATAAAAGATGATATTTATGGTAATGATGATGATGAATATGAAAGAGAATATGCTAAATACATTTTTACTGCTCATTCAGAAAATTCACCAAGATCTCTTTCTTTAAATGAAGGATATAAAAGTAATAAAAAAAAAATAAATCTTTCTTCTTTCAATGGTGATATTACTTCTAGTTTAAGTGATTTAAAATATAGTAATTTAAATTCTTTTATTGCTTTTATTAAAATGATTTATGCTATGTTAGATAAAGATAAAAAAAAGCTTATTTCTAAACAACAAATTCAAGAGGAAATTGATTTAGATGATAAAATTTTACAAGATTTAGGATTTGAAAATTCAAATCAATTTAAAGAAATTTTAATGAAATTCGAGCCTGAAGATAAAGAAAATGATTTATTAAATGAAAGAGATTTTATTTATTTTCTTTTAAGTCAAAGTGATTTAAAAAATGAATTAAATGATTTTTTTGATGAGAAAAAGTCAATGGAACCTAAAAGAAAAAAACATAGAAAAAGACGAGGAAAAAAAAATGATGAAGATAGTGAAGTAGAAATATCAGAAAATGATTCTTCGGATGATTTACCAGGTTTAAGAACTCACATATATGATTTTTTAGAATTACCAAATGATAAAATGAAATTAGATGCATTGAATGAAATATATAATAAAACAATAAATCCAAAAAAAACATTTAATAAGAAAAAAGCAAAAAAGCAAAAATTAAAATTAAAAAATGAAAAAATGAAAATTTCATATCATGAATACTTAACATTCCTAAGAAGATATCATACTAAAGATCAAATAAACTTTACAATTCCAGAACCATTTGATTTTTTAAAGAAAGATTACCAGAAAAAAAAATTAGAAAAAATAAGAGAAATATTAGAAGAAAGAGTACAAATAGAAGATTATTATTTAAATTACAAATTTGAACCAAATAAATTAAAAGAAGGAATATGGGGTAATCAAATGGAAGACATGGTTAAAAATGAGAAAGAAATAAGATTAAAAAGACAAGAAAAATTAAAGGAAAAAATAATAGCAGAAATGAAACCATTTTCATTTTATGATGAAGATGAAAGAAAATATAAAGAAAGATTACAACAAGAAAGTATTCCTCCTCAATTTCCTCCTTTCAGAGCAAATGCTATTAAATGGTTAAGTCAAGTTAATATATATCAAGATATGTTAAAGAAAGAAAAAGAAGAAAGAGAAAATAGAATAAGAGAAAGAATTGAAAAAACAATGAATGCTTCTAAATTACCTCCAAGAATGCAAATGTATGCTGATGAAATGAAGAAAAAAAAAGAAAATGAAGATAATGAAAGTACTCGTAGTAAAAGCTCAACTTATAAATTTAAAGCTAATAAAGTTCCTGACTTTGCTAAATTACAAGAAGAATTTGAAAATAAATTAGATGCTATGAAAAAAAGTGCAATTCCTACAAAAATTGTTCCTTTCACTTTTCATGAACCTAAAAAGAAAATAGAATTATGTAAATTTTTAGATAATGAAAACAATCCTCAAAGTAAAAATCCCAAAATGAAAAATAATATAAATGAAATAATTAAAAAAATGCAAAGAAAACCAAAAATTGAACCAGCGTCAACTCATTCTTTAGATTTATTAATGGAAACAAGAAGAAGAGAATTAGAAGAAAAACAAAGAAAAATAAATGAACAAAAATTAGAAGATCAATTAAGAAAAGAAAGACAAGATAGATTAAAAGAACGTGTTCAAAATTCAAAAGCAATTGTTGATAATAAAAAAGTCTTAGAAGAAAATAGAAGAAAACAACAAGAAGATTTTAGGAATAATTTAATTAAAAAAAGAGAAAGTTATGAAAATGAATTACAAAGAAGAGTTGAAAAGGTTTATAATAAGCCTTTAATGTTAGAACAAATTGGAAATTTAGGAGAGAAATTTTCCATGGGGAAAAATACTAAAGATGATTTAAATGAGTTATTAAGTGAACAAGCTGATGGAGAATTTGATGATGGAGATGAAAATGATAATGGAGAAATTAGAAGTGGAGATGAAGGACCTGATGAAAAAGGAGAAGAGGAAGAAGAAGAAGAATAAAATTATTTTTTTTTTAAAGTTTTTTAAGAAGTTTTTTTTAAAAGATTTTTTTAA
>JAEEGK010023129.1_pt1 | contig 12988 bp, 8 predicted proteins | sample 8958771 | NCBI WGS metagenome assembly JAEEGK01 (sample SAMN16246547, study PRJNA631951) | gut metagenome | biome: gut microbiome; feature: rumen; material: SC-attached | host: Bos | place: Iran: Karaj | collected 2018-10 | reverse complement strand
AGGGTATCCGAAATTTTAGGTTGAATTTATCTCAGTAGAGACAGTCTCTGAAAGGAGGGGTTTGGTTAGAAATGACCATCCCCTCCTTTTTTGAGTCAAGGTGTCTGACTGCAATTTGTGGTTGGAAATAGGTGAAAGAGAGCTTCGGAGCTGTCCGGCAGGGCGGGAGCGGCATACTGGACCTTCTCCCACCAGACAGTCCGGAGCCGGCATGAGCGATATCTGCCTGTAGCGGAGTATCTGAGGAAAAGGCCGAACTACAGTTTCTCGGCGTCCACCGAGGAGATGCTGACGGTGGCAGCATCGGCGTTGGCTCCTTGATGGACCTTGACATTGCGGTAGATGTACGAGCCGTATTTTTCTTGCGTCGTGCCGTCGAGAAGGTCCCATTTGACGGAGTAGGTACCTTCGGCAAGGGCCATCCGGGCATCATCCCCCTTGCTGTAGGAGTAGGAGAGCGTGGCCACCGGCGTGCCGCTTTCCTCGCCGGAGCGATAGAAGGAGACATGGGCCATCTCATAGTTGGACGCATTGCGGAGCCGGATGAATCCCCAGGGCGTGCGGTCCGGTGACTTCAGGTTCCAACTGATTTCCGGCAGGTCGATGTCGTAATCCTTCTTGTTGCCGTCAAATTCGGCCGACCCGCGCCAATGGTACCAGGAGGCATAGTTGATGGTGATCTTGGTTTTGAGGCGGAAAGCATCGAGGCTGCCGTCCCGGACCGTGCTGCCGGGGACGTGCCAGGTCCACATGGCATGGGAGGAGAACTCTGTGCGGACAGGCGCCGGGAAATCCTCATTGTTGATCTTGTCCCAGTTGTCGTAATCGTCCGTCAGTTTCACATTGTTCGTCGAATAACTGTACTTGACGGTGGGGGTGGAGGAATCCAGCGAATAGTCGATGGTTTCGAGCGTGTAGTTGGTGGAACTGGTCCAGGTGCCGCCGACCGAGAGGCTGGCACTGCCCACGCCACCGGCCTGCTTCCCGCCGTATCCGCCGCTCAAGGTTCCGGTCACCGAGACGCTCTTGCCGTTGGAATACTCCTTGGAGCTGTTCTTGTTCTCCGGTATGGGCCGGTCATAGTACTCCAGACCGCTGATGGGCGTATTGTTGCTGTTCACCAGGCTGGTCGACATCTCCATCTTGTTGAACCAGAATCCATAGACTCGGTTGCGGCAGCCGCCGTGGCAGCCGACGAAGGGTCCCCACATGCTGGCGTTGTGCGGTGTGACTGTGGACACCACCGCATAGTAATCACCGGCCTTGTCGCCATTGGAGGACTGGAGGTAGCAGGGGTAGATCCGAAATTCCACGTCCAGACTGCCGCTCTTGGACAGGACGTCCGGGTCGCACAATGTCCCCTTGTCGATGGTCTTGCTGAGGGAATAGGGAAAGTTGTGGGTCAGGCGCTGCCCGAGGTTCTCGATGCTGGCCTTCATGTTCTCATAGGATTCCGCCTTGGTCAGGGTCTGCTCCAGCAGGGCGTTCTCCAGCCATTCCACAAACACATGCATGCGGGTCTGGTAGTAATTCTTGTTGAAATCAGGTTCGTTGTCATAGTCGGAAAGGACCACACCGCTTTCCGGGGCCGAAGACTGGTTGCGTTTCACCAGTTCTTTCCACTGGGCCTCGGTCATGCTGGGCGTCACGTCCTCGGGCTCTTCGACTTCCGGCTCTGCCCAGAGCGTATATGTAACGCCCTGCCCCCAGTTGCTGTGGCAATGGAACAGCGGGGTATAAGCGCTCGCCTCCTCAAAGGTGGCAACGACCGGGGAGAGACCTGCCGGGGCGGCATCCAGGCTGCCCGGGAACACGACAAAGGCGCCCCTGTCGGCGGCATCGGCCAAGGCGGCTGCGTTCGCCGTCAGCTCACCGGCGCCGACGAACAGGACCTTGGCATCCTCCAGGGTGCTGCGGCGCGGGAAAAAATCGTTGATGACGGTCTGCAGGTCGGCAGGATAGGCGGAAAGGTCGCCGATATAGGCCGGCAGATGGAATTGGTTCCATTTCGCCGCCGTATTCAGCACGATGCTGGGACCTTCGGGAACGCTTTCGGGTGTGGTTTCCTGCTTCTTGGAACAGGACAGGATGGCCAGCATGGCGGCCAGGGGAAGGAGAAGGGTATCAAGTCTTTTCATAGTATAGTATAGTATATAACCAGGACAAAGTTAAAAATTATTTTTCGTTTTTAGCTACTTGCGAAACTTGAATTAGAGTCTTTAAGTAATCGGAGATACTCTTCGTAGTTTTCTTCCCGTTGTTGGTCACTGACAATCATAGCCTTCCATCCTTTGCGGAAGGAAAGGCCGGGTCAATTTGATTTGGTCCCTGTCAAGATGAAACCAGTCACAGAGATTCTCAACGGCGTCCCTTAATTCCAACCAAACCCCTCCTTTTCAGAGAAGGATTTATTACGATATTTTCAACCTAAAATTTCGGATAGCCACAAATTATCGATAGAGTGGAGAAATCTCTTCCCCCACCCAAAGGGCCGGGAGTGGGGCCGTCGGGCCGACGAAGTCGTAGGCGCTCCTGACGCCGTGCCGCCCTTGGCGCCAACAATGTCCCTCACCCCGCGATGACGCCATGGCACTCCGCAGCTATACGCTCATCCCTCCGGTGCAAACTCACCCCAGTTGTCGCCATTCGCGCTGGCGCGCGAACCGGCCGTCCCGGCTACTCGCTTCTCCCTACGCCTTCTAAGGCTCCGCCAACCCCACTCCCGCCCCCTTGGCGTTCACGCGATACCAACCTATGGAGGAGTTACTTGGAATCTTTGATTATTTCGACTGGGTATTCTTCGAAACGTTACCCAGCAACGCATGGACAATCTTCTGCTTCTCTTGAGAACCAGCGGTACTTAGGCGAAGAAGAGGCAGTCCAATTTTCTCAAGGACTTCATTCTTTAAGACATCTCTGTGCCCTTGAGCAGAATCCGCCTTGTGGTACTGCGTTCCGTCCACCTCAATAGCAAGCTTTGCCTTGTGAGTCACCGTATCGTAGAGAAGGAAATCCAAGTGCGTCCACGGGTGCAAAGCGTATTTTGACTGTTCAGCATTCAAGTCAGAAACGGGCGTAATTAACAAGTGAAGTGGATAGTGCATCAGAATACGGATATTTGAAATCCCCTGCTCCTTGATAATGTCATGGATAGTCCAGTATGCCAAATTCTCAGAATCAAACTCAGACACTCGGCGGTGAGTCTTATAGAACTCTAACAGATCCTTAGTATAGTCCTCGTAGAGCAGGTCAAAAATGGACGAGATTTTGCTCGGTTCACTCTTACCGCCATAATACTCAATGTAATCAATAAGGTCCTGGATATTAGAATCGCGTTGCTCTTCAGAAGAGACCACAAGTGTAAACTGCTTCTTTGCACGAGACACAGCAACATTCAGCAGATGCGGATCATCCGTGAATTCTCCAATCTCGTTATCAACCGTTGACAAGATGATAGCATCCTTCTCGCGCCCCTGATACTTGTGCACCGTAGCCGTCACATACTCCTTCCCGGCATTTACCAGAGCAGTATTCATCGCGTTCACTTGCCCGTTATATGGAGCAATAATTCCAATATCTGAGAAATGCTCCTCTAGAGAAGGTATCACCTCTTCCAAAATAGAAGACACCTGTCGAAGATTCACGGCGCCCCTTGCATGATTACCCTTCACAGTCTTCACTACACGGATAGGTGAATACTGCGGGTTCGTCTTTTTCATCGGGATCAACTCGCCATTATAGAACTGCTTACTGCAAAAGCCGATAATAAGTGGGTCGCAGCGGTAATGTTCCTTCAGAAGGGTCTGTGGGATGGAAGGGAACAGCTTACACAGTGAAGAAAGGAAGCTATTGCTTGAGTACCGGTATGCTTCCGAGATGCTATACTTGGCAAAGATGGCGCTGACTATTTCCTCTGTTTGCTCAGTCACCACATTAGGAAGCTGTTTTAAGTCACCTACAACGACCGCGTTCTTGGCAGAGCTAAGGGCAAGGGCTCCGGAGGCGATATCAACCTGCGAAGCCTCATCCATGATGATATAGTCGTAGCTGTAAATGGGATTGATATTGGATGTGGCCGAGAAGGTGGTACTCAGCACAACAGGATACTCCACGAGAAACAACCGAGACTTCAAGAAAAGCTCATCCTGTGAAAACACAGGCCTCTGACTCTTCTTCCCGTATGTCTGATAAAGATGATTCTTAAAGACAAGCAGTGACAGCTCGCGAAGCCTTTCATTCTTCTTCTCCGAACCTTTCAACCTCTCCTTAAGTGACTCACACTGCTTTTCAAGCGAACTTAAGCGCGCGGAGGTAAGGAGATAATGCAATTCGTCCAAAGCATTCTCTCCGTCAGAGAGACGATGGAAACGTAGACGAAACCTTGTAAGCCATCTCAGCCGGTGATACCGCTCCATCTCCATACTACCGCGGTCAAACAGCCTTCTAAGCAACGAGACCGACCACCTCTTCCGGCCCTCAACCTTATACGGGAAAAGTTCCAGCTGCCGTTTGTACTCCTCCACCTTTTCTGTGTTTACGGACAGGTCCTCTTGATATTCATAAAGTACCTGCATCTCTTTTGAGAGGTGAGCGACCTCTCTCATAAGGGATGCCACATTCTCAAGCTTCCAGGAGCTCATATCCGGATATGCGCCTGTCTGGCTTTCCACAAATGCTTTCTTATTCGAGGCCCGTCCCAACTGAGCACAAATAAAACCTATCCCCTCCGAATCAAGTTTCTCCAGTACATTCTCTACCGCAGAATTGTTATTCGATACTATCTGCATGGTCTTCCCCGCCAGGAGAAGATTAGCCATGATATTTAGAATCGTTTGCGTCTTTCCCGTTCCTGGAGGGCCCTGAATAACGCTTAGATTGTTCTCCAGAGCATTACATACGGCTTTATATTGGCTTCTATTACAGCCAAACGGGAAGATGGGAGAAGCAGCGGGTCTCTTCTCATTCTTGTATGTCTCTACATTCAGGTAAGCTTCCAGCAAGGATCCTTTTGCCACGAAACCACGCCTTGCATACTTGTCTGCAAGGCTTACAGTCTTACCATCCTCCGTTTTGCTCTCTTCCGCCTTGATAACATGGTATTTAGCAACCTCGTTCAGATATTCCCAGACATTAATGGAGCGAACGTCGTCAATATGCTCCTCCATGGAGAGATAGTCCGAAGGATAATCCTTGGTGTGGCCACTCTCGTAAACAACGCGATAAGCCTTATTATGCTTTCCCTCGTATACTCTAACCCCCAGAACTTTGAAGAACACCTCCCCATCCTCCTTCCTAACCACACGGAAAGGCGGTTCCAGCTGACGGGTGAATTTCGCGACATCTACATTTGCCGGGTTGTAATGAAGATAGTTGTCGCCCTTGTTGAACTTAACGTAGTACTGACCACTCTTCTTGTCAAGCCCGAACGACTGAATGTCCTCCCTCAGCTTGAACCTTCCGCTCTTGTCACGTAGAAAAATGACCTCCATTACTCTCCCTTAATCGCTTTCTCAATATCTTCCTTACCAAAGGTGAAAACATGCCCAAAGACCCCGACGGAAACCGTCTTCTCCTCGCCGGCCGGAGTCGATATCTTGCCGAAACTGCAAACAAAGTAATTCTCCACCGTCAACTGCTTGTCGATGAAGAACCCGGCAATTCCCGAGCCGATGGACCCAAAGAACTGCGACAGCCCCGTCGTATCCGTCTTATCGGGATCCAGCTTATCGTTGACAGCCTCGTTCACCACCGCCATAATGGCATCCTTATGCGCCTGCTTATCCGGGCACGACACCACCGCCGTGCAACCAAGGCCGAGAAGAACGAGAAGCGTAATGAGTAACTTTTTCATTTTGTTGGAGTTTAGGGGAAACAAAGCTCAATAGTTAAAGAACGATGAGTCCCATATCTTTCAAATAGTTATACGTCCCATCATAATACTCCGGCTTACGAGTTGCATCGGATTCGTTTCCTTCGGGAACGCAAATGACCATACCCTGGCGGGCGCGAGTTAAGAGAACACGGTAGGCGTTCAGTTGATAAGCCCTCCCCTCCTCCTGGTTAATATTCTGCCAGCGATCGCTACGGAAGTTGAAATGTTGCCAACATTTGGTTTTAGGGTTATAACGGAAATCGCCATCCCAAACGAGACAGGTCCAATCAAGCTCGAGGCCCTGGATATCAAACTCAGTGGCGACATCCTCCAAGAATAGCGAAGAACGAATATCTGTAATCGGATTCAGAAACCAGGGAACGATATCTGCCTGTGAACGAATATCAATCGCAAGCGGTTTGAGCCTAAACGCTTTAGATGACACCAGCATACCATAGCGTTCAGAGCCACGCGCATTCTTCCGAAGCCATTCCTTTGCTTTTGCAAGGTCGCGAGTCAGAACTATTGGATAACGCTCACTAATTTGAGAATACGTCTTTCTGGCAGAGGTCACATCCAGGTCTAACAACTGGTGAACGAAGAGAGACAACGTCTCTGCACGGAATGAGCGTTGAGATACCGCAAGGTGTAAGTCCGAGCATGTATGTACATGAGCATTGTCTGCCAGAAGTCCGGCCACATTACCCTCCGCATACTCTTTGTCCTTCAGATTATTAGAAATGTATATCTGCCAATCCGGGAAGGTCTCATTCAATGCCTGTATCCACAGCCCAATGCCTCCTTCACCAGAATTGATCTCCTGTCCGCCGCCCACTAAGCACACGATGGTTGCCCAATCCTTATGCTGGTCCAAAGACCAAATAAGGAACTCGCCTTCTGACATAGGGAAATTGGCGATGCCTTTCTTACGAGCAAGCCACGAGCTCAAGTGCTTCATGTCCCACATACGCTGCGCCTCATCGAAGATGGCAACGTTTTCAACTTCGGCTGCATTTTGGCGAGCAGAAGAAGAAACCTTTGCGGGATCAATCCCTATCTGCGCCCCGGTAATAGGCAACTTGAGTTTTGCCAACATATTGTCGCGATAGCGATGGATAATCTGGATAAAGCGGCTTACTTGGCGTTCTGCTTCGGTCTTGGTGCACTTCGCACCCTTAGCCTTCTCCTTCGCAACCTTATCACGGGCCAAGGCTTCGGTAAGGACTTTCACAAGAGGACCGTTACCAGAGAGGTAAACTGCAAGGTCTCCCTTCTCCTGCTGGATGGCCACATTCAAACCGACCAACGTCTTTCCCGCGCCAGGAACACCGGTAACGAAGCAAATGCTCTTTTGGTGCTTTGACTTGGACTCCTTAATTACATCAAGAATGAAGTTGGTACAACTGTCGATTCCTGCCTTGTCCGCTTCGTGCTTAGTAATATCCTCTACACTGTGATTCATGTACAGAGCAGAGGCTGCTTGAATAATGGTAGGAGTGGGAGAATAGCGGCTATAGATCCAATCCTGCGCACTAATCGCCCCCTTCGAGTCCTCCATCTCAAGAACCTTCTTAATCAAAGACAGAAGCGAATTGGAATTAGCAAAAAGCGGTTCAAGTACCTTATCGTCGTAATAACTGAACTGAAATGCGTTTTCAGTTGAGGATGCCTCCGTAGCAACAAGTACCGGGACAATTGTCAGGTTTGCACTCTCCTCATGAAAGTTCTTCAGGTCAAGTGCATAATCCCAAACTTGTTCCTTATCGTTAGCCAAGAAATCCTCTTCTCCGACCTTAAACTCGAGGCAAAATACCACACGGCCAACCAGCAAAACCACATCAATGCGCTTCCCTAGACGAGGGATCGTGTACTCAAAAACAATGTGTCCGCTTTTCCCGAGGCCGCGTAATACATCTTTCATCACTTGGATCTCTCCAAGCCAAGCGTCTCGCTGCTCCAACGTCAGATCAAACGTATTGTCTTTTGATAACACACCCAGTATTTCCTCGTCTTTACGCCCGAGGAAACCCGTAATAGTGTCATCAAAAAAGCAGCGTTTCATTACTGTTGGGGATGTGTATCTACAAAGATAGTTATTTTTAGCATTAGATTTACTTACCGTTTCCACCATCCTCTCTATACTGCTCTGTTCTATTCTTTACAATTCGTTTTAAATAGCATACTAGATAATTTGTTTTTGTATCTTTGAATCCTCATAATAACCATGATTCATGCGCGCAGTCATTCAAAGAGTTTCTTCGGCTTCCGTCACAATTGACGGAACGGTAAAGTCGGCTATCGGCCCTGGTTTGCTTATTCTTCTTGGCGTAGGCCATGAAGATGGGCAGGAGGATTTGGATTGGCTGGTCAAAAAGATTGCAGGGCTGCGAATCTTCAACGATGAAGAGGGCGTAATGAATCGCAGTGTGGTGGATATTGACGGAGAGGCACTGGTGGTGAGTCAGTTTACGCTGATGGCCTCAACGAAAAAGGGGAACCGGCCGTCCTACATTGGGGCGGCGGGGCATGACAAGGCTATTCCGATGTATGAAGCGTTCTGCGCTGCACTCTCTACAGCTATCGGGAAACCTGTTGGCACGGGCGAGTTCGGCGCAGATATGAAAGTTGCACTGGTGAACGATGGGCCAGTGACTATTTGCATTGACACGAAGAACAAAGAGTAGAGCGATGGACTACAAACAAACTCTCGCTAAGGGAGCAAACCATCTTAGCGAGAGTAAAAGTGGGACAGCAAGACTACCGTCCTCTTTGAAGTGATTCTAAACAGCGAAAAGTGAATCGCTTAGAAGTGATCACGAGCTCAAAGCAACGTTATAAAATGTCCTTCAATTTGCGCCAAGCCTCTACCTTCTTTTTATAGCTTATCATTGATGCAGTAGAAGGGAAGGCCGTCACCTCGACCGGAGCCGAAATTGGGCAATAACGATCGAAATACTTAATCGTCGTTGAAACACCATTTAATACAATAGTGTGAATGCTTGGGTGCTCAATTAGGAAAGTCTGAATATCATTTCCCATCAGGGTTTTCTCGGAAAAATCTTTATCGGCACTACTATAACGAACGCCACTCTCAATACAATCCCAAAGAGCAATACCTCGCCCAGTGATAAACGCCTTCCGTCCTTGAGATAATTCCTCTGGTGAAGGTTGGAATACCTCATCCATTATCCTCCAAAACGGGTTTCGCGGATCATTGTAATATGCTTGAGCAGCAATAGACGTATCGCCAGCCATCGTACCAAGAACCAGCACCTTCGGATTGTCCCCAACCCATGGGGCTAAGCCGAACTTGCGGCATGCTTCTGACGAATGCTTAGAACTCTCAAGACTTTTGACAAGATCGTCCAGGTTGCCCACTACGCCATCGAATAACTTGTACATCAACTCAGGCTCAACCATCTCAGGGATGTAGGCAATGACCCGCTTCCCCGCCCCGGCCATCCAACCGGCTTCGGTGTGGGCACTGCGGCCACAAGGGAGTACCAAGACGCAGGTGTCGGAGGCTTTGAGAGCATCCAGGTCTGCGGAGAATTGACGTTCAGAGAGTGGATGGTGCAGTCCTTCGGCGTATTCTTCAAAGGTCCAGTTTGGAGCATTCTCGTCTACATCAGTCCAATGGAAACCGGCACCACCGTGAGGCGGGTTACGGAAATCATAAACATCGTGTCCTTCGGTCCGAAGGCGGTTTACCACTTCGGTGTAATAGGGGTTTCTCCAGCTGGAGGCAACGTAGATCATAACCAGATTAATCTTAACAAGACAAAAATAAGCATTTCAATCAAAAAGGCATTGAGTTTCATCATGAAATGAATACCTTTGCATATATAGAGGGTTCTTGGATTATATATTCAAGAAAGAAATACTCCTCTATTCTCAAGCACACTATACTGATAAACCATTTATGTCTGGAGTAAAGTACCATATGGCGCTTGACGAGAATAATCGTCCTGTCACCATCAAGCAAGCTTATCTTGAGCGGAATGAATCACACACATATCATTGTATTGGCTGCGGCGCCGGTATGATAGCTCGCTTAGGTATTGTTCGAGACTGGCATTTCGCCCACCGCGGAGATGAAGAACACTGCGGAACAGAAACATATCTCCACCAGCTCACAAAAAGACTTATCAAAGAGAAATTTGAAAAGGAACCATCGTTTAAAGTTGGATATTACCAGGACGTATTATGCTCCGATATGAGCACCTGCCCCTTTGCAAAGAAGGGAATGTGTAACAAGTCAAAATTGGAAGTATTTGATCTAAAGGAGTTTTATGATACATGCAAGGAAGAGCAACCAATCGGAGAATATGTTGCAGATTTATTACTAACAAACTCAAAGAAACCGAATCGTCAGCCTATTCTTATCGAGGTACAGGTTTCGCATAAGAGTACTCCTAAGAAGCAAAGGTCCGGACTGCATGTCATAGAGGTCCGGGTAAGGACAGAAGAAGATGTCAAAAATCTATTATCTGCGCCAATCGTTGAGAATCCAGATGCTCAATTCGGGCAGGTTCGCGATGTCGAAACCATAGGCTTTGCCAAGTTCCATGGGTTCAAGAAGAAGGCTCCGAACTCAGAACCGCTTGAGATGAGAAGCATTTATCGCTTCTACCTTTTCAACAATGGAAAGGCTTTTGTCACGAACATGGACGAAATCAAGTCGTGCCGCAAGGTTTGGACAAAAGACAAAGAAAACGCTATCTTTGAGGCTAGTATAGACAGTTCATACCTTGACTCGCCTTCCCCATATGAGTATGGTTACGTTGCCGCAAGGCAAAATGGCTTCGACGTAAAAACCTGCCAGTTCTGCAAGTACCACAAGAACGGATATGAGATGGGATATGGGACAAGTCCTATATTCTGCTGCCTATATAAGAAATATGGAACGCCCATGTATCCAGATGCGGCTCATGCAAAAAACTGCGATTACTATCGTGAGGACAAAGCACTGATTGAGGAGATTCTCAAAAGCATGCCAACAATTGTGATTGCCAAATAACAACAGACATAGTACCCCATCTAATCGAAATGACAATGACGATTCGGCAGCCGCACGGGAGAAAGTGGGGAATTTTGCGACTAGATAAAAAAAGAATTAAAGGGTAAAAAAAGCGAATCCCATCCGACAATGGAACGGGACTCGACTTATCACATTTTAAAGTGCATGGTATAGCGACAAAGTCTATACGGGCACTATTCTGCGTGCAAATATAAGAATTATTTGGCAAACATATTATTAATTTCCAATAATTTATATCGAAACATCACATCTATATATAGCGATAATAGCACCGTTAAAGAGGTATTCTACTTTTATGCGAAAGAGTACCTTTTAACCAGGAGGCGGGAGATTGCCGGTCGGAGCCGGCAATGACGAGGGTTTGGCAGCCGCACGGGAGGGAGTGGGGTTGGCGGGACGTAGAAGGCGTAGGGAAAAGCGAGTAGCCGGGACGCCCGGTTCGCGCGTGAGCGCGAATGGCGACAACTGGGGTGACGTTCCACCGAAGGGGTGAGCGTATAGCTGCGGAGGGTGAGGTGTCCTCGCGAGGTGAGGGACATTGTTGGCGCCAAGGGCGGCACGGCGTCAGGAGCGCCTACGCCTTCGTGTCCCGACGGCCCCAGCTCCCTGCCGGGAGGCGGAGAGATGCCCGATCAGGTCGGGCATGACGAGGGTTCGGCAGACGGCAATGACGGTATGGTCAGGCCTGGAATGAGGTGTAGCGCTCTATCTGCTCCTGAAGGGGCTCAAGGGCAATCGGAGTATCGGGATGAAAGAATTCAGTTTGGACTTTGCCGGCGGCGAGGGTCCAGTTGCCAATGGCGTGGCCGTCCTGGAGGATGACGGGCCAGAAGATGCCGTTGCCGCTGTGGGCGCGGTGCATGTGGTCGGGTTGCACGGCCAGGTGGCGGAAGAGGTGCGCCCTGACGATGCGGCCGCTGTTGTAGTCCTGCTCGAAGGCCCTGGCGCTGGGACGCCTGGTGCGCATGCCTACTGCCCAGCGCATCATCTTGTACTCCTGCGCCTGCATGGCCCCCATCCACGCCACGACATCGTGGGGCGTGGTGAACTGCGGACAGATGAGCTGCTGGTTCAGCAGGCGTTGGGAGATGGGGTTCATATCAGCCGAAAGTAGTGTATTATGATGGTTCTTCAAAACTTTTTTGGGCGATTTCCGCAAAATCCTCAAAATTTATTTGTGCGTTTTCCGCAAAATCCTCAAAATTTCACTCACTCGTTGCACAACGGAATGACAGGGGTTGACGTTGCAGTCAATAGATTCTTCGCTTCGCTCAGAATGACAAGAGGGGGATGCTCAGAATGACAAAAAGAGATTGCCGGTCGGGGCCGGCAATGACGGGGCAAGGTCGAAATGACAAGGAGATGCCCGATCAGGTCGGGCATGACGGGAAAGGGCCGGCAATGACGGGGCAAGGTCGGGCATGACGGGGGAGGTTTTGTGATTCGGAAAATTATTACTATCTTTGCGCGCTTAAAAACCGCAAGGGTTTTTGGTGCAATGGGGTGCTTGAAAGAGAGCACTGAGTAACACATTTTTATTTAAACAATTCTATGAAGCATTTTACGCTTAAAGGCGAAATCCGCCAGAAGGGCAACAAGGCCGCTCTCAAGGCCTACCGCGAACAGGGTCTGGTTCCCTGCAACCTCTACGGTCAGGACGTGAAGGAGAACATCCTCTTCACCGTCGTTGAAAAAGAACTGAAGGGCCTCACCCACACTCCCGCCTCCTACATCGTGGACCTGGAGCTGGATGGCAAGACCTACACCGCTGTCGCTCACGAGTACCAGTGGCATCCCGTCGAGGACAACTGCCTGCACGTGGATTTCCTCGCCGTTAACGAGAAGAAGCCCATCGTCATTTCCGTTCCCCTGAACCTCACCGGTCACCCGAAAGGTGTGCTCGTTGGTGGTAAGTTCGTCCAGAGTGCCCGCAGCCTTAAGGTTTGCGGCCTCATGAAGGACCTCCCCGATCAGCTGGACGTCGATGTGACTCCCCTGGAGCTGGACAAGCGTATGGTCGCCGGTGACCTCAAGTTCGAGGGCCTGCAGATCGTGTCCGACAAGAACACCATCAT
>JAEEGK010023128.1_pt1 | contig 12989 bp, 12 predicted proteins | sample 8958771 | NCBI WGS metagenome assembly JAEEGK01 (sample SAMN16246547, study PRJNA631951) | gut metagenome | biome: gut microbiome; feature: rumen; material: SC-attached | host: Bos | place: Iran: Karaj | collected 2018-10 | reverse complement strand
CAGATCGGCATCCAGGAAGAGCGCCACGTCGCTCGAAAGTTTATCGTTGTCGCCCACCTTGATTTCTGCAACCGCAAGCGAGTCGTTCTCGTTGATGATGGGGACAATCTTACGCGCGAGCATCGCCTTGATGGTGTTCTGCAAGTTCTTGTAGCGGGCGCGGTCTCGGAAGTCGTCTGCCGAAAGGAGAATCTGGCCCACCGAGAGCTGCACCCAGCGGAACATCTCGCGGTAGGTGTACATGAGGTCAATCTGGCCCACGGCAGCGCAGGCCTGCTTCTCGGCAATCACGGTCGGCTTCTGCTTGTAGCCAAGTTCCGCCATGCCCGTACCCACGGCACCGCTTGTCACAATCACGACTTCCTTCCCCGCTTCCATGAGGCGGGCAACGGAGTCGGCGAGTTTCTGGATATAGCGGGTACGCACGCCGCCCTTGTCGGAATCCACCAAAATGCGCGAGCCAATCTTTACCACAATGCGGCGCGCTTCGTCTAGGATGTTCTTACGTAATTCACTCATATTCTTTTTTCATCAGCATGTGTCATTCTGAGCGAAGAACCGAAGGTTCGTAGTCGAAGAATCTACAAGCAAGGAGATCCTTCGACTTCGGGCTACACCCTCCGCTCAGGATGACATTTTAATTCATTTCAAAACCACAACGTTCACCTTTACTATCTCTACCTGCAAACAAGCAACCTGATTGCATCGAGGCGGAGCTGCGGGTTCGCGACAATCTTCTTGCGCTCGGCAACGTTCTTGCGGAGCTGCGCCAGTTCCGCATTGTTACCCGCCTTCCCGCGCATGGTGAGCAGGTGGTTCATACGCTGGTATTCCTGCTCGGAACGCGCCTCCACCGCAGCGGCGGCCTTGTCGGCGTATTCCTTCGCGACTCCAGAAACATTGCGCTTCGCAATGGCAAGCCCTTCCTTCGCGAAATAGCACAAGGTGGCATCGACAGCCTTGTTGCCCTGCGGCACGTTCACGTCGCGGAGTTCCGCCTTCTCGACAGCCTTCAGGTGTTCGGAGAGGTCCTGTCCCGAGGCATCCACGAGCGTACACACGTAGCGCGGGCCAACGATATCGGACACGCCCCATTCCTCGGGCACGGGCAGTTCCACCACGAAGTTGTACTGCATAACAAGCCCGCGGAGTCCGGAACCGTTCCAGATACTGCAGGCGACGGTCCCGTGGTTCACGCCCGTCTCGAAATCTATGGTGCCCTGTGCCAGCGGGTGCTCGAGGCTCAAGAAGTCCACCTCGTCATGGAGCATCGCCACCCCACGTTCGAACGTCGCCGTGAGGCAAATATTGTCAGTTCCCTGCTCGTCTTCCTCGCTCTGGGCGGCAATCATCCCGCGGGTCGGCATGCCGGCAACGGAACCTTCCTCGATCTGCGGACCCTGCGTAATCACGCAGCAACCCTCGATGGCACTGTTGTCCACATCAAGCCCGCGGGCGTGCAGCGATTCGAGAAGCAAATCCTTCAGTTCGTGCTGGGCATCGATACGCAGGATTTCGTCGGTAATCTCCTTCGCCTTCTCGGGGTTGCGGGAGTTGTATTCGAGCAGGCGGTCGCGCCCCTTCTCGATATTCTTGCGCATCGCCTCGCAGTCCTTTTTCACCTGCGGGATAACGTTCTTCACAAAATCGTCCAGGCAGCCGCGCGGGTTCGCAAGCGCCTCGATCAGGCTATCGGTGTACTTGAGGAAGAGTTCACCACCGCTCATGAGGGGCGCGCCAAACGCGTTCAGGCCATCGTTGTACCAGCGGAACATCACTTCCTGGCCCGAGCCCTTCACGTAGGGCACATGCACGATGATATCCTGCGTCTGGCCAATGCGGTCCAGTCGCCCAATACGCTGTTCCACGAGGGCCGCATCGAGCGGCAGGTCGAACAGCACCAGATGGTGCGAGAACTGGAAGTTACGGCCCTCGGACCCGATTTCGGATGCGATAAGCAGGTTCGCGCCGTTCTCCTTGCTGAAGTTTGCGGCGGCCTTGTCGCGCGCCATGATGGTCATGTCCTCGTGGAACATCGAGAACGCCCCCTCGCCCAAATAATCCGTGAGGATTGTCTCGAGCGCAAGCACGACCTCGATGGATTCGCAAATGAGGAGAATCTTGTCGTTCTTGTGTTTCTTGAGGAACTCCTTGAGCCAAACGATACGCTCGTCGAGTTCCCAGCCGTCGGAATAGCGGGTGCAAAGCAGGCCATTTTCCTGAATGTCGGTCGAGGCATCCAAATCCTTCTCGGCGGCAAGTTCCACCATCTCGCGGTAACGCGGGTTCGGTTCCAGGCAAATCTCGTCGAGCTTGCGCTTGGGGAACCCGCCCACGCCCTTGCGGGTATTGCGGAACACCACGGAGCCCGTACCCATCGCATCCACGATGCGGCGCATCCATTCGCCTGCGGTCATGGCCTTCGAGTTTTCCTGCTCGAGCCACGGGCGAATCTTCGAATTCTTGGGGACGCATTCGTACAGGTCGTCCCAGCTCATCTGGTGGTTCGGGTCGGTCGGGAGTTTCGCAAGGTCGTTCACCAGCTTGCGGTATTCCTCCTGGTCCTTGATGAACGCGCCGTAGTCGGCAAAGCGGGCCGGGTCAAGCATCTTGAGGCGGTTGAACTGGCTTTCGGGGTGCAGCTGCAAGGGAGTACCCGTCAACAGGAGAACGCCCTTCGAGCGGGCAAGCACCGCGTTTGCAAGCATGTACTCGTGGCTCGTGAAGCCGTCCTCGCACACCAGGTGATGAGCCTCGTCGATAATCGTCATGTCCCACTGCGTCTTGAGCAGGTCCTCGATAAGCGCAGGCTGGCTCATCAGGAAGTCAATCGCCACGATGATGTTGTTGCTCTGCAGGAAGGGGTTCGGCTTCGGTGCGCCCTTCTCGACGCCAATAAACAATCCGCGGATATAGCCCTCGTCCACCAGCGTAAAGAGCTGGTTGAACCTGCGCTTCATCTCGATCATCCACTGGTGCTTGAGCGTCTCGGGAACAATGATGAGCGTACGGTTTACGCGGCCACGCGCATTCAGGGCATGCCAAATCATGCCCGCCTCGATAGTCTTTCCGAGGCCCACCTCGTCACTCAACATGAGGCGCGGGAGCGTAGAGGAGCTGCAGGCACGGTAGCAAAGGTAGTACTGGTGCGGAATCATGTCGAGCCGCGGGCCAATCATGCCGCGAACCGGCGAAGATTTCCACATGCACGAAAGTTCCATCGCACGGCGGCGGCGTTCAAAGGCCTTCGAGGAAACATCTTCCGAAAGAATGTCGGACTTGGACCCCGCACCGATTCTCGTGAGCGAACGGAAAAGGTCGCTCGGGCGCGCCATCTGCTTCGCCGTAAGGTCGGCTTCCTTGATTTCGCGACCACCACGGCCTACGTAAACGACAAGGTCGCCATCCTCGCGGACGCTCTCGACAGAGAACGAAAGCCCCTTCTCGTTTTTCGCCGTTTCACCCGGCTGCAAAATGAAGCGCTCCACAGGAGCATTGTCAACACGATAAAGACGAACCTGACCCACTAACGGGAACATAAACTTGACGGTACGGCCTTGAACCTCGGAGACGACCCCAAGACCCAATTCCGGTTCCGACTGGCTAACGTAACGTTGCCCCGGCTTAAACATTTTCATGCCTCCAAATTTAGTAATAATTGAGTTTTTCGACCAAATTTTTCTATCTTTTACCGCGTATGAAGTGGTATTTTATTGACGAAAGCATTACCGATGGCGAACGCCGGCAAGGCCCTTATTCTATCGATGAAATCCACGAATTTGTAAACCAGGGAAAAATAAGCGACAACACGCTCGTGTGGCACAGCGGCGAGAGCGACTGGAAAACATGGAAAGAGGCCTCGCAGGCGCTTAAGGAAGACCTGCCGCCCGTCCCGCCCACAGACGAGGAAATGCTCAAGGACACTATCGAGGCTCTCGAGCAGATTGTCAAGGAAAACAAGTTCAGGTCGCGCAAGTTCGCCGGATTCTTCGTGCGGGCTTTCGCATGCGTTGTCGACAACCTCATTCTCGGCTTCTTCGGCGGCATTACGCTGCTCGTACTTTCGGGCGCGGGGGTTCTCGACTTTGAAACCGTCCAGCAAGCGACAAGCGCCTACATAAACGACCCGATATCTGCCGAAAGCACGAACAAACTATTGAGCACGCCGGGCATAAGCACGTTTATTACCATCTGGAGCGTGGCGCAGGCCATATACTTCATCGCGTTCCAGGCCATATTCTCGGCCACCCCCGGGAAAATGCTCGCCCGCATCCACATCGAAACCACAGACGGCGAACGCCTCACCTGGATTACCTCGGCTGCCCGCTACCTGGGCAGCATCCTCACGCAATTTACACTCGCCATATACGGCCTCGGCTACCTGATTGTATGCATTGACCCGAAGCGCAGGGCGCTCCACGACTGGATAGCAAGGACATACGTCGTTCACAACACGCCCAAGGGCAAGGACGACAACGCCAAGAAAAGCGAAGGCGACAAGGAGATTCAGTAATGTACCGTTTTGAAGTCCACCAGGTAAAGAAACCCCTCGAAGGTGAAGTCCAGATTTCGGGAGCGAAGAACGCCGTGCTCGCCGTGATGGCGGCGGCCCTCCTTGCCGAGGGTGTTTCCGAAATCACGAACGTGCCACACCTGAAGGACATGAAGACGATGAGCGACGTGCTGCGCATTATCGGCTGCCGCATCAGCGGCGAAGCGCACCAGCTCAAGATAGACACCCGCGGGGCCGACCACCTGGAGGCTCCCTACGAGCTGGTGAAGACCATGCGCGCAAGCTTCTACGTGCTGGGCCCGCTGGTAGCACGTTTCGGGCGTTGCCGCGTGTCGCTCCCCGGCGGATGCGCCTGGGGCCCGCGCCCGGTCGACCTTCACCTGAAGGGGCTCGAGGCGCTCGGTGCAAAGATTACCCTTACCCGCGGCTACGTGGAGGCCACCTGCGAAGGCAGGCTCCCGGGCGGCACGTTCAACTTCCCGATATCCAGCGTGGGGGCAACGGTGAACGTGCTCATGGCGGCAACGCTTGCGAAGGGCACGAGCGTGCTGCAGAATGCGGCACTCGAACCCGAAATCGACAACCTCGTGGATTACCTCGTCTCGATGGGTGCAAAAATCCAGGGACGCGGGACCCGCACACTTACCGTGCAGGGCGTAGAAAGCCTCCGCCCCGGCAAGGGCTACACCATTCCCGACCGTATCGAGGCGGGCACGTACCTCTGCGGCGCGGCAATTACCCGCGGCTGCGTGAAGGTCACGAAGATTATTCCCGAACACATCGCCTCTACCCTAGACGCCTTCCGCGAGATGGGCTGCAAGGTGGATGTCGGCAACGACTGGGCACAGGTCGATGCCCGCGGGCTCGAACTCAAGCCCATCAGCATTTCGACCCTCCCCTTCCCCGGATTCCCGACCGACATGCAGGCCCCCCTCATGGCGACGCTTGTCTCGGTGCCGGGCAACAGCCTCATCCAGGATACCGTCTATAACGACCGCTTCAAGCATGTCGCCGAATTGCAGCGCATGGGGGCGAACATCCAGGTGAACGGCAATACCGCGACTATCAAGGGCGGCACTAAACTCGAAGGCACCGAGATTATGGGTAGCGACCTGCGTGCGACCGCCGCTCTCGTGCTTGCAGCCCTCGTGGCCGAGGGCGAAAGCACCGTGAGCCGCGTGTACCACCTGGACCGCGGTTACGAGGACTTCGAAAACAAGATGGCCAAGATCGGCGGTGTCGTCATTCGCCACAGCGATGACGAAGACGACGACGCGTTCTAAATTTTTTCGGTGCAAAGCAAAAAGCCCGCGCACTGCGCGGGCTTCAACATTTACCAAAGAGCGTGCTTTTAACTAGTCCTTCTTGGCAGAAGGAATCTTCTTCTTTTTCGCGGGTTTCTTTTCGGCGGGAGCAGCATCCTTTGCGGGCTTTTCCGCCTTATCGGCAGCCGGGGCTTCGGCCTTTTCGGCAGGCTTTACTTCTGCAGGCTTCGCTTCTGCGGCGGGTGCTACGGGTGCTTCAGCAGCGGGCGCGGCAGGCGCGGTTTCAGTTGCCGGTGCTGCTGTCGAATCCGAAACAGGTTGCGGTTCTACGGCATTCCCTTCCAGCAGTTCCTGCAGGATTTCTGCCGCCTGTTCAAACTCGCCAGATGTCGCGCAAGTCTTGCTCGAGAGAATCTTCTGCAGGTACTGCTTCTGCATGTCGACATTCCCTTCGGCAGCATATATCGCCGAGAGCTTGAACATCGTCGTGCAAAGTTTCTGCCCTTCGGGGAAGCTCTGCGCAAGCGCCTCGAACACCTTCTTGGCCTTTTCCACCTGGTTTACGTCCATAAGGCAAAGCCCCATCCAGTAGAGGGAATTCTCGCCGAGTTCCCCATCCTTCATTTGTTCGTAAACCTGCTTGAAGCCCGTGTAGGCAAGCTTGTATTCGGCGCGATGGTAGTCCGAACGGGCCGTATTGAACATCGCTTCCGCTTCCACGAGGCGTTCGGCCTCGCGTTCCACGCTGTCCATCGAGATCTGCGGCTGCGGGGCTCCGCTCACCACGACCTTCTTCGCCAGAATCTTGTCACTCTTGCCGAGCAACATGTCGAGGCGGTAGATGATTTCTTCCTGGCGCGAATCGTTCCTTTCGGATTCATCGCTAACCCGGCGCGAAAGCATGGTGAGTTCAGCCATCATGCGCTTCTGCAGCAAGGCAGAGGCCTCCTGCTGGGCAAGGAGTTCCGCCTTCAGGGAGTCAACGCGCTTGCGGAGGTTCTTGTTATCGGCCCTAAGCTTATGCATGGCGGAATCGAGATTGCTGAGGACAGCAACCTGCACGTCCGTACCGACATTGCGCATCTCCTCGGTACGGAGCACCGTCATCTGGGAGCACCCGACTAGGGCGAATGCAATCGAGACAATACCTAAAGCAATTTTTTTCATTTTCTACGCTAGTTTTTAGTTTAATTCAATTCGAGTCAGAAACCTTCGACTTTGCCCTTCGACGCGCTTCGCTTGCACTTCGGCAGGCTCAGTGTACCACTCAGGGACCTTAATAAGGTTGGTGAATTACTGCTGGATGTTCACGCGGAAGTTGGCACGGCGGTTCTGGGAGTAAGCCTCTTCGGTTTCTCCCTGAGCCTTCGGGGCTTCCTTACCGTAACTCACGGATTCCATACGCTTGCCGTCGATACCGTAGGCGCTCAGGAATTCCTTCACCTTCATGGCGCGCTTTGCACCGAGGGTAAAGTTGTAGTCTTCGGTACCGCGGGCGTCGGTGTGGCCCTCGATGGTAAGCGTGAAGCGGGTTTCCTTCAGGAGGAGTTCACCCACCTGTGCGAGCAGTTCCTTCGCCTTCTCAGTCAGTTCCGAACGGTCGAAATCGAAGTACACGTCTTCGCTCATAATCTGGTTGATGAGCGATTCGAGGCGGGCGCGTTCCGCTTCAAGGCGTTCGGCCTCGAGGCGCGCGCGTTCGGCGGCGAGGGAATCCTCGTTCACCGCGGGTGCGGGTGCAGCAGCGGGCTGAGCAGCCGGAGCGGGTGCAGGTGCGGCAGCCGGGGCCGGGGCCGGCGCGGGCTGCGTCTGCGGGGGTTCGTTCTTCGCGCAGCCTACAATGGCGAGGCATGCGGCAAAAGTAAGAATGGAAAGTTTAGCGATGTTCTTCATTTAGCACCTTCTTTGGTTTTTTGTTGTTCACTATCTTCGTAGAACCAGGACCACGTAGGCGAAGTGTTCTCGCCGCCCTGGGTAATGCGGGTCACGTTCGCGCCGTCAAACCGCATAATGTAAATCTGGTAAGTCCCGCTACGGTTGCTCGAAAAAGCAATCAGCTTGCCGTCGGGCGACCAGGTCGGGTGTTCGTTGTTGCCCGCGTTGTTCGTGAGCTGCACGATGTCGCTGCCGTCGAGCGCGCAGGTATAGATGTTCATCTTGCCGTTGTCCATCGAGGTATAGACAATGCGGTCGCCGTTCGGGGACCAGCTCGCACGCTCGTTGTAACGGCCCATGAATGTCACGCGGCGCAGGTCAGAGCCGTCCTTCCCCATCACAAAAATCTGCGGGCCACCGCCACGGTCACTCGTGAACAGCACCTCGGTCGCATACGGGCTCCATGCCGGGCTCGTCTGGTTGCTCTTCAGGTAGGCGAACTTACGTGCCTTGCCCGTTTCCATGTTGCCGAGGAACAGGTCAGTCTTTCCGTCAAAGGACGAAGAGAAAAGGAGTTCGCCAGTCTTCGGGTTCACCGCAGGGCTGTACGTCTGGTCGTACTGCGGGAAAATCATACGTTCGGAACCGCCGAAGTTCTTGGCATACAGGTGCGGGCGCTTTGTCTTGAAGTTCACATACACGAGCCCCGCATTCCCGCGCATCCACACGGGCATCATGCTGATGGTCGAATCGCGGGTCACCTGGCTACGATGGAATCCGTCGTAGTCGGATACCACCACCTGCTTCACGCCCTCTATCTTGGATACGTAGGCAAGTTTAGTGCTCGCCACCCCGCGCTCGCCGGTAATGCGCAGTGTCACCTTGTCAAAGAATGCATGAATCGCCTTGCGCAAGTCCTTCTGCTTTACCGTATAGGCTTCACCGAGCAGCAGGTCCTTCGACTTCGAGACGTACAGGAAGCACTGCACCTTCAGGGCTCCATCGCCCTGCGGCGTCACCTGCCCCGTCACGTAGTATTCCGCATGGCTGCGGCTGAAAAGCGCAAGGTTGAACTTTTCGGATGCCACCACGTCAAAGCGGCCCGAAAGGTTCGCGTCGCGGGTAATAATCTGGTGCGGGCGTTCCTCGATCCATTCAATGCTGCCCTTCTCCTCGAACGGGACAACACCCAGCGGCATTGTCTTGAACACGGAAATTCCCACATCCACCGCAATCGTATCGATCGAGGCAAACGCGTTCGGCACGGCGAGAATCAAGAATGCAATCAGCGCTAAAATTCGTTTCATAAACATTCAACCTAGTTCGGCGTAAAGTTAAAGTGCAACACGAGGTCCGGGAATCGATAGTTTGGCGGAAGCGGCGGCACCTTCGAAATCTGGATGGCACGTACGGAGAGGTGGTCCCACGCCTTGTTGCCCGAAGAACGCTTCAGGATTACAGCGGAAATCCCGCCTACGCGGTCCACCTGGAACTGGACGGTCGTCTTGGCATCACGACTCACCTTCAAGTCCTTGGGCGGCTTGAAATTGCTCATGACTATTCTCTTCAATTGGTCGAGATATGCCTGCATCAGCGGGTCCATGTCCACGGAACCCACCGGGTTCAAACTGGGAGCCTCTACCGCCTTCGGCAAGTCCAGGTCATCGACCGGGAAATCTTCCTGCGGCTCCGGTTCGGGCTCCGGTTCCGGTTCTGGCGGTACATCCTCATGCACCTCCTCAGGCTTTTCCTCCGGCTCGGGCTTAATCTCGGGCGGGAGTTCCTTATTCACCTTGGGTTTGGGCGGCTCCTTGGGCTTCGGGGGCTCAGGGGGCTTAGGCTGCACAGGCTTGGGGGGCGGAGGCGGCTGGGCCACCTGCACCATCTCGAACACCGGGATCTGTTCCGGTTCGGGTTTCAGGTTCACGTAATGGAGCCCGATAAAGAAAGCGACAACAAGGAAATGGAAGACAACCGCAACAACGATTATCTTCACGAGCGTGGAGTCCACGTCCGAGCCGAAGTACTTTATTCTTTCTTCCTGCTTGCTCATTTACCCGGTTTTTCTTTAGGATTCATCGTAAGGAACCCGAGTTTTGTCACGCCCAGTTTTTGGACCTTGGTCACGACCTTCATCACAAGCCCGTAGTTCACGTCCTCGTCGGCATTGATGACAACGGCCATCTCGCCATTCCAGAGCGACTTGAACACGTTATTGAAACCGTCGAAATCCACCTGCATGTCGGCGATGTAGATTTCCTCGTTCTTGGTGATGGACACCTTCAAGAGTTTTTCCTGCTCCATGGTCGGGGCTTCGGCCTTCGGGAGGTCGACCTTGACGCCCTGGCTCATGAGCGGCGCAGAAATGATGAACACGATAAGGATCGAGAACACGATATCAATCATGTTCGTGAGGTTCATCTCCTGCTTGAGTTCTTTTCCGCGGCTACGCTTCACCTAGGCCTCCTAGCCGGCAACTTCTTCGAGGGCGAGCAGGTCACCGCGCTTGAAGAGGCTCAACACCTGCGAACCGAAGTTGAAGTAAGAGATTTCGTTCTGGCCGTTGCAGCTGGTGAAGTAGTTGTAGCCCGCAGAGGCGGGGATAGCGACCACGAGGCCGCCCACCGTGGTAATCAAGGCCATGGCGATACCCGGAGCGACGACGGAAAGGTCGGCGGAGCCGTGCTGGCCAATCTGGAAGAATGCAATCATGATGCCCCACACCGTACCCAAAAGGCCGAAGAACGGGGCCAGGTTCGAACTTGTGGCAAGGAAGCTCAGGTAGCGGTCTTCGGTAAGGCGCAGGCCCTCGATGGAGCGCTGGATGGTGTCTTCCAGGAGCGATGCGCGGTGCTGGATGGAGTCGTAACTCACGAAGTTACTGAACTTGGAGGCTTCCTTCAGCACTTCGGCCGTAAGGCGGCGGAGCGCACTGTCCTCGGCTGTCTCGCAGAGGCCCTGCAGCTGCACGAACTGCGTGACCGTGCTGAACTTGCGGAAAAACTCGGCGTTCGCGTGCTTGCTCCTGCGGTAGGTGAAGAACTTCACGATGATGATTCCCCAGGAACCGAGCGACATGACGGCCAGGATACCGAGCACGACAAGCGTCGCGATATCGGACTGCAAAACCATTTGCACAAGAGGGATGGAATTGTTCAAAAGAACCTCCTCGAATAAAAGACTTGGCGGGAACGACCGCCCCGTACACAATGTAGCAAAAAGATATGATTCAGACCAAGCAAAAGAAACTTTATTCGGGAAAAAAAGCGAACTTCAGAATCATACAGACCTAACACACAAAAAAGCAGCATTTAGTCTGTAAAAATTGAAAATAGGCCCTACACAAGGCCTTCAAGTTCCTTGACGTGAAAGCTCCTGCGGTGCACCGGAGTAAACCCGAATTTACGGATGGCGGAGAGATGCACCGGCGAGGGGTAGCCCGCGTTCTTCTCGAATCCGTAAGCAGGATACTTTTCTGCTAGTTTGTCCATATAGCGGTCACGGAAGACTTTTGCAAGGATGGAGGCCGCAGAGATGCTCGCAATGCGGCCGTCGCCCTTCACGACAGGCATCTGCATCTCGGCAGGAACCCCGCGAATCTTGAGGTTGCCGTCGACCGCAATGAAAATATGCGGCACCCGCTTGTCACCCTGGAGGGAGTCCGCAGGACGACCTATACGATACTTGGCAACTTGTTGCCGTAGTAGAGTTATCCCCTTTGAGGAGATAGGGTCCACCTCCGCAAAACTCCCCTTCACTTCCACAGGAATCTCGGGTGCGGGAGCGTCGAGCCCCTGCATTCCCAAAGCCTGCAGGGCGCGGCGCATCGCCAAGAAGTCCGCCTCCAGGATGTTTATCTCGTCAATTTCCTTCTCGCTCGCACTCGCAATCGCATAGCAGGCACACGCGTCCTTCACCGCATCGAACATGGCCTCGCGCTTCTTGCGGGAAAGCTTCTTCGAGTCGTTCAGTTCGGGCATAATGTCGGGTGCCTTCAGCACGGCGGCGCAAGCCACCACGGGGCCGGCAAGCGGGCCGCGGCCGACCTCGTCGACACCCACAACGATAACGCTCTTGCCCTCGCCCGCCGCGGCCGACGCAAACAGGTCGAGCGAACCGTCAACGCCGGCCCCGCCGACAGATGCCGGATCCGCGACAAACTTGCGCATGAGGGTTTCCCCCTCTACCGGAGTCTCGACGTTTTCGAGGAATGCGGGCAGTTTAAATTTCATAAAAGATCCTTCGACTCGTTACACTCGCTCAGGATGACACGCCAATCAGAGTTCCGCAGCATAATCGCGGATAGTCTTCCAGTACAGGTTATGTTCCTGTTCGAGCACGCGGGCGGCGAGCACCTCCGGCGTATCGCCTTCCAGCACGGGCACCTTCACCTGCGCAAGAATCTTCCCCTGGTCGATTTCCTCGCTCACCAGGTGCACCGTCGGGCCCGATTCCTTCTCGTGCGCGGCAATTACGGCCTCGTGCACGTGAATTCCCCAGAAGCCCTTCCCGCCATACTTGGGCAAGAGCGACGGGTGAATGTTCAATATGCGATTCTCCATGCGCCGCACGATGCACACCGGCAGGGCCTTCATGTAACCTGCCAGAATAAGCAAATCCACATCGTACTTGTCAAGAACCTCAAGCAGCGCGGCCTCGTACGCCGCCTGCTCCGGGTGAGTCTTCCCCGAAATGTGGTAAACCGGGATGCCGTACTCCTTCGCATGCTCCACGGCACCGCACGTTCCGTTGTTCGTAATTAAAAACTTGCACTGCGCCTCGAGGTCTCCCTCGCCAATGCGCTCAATAATAGCCTTAAAGTTGCTCCCGCCACCGGAAGCCATCACGCCAATTTTAAACATGGCGCCAAATATAGAAAAGAGCCGCTTACTTGTGGTCGATTCCAGGGGGCGTGCGCAGGTAATAGATAACGCAGGGCACCACGACGCAGAGTACGGTAACCGCGACCGTCAGGTACACGAACCATTCCTGGACCGTCACCGCAGGCGGCAGGAAGAACGTCTTGACAATCGCGAAGACTGCAATGAGGAAAACGCCAGGCAGCAGGTAAGACATCAACTTGTTCATGATTTAAAAATAACACTTTTTTTGTCCGAGTTCCGTTTTGTAAACACTTTTTTGTTTTTAAGCAGGCGCAACCGCCTTATAATTTGTAACTTTTACCCCGGAAATAAACCTTAATTCATGGAATTGACTATGAGCATTAAAGAATACCTCGCCGGCGCCAAACAGGCCGGTTCCGTCCAGAAGCTGATGACCCCGGGCCTCGCCGTGGAATTTATCCAGCCCTGGTACACCCCGCTTTCTACGACCCC
>JAEEGK010023123.1_pt1 | contig 12991 bp, 11 predicted proteins | sample 8958771 | NCBI WGS metagenome assembly JAEEGK01 (sample SAMN16246547, study PRJNA631951) | gut metagenome | biome: gut microbiome; feature: rumen; material: SC-attached | host: Bos | place: Iran: Karaj | collected 2018-10 | reverse complement strand
CTGCAGGCGTTTCTGATGGCCTTCCCCCCGACCTCTTCGAATTTAGACAGGTCCACGCCTATCCTGCCGACCATGACTTTGCTCTCTATCTCCGTGCTGGCGAACTGGACCTTCTCGCCGGTCATGAGGTCCCTGACGGTGAATCCGACGCGGCGCTTCCCTCTGACGGGGGACCTGTGAACGGGCTCCTTTCTGTCTTCGGAGGAGTGCGCGCGCTCCTCGTCGACGGGCTCGTTGATCATGCCTCCGAGGACGATCCCCTCTTCGCGGAGCATTTCTATGATGCGCAGCAAGGCGTACGTCTTCCCGGAACCGGGCAGACCGGTTATTCCAATCTTTATATCGGATACCATCGCGACGCACCTCGAGAACAGTAAAGCGAGTTCCCTATATGGTGTACACATTATATAAGCTGTATCACGACTGGACGGTGTCCAGACGTGCTCGGGACGTAGCCTTCCCGCTTACAGCTCTCTTACCGACGCGACGTACATGAGGGGGTATTTCAGGACGTCGTCGTAGCGCATCTCTGCCATGACCTCGTACGATCCGACCCTCACCCTGACCCTCGCGTCTATCATGTCCCCTGTGAGGGAGATGTAGGAGTATCTGTCCTTGTCGGCGGGGAACACGGACCTGTCGATGCGCACCGTGGCCGAATAGGCATAGGGCTGAACGCATATGGCCTCTGAAATCGCCCTCTCGAGCCCCTAGACGGTGGCCGCATTCACGGGGGTGCCCACGAACTGGTGGTAGACCGTGGCCATCTTGATCCCGGCCTCGAAGATCGCCCTCTCCTTCTCGCTGCAGTTGAATCTGGACGCTGCCACTTCTTCCCTGTTGTCCATGGTCGCCAATGGACCGGAGGACATTTAACGTTATCCGGTCAGTTGTACATGACGTCCTTCTTGAGTATGCCGGCGGGAATAAGGTTCTTGAGCTTCCCGTCGTTCACGTCGACGGTCCTGAACGCTATCATGACCAGGTTCTGTATCAGCTTGGGGGAGGGGATGTGGTCGTAGTAGCTCTGGACGATCTTGAAGCATATCCTGGACTCCTCGTCCGTCATGAAGAAGCTCCCGTTGTTGATCGTGTTGTTGACGGTGTTGAGCTCGTTGATCATCTGGTCCCTGAAGGAGTCCGGTATCTCGAACATCAGGAAGCAGTATATGTTCAGCGTGAGGTTGGTGTCGTCGGCGGTGATCCCCATGTTTATGGGGAGGTCGTCTCCCATGGCGCCGAGGAATATGCTCCCGTCATCCTTGACTTCGTATTTCAGCTGGGAGGCCTTCAGCGCCTTCTCCACGTTCCTCAACACAGCCGCGCGGCTGGGATGGCCGAACATGACCGGGCGTATGGCCTGATTGACTTTAATTATGATGTTCGGGGCCTTCCCTCGAGGTCCACGTACTCCCGCTCCTCCATCATGTTGATGTACGCGGGGCGGAGGATCTTGTTGGACGTTATGAGCTCCTCCATGCGGTGCGCGCTCCATCCCACGATCCTGGCGATGGCGAACAGCGGGGTGTACAGCTCGCGAGGTATGTCCAGCATGTCGTAGACGAGGCCGCTGTAGAAGTCGACGTTGGCGCAGACGCCGGTGGACCCCTTCTTGGCCATTATCATGTCGGGCGCTATCCTCTCGATGATGCTGTACATCTCGAAGTCGGCCTGCCTGTGCTTCTCCACGGCGAGCTTCCCGACGAAGGACCTGAACACCTCCGCCCTGGGGTCGGACAGGGTGTATATGGCGTGACCCATGCCGTAGATCAGACCCTGGCGGTCGAACGCCTTCTTGTCCAGTATGCGAGCCAGGTACTTCCGTATCTCCTTCTCGTCGCCGATGTCCGAGACGTGCTTCCTGATGTCGTCCATCATGTCCATGACCTTCAGGTTGGCGCCTCCGTGCTTGGGGCCCTTCAGGGACGACATGGCGGCCGCCACCACCGCGTAGGTGTCGGATCCGGAGGACGTGGTCACCCTGGTCGTGAAGGTGGAGTTGTTCCCGCCGCCGTGCTCCATGTGGAGGACCAGGGCGAGGTCCAGGACGGTCGCCTCCAGATAGGTGTAGGACTTGTCGGGACGGAGCATCCTCAGTATGTTCTCGGCCGTGGACAGCTTCGGGTCCGGCCTGTGGATGTACATGCTCTCGTCGTTGATGTAGTGGTTGTAGGCGTGGTAGCTGTAGACGGTGAGCATCGGGAAGACGCTGATGAGGTAGATGCACTGCCTCATGACGTTGGGCAGGGTGTTGTCCATCGCCTTCTTGTCGTAGGACGCCAGGAATAGGACGCTCCTCGTGATGGAGTTCATGATGTCCTTGCTGGCCGCCTTCATTATGATGTCCCTGGTGAACGTGAACGGAAGCTTGCGCTCGCTCGAGAGGTATCCCTTGAACTCCTCCAGCTCGGAGACGTTGGGCAGGGAGCCGAACAGGAGGAGGTATGCGGCCTCCTCGAACCCGAACCTCTTGTTGACGAATCCGTCGCAGAGGGCCTTTATGTCGTAACCGCGGTAGCACAGCTTTCCCTGGCATTGGACCTTGACCCCGTCCTCCATCCTGGTCCCGTCGACCTGGGACACGTGGGTGAGCCCGACGACGACCCCGTTGCCCTTGGAGTCGCGAAGCCCCTTCTTGACGTCGTATTTGGCGTAGAGGTCGGGGGAGAACACGTCGCTCTCCCTGCAGAGCTCGCACTTCTTCTCGATGTAATTCTTGTACTCGCTGTTCATCGTCGACACCCGCGGACTGGAGGGTCCTGTCGTACGGTTAAAGGAAATGCGTATAAGAACAGTCCGAAAGGAGAAAGGGGGCCTCCCCTCGCGGAGGGGCCCTTTCAGGGTTTCAAGGCGCCGGCTGGGTCTTCACGACCAGGCTCACGTCGCCCTCCATCTGGAGCTGGTACTCGGTGCCGATGGTGACGATGTCGCCGCCCTCGTACCACCCGGCCAGGGCATATCCGTCGTCGGGGACGGCCCTAAGGGTGACGACCTGCTTGTCCTGTATCTCGGTGTCGATCCTGGGCCCCATGTCCTTGCCGTCCAGGTACAGGTTCCCGTTGAGGATGGAGACGGTCAGCCTGTGGGTGTCGTTCTTCTTCATGACGGCGTTGACGCTGACGTACTCGGTGCCCATGGTGATCCTGATCTCCTGGTGGTCGCTGACCTCGCCGTCGATGACCCAGTGGTCGAAGCTGTAACCGTTGTCGGGTATGGCGACGATGGTGTACACGTCGCCGACCGAGGCCTTCGCGGAGAAGCTCGATCCCTCGTTCTTGTCGTTCACCTCGACGGTCCCGTTCATGGCGAAGACCTCGAGGGTCGATTCGCTCATGGGGGTCATGTAGGCGACCGCGAGGATGTCGGAGGATCCCATGACGATCCTTATGGACTGGTACTCCGTGCCGTACTTCTTGCCGTTCACGTCCCAGTTGGAGAACGTGTACCCCGGGGAGGGGGCGGCGTTCACAAGGAACTCCTCGCCCAGGCAGAGCTTGGTCTCGTACTCCGAGCCGACGTTCACGCTGTTGATTATCAGCCCGCCGTTCACGGCCACGATCCTGACGTCCCTGAGGGTGCTCTCGGTCTTGGCGGTGAGGACGGTGTCGCCATGGACGGCGAACTCGTACTCCGCGCTGGTGGAGACGACCTTGTCGCCGGACATCCATCCCCTGAACATGTGCCCGTAGGCGGGGACGGCCTTCACGACGACCTTCTGGCCCTCGCGGACCTCCGCGCTTCCGGACGTTCCCAGGCTCTTTCCGTCGAGCTCGACGGTTCCGTTGTCTATGGACAGGAGGAGGCTGCGGGCGGGCGCCGGTACGATGCTCGCCACGGCGGTCACGTCGTCCGAGACCCCGCCGACCGTGATCTTTGCGCCGGTGTACTTCACGCCGTTCATGGTCCAGCTGTCGAACATGAACCCTTCGGCGGGGACGGCCTCGAAGGTGAATTCAGAGCCGTCGTAGACGGTGCCCTGGTAGCTGCTTCCGTACTCGACGCCGTCCACGATTATCTTGGCGTTCATGGCGGTCAGCGTGACGTTGTGGGTGGTCTGGCTGTATCTGGCCTCGTACACGGCGTCGGACTTCCCCATTATGGCGTTGTAGTAGTCGGAGGTGGACACGCAGTCGTCTCCCTGGAACCATCCTATGAACCTGTATCCGTCCGAGGGGGTCTGGGAGAGGAGCGCGGACACGCCTTCCCTTATGTTCTTCGAAGTCACCTGCTCCCCGTCGATGAACGCGGTTCCGCCGTTGGCGATGACGTACATCCTGTGGGACGGAGCGGGGACGACGGTTCCGACGACCTCGAGGTCGTCCGATCCGGCCCTGATGCTCAGGTTCCTGGTCTGATACTTCTGGCCCTCCACGGTCCAGCTGTCGAAGACGTATCCGGCGGAGGTCGTGGCGGACAACGACACGGGCTCTCCCTCGGATTCAAGGTTGATCCTGTACTCGGTTCCGACATTCTTCGATTCCTGCTTGCTGATGACTACTATTGAGCCGTAGTCGTCGGCGGTCTCCCCGGACAGGACCAGCTTGACCGTGATCACGTGGGTCTCCTTGGGAGTGTTAGAGGCGACGACCTTGACGTCGGTGTTTCCGTTGACGTAGAAGTCGCATATCGCGTCGTTCGAGGGTATGGTTCCGTTCCAGCCGGTGATGACGTATCCCTTCGCGGCGACGGCGTAGGCCTGGATGTGGGTTCCGACCTCCACTCTGTCGGAGAAGCTTCCGCCTACGGCCTTGCCGTTGACGTATATTACGCAGTTCTCGCCGGACAGCTTGACGTCGTACTTCGCGGTCTCGGAAACAGCCTTTATCGCGACGTCCGACTTGACCGTGTATTCCAGCCTGGAATCGCTGGAGAGCAGGGTCCCTCCGACGTAGTATCCGGTGAACATGTACCCCTCGTCCGGACTGGCGTTCAGGATGATCTTTGTGCCCTCCTTCACGGTTCCGGAGTAGGAGTCGACCGCAGCTCCCCCGTCCACCGAGACCTTCATGTTCTCGGTGGAGACGGAGACCGTGTACTGGGGCAAGGGCTTGGTTCCGATGACGAACGTCGCGAGGGAGCCGGTCTTGAAGACCGCCTTGCCGTTCGAGAGCGTGGAGTCTATCTTCGTGGGCGCGCCGCCTATCACGGAGTACACGGAGACGTTCTCGGTGAAATTCACCGGGACGGTTATCTTCGCTCCTCCGTTCGGTTGTACCGATTTTCCGTCCTTCACTGCACCTATGTTGTAAACTTTGGCGGTAACGGGGTCCACGTCTACCTTTGACAGGATTTCGCCCCTGGTCGGGTCTTGATCCTTGACTTCACTGACGGATGCGCTGGTCCCGGACGGGAACTCTCCGTCTATGGTGATGTGGGTGGAGCTGTCCTCGAGGTGGTTGACCGTCTTGTCGGCTCCGCCGAGCAGAACGAACGCGCTCACGGCCACGGCGACTATCACCAGGGCCGCGATCACGATCGTCAGCGTTGACTTGTTCATTTCATTGTCTCCTATGCGCCCTTCGTCAGGGTCTTGAAACCGTCAGAAAGATATGATTAGATAAACGTTGAGTAGGGTCCATTTCCGTCCAGCGATGGAACCATTAACCATGTCGTCGATGCCGGAGAGCATGTCGACGATGATCATCGGCGGACGTCCGTTCGAGGTGGAGGCTGGGATCGCCATATCGGAGGCGGCGGCCTCATGCGGAATCCTTCCCGACGCCTACATTTTCATGGTCGGCGGGAAGCCGGTGCCCATGGATTCGGCAGTCCCGGAGGACGCCGAGGTCCGCGCCGTGAGGGTGGCGTCGGGAGGACGATCGCTCCTTGGCGATCCTCGTCAGGGCGTCGAAGTCGAATCCGCTCCTCTCCGCCGCATCCGTGAACTCGTCTATGTTCCTGAGGAACGCCTCGCGGACGGTGGTCCCCTCTAGCCTCCCCTCCGATGACGAGTAGGAGTCCTCCTCCGGGAACCTGAGGCTGAGATAAGGCAGCACCCCGAGGCACTCCATCCCGGTGAGCTCCTCGATGCGGTCGATCCCGGGCTTCAGGATGGACCCGTCCCCTCTGAACCTGTTTATCACGAACCCCTTGAGCCTCGGCTTCAGACGGTCCGGCATGATCCTCCACGTTCCGTATATCGCCGCGAAAACCCCGCCCCTCTCTATGTCCCCCACCAGGATGGCAGGGACGTCGGTGCGGTCCATGAGCCCGGTGTTGGCCATGTCGCGGTCCATGAGGTTCAGCTCCGCCGGCGATCCTGAGCCTTCGCATATCACGAATCCGTGCTTCTCGGAGAGCCTTCCGTACGCCTTCACGGCCTCGGCCATCGCGGCCTCGCGGTCGAGCTCGCGGCCTCTTCCGTAATCCTGGAACGGCCTGCCGTTGACCACCGCCTGGATGATCCCGTTCCCGCTGGGCTTCAGAAGAACAGGGTTCATGTCGGTCTCCGGCTCGAGGCCGGCCGACCACGCCTGGAACGCCTGGCCCATCCCGATCTCCCCGCCGTCCTTGGTGGCGTACGAGTTCAGCGACAGGTTGGAGGCCTTGAACGGAACGGGGTCCATCCCCTCCCTGGCGTAGTGCCTGCAGAGCATGGCGCACAGCGTGGTCTTCCCGGCGGCGGACGAAGTCCCCAGGACGAGAACCCTCATTCCCCCGCCTCCAGGATCCCCATGAGCCTGTCCATGTCCAGCCCCTTCTCGAACGCGTCGGCGAGGGCGTCCAGGCTGTCCTCCAGCAGCTCCTTGTAGCTTTTCTCGCCCTCCTTCCCGGAGACGGACGCGCCTTCTCCGACGAACGACAGGAAGTACCTCCTGAACGCGGGCAGGTCGAAGCATCCGTGGAGATACGTGCCGAACAGCTTCTCGTCCTCTTTGACGGACCCCTCGTTCCAGGGGTCTCCGAACATGCGCTCTATCCTGAACAGCGGCTCCTCCCCGACCTCGGTCTGCCCCATGTGGAGCTCGTACCCGGTCACCTCGCCGCCGTCTCCGCGCAGAAGCGTGGCTTCGCGGTTGGCCACGGTCTTCTTGTACTCGGAGAACACGGTCCTGTTGTCGAAGAACCCCAGGCCTTCGTATATCCCGGCCGCGCCGCTCTCCATCCCGACGGAGTCGTCCATGACGCTTCCCATCATCTGGTACCCTCCGCATATCCCGAGGATGGGCACCTTTCCCCTCAGGGCCTTCAGGCCGTCCGAGATCCCGGCGGCGCACATCCACTTGTAGTCGGCGACGGTGTTCTTCGTTCCTGGAAGTATCACCGCGTCCACGCCGTCGAGGTCCTCCGGCGATTGGACGTATACCACGGAGGCGTCCTCCATGAACAGCGGGTCCAGGTCCGTGAAGTTGGCGATCCTTGGGAACCTGACCACCCCGACCTTGTATCTTCCGGAGCCCTTCCCTCCGACTCCCCTCAGCGCTTCGGAGTCCTCGGACGGGAGGCTTACCTCGACGTGCGGGATGACGCCTATCACCGGGACTCCCGCCAGCTCCTCCAGCCTCTTCGCCCCCTGGCGGATGCTGTCGGTGCTTCCGCGGACGTTGTTGAGGATTATCCCCTTTATGCGCCGCCTGTCCTTCTCGGGGATGAGCTCCACGGTCCCGAGGGCGTATGCGAACGACCCTCCCCATTCCACGTTAACCACCAGTACCACCGCCGCATCGGCCATCTCGGCGGCCTTCATGTTGGCGATGTCCTTGTCGTAGATGTTGATCTCCGCAGGGGATCCAGCGCCCTCCATGACGACGAAGTCGTATCTGCGGCGCATGAAGTCCACATGCTCCTTCACGATCCGTATCCCCGGACCGGGGACGAACTCGTCGTAATACTCCTTGACGCGGTAGTCGGCGAACGGCTTTCCGCAGACGACGACCTGGGACATGTCGTCCCCCTTCGGCTTCAGGAGTATGGGGTTCATGTGGTGGTCCGGGTTCTTGAGGCCGGCGGCCTGGGACTGGAGCGTCTGGATCATCGCTATCTCGGACCCGTTGCGGGTGACCTTGGAGTTCAGGCTCATGTTCTGCGACTTGAACGGGGCGACCAGGTACCCCCGCCTGTGCAGGATGCGGCAGATCGCGGCGACGGTGACGGACTTCCCCGCGTCGGAGGTGGCCCCGACGACCATCAGGGCCTTTCCCATGCGCCAGAACCTCTTCTTCGCATCCTGGAACAGGTCCTTCATGCGCGGGTCGCGGGCATCTGTTATCCCGCGGCTCTTTATCTCGGACATGACGTAGGAGCCCACCTCCTTGCGGTGTATGAGCAGGCAGTCCGAGCAGTTCCACACGGGCTTCCCGTTCTTTCCCCGGGTGCTGCACCCGAGGTCCTCGTCCTCGCAGGGATAGAAGGGGCAGTAGCAGAAGGTGCAGTCCTGTCCCCAGAAATGGCACGGGTGGTAGGGGCATTCCAGATTGGAGCCTATCCATCCCCTCTCTATCTCGTCGTTCACCCTCTTCCTGATGCAGTCCATGTCCCTCGGCTGGAGGAATGTGTTAGCATATATTATAAGAGAGCCCGGGGGAGGCCGCGCATCCGATCGCTCCGCGATGCCTCAGTTAAATACGTGGGCGGTAATGCGCCTCCATGGAAGACGCCCCTAAGAGACCCGGGAAGCACGTATGCCTGACAAACAGGAAGCCCTTGGGCATAACGTCCGACCCGGAGCACGAGGCGTTCGCCGCCCTCGCCGACGAGGACGTCCTAGCCATGGTCCGCGGCCTGGCAGAGACCGAGCTCAGGTCCTCGTTCACGGGAGGGGCGTTCGGGCTCGACGAGCAGGCGGTCAACGCCGCCATACGCAGGATGAAGGCCGCCGGCCTCATATCCTCCCGCAGGGACGGGGACGACCACGTCTACTTCCTCAACGGGCCCAGGTTCAGGGACCTGGTCAGGTTCCTGGAGAGGTGCGCAGGGGAGGGCAGGGCTGCTTCCCGCCCTTGAAGGATTTTATAAAGGAACGGTCAATCAGAGCACGATGAGAGGGTTCAGATTCGTCCATTGCGCCGATCTACACCTGGGGTCCCGCTTCAAGGACTTCCTGCCGGACGATCCCGGGGAGGCCGGAAGGTCGTCGCTGGAGTCGTTCAGCGCGATAGTGGACATGGCCCTCGCGGAAGGAGCCTCTTTCATGGTCATATCGGGGGACGTCTTCGACAGGAGGAACGCCCTTCCGTCCACCCGCCTGTTCTTCTCCAAGGAGGCCGAGAGGGCCGGAATCCCGATCTTCGTGTCCAAAGGCAACCATGATTCGGAGCGGCCGTGGGACCGCTACATCCCGTTCCCCAGGAACGTCAGGGTGTTCGGCGTCGAGCCGGAGACCGTCAAGATACGCGTGAACGGGATCGACGTCGACGTCACCGGCGTCAGCTTCGCGTCCAGATACGAGGGCCGCAACCTGGCGGCGATGCTCAGGGGGGACCCCGGCACGTTCACGGTCGCATGCGTCCATTGCGACGTGGAGGAGGCCGACGAGGGCCATCCCAACGCGGTGTGCAGCCTTTCCGACCTGATGGACAAGGACGTGGATTATTGGGCGCTGGGCCACATACACAGGCGGCGGGTGATGTCGGAGAGGCCGTACGTGGTGTACCCGGGCAACATACAGGGCCGCGGCTTCAAGGAGTCGGGGCCCAAGGGGGCCTATCTCGTGTCGGTGTCGGACGACAGGGTTTCCAGGCTCACCTTCGTTCCCACCCAGAGCGTGCAATGGAAGGAGGTGAGCGTGGACTCCGGCTCCGTCGACGAGAACGAGCTGGCCGAGATATTGGCGGAGGACTCCTCCCCTACGGACGTCGTGTCGCTGACGGTCAAGGGGAAGGGGGCGCTGGCGGACTCCGCCTTCCATGACGCGGAGGGGCTCAAGGAAAGGCTTGGGAGGAAGGCGCACGTCAGGATCGCCCGCATCGAATCCAGGACGGACGTCCCGGAGGACGGGATACGCTCGGCAGGGGAATCGCTCATGGAAGGCGGGAGGGACGCCGTCGAGGCGGCGGTGCTGAGCCATCGCGTCATCCGCGACCATGCGCACGCGGTCGGCTCGATGACCGGGAAGGAGCTCAAGGCCGCCGTCAGGGACGCCGTCGAAGGCCTGGAAAGGGCGATGGAGGATCGCTTGTGAAGATACGCAGGGTCACGGTCCGCTCTTCCGGGCCGCTGGAGGACGCGTCTTTCGACCTGTCTCCGGGAATCAACGTCTTCTTCGGACCCAACGGCTGCGGCAAGACGTCCTTGGCCAAGGTCATCGCCGCCTGCGTGTCTGGCCGTCCCGACGGGCGCGCGTCCGGCTAGGTCCTCGTGGACGACGACGGGAAGGAGCGCGTGCTCGCGTCCGGCGAGGATCCCGCGTCCCGCCTCTGGATGTCGGCCGTGGACCCCCGGCTTCTGATAGCAGGTCAGGATCTGAGGGACCTTTCGGTCTTCGACGCGTCATCCGTCAGCGACGGCCGCGGGAAAACGGCGATGGAGGCCGCCGGGAGGATGGGCCGCGACGCCTTCGGAGACGGATCCTGGAAGAAGCTCGTGGAGGCGGAGGCCGAGATCTCCGCCAACGACCGCAGGATAGAGGCCTTGATGGAGGAGGCGGCCAGGTACGGGGAGTACGTGTCCCAGAGGGAGGCCGTGAATGAGCGCCTTCTCGCCGAGAGGGACGAGTCCGAGAGGGAGGGCTTCGACAAGGTCCGCGCATCCCACAGGAAGGATTACGACCGTCTTTCGGAGCTGTCCGTCGCACGCAGGGCGCTCGGCCACTTCAGATATCTGGACGAGTCGGCCGTGTCGCGCCTGTCCTTGCTCAGGGACGGCCTACGCGACGCGGAGGAGAGCCTGGAGGAGCTGGATTCGATGCTGGCCGGACCGAGGGCGGCCCTGGGCGGCAGGGACCCGTCGACGGTCCTGTTCTATGCGGAGGACATAGGGCTTCTCGAGCAGGGCTGCGGCGAGTACGAGCGCATGTCCGGCCTGCTGAAGTCCAGGAGGCAGGAGCTAGCGGGGAACGAGGCCGGATCCGGGCGCGCGGAGAGGGTCCGCGATACTTCGGAGCTGATAGAGGAGATGGCGGTCCTTGCCGAAAGGACTGCCGGATACGAGGAAAACGTCTCCAGGGTCGCCTCCGGGCTGGGGATGGGGGTCGGCGAGACCGTGCATGCCGTGGCGGATCTCGTTAGGCTGCGCGATTCGGCCCAGGCGCTGACCGGCAGCGACAAGGAGGTCCGCAGGCGCGTCTCGGAGAGGGACAGGGCGCGGAGGGCCATGGAATCCTTCGAAGCGGAGTTCGGGGGGCCCGGCGGCCTGGAGACGTGCGTTGCCTTGAGTGAGAAGGCCAGAGCGATCGACGACGAGGCCTCCGAGATAAGGAGGTGCATCAGCGAGGACGGCCTGGATCCGGACGCTCCGGTCTGTCCGGCCGAATATTTCGGCGCATCGAACGGGAAGGAGGCGCTGAAGAGAAGGCTCGAGGAGCTGGATGCGGCGATAACGAGGATCGAGCGCTCCGAGGAGCTCGAGAGGCTGTTCGACCGCAGAGCGGAGCTGGCGTTCAAGCGGTCGGCGATCCTCCGCGAAGGGGTCGCCGCCGCCGTAGCCATGCATTTGGCCGAGGCCATGGTCCGGAGGTCGTCGCCCTTGACGGGCCGTGCATGGGCCGGGGCCGACGCGTACCTTTCCTTCATCATGGACGCGGACTGCTCCCTGGACCGCAGGGACGGGGAGTTCTACATACGTTCCGGAGACGCGGAGGTCCCGGTCGGAGAGGCGGGCTCGGGCATCTCCGCGGCCGCATGCCTCTCCCTGAGGATGGCGGCCGTCGAGAACCTGTCGGGCGGCGCCATGCCCCTGGTCTTGGACGAGGCCTTGTCCGGAATGGACCCCGATCTCAGGCGCCGTGAATGCAGCCTCCTCTCCCAGCTCTCCGGAAGGCTGCAGGTCGTGGTGCTGACATGCGATCCCGAAGTCAAGGGGATGCTGTCACGCATACCGGGAGCCAACGTGGTGAACATGCCGAGGGCGGGGCTGAGGCGGTTGCGAGATGAAGCAACTTCCGACTATCTTTATAAACAAGTTAATCATTGACCGCTCAAGGAAAGACTGCTTTCCTGTTCACATATCACGATCATCATCGGACCGAAAGGTCCAGGCCGAGGGGCGTAGAGGACGGCGAGGCCGTCATGAGCATGGTGCCCCGGAGCGGAAATCAATTCGACGTCCGGCCAGAGATGCCGTAGCGACGGCGAGCGTTAGCGTAGAGCAGGAACCGTTTTTTCCTTTAGCCCCAAGGAGGGCCGACATGAATATCGATCCAAACACGACGAAATACATGGTAAGAGCCAGAATCAACGCAGACGGAATCATCGAGAAGCCCGATGTGGTCGGGGCAATCTTCGGCCAGACGGAGGGCCTCCTCGGAGACGAGCTGGACCTCAGGGACCTGCAGAAATCCGGAAGGATAGGCAGGATCGAGGTCGAGATCGTATCCAAAGGCGGGAAATCCGACGGAATCATCTACATGTCCTCGAGCCTGGACCAGGTCGAGACCGTCATCCTCGCCTCCGCCCTCGAGACCGTCGACCGCGTCGGACCCTGCAGGGCCTCGATCCACGTCCTGGGAATCGAGGACGTGAGGGTGACCAAGAGGGAGAAGGTCGTGGAGCGCGCCAAGGAGCTCCTCAACGACCTGATAAAGCAGTCCAAAGGCTCCAGCTACGACCTCATGGACAGCGTCAGGCAGAGCGTCCAGGTGGAGGAGATAACCACCTACGGCAAGGACAGGTGCCCCGCCGGCCCGAACGTCAAGGATTCCGAGGCGATCATAATCGTGGAGGGCAGGTCCGACGTCCTCAACCTCCTCAAGGCTGGCATCAAGAACGCTATCGCCGTGGAGGGAACGAACGTCCCCAAGACCATCCAGGACCTCTCCAGGGAGAGGGTCGCCACCGCCTTCGTCGACGGCGACAGGGGAGGAGAACTCATCCTCAGGGAGCTCTTCCAGGTGGCC
>JAEEGK010023122.1_pt1 | contig 12991 bp, 7 predicted proteins | sample 8958771 | NCBI WGS metagenome assembly JAEEGK01 (sample SAMN16246547, study PRJNA631951) | gut metagenome | biome: gut microbiome; feature: rumen; material: SC-attached | host: Bos | place: Iran: Karaj | collected 2018-10 | reverse complement strand
ATTGTAGCACAGGGGCTTCCCCTGCGTCAACCCTTTTTTCCGCATTCCGGAAGGGAAAAACCGCCGCAAGCTTCGTCCGCTTGCGGCGGTCCTGGAGCGGATAATGGGAATCGAACCCACCTATCCGGCTTGGGAAGCCGGTGTTCTACCGATGAACTATATCCGCATCACGCTATGCAGTATAGCATAGCGGATTTCAGATTGCAAGTCGATTTTTCTGCGAAGGGAAAAAAGATCGTTACTGCAGTGGTTCCAAGGGTTCCGGGCCGCTTTCCTCCGGTTCCTCCGAGGATTGCTGACGCGCGAGCATGATCTCCATGATCTGCTGGACCGTCATTTCCCCGGCGCAGGGAGGATACTTGTCCACATCCCACCAATACCTTGGGATCACCTGCCCATCGTTAAAGAGAAAGCCCTCCGTGACGGAACCGCCCACACATGCGTAGCAGTCCACATGGTAATAGTCTCCATCAAGAGAAACGATGTTCCAATAGTGGATGCTGCCATCCATCCGTCCCTCCACCACACGGGAATCAACGCCGCAGCGATTGCAAAGCAGCTGATAGGCCATGGCGCAGCCTTCGGAATCGGCGTTTCCCAGGATCAGCGTATCATACGCCGTGCTTCCCCGTCCGGTATTCTTGACGCTTTCCGTCACGGTGCGGCAGCAGTACAGCGCTTTTTCCTGCGCGGTAAGTCCTTCCAGAGACTCGGCCAGCTTCACGGCCAGGGGATTCATTTCTGCAAGCTGTTGAAGGGCGATCTCATGATCTTCCCGGTAGGAAAAGGTGAACTCCACGATCTTGTTGATGGATTCATCCGAAGGGTAAAACGTGATCACCGCCTTGGGTTCCGAGGTCAGCAGCTCCGGATGGGTGCGATAAAGATTGTGCAGATAATTCAAAAGCACCTGTTCCTTTACGGAAAGGGACGACGTCTGGATGGTGATGTGTTCCAGACCGTTCACCACGGCGTTTTCAATGACGGAATATACGTCGGCCAGCGTCGTAGTAGAGCGAACAGAGGCCATTTCCTCCGGCGTCAAACGGTAACTGATGCGGAGATTGACCTCATCATAACCGAAAATACGGCTCACGGAATGGCTGATATATTCTACTGCGTAAGCGCCCATGGGAAAGTCTCGCGTGGCATCCAGACAGACACGGGCAATGTCATCCTGAACGGAGCTGGAATAGTCCTTCACGCGAATGGTCCCTGTCTCCGCGGCAGCGGAAATGAGGCTTTGAACGGCATTTTTCATGCCCACATAGGTACGCACCTCATAATACTGTTCGGTATCCCCCACCAGTGTGCCGGGTTCCTCATGGCGGATCACATAACTGTATTCCCCGTCGTAAAACCGGCTGCAGCCGCAAAGAAGGAGCAGCGCCGCCATAAGCGAGAGTGCTCTGCAAATCTTCGACACCTTATTCCCCTTCCATGGACATCTGCGTCGCCCCCATATCCTCCTGCTTCAGCAGAGCGCCGGCGGCGGGAAGGCTGCGGGCGGAATAACGGGAACGGTTGACGATCCGGGACTCCTCCAGATACTCCGCCGATTTCAGTTTGAATTTCGGCTTCAGGGTCATCACCTGAACGCCCTGGCTGTCCCTGGTCGTCTTCTCTGTCAGCTGCGCAGTGTTCAGGATCAAGGCGCGGCCCTCGGTGGAATACACGGCGACCATCGTCTCCCCGGTAAAGGGAAGGACGGCGCAGACAGCCGAGCGGTCGGAATACGCGCCGGTGAGCTTCCGGCGGTTCGTTTTCGTCATATATGCGCCAAGCCCCACCCGGGCGATCTTGCCGTTTTCAAACACAAACAGGATGCTTCCGCTGTAATCGCCGGGGTCAAAGGCCATAATGACGCTCTCCCCTTCATCCATCTGCAGCTTTGTGGGCAGAAAAACGCCCAGAGCGGAAGCCCTCCCGTCCTCAAATTCACTGAGGCGGGTTTTGTAGACCTGGCATTTATCCGTGAATACCAACAGCTCCGCCTTATTGGTGGATTCAAAGCTGAGGCGCAGCTCGTCATCCTCCTTGAATTTCTGTTCCCCGCTCATGCGAAGGGATTGGGCGGTGATTTTTTTGAGATATCCATGTTTGCTGAGGAACACGGTCACCGGGTAATCCGGCGTCAGCTCCTCTTCCGGCTCTTCCGCCAGTTCATCCTTATAGATCAGGGTGGTTCGTCTCGGCGTCCCATACTGCTTGGCAACCTTTTCCAGCTCCTGACGGATGATGGTATGGATGCGGCTGCGCTTCTTCAGGATATCCTCCAGATCGGCGATCTCCTTCTCAAGATCCTCCGTATCCCTGATCTGCCGCAGGATATACTCCTTGTTGATATTCCGCAGCTTGATTTCCGCCACGAATTCCGCCTGTACCTCGTCGATCCCGAAGCCGATCATCAGATTCGGTACAACCTCCGCATCGGATTCCGTATTGCGGATGATGGCGATGGCCTTGTCGATATCCAAAAGGATTTTCCCCAGGCCCTTCAGAAGGTGCAGCCGTTCTTTTTTTCTGGTCAGTTCAAAATGCACACGGCGGCGAACGGATTCTGAACGCCAGGCCACCCACTCCTCAAGGATCTCCCGAACGCCCATGACCTTGGGCATCCCGGCGATGAGCACATTGAAATTGCAGGAGAAGGGGTCCTCCAGCGTGGTCATCCTGAAGAGCCGCTGCATGATGCGGTCGGGATCAGAGCCCCGTTTGAGGTCGATGGCCAGCTTGAGCCCGCCCAGGTCCGTTTCGTCCCGCATGTCCGCGATTTCTTTCAGCTTTCCCGCTTTCACCAGCTCCGCCACCTTGTCGATGATGGCCTCTGAGGTAGTGGTATAGGGGATTTCATAGATTTCGATGATATTGGATGCCTTGTCATAGCGCCATTTTGCACGAACCCGGAAGCTCCCCCGCCCGGTCCGATAGATTTCCTCCATCTCCGAACGGTCATAGAGGATCTCGCCGCCGGTGGGAAAATCCGGCGCAGGCATGATGCTGAGCAGGTCCGCCTCCGGGTCGCGGAGGAATTCGACGGCCGCCTGACAGACCTCCGCCAGATTAAAGCCGCAGAGGTTGCTGGCCATACCCACGGCGATGCCCAGATTGGCGGAGACCAGCACATTGGGAAATGAAGTGGGCAGCAGCGCGGGCTCCTTCATTCCTCCGTCATAGGAATCCACCAGGTCAACCGTGTCCTTGTCGATATCCCGAAAGAGTTCGGCGCAGATGGGGGCCAGCTTCGCTTCCGTATAACGGGAGGCTGCGTAGGCCATATCCCTGGAGAACACTTTGCCGAAATTGCCCTTGGAATCCACAAAGGGCGTCAGCAGCGCGCCGTAGCCCTTGCTGAGGCGCACCATGGTATCATAGATGGCGGCGTCGCCGTGAGGATTGAGCTTCATGGTAGTGCCGACGATGTTGGCGGACTTGGTCCGTCCGCCGTTAAGAAGGCCCATTTTATACATGGTATAGAGCAGTTTGCGGTGTGAGGGCTTGAAGCCGTCGATCTCCGGGATGGCCCGCGAGACAATGACGCTCATGGCATAGGGCATATAATTGACTTCCAGCGTGTCCACAATGGGCTGTTCGGTGATCTCCGCCTTCAATCCCATAACGCTGTCCGTGCCGGCAACCTTTTTTGTCTTATCCTCGGGCTGTTTTTTTCTCGCCATAGTCCCTCACCCCCTCAGCTCACGTCGATCAGGTCGATGTAACGCCATCCGTTTTCCGCGATATGGTTCTTTCGGCCGCTCAGATTGTCCCCCAGCAGCAGATCGAAGGTCTCCGCGGTCTGCTGTACGTCCGAAGGAAGAACCTTGATCAGCCTGCGGGTTTCCGGATTCATGGTCGTCATCCACATCATCTCCGGATCGTTCTCGCCCAGGCCCTTGGACCGCTGGATCACAGGCTTCGCGTTTTCTCCCAGCTTCGCAAGGATATCCGCCTTGTCCTTCTCCGTGTAGGCAAACCATGTCTTGCCCTTGTGGTTAATCTCATAGAGAGGCGACTCTGCGATATAGACGTAGCCCAGCCGGATCAGGGAGGGTACCAGACGGTAGATCATGGTCAATATCAGGGTGCGGATCTGATAGCCGTCCACATCCGCATCGGTGCAGATGATGATTTTGTTCCAGCGCAGGTTTTCCAGGTCGAAGGTGTTGATATCCTTATTATGCTTGTCGTTGACCTCCACGCCGCAGCCCAGCACCTTGAGCAGGTCCGTTATGATCTCGCTCTTGAATATGCGGGCATAGTCCGCTTTGAGGCAGTTGAGGATTTTTCCCCTGACGGGCATGATGCCCTGGAATTCCGCGTCCCGGCTTTGCTTGCAGGCTCCCAGAGCGCTGTCGCCCTCCACGATATAGATTTCCCTGCGGCTGACGTCCTTTGTCCGGCAGTCCACGAATTTTTCAATGCGGCTGGTGAGATCCACGGATCCGGTGAGCTTCTTCTTCATGTTCTGCCGGGTGCGCTCCGCCGTTTCCCGACTGCGCTTGTTCACCAGCACCTGCTCCATGATCTTTTCCGCGTCCTTGGGATTTTCGATGAAATAGATCTCCAGCTTGGATTTGAAAAAATCCGTCATGGCCTCCTGAATGAAACGGTTGGTAATGGCCTTCTTGGTCTGGTTCTCATAGGAGGTGCGGGTGGAGAAGCAGTTGGTCACCAGGATCAGGCAGTCCTGGATATCATTAAAGGTGACTTTGGATTCGTTTTTCTGGTATTTGCCCTGCTTGCGCAGAAGCGCATCGACAGCGGATACGAAGGCGCTCTTGGTAGCCTTCTCCGGCGCACCGCCGTATTCCAGCCAGGAGGAATTGTGATAGTATTCGATGCAGTTGAACTTATTGGAAAAACAGAAGGCAGCCGAGAGCTTCACCTTATAATCAGGCATATCCGCCCGGTCGCGGCCGCGGCGCTCGCCTTCGATATATTCCGGCAGAGTCAGGGAGTCCTCCCCTGCCAGCTCCGCCACATAATCCCGGATGCCGTTTTCATAAAGATAGACGGTTTCCCGAAACCCTTTCTCCTCTTCGATGCGCAGCTTAAAGCTGACGCCGCTGTTCACAACGGCCTGCTTCTTCATCACATCCTCGAAATAGGAATCCGGGATGTCGATATCGGTGAACACCTCCAAGTCCGGCTTCCAGTGGATGCGGGAACCCGTGCGCTTTTTTGCGTAGTCTTCCGAGCGAAGGCCGCCGACGTTTTCGCCCTTTTCAAAATGCAGATCGTATTTTTTCCCGTCCCGCCAAACGGTCACATCCATATATTCCGAGGAATACTGGGTAGCGCAGGAGCCGAGCCCGTTGAGGCCGAGAGAATACTCATAATTATCTCCGCCCTCATTGTCGTATTTTCCTCCCGCGTACAGCTCGCAGAAAACAAGCTCCCAGTTGTAGCGCTTTTCCGCGGGGTTGTAGTCCACCGGGCAGCCGCGGCCGAAATCCTCCACCTCAATGGATTTGTCCCGATAGCTGGTAAGGATGATTTCTCTGCCATATCCTTCCCTGGCTTCGTCGATGGAGTTGGAGAGGATCTCAAATACAGCATGCTCGCAGCCTTCCAGACCATCAGAACCGAAAATGACGCCGGGACGCTTGCGAACGCGGTCCGCGCCTTTCAGTGAGGAGATACTTTCGTTTCCGTATTCCTTGTTTGCTTTCTTTGCCATGTTCCATCTGCCCGGCTTAACCGGGCTTCTCCTTGCGCGATTATTTCAAAAGGAACCCTACGCCGTCCTGACTGTAGAGCTTTGCAGGCAGCGGGAAGGGCGGTTCCTGTGCTTCCAGCCTTCCCGCAAGGGCCGCTTCACAGCAGTCCTTCAGCCGCTGGATGATCTCGGGCTTCAAGGGCATCGGCCCGTGAGCGGGGAAAATCTGATCGAAAAACTCCGCCTGACGGGTCAGCCGCTCCAGGCTGGCATAATAGGCCAGCATACTCCGCTGCGCCCCGAACATAAAGATGGGCGATTCGGAGACCATATCTCCGGAAAAAAGATATTTCCGCTCTTCGTCCAGCAGGGCGATGCTGCCGCAGGTGTGACCGGGGATGAGCAGGACTTCTATCCAGCGTTCCCCCAGATACACCCTGGCATTATCCGGAAGGGCCAGATGCGCCTTTCCGGGATTCCGCTCCTCGAAGTACGAAAACTCCGAAGGATGGAGATAGGGCGTATCAAATTGATCGTTGCATCCGGTATGGTCCCCGTCGGCGTGGGTATTGACCAGCATCACCGGGCGGTCCGTCAGCGAGGACACCAGAGCCTTCAGATCTCCGACCCCGTTTCCTGTGTCGATGAGGAGCGCGCGTTCCTTTCCGGCCAGCAGATAGCATTTCACCATGCCCTCGTCGATCGCCCAGGTGCTGTCGTCGATCTGAATCACTTTATAAGCGCCCATGTTATTCTCCTTACTCCCGCACCAGGAACGGCAGTGCGCATGCTTTCGTCACTCCGCCCCTTTGGATCTTCATGCTTACCGTGCAAATACCGGGCTGCAGGGCTATCGCGTATCCGTCCTTTACGCTGAGGATACTTTCATCGGAAGAATAAATCGCAGCGTCCGCCGCGTCCAGCCGCTGTGCATCCATCAGTGTGGCCGCCGCTGTCAGCTTTGCCTTTTCCCCAACCTTCAGTATGCGCCGTTCGCAGCGGAGCGATGCGGCGCTCAGTGGGGCCTCCCAGGCTCCGTGAACGGAGACCTGCGCGCCGAACACTTCCGCATCGGCTCCGGCGGACCTGCCCAGCCAGAGGTACCACGGCCCTTCCGGAACCACGTATTTCTTCTTCGGCATATTCCAGACCTTCAGCTCGCTGATGGGAAGATGCAGCGTCACCTGTTTTTCCTCGCCGGGCTTCAGGCTGAGCTTTTCAAAGGCCAGGAGCTTCCGATATGCCTGGTTATGCCAGAACCCCTGCTTTTTGCCGTAGAGCTGCACCACCTCGCCGGCTTCCCTGTCTCCGATATTCCGTACGGTCACGGAGATCTCCGCCGTGTCATTGGGGCTGAACTCTCCGCCGTTCACATGAAAGCCGGAATACTCGAAGCTGGAATAGCTGAGGCCATGCCCAAAGGGAAACAGGGGCTTTCCCAGCCAATACTGATAGGTCCTCCCCATTTGGTTCGGCGTATCCAGGGGCCGGATGCCGTAATCGGCGATATGCGGCAGCTCCCCGTCACTGTTGTACCAGGTCTCGCAGCTGCGGCCGGACGGACTGATGACTCCGTAGAGCGCCTTTGCGATGGCGGTCCCCTGGCTCTCGCCCGCGTAAGCCGCCCACAGGACCGCCGGAACCTGGCTCAGGAACTGACCGGTCACCGGTCCGGAGGTGATAAGGACCACCGCCAGATTGGGATTCTGCTTCATCAGCCCGCAAATCTTATCATCCTGATCATAAGGCAGCGCCAGAGTTTCCCGATCCCGTCCCTCACTGGTGACGCTGGGGTCTGTCCCGGCGACAACGATCACCGCGTCGGCCTCCTTTGCGGCAAGCAATGCTTCCGCCCAGAGGCATTCGGCGTCCTTTTCCAGGTCCGGATCCTCCACGGGGTGACGCGGTACGGGGGGCGGCAGCTGGGCACGCTCGGCGCGCCGGGCTTCCAGCTGACGGTTGAGTTCCTTCACCGGTTCAGGTGTACGCGCCTCAAGATACTCTTCCAGGCCGAGGCCGTTTTCCTCCGCCGCCCGCTCCAGAACGGGGAAGCGGCCGCCTCCCTCTATGGGCTTGTCGAGAATATGCCATCCCTTGGCATAGGACACCTCGAAGCCCAGCCTTTCGCCCCATTCCCTGATGCCCTGCAGCGGCGTCACGGAAACACGCGTATCCGCGTAGCCGCCGATGGAATAGCTTCCCAGCTGGCGATAGATGGCGTTCGGCCCGATCACCAGCAGCTTCTTTGTCTTCTCCTTCTTCAGGGGAAGGAAGGCATTCTCATTCCGCAGCAGCGTCAGCGAAGCCTCCGCGGCCCGCAGCGCCGTGGCCGCGTGTTCGTCGCTGCACACGGTCTTTTCGCGGAAGCCGTGCCAGGGAAGGCGTTCTGCCGGGTCGAATTCCCCAAGGCGGAAGCGAGCCGTGAACGCGCGGACCAGCGCCCGGTCCAGGGCATCCTCCGTGGTAAGCCCCTCCTCCAGAGCGTTTTTCAGCCAGGCTTTATAATCGTTGCCGCAGCAGATATCCGTTCCCGCGTTCAGTGCCAGGGCAGCGCCTTCCTGCATGGTGGATGCATAGAAATGTCCGCGGGGCTGTCCCCACATGAGATTCCAGTTGGGTCCCACATCCCCTACCGCGCCGTCATCGGAGACTACATAGCCGTCAAAGCCCCACTCGTCGCGGAGAATGTCCTGCAGAAGATGCGCATTCGCGCTGCAGGGCACGCCGGAAATGCGGTTGTAAGCCGTCATGACGGACTGCGCCTTTCCTTCGCGGAAGCAGCGTTCAAACACAGGCAGAAAATACTCCCGCAGCGTTGCCTCATCCACATTGGAGGAAGCGGAATTCCGATTGTATTCCGAATTGTTTGCCGCAAAGTGCTTGGGGGTGGAGATCGCTTTCAGATAACGCTCGTCCTCTCCCTGGATGCCCTGCACATAAGCCGCGGCCAGCTTTCCCGCCAGCAGCGGGTCCTCCCCGAAGGCTTCATCGTTCCGGCCCCAGCGGGGGTCACGGCCCATGTTCACCGTGGGACACCAATAGTCCAGTTCCTTGCCGTTCAGGTTATACAGAGCCCGCATCTCATCGGAAATCGCCGCGGCAGTTTCCTTCACCAGCGCCGGGTCCCACGAATTGGCCAGGGCCAGGCATACCGGGAAGGAGCTGGCCTCCGCGAAGGCGGAAAAAACCGGGATTACGCCATGGGAGGCCTCGTTCCACCAGGTCCATGCGCGGATGCCGAGCCGGGGGATGGCAGGCGCGTCAAAGCTGAGCTGGCTGATCTTTTCCTCCAGTGTCATGCGGGAGATCAGGTCAAGAGCCCTCTCTTCAAAGGAGCGGGCGGTATCCAGATAGGCTTCCATGATATTTCATCCTTTCGGTTCATTTTTTCGCTTCGTTGTGATATGATGATCAAAATCAAATAAGCAGGAGGTCAACCGTCAACCATGGAACAGATATTGAAATATCTTCAGCTGCCCGATCTGATGACGCACGCGGACGGAACGGCGGTCACCGCTGAAAGCTGGCAGCGCCGGCGGGGCGAGATCCTTTATGATCTTCAGCGCTATGCCTATGGTTTCCTGCCGCCGGAACCTCTGACCGTCCGCGAAAAAGCGAGGGTCGGCTATGATTCCGGCTGGGGCAGAGACGGAAAAGCCCACACCCGCGTTGAATGGATCGAGCTGGAACTGATATATCCCAACGGGATTTACACTTTCCCCTTCAAGCTCATCCGGCCTACGGATGTGGATACGCCGCCGCTCCTGGTGACCATCGGCATGTCCCTGGAGGGCATTTTTGCCGCGCTTCCGCCGGAGGGCTTCGTTCAGAAGGGGATCGCCGTGGCGGCGCTGGCCACCAATGATATCACGGCGGATGCCTGGCCCTTCGACGACGGCATCTGCAGGGTGCTGTGGCCGGAAGGTCACGGCGGCGCAGATGCGGGAAAGCTCCTGATCTGGGGTCGCTGCATGGGTTATGTGATGCACGACCTTCTGGCATCCGGCGAATTTGACGAGACCCGTGTCGGCTGTGCCGGCTGTTCCCGTTTCGGAAAGACTGCTATGGTGGCCGGGGCTTTCGACGAGGGCTTTACCCATGTGATTTCCGTATGCTCCGGATGCGGCGGCGCCAGTCTTCTGCGGGGCAAGATCGGGGAAACCGTGGCGGATATCACTGCAAATTACGGCTATTGGTTCAACGACGCATATAAATCCTTTGCAGATGATGTGGATTCTCTGCCGGTCGACGCCCACTATCTGGCTGCCGCCGCTGCGCCGCGGAAGCTTCTGATCTGCTCCGCCTATGAGGATTTCTGGTGCGACCCGTTCCACGAACAGCTGACCTGCATCGCCGCTTCCCCGGCCTGGGAGGTCCAGGGTCTGAAGGGCTTTATCTATCCCGAGCCCAAAGGCCAGAATCCCGGCCCGAGGTACGCCAAAATCGGTGAAAGGTTCTTCGAGGGCGAAGTCTGCTATTCTCTTCGGGAGGGCGGACACGGCATGCCGCAGGAGGACTGGGACACGCTGGCTTCCTTCCTGCTGGAAAAATGATCAGCGCTTTTGCGCTTCTTCCAGCGCATCCAGCATCGCCAGGAGGTTCTCCTTCGGCATTCCGGGGGATGCGCCTCCCCCGGCAGAGAGCATCACACGGCATCCCTCCGGCCTGGATGCAAGCAGCGCTTTGACGGCGTCACGGATCCGTCCGGGGGTTCCCCGCGTCAGCAGGTCCAGCGGCGGCAGACTGCCCAGGATCGCAACCTCCGGTCCCAATTGCCGGAATGCTTCTCCCAGGCTTGCAAGGTGGGAATAATTGAACAGATTGACCCCCAGGTCCGCAATATGGGGAAAGGTCGTATATCGATTCCCGAAATTGTCGTTGTGGAACATCTTTACGGGGACGCTGAACCAGTCGAAAATGCGTTTCAGGCGGGGATGGGCGAATTCCAGGTACTCATCCTCGCTGAAGAAACCGCAGATATCGTCCAGCACCAGGATGCCCCCGATATCCCCTGCCGCCTCTGCCTGGGCTTCCAGCCAGCGGATCACCAGTTCAGTGGTCTTGTCCAAAAGACGGTGGACGCGCTCCGGTTCCGTCTTGACTGCAACGCAGAATTCAGGGATCGTCATCAGAAAGCCCGCGACATTCAGAGGACCCCTGGCGGCAACCATGCGCATCCTCCTCCCCCGCTCCAGCAGCGGTCCCCTCAGATTCCGGATCCTGGAGAGGGCCAGGGGCATCAATCCGTCATGGGCAGGGTCAGGAACCGGGAGATCATCCAAGGTCTCCAGGTCCTCTGCCGATGTGATCAGATGTCCGATGCCCACGGTCTGGTCATGGAAAAAACGGACCGGACATCCGAAGGAAGACGGCTCGGACGCCATACCGAATTCCACCCAGTCCCCTGGCAGCAGCAGAAGTCCGGGGAAATCTGCCCGCACCTGATCCTGACAGGCCAGCCATATGGCCGTATCCATGTAATAATCCACGGTGTCCACGCGGCAATAGCCGGGGATCCAGGGACTGTCCACGATAAGCCCGGCAGGAACGGGCTGTGATGACGTTCCCTGAATGAAGCAAGTGAGTTTATTCCATTCCTGATCGGTCATGACATCCTCTTAAACACAAGATATGGTAGTGTTATTTTACTTGCTCTCTGCATATTTTGCAACCGAAATGAAGTGATTTTTTTGGATTATTCTCTGCTCTGGCTCGACTGGAAGCCAAAATCCATGCTTCCTGCATACACGAAATATATCTGCGGCACAGCTGCCACCCGTCAGGGCAAGGCCGCCCTGCGGGAGTTGATTGCCGGACTGCAGGCCATGGGTGCTTCGCCGGAGGTCTGCGGCAGTCAGACGCCCGGCTTGCCTGCCGTACGGCTGAAAGAAGTTCCCGGCAGCGAAGAAAAGGCGGTCCTCCGCCGCTGCGGCGAAAGCATGGAAATCGCCGGCACAGGCCGCGGACTCATCTACGGCGTGTTTCATCTGCTTCGTCACCTTGCCCTGGGCGAAGAATTCCCGGAATGGGATTCTTCCCCCGCTTACCCGATCCGCATGCTGGATCATTGGGACAACGCTGACGGCAGCATCGAGCGGGGTTATGCCGGTTCCTCCTTCTTCTTCAGGAACGGCAAGCCCATCTGTACGGAGCGCACCCGGGATTATGCCCGCCTTCTGGCTTCCTGCGGCCTGAACGGCTGCTGCATAAACAACGTGAACGTCCGCGGTAATGCGCTGAAGCTTTTGGGCGGTTCCTACAAGCGGGAACTGAAGCGACTGGCATCCTGCCTGTCGGAATACGGCGTGTCCCTCTGGCTTTCCGTCAGCTTTTCCGCACCGATGGAGCTGGGCGGTCTGGATACGGCGGATCCTCTGGACGAGGGCGTGAAGCAATGGTGGAAGGAAACGTGTCTGCATCTCTTCACCGCTATTCCCAATCTTGCCGGCTTTCTGGTAAAGGCAGATTCCGAGGGACGCCCCGGCCCCCACAGCTACCAACGCACCCAGGCGGAAGGGGCCAACATGCTGGCTGACGCGGTGAGGCCTTTCGGCGGGAAGATCCTTTGGCGCTGCTTCGTATATAACTGTACCCAGGATTGGCGGGATTTAAAAACAGACCGGGCCAGGGCCCAGTACGATCATTTCGCCGGACTGGACGGGCAGTTCCGTGACAACGTGTATCTGCAGATCAAAAACGGTCCTGTTGATTTCCAGATTCGGGAACCGGTATCGCCTCTGCTTGGCCGTCTTGAGCATACTTCCAGCATGATCGAATTCCAGATCGCACAGGAGTATACCGGTCAGCAGCGGCACGTCTGTTACCTCATCCCCATGTTCCGGGAAATCCTGGACTTTCGTCATCGGGTCCGACCGGAGAAGGATCGGACGGCAGACCGCATCTCCGCAATCTGCGCTGTCAGCAATACCGGCAACGATTATAATTGGACAGGACATGACCTGGCCGCCGCAAACCTCTTTGGCTTCGGTCTTTTGAGCTGGGATCCGTCTGCCGATCCGGCTGAGATTGCCCGCCAGTGGTCGATCCTCACCTTCGGCGATGATCCGGAAGTAACGGAAACCGTAACGGACATCCTGCTCCGCTCCCGCGATGTTTATGAAAAGTATACGGCGCCGCTGGGCATCGGCTGGATGTGCGTCCCGGAAACGCATTACGGTCCCAGCCCTGACGGTTTTGAATATGACCGTTGGGGCACCTACCATCGTGCCACCCATCGAGAGATCGGAGTGGAACGCGGACCGGAAGGCACAGGGTACACGGAACAATACAGTCCGGAGCTTGCTGAATTATACAGGACTATCGAAAGCTGTC
>JAEEGK010023119.1_pt1 | contig 12994 bp, 11 predicted proteins | sample 8958771 | NCBI WGS metagenome assembly JAEEGK01 (sample SAMN16246547, study PRJNA631951) | gut metagenome | biome: gut microbiome; feature: rumen; material: SC-attached | host: Bos | place: Iran: Karaj | collected 2018-10 | reverse complement strand
AAAGCAGTACTATACGGTTCGAGACTATAATTACTCAGCAGGCAAACTATATGCTGGGCAGACGATTACTTATTGCGAAACTCTATCCTTCGACACATTTAAGGCTACCGGGAAAACTACGCAGCGCGGCTCAAAGACCGCTTGTGTGAAAGTTAAGCGCGCGAGCGACGTTTGCGCATCGCTAAAAGGCGATCTCGCCGGCACGATTTATTCGCGCGATAAGGGATATAACTACGGTCAAATTGGTGTTAAAAACCGAAATATAAACGATAGTTATTTGTATTATGGGTCGAACAATGCGAGCGGTGCGGTTTCGATTTGGGCACGTCCGGGTGACGAGATTAAGTTTGAGCATAATATGTGCGCGGGCGGCGTATATGCAAGGGCGGCAGGTGCGAAAGAAACAGTTAGCAGTACTTTTAGCTATAGCGGCACATCCGATTCTACAGACGATGCCGATGTGAAGAGTCGTTATCTCTTTGGTGAACAGGTTTCTGGCTGGAACGATAGCACGAAGACTAGCTCGCCGAAGAATATGGTTTATACAAATATTACGGAGTCAAATATTTTGAGTCAGACACTTGGCAACACGAGTGTTTCGCCGGGCGAGAATGATTACTATAATAATTGCAACACCGGCGGAAGTACGACTAAGACAAAAGGGTATTATAAATTGGCGGGCGGCGTTAATGCTTCGACATGTAATAACCGCGTGAAGACGCTCGATACTGGGCATACGATTACACAATCATTAACTTGGACGAATCTTGGCTATGATAATGGCGTGAAAAGCGGTGGCGGCGACGTGTCTGCGACGGCATCCGTTAAAGTACCATATAATTATCAGCTTGTTCCGTTCGTCGATAATGGCGGGTCAAGTAAAGCTGCGTATCTTGGCGAGCCTTCATCGATGGGCCCTGGCGTCGTTGTGAAAGCGCGCAAAAACACTGCTCTCGGAGATAATAGCAGCCCATACGCGACGATCACTAAGCCGACCCAGATTAACGTAAAGTATTATTTCAAAACCGCTAGCGGTGCGATGATTGCTGAGTACGACGTTCCGGCAAGTAGCAGGAGTGATTTCAGGCTCAACCAGAATGGTTTGCTTGATGGTAACGGGAATGATAATGCGACGGCTTCGAATACTGTCGACAACGGTGGTACTAAGCTTGGCGCGGTCTCATTCGTTGTCCCTGACGATGGTACGGTGAACGTTGGTGATAGAGTTTGCGTTGAGCTTTCGGTGTATCCGGCTGATAGTCATGACTTGTCTGGCAGCGATATTGTGAATGGTGCTGGAGTTGGCGATATCGCTCTCCAGGAAGGGTCGAACTCTAGCTCGTGGCTAACGGCGGTTTCCTGTAGCACGATTGCGAAAAAGCCGACGATGAGCGTAGAATCCTCGAATACTTATAGTGCGACCAAAATCGATACGGCAAGTTATGCAAAGCGACAGAACAACTTAGATTATCGATATGGGTCATGGTCCGAGTATGGCGTGTTTGGTAGGGTGAGAACTGATAACTCGACGTTATTATTTGCTTCCGGGGCTGCTCTCGGCTATTCCCGCACTGGCTATCCAGCTTCGCGCGCCGTAAATGAGGTCAGGACGGATAATAATACGGACAATGTGTCGACTAAGCAGAATTCAAATAATTGTACTTTCGTGACGCAGACATTCGCGAACGCGAATTGTAACGCGAGCAGCACTTCTATCGGCGGCGTAATGGCTAGCCAGTACGAGCAGCGTATGAAAGAGCGCTATGCGTCGACGACGGGGTCTTTCGAGGTGAATGGGCTCGGGATGAAGAACTATGATAACACAGTATATTATGACGTGTCTGGCTATAACGGAAGTGATATTATTGTTTCTCCGTCCGGCGTGATGAGGTTTGATAGTAAGAAGAATCTCTATATCAGCTCTTTGCCGAATATCTCAGATTCTCAATTTATAGACAAAGGTATCGATAAGCCGAATCACACAGTGGTCTATAGTGTGCCTGATAATAATGTAATTATCGATGGCGATATTGGGTATGACAATGGCCAGAAGGGGACGATAGATAGCTTGACGCAGACGATTATCTTCGCTAAGAAAGTCTATATCACTGATCGACCGACCTATATAAACGCTATTATCATTGCTGATGAGGTAAATACCTGTAAATTTGTAGGAACGACAAAGGTTTCGGTCGGCGGGAAAGGTGCGTCCGGGACGATAAATCAGAACCAATGTAATCGTACGTTGCGTTTCGATGCCCCGGTTGTGGTAAAGAAGATAGTCTTAAACCGTACTGCTGGCGCTGGTCAAGGTGCTAGCTCGATTGTGCGCGCTGAGATTTTCAACTTGAATATGGCAAATTATCTCTGGAGCTTTAACCAAATGTCCAGACTTAGCCAAGCGATGACGACTTACTTAAGAGAGATCCCGACAAGGTATTAAGGAGAGAAGATGGACGAAGGAAAGAAAGTGGCTCCAGAAGATATCCAATATCGAGCACGAGAAATTGAGAAGATTGATAACGCGTCGTTTTTTGAAAAACCGAGCGATGTGAAGCGCAAAAAGAAAGAGGAAGAGAAGCGTGCGCGAGCTGAGGCGAAGCGCGTTCTTAGGGAGTCGAGGTCTTCGATGGCAGTCGGTCCGGGTCGAATCAAGCAGAGTCGTAGCGAGCATGTGCCGATGTCGAGCGAGACGAGATTGCGTATTCGCAAAGCGGTATTTATCGTTCTTATCGTGATAGCCTCGGCGGCGGCAGTTACCGGAATTACTTTGGGCATGATCTACTTATATAACACGTACTGGAAAACTGAGAAGACGTCGACGATATCGGATGAGGAACGCGCTAGGGTGCTAAGCGATGTGAAGAACTATTATTTCGAGAAGAGCGATGACGAAATTGATGAAGATGCCGAGGCGATTTATAAATATTTGGGCGGCATTTACGACCAGTACGAGGATAAAGAGATTAAGCTTGCTTGTCTTTACCGGAGAATAGGGCTGCTCTATACGATTGAAAGTTTTAGAGAGAAAGAGCTAGAAGACGCAAAAGAGGCGGAGAAGTTGGAAAAATCGGCGAAGTCCGCGAATTGGCTCAAGACGATTTATGAATTAATGGGCGATGCAGAGAACGCTCAGAAATATCAGCAGAAACAAGAAGAACGTCTGAAGAAAACGGTCCCCGAAGAGGAAGGCGAAGGATAAAAAATTCCCCCGAATGAACGGGGGTTATTTTTTCTTTTCTGGTTTTGTCGGCGGATCTGGGTTTGCGACGAAGTTTGGAAAGAGAGCGTGGAGCTGGCTAAGGAGTTTGTGGCGGGCGTGCTTACTCCCGACTTTGTCGAGCCAGCCCGGATTTGGCTTGCTGTTTTTTGTTGTGACGATTTCGACAATGTCGCCGTTATGAAGCTTAGTGTTTAGGGACACCATCTTGCCGTTTACGATAGCGCCGGTACAGGTTGCGCCAATTTCGCTATGCAGGCGATAGGCGAAGTCGAGCGGCATGGAATCCTTCGGCAAATCGATAATATCGCCCTTTGGAGTGTAGACGAAGATTTTATCGGCAAAGAGAGTTAGTTTGAGCTTCTTCGTGTCGACTTTTTCGCCAGAGGCGAGCTTCGCGGCGGTTTCCTGGAGCTCCTTAATCCAAAGAAGGTGGCTAGGAAGCTTGCTGATGCGCCCTTCGGCGTAGGCGGAGGTGAGCTTCTGCTCGTTGTAGAAGAAGGTTGCAGCAAGACCGCGTTCTGCGTAATCGTGCATTTCTTTGGTGCGAATCTGGAACTCGACGACTTGTTTGTCTGGCGTGATGACGGTGGTGTGGATGGATTGGTAACCATTTTGCTTCGGAACGGCAATGTAGTCCTTCACGCGGCCGTCCATCGGGCGGAAAAGGGAATGAATAAGACCGAGCGTAAGATAGCATGTTGTAACATCCTCGACAATGAAGCGTAGCGCAATGAGGTCATAGACGCGGTCAATATTTTGGTCGTATTTCGCGAGCTTTTTATGGAGCGAATAGATTGATTTTACGCGTCCGTCGCATTTGTATTTGATGTGCTCTTTCTTCAAGAGGTCTTCGACGGCTTGGCGTGCATTGTTTAGCTTCTTGTCGGCGCGTTTGAGGCGTTCTTCGGTGAGTTTCTTCAGCTCTTCGTAGCGCTTTGGGTCGAGATAGCGGAAGCTGGTTTCTTCGATCTCTACGCGTACGCGACCCATCTGGAGTCGGTCGGCAAGCGGCGCGAAGACATCAAGTGATTCGCGGGCAATTTTCTTCTGCTTATCTGGTGGGAGGGCACTGAGGGTTCGGAGATTATGCAAGCGATCAGCGAGCTTGATGATGAGAACGCGGACGTCTTGTCCGGTAGCAATCAAAAGCTTCAAGAGGTTGTCGCTTGTTTCGGGGAGGTAGCTGTCGAGGTTTTTCATGCCGCTGCGGGCCTTGCCGAGCTTTGTTACGCCATCAACAAGGAAGGCGACGTCGTGGCCAAACTGTTCCTCGATATCTTTGAGTGTAACGTCGGTATCTTCGACGGTGTCGTGCAAAATGCCGGCGATAATTGTGTCGTCGTCCATGTTCCACTCCTCGAGGATTTTCTTCACTGCTAGAGGGTGGACAATGTAGGGTTCCCCGGTTTTGCGCAATTGGCCATCATGCGCCTCAGTGGCGAGCTTGACGGCTTCTTGGATTTTTGGGGATTTAGTCATATTGCTCCTTAAAGAGATAGGGAAATGTTTTTGCCAGATGGCTTATATTCGTCGTATTTGACGCCGCAGCGATCGAAGATAGTCTTCGAAGCTTTGGTGCCGTCGGTGTCAGCATACTTGTCGTCGGCATAAACGACGCGCTTGATGCCGGCTTGGACAATGGCCTTGGCGCATTCGTTGCAAGGGAAGAGAGTGACGTAAATCGTGCAGCCCTCGGTGTTTGCGACGGAGTTCAAGATGGCATTAAGCTCAGAGTGGCAGACGTAGGCGTACTTCGTATTGAGAAAATCGCCTTCGCGCTCCCATGGCATATCTGAATCTTGGACGCCGCGTGGCATGCCATTATAGCCTAGCGCGACGACTTTGTGGGCTTCATTGACAATACAAGCGCCGACCTGTGTATTTGGGTCCTTGCTGCGTTCGGCGGAGAGCTTGGCTAGCCCCATGAAATATTCGTCCCACTTGATATAATCTTTACGCATATTACACTCCATAAACTTAAGAATATTGTATCATAAAAAACCCACTCTATAACAGAGTGGGCGCTACGGGCTAGCTGACAACGATGATACTCCCTTCGAATGCGACACTGGGGTCGTCTCCCAACGGAGTGTTGATGCTGAGTTCTTCGGCCTGCTCCGGAAGTGCATTGGCGAGCTTTTCGCCAATGGAGGCCAGTTCCTCGTTATCGTCGGGAAAGTCGTACTTGAGATCTTCGATCGGAACGACGTAGCCATCGTAATCGTCTTCCCATGAGTAAGTCCCGTCCTTAATCCCGCATAGAATTGTTTCGGCGAGTTCGTTTATGTAGTTTTTAGACTCCTCGCTGTTGTCATAAGGGTCTAGGAATATCTTTGCCATGGCAATACTCCTCCTTCTATAGATTTACGCCTGGGGCGTATGGCGCGATTATATAATGAAATGCTAGAAAAATCAATCGCGAGGCTGTGGTATGATAGAGATATGAAGTTATTCTCCTGGAACGTGAATGGGCTTAGGGCGGTGCTCGCTAAGGGCGCCTTGCAGAGTTTTATTGGGAAATACCAGCCGGATATCTTATGCCTTCAAGAAACGAAGGCGAAGCAAGGGCAGGCCGAAGTGGATTTGCCGGAGTATGATGAGATTTGGAATTCCGCGGAGCGTGCCGGTTACTCTGGTACGGCGATTTTTACAAAGGTGAAGCCCCTGTCTGTACGTTTTGGCTTCTTCGAGGAGCAGGAAGCGTTGAGTGGCTGGGAAGATGCCTTCGGCGATGCGCGCCGTGAGGGCCGTGTGTTGACAGCGGAATTTGATGGTTTTTATCTCGTAAATGTCTACGTGCCGAACGAAAAGCATAGTCTTGAGCGTATGGAATACCGCGAGAAGGTTTGGGATAAGGCTTTGCTTAGCTACATGAAGCAGCTTGAGCAGACGAAGCCGGTGATTGTATGTGGCGACTTTAATGTGGCGCATGAGCCAATTGATTTGGCGCGCCCGAAAGACAATGAAGGCAACGCTGGTTTTACGAAATCCGGTCGGCGGGGAATGACTAATTTCTTGGATGGAGGCTATATCGATTCGTGGCGCATGCTGCATCCTGACGAACAAAAGTATACATGGTGGAGCTTCCGGATGGGCGCGCGGGCGAGAAATATTGGCTGGCGTATCGACTATTTCTTGGTCAGCAAAAAGCTCGAAAAACAGATTAAAAATGCCGAGATTTATAATGAAGTAATGGGCTCGGACCATTGCCCGATTGAGCTGGAGCTGGCATGAGCGAAAACCTCGACTACTGGCGTAGGCAGAGTATAAAAAATTTGTTCAATGATATAGATTTGCTTCCGCCGGAGCAGAAGCGCATGGCGGGAAAACTACTCGTGATTGGTGGAAACCGCATGGCATTTTTTGCGGTTGCGAGCGCACTCGAGACGGCAAAACGTATGGGCGTTGGCGAAGTGCGCGCGCTTTTGCCCGAGGATCTCAAAGGTCAGGTGCCGAGCACGAGTGAAGTCTACTTTGCAAAGTCTGGTAATTCCGGTGCGTTTTGCTCGGACTCTTTATCTGAGATGTTACGTTTGGCAGATTGGGCCGAAGCTGTGATTTTGATTGGCGATAGCGGGCGTAACGCAGAAACTTCGCTAGTGTTTGCGGAATTTCTAGAGAAGGTCGAGAAGCCAGTTTTAATTACGCGTGACGCAGTTGATGCGGTTTGTCCGAGTGTTGGCGACTGGCTAACCAGAGAGGTCGAGACTGATCTGTTCGTAACGATGCCACAGCTCCAGAAGCTGCTTCGTACGCTTTATTATCCGAAAGTGATTACCTTGTCGATGCCGACGAATCAGCTAGTCGAAACGCTCCATAAGTTTACTTTGAGCTATGAGACTAGCGTGGCAACCTTCCATAATGGCTTGATTGTCATGGCGGAGAAAGGCGAGGTAGTGACGCAGGCACTTGACGAGACGAGCTATTCGCCGATTTCGCTCTGGGGCGGCAGCCTTGTGACGCAGGCGATGGTTGCGCGTCTTTGGAATAGCGGCAAGCAATTCAATCATATCTTTGCGAGCGTAGCGGCACCGGGGCACGAAAAAGGCGGCCGTTAAGACCGCTTTTTTGGACGAGGCGGAGTCCACTCAATAGGGTTGCGGCAGGATTTGCAATCGCCGACAGTGCCTTTGATGTGGTTGACTTTGCCGCAGTGTGGACACTTCAAGACGTGCGGGGTGGTTTGGTCGGTTTGGGATGGAGTCGGCTTGTCTGGCGTGAGGCCGGGCTTACGGTTGCTGGTGTCGACGGATTTGGCCATTTGAGCCATTCTGAGGGCGCCTGACACGCTTGTTGCTAGTTTTCCGAGTATTTGGCTAAGCACGAGCATAATGATACTGAAAATGGCCGTGAAGCGACCAAATGCAGTGAGCTTTTCGTAGAGCGCATGACCTCGGAAGTCGATAAGCGGTTGGAGAACCGGGATTTGGAAGTTTTGTTGAGCGAGTTCATAGGCGCGTGGAACAAGGCAGAGCAATGCGACGACAAGCAAGGCGGCCGGCACGCGGTAATAGCGGTAGCTGCCGTAGATAAAGAGGCGTGCGATAGTCAAAATTACTCCGAGCGCAGGCACAAAATATAGCGTCGCGAGTAAGACCGGGAGGCTGCACACGAGGCGCGGCCAATTGAGGCGAATTGAGAAATTCTGAATACTCATGACGCTATTATATGCTAAGCAGCGGTTGGCATGCCAGGATTTTCGACTGGCTGATCTACAAGGGCTTCAGGCGCGATTGGTGCGGCTGGAGCTGGGGTAACTGGGGCTACCGGAGCAGCTGGAGCTGGGGTTGGCGCGATTGGCGCAACTGGAGCTGGTGCAGCTGGGGCAGCTGGTGCTGGGTTGCTAAAAGTAAGAGGAACATTCTCGCCGCTCTTTGCGAAGAGAATCGTGATAAACTGCGCGCCGAGGATAAGAACATAGAGCACGGCGAAGAGAATGAAGAATACGCCGAGCGGAGAATCCTTAACGGCTAGCATGTTGAAGCTGTAGGTCTTCTTGTCGGCCATTGCGACGATTGCGCCGACGAGGTAGGCGATTGCAGCGGCGGTGGTTACGCCTGCGGCGATCCAGCTGAAAATGCAGTAATGATTTTTGCCGATGAAGTAACGAACTGCGAATACGATGCCGCAGATACCAGCAATAGAGAGAAGGAAGCCAGTGAAGGCGTTACGAATGAGCGGGCCAGTCGTTTCGGAGAGTTTTTCTTCGAAGCTCTTGATCCGCTTTTCGTAGAGTTCCTTGACGTAGTCGCTAGTTGCTTTTTTGGCGGCGTCCTTTAGCTCATTAACGGAGCTCGAAGCTTCGTTGTAGGCGTGAAGGTGATAGATGCCGATATTGAGACCAGTGATTGCGAAAAAGAAGCAAACCCCTGATGCTAGAAGCATGATAATGCTATTAATAAGTTTTTTGTTCATTACAAACCATCCTTTTATTTATTGCTTTTAGTATAGCATAAACGGAATCCTGGGCAATAAAAAAGACCCTGCTGGGCCATTTTTTGGTGGGCGAAGTGGGAATCGAACCCACACAACATTGCTGTTACCAGATTTTGAGTCTAGCGCGTCTACCAGTTCCGCCATTCGCCCTCAAAGAACAATATAAGTTTAGCATAAAAGGGCTGATTGTGCTAGAATGAGTCTAATGGATAATAAAAGCGGTGGGCAGCTATCTTCGGCGCAAAAGCAGCAACAGACGGCTGCTAGTTTGGCGCGCCAAAAAGTTCTCGATGCCTATAAGCAACAGGCGTACAAGAGTGCTGCGGCTGCGCGCCCATCTGTTGCGCCGAAGCCAGCAGTGGCGCCGGAAACGAAGAAGAAAAAGCGCTCGCTTGGTAGGGCGGCGGCGCGGGCCCTTCGCAATACCGAGAAGAAGGCGGCGGTGACTCAGACCGTTGCGCCGCGCGTACGCACCGAGGACTGGCGCAAGTACCATTCGGCTTGGCAGGATTATTATCAGAAGTATTATGGGGATTATTACCAGAAAGCAGCGCGCGATTACGTCGCAAAGGAGCGCTTGAAATATGAGCGCACGGCGGCCGAAAAGGCAGAAAAGGATGCGCCGACAAAGGCGATTATGTCGGTCGCGGCTGGCGAAAACGATCCGAAGAATTTCAAAGCACAGATTCAGGACAAGGTCGCGAAGCGCGCGAAGAAGATGCGCAAGTCTCGCCATTTTATTCCTATTGTTGTCGGTTTATCCGTGTTACTCTTAGGGCTATTATTCCAGTACAACCAGGTCATCATTGCGAACGCGGTGGCGTTTATGTCACCGGGCGGTTCCGAGGTGAATGATATTTCGGCGATTGATCCGACCGTTTCGACGAATGTCCATGAGAGCCCGACGCTGATGATTCCGAAGCTTAATGTCGAGGTGCCGGTGACATTCGGCGCAAAGAGCGACGTGAAGTCGATGGCGGCCGCGATGATGAATGGCGTGGCGCATTTCTCAATTCCGGGCGCTTCGGCAATTCCGGGTGAGATTGGCAACTTTGCGGTCTCTGGTCATTCAGCAGGGAACGTCTACGAGACGACGCAGTATAAGTTTATCTTCTCTGGTTTGACGCGTTTGACGAACGGCGATCTGATTTATATGGACTACAACGGCACGCGTTACAGCTACCGTGTGACCGGTACGAATACGGTCGATCCGTCTGACTCTGCGGCTTTGCGTCGAATCGCTAACGATAACCCGGGGAAGCCGATGATTACCTTGATTACCTGCACACCGCTTGGCACATCGAAGTATCGCTTGCTGGTTTATGGCGAGCAAATTCACCCATCTGTAGACGACGATACCGCAAGCCAGGCCCCGGCAACGAATACTGAGAACGAAGAGCATACGATGCCAAAGAATTCTGATTCTCCGCTCGAGCAGTTCTGGAAGTGGCTAACCGGCCAAGATTAATTAATCGATTTTATAGCGCTTGAGAGTGACGGCTTCGTCTTTTTCGCTGAAGTAGTAGAGCCAGCGATTATTTTCGCTGATGACGACTGGCAGATTTGCGCTAGCTTTCTTCGCTACGGTGCGGCGATTGCTGCCGTCGAAGTCGCGAATGACGACTTTGTTGTTGACGTTTTGCCAGAGGAGATAATCGTCGAGCCAGTTGACGCCGTTGATGGGGTTATTGACGGCGACGTTGTTTTTGCTAGCGGTTTCGATATCGTAGTGATAATAGCTGTTTTCGCCGGCGAAGATGACGATGCGCTGCTTCTGATTAACAGAGAGGGCGAGCGGGGTATAATCGAGAGTTTCTTCGAGCTTGGTCTTGAGCTTGTCGGCCTCGTCTTTGCCATAGGAGGGGTAGCGGCCGCTTAAGATATTGATTTTCTGACCAGCTTGGAAGGCGATCCACTCTTCGTTCCAGTGCGTGCCCATGGCGAGGCGTACGGCTAAATCCTTTTTACCGGAGAACGTGCGGACGTGAGTTGAGCCTTTTTCGCCTTCTTTATAGAGGAGGAGATAGCGTTTGGTTTTGCCGCTCTTGTCTTTGCCAGTCGAGATGAAGGCGACATTATCTCTGTTATGAGCAAAAAGTATAACGTTTTCGGCGATCGGGTCGGAAACGGAGTATTTTTCGAGGTCGATTGAATACAGTTTGCCATTCGCAAGCGCCCAGAGTTTAGAAGCGGAACCATTTGCGATCTGGACGTCTTCGAAACTGAGGCCGAATTTGTTGGAAAGGTTTAAACTATTTTCGGAATGCTCTAGGTCGAAGAGATGCCAAGTGGTTTTGTCGTCGTAATCCCAGCGAGCGAGGAGCTTATTGCAGTTCTCGCTCCAAGCCATGATTGTGATATCGCCAATTTGGGCGTTAGTACTATTAGCGCTGAGGAGATTTGCGAGAGGAAGAGTGCCGCGCTTGAGCTTCTCGTCTTGGATATTGATGCGAATAAGGTTGTTTGAATCTTGCTCGGCGAGAATGAGCCAGCGACGGTCAGGGGAGAAGGTTGCGAGGCGAACTGGCTTGAAGCCGGAGACGTTGCTGATTTGGGCATTCTTGGGGAAGAGACGGATCCATTCGACGCGCGTGACGAGGCCGGCGTCAATCTTGACGTCTTGCTTCCAATAATCGTAGCCTTCTTTGTCGATATAGATAGAGTGCTCGCCGGCGCTTAGCATTTTGCTAAAATCGGTATGTCCAAACTGGACGCTTTTGTCGATTTCTACGGAAGCCCCGGATGGGTGGGAGCTGAGTTGGAGCAAGCCAGCCTGCTCGAGTTTGCCGGATTCATTGAATGAAAAACCCATCGCGATGAGCATGAGTACAAAAACTATCGCGACAACAGAAATGCTCATAAAGATATTAGTCAAGATAACGCGGATATTGCGTATCTTTTTTTGTTTCGCACGATCCATATTCTGTGTTCATATTATATCACACAAAGTGCTTACGCTTAAAAATGTTGTTGATATTTGTACGCTTATGTTTTAAACTAACATTAGCAGAATAAGTGAGAGGTAGTGAATGGACGGAGTTGTGAGAGTTACGAATAATACTGCCGGCGCGAAGAACGCCAGCGCTTTGAATCGCTCTCGCGCACAACGTTCGACTACCCTTAATCGTCGTTTTGTCAAAAAGCCGACCGTCAATCATCCGCAGATTAGGGCTGCCGCTGGTGCCGCTAGCCGCACGCTCAAAAATCAGAAGACGATGCGTCGTGCTTTGGTTTCGAAAACGAATAAAGTGCAGCTGAAACCCCTGGCAAAACAGGCTGATGATGAAAAAAGTGTTCAGAAGCGCGTCGAGAATCGTACGACCGCTCGCATGGTTTCATTGAAAGATTTGGCACAGATAAAAGCGATCGATGACGATCCAATTGAGCCAGCTGTCGATACGAAGGTTGCAAGGATCGCCAAGGCTCGTCTCGCTGCGCGTAAGGCGCCAGAACCGAAACAGCTTTCCGCTCAGGAGCTCAAGGACCGTGCGATTCAGCAGGCGCTTCGTCGTGTATCGACGATGGAGGACGTCTCAGATGTCCGTACGCTTAAGAAGACAAAGAAGTTTTGGCAGAAGAAGAAAGTCGCTGTTGCGGCTGTCGTGGCCGTGCTTTCGCTTGTCGTGCTTGGCTATCTCGTGAGCGTTAATCTTCCTGATATTTCGGTTCGTGTGGCGGCCATTCATAGTGGCATTGATAAATCTTATCCTAGCTACGTGCCAGCGAATTATCGTCTCGATGGCCTAGCAAAGGAGGAGCAGGGCCGCATTACGATGGCTTTCAAGAACGATCAGGGTCAGCGTTTCTCGCTCGTTGAGGAAAAATCCTCTTGGGATTCGGCTGCAGTTCTTACGAATTATGTATCTGAAAAATGGGGTGATGATTATTCTGTCGCGAAGGATCAGGGTCTTACGATTTATATCTCTGGCTCAAGCGCAGCTTGGGTGAATGGCGGCGTGTTCTATTTGATTGTCGATGAAAGCGATGCGCTAAATTCGAGCGATCTGCACGATATAGCAGTAAGTTTGTAATAAAAGAAAGGGTGGTCGATGATAAAGTTCGAATGTGATTACTCGAAATTCTTATCAGAGGCTGAACTTTCTGAGCGAATTCGCCAGACGGGGCATTTTGTTTGGCTTTCTCAGCGTTCTACGAAGGGCGGCTGGGTAGATTGGCCGGTCAACTATAATGCAGCGGAATTTGAACGCATCAAGAAAGCCGCAGAAAAGATCCGTAGCGACTCTGATTATCTTGTCTGCGTCGGTGTTGGCGGGAGTTATCTTGGTTTTCGTGAAGTCGTTGAAGAGCTCGGCGGCGAGCGTGGACGCACGAAGC
>JAEEGK010023115.1_pt1 | contig 12995 bp, 13 predicted proteins | sample 8958771 | NCBI WGS metagenome assembly JAEEGK01 (sample SAMN16246547, study PRJNA631951) | gut metagenome | biome: gut microbiome; feature: rumen; material: SC-attached | host: Bos | place: Iran: Karaj | collected 2018-10 | reverse complement strand
AGAAAAAGAACGCAGAGCATCCTGAACTGCGCGAAGCACACAAGGCTCTTGCCCGCGAGATTATCACCGACCTTCACGGAAAAGAAGAGTACGAGAAGGCAGTTGCTATTAGCCAGTCACTTTTCAGCGGAAACATCAAAGGACTTTCTTTGAGCGACGTTATGGTTGGACTTAAAGACGTTCCTACTGTGAGCGTAACAGCAGGTCAGAAAATTATGGACGTTCTTGTTAACAACAAGATTGTTTCAAGTAAGCGCGAGGGAAGAGAATTCCTTAACGCAGGCTCCATAACGCTCAACGGCGACAAAGTTTCCGACGAGAACATGCCTGTAACTCCAGACCTTGCAATTGAGGGCAAAGTGATTGTTCTTCGTAGAGGAAAGAAAAAGAATTATCTCTTGAAGTTCTAAAAGAGTTTTTAAGAGATTATGAATACAGCGCGAGTTTTGAAACAGACTCGCGCAAAAAAAGAGCTGCGGATGCACTTCAAAAGAATGCTTACCGCAGCTTTTTTTTATGTCGTAAGACCTCGGATAAACCTCGATTAAACCTCGAACTGGTCTACCTGCTCACCAATCTCATCAATTGCGTTCTTCATAAGATTAGTAATTTCAGAAAGTGCTTCGCCAGTTTCATTAATCTTGTCCGCACTCGCTGACATGTCTTTCATTCCTGTCTTGATGCTTGTTGTTGCTTCCTGCAATGTATAAGCCTCGCTCATTATCTTCTGGCTTCCAGCAGTCATCTTTTGTGACGCAAGCTGAACTTGCTCCGTACTGCTGTTCATATCGCGCAAGGCTCCCGTAATTTCTGCAGAACCGGAACGCTGCTCTTCCATTGCATTTTTAATCTGGCGGACAAGAGCGTCCGTAGCGTGAATCTCATCGGCAAGAGAAGCATAACCTTTTACGCCGCGCTGAGTTACCTGAACTACAGAATTGATTGTCTCCTGAATGCGGTTCAACTGCTCACCAATCGTCTTAGACTGTGCGGTTGATGTTTCAGAAAGCTTACGAATCTCGCCAGCAACGACGGCAAAACCTTTACCAGCCTCGCCAGCATGAGCAGCCTCAATAGCGGCGTTCATAGCGAGCAAGTTTGTCTGACTAGCGATATTCGCAATAACGGAGTTCGCGTCGGTAAGAAGCTTAGACTGAGTTTCAATGTCACCAATCTGTTCCTGAAGAGCGCGCTGTGTCTGTGCCCCGGAATCTGCTTCTTTCGCGATTGACTCAAACGAACCAGCCATTCTGTCAACGGAATCGTTAACTTCAGCAATGTTTACAATCATTGATTCAACGGCTTTAGACGCAACGGACGCAACCTTCACCTGTGTTCCAACAAGACCTTCGAGCGAACCGATGCTTGTAAGAACCTGATTCAAAGAATCTGTCGTCTGGCGAACACTTCCACCCTGTTTTTCGATGTTTCCACCGATTCCGTCAATATTTTCAATAATCTGCGTTATAGCCGTCGTCGTATCAAGAACGCCGTCACGCAATTGATCGCCTGCAACCAAAAGGGATTCTTTTGACTGCTTCATAACAGAGATAATGCTCTGAAGCTTTGCAGAAAACTGATTGAAATTGGCAGCAAGTTTGCTTATCTCATTTTTGCCCTGCTCCGGAATGCGAAGTGAAAGGTTTGCATTTCCCTGAGAAATTCTGTCCATTGCGACAGAAACTTTCTTAAGCTGACCGAACATGCTCTGCGTAAAGAAGAAAACAAGAAGAATACCAAGAATTACACAAACAGCACTGACAATCGAGATTGTCATAACCTGACCAGAAACAATTCCGGCAATGCTTTCCATTTCAAAATCGCAGCCGATAAATCCAACAACCTCGCCTCTTGAAGTTATGATTGGTTGGTAAGTACTTACCTGCCAGCCCCATACATCCATCTTGGTAAGACCGGAACTGAGCACCTTTCTAGTTTTCATAGCCTCAAACGGTGCGCTTCCGTAAGAAGAAATATCTTCTTCTGTACCTAAAGGAGAGAAATTCTCCTCATCACTGGGGTCACAACTACCGTCAATGATATATTTGTAAACATTTCCCTCAACGGGAATCATCGTATATAGGTACTCACACCCAACCGCCTCTTTTATGTAAAGAAGCTTAAGACGAGTTTCCTCATAGTACGGATCATATTCGGAAGGACTTCTTATAAACTGAGCGAATTTGTCAGCATTTATTATTTCAAGAGCTTTTTCACACACAGGAAATCCTTGTTCCGAGGTGATTCTTGAAGCTGTATTGGATATTCCCACGCCAGCAATCACAGCGATGGCAACACAAGAAAGCAAAGTGAACAAACCAAAAAAAACAATGAAACGCGCCTTAAAAGAATGCATATCCTTTTTTCTCCTTACCAGTGCGCAATTTATTTTACGAAGTATAATATGCGAGTATAATTATTATACAACTAGGATTTTTTTTCTGGCAACTAAATTCAAATTTTATTAAGAAAAAAGATTTTTTTATATTTTTTTCGGGATTCACGCGCGATATTTAGGCGCAAGAAAGGTATTCGGGCGGTCATCGAAGTGCTTCGCACTTCGCACCGGGCTACTACAGGTTCCGGACGGTGCAAGCACCTACCTCCATTGCTTCACTTCGTTCGCAACGGCTTCGCCGCCTTCCGTATCCCTACCGCGTCTGGCTTTTGACAAAAAAAAGCCCGGAAGCTTTAGCAACCGGGCTTGTCACATGCTTAGTTAGGTATTAGACCAATCCCTGAGCGATCATTGCGTTGGCGACTTTGATGAAGCCGGCGATGTTAGCACCTGCTACGTAGTTGCCTTCCATACCGAATTTCTTTGCGGTATTGTATGCATTGTCATGGATGTTAATCATGATGTTGTGGAGTTTCTCATCAACCTCAGCAGCTGACCATGAAAGGCGCTCTGAGTTCTGGCTCATTTCAAGACCTGATGTTGCAACACCACCAGCGTTAGAAGCCTTTCCAGGAGCATAAAGAATCTTGTTGTCAAGGAATACCTTAACTGCATCAAGGTCAGACGGCATGTTAGCACCTTCTGCAACAAGCTTTACGCCGTTTGCAACGAGTGTCTTTGCATCTGAACCAAGAAGCTCGTTCTGTGTTGCGCATGGGAATGCGCAGTCAACTTTAACTTCCCAAACTTTCTTGCCTTCGAAGTATTTTGCAGATGGGAACTGCTTTGCATACTCAGAAATGCGTCCGCGGCGAACATTCTTAAGCTCTTTAACCCAGTCGAGTTTTTCCTGTGTAATTCCGTCTGGATCGTAGATGTATCCGTTTGAATCTGAAAGTGTAACTGGCTTTGCACCAAGCTGAATAAGCTTTTCAACAGCGTACTGAGCAACGTTTCCTGAACCAGAAACTGAACAAACTTTGCCTTTGAAGCTGTCGCCAACTTTCTTAAGCATTTCCTGTGCGAAATAGATAAGTCCGTATCCTGTAGCTTCCGTTCTGATAAGAGAACCACCGAATGTAAGACCCTTTCCTGTAAGAACGCCTGTGAACTGGTTTACGATTCTCTTGTACTGACCGAACATATATGCAACTTCGCGTCCACCAACACCCTTGTCACCAGCTGGTACGTCTGTATCTGCACCGATATGGCGATAAAGCTCTGTCATGAATGACTGGCAGAAACGCATAACTTCTGCATCTGATTTTCCGTGTGGGTCGAAGTCTGAACCACCCTTACCACCACCCATAGGAAGTGTTGTAAGAGAGTTCTTGAATGTCTGCTCGAAACCGAGGAACTTAAGAACTGAAAGGTTTACCTCTGGAGAGAAGCGGATACCTCCCTTATAAGGACCGATAGCACTGTTGAACTGAACGCGGTAACCGCGGTTTACATGGATTTTACCAGCATCGTCTGTCCACGGAACACGGAACATGATAACGCGCTCTGGCTCTACGATGCGCTCAAGGATAGCATTCTTCTCGATTTCAGGCATCTGCTCAACAACTGGCTCAAGAGTCTCAAGAACTTCCTGAACTGCCTGCAGGAACTCTGGCTCATTCTTGTTCTTTGCCTGAACCTGCTCAAACACACTCTTTACGTATGCGTTTTTCATATAGTCCTCCTAATAAACCTCCGGCGGTAGTCCCGAACATATATGTTCGTGAAAGAGGCGGACCACTCGCACACAAAAGTTCAAAACTTTAATTTTACTAAAGATATTTTAGCAAAAGTTAATTTCTTTGCCAATAGGATTTTTATCGACTAAATAAAAAAATAGATGATTTTTGAAATTATCGCACCCAAAAACATGCATGGAATAAACGGCACCGGCATTCGAAGCGCCGCGTCTTTGGTGAGTACAGTGTGCGCCGCACTTGCAGTTTCCGCTGGATTTTGCGCACTTGGCAGCGTCCGCGCCGGGGACGGTTGCACATTCTCAGCGGAGTTTTGCGCACCATCGGCGGGGGAACGCGCATCTTTGCTTACCCCGCGCGGCTCTTTCATGGCGCGCGTTGCCTTCCACACCCTAAGGTAAATCACGCCAGCTGCCGCCACACACGCAATCGCACAGGCCGCAAGCCACATGTCAAAGCCGAGCAACGCTCCTGACGAGCCGCTGTAAAAAACATCCGCAAGCCCAAGCCGCTTCTTAACAACAAGACGCACCGCCTCGAAAACCAAAAGTCCTATAGCGGCAGAGGCAACAAAGCCAACACGCTCCTCGCCCACGCAAAAAACGAGCCGCGCGGCAACCGACACGACAAGAAGCGCGACAGAACACCAGCGGCTCACCTTCTGCGTTTTTATGTCCTGCGCCGTCATAAAAACAGAAAACGCCGCAAAAATCACACAAAAAACGAACTCAAATACCATAGGAAAGCACCAAAAAAAGCGGCAGCGTCACAATGGAAAGCAGCGTCGAAACAGCGATGCTCGCGGCAGCAAGCTGAGAATCGCGCTTAAACATTATAGAAAACATCGTTATGTTGACGGCGACAGGACAACTGACCGCAATAAGCATAGATGTTGCGAGCGTCCCAGAAAAGCCGCACAGCTTCAACACGCCTAAAAACGCGAACGGCATCACGATAAGCCGCAAAAAAAGCACAAGAATCAGTTTTGCATCTTTCAGAACCTTAAGCGACGGAATCCCTGCGATGTAATAGCCCACAATCATCATAGGAATCGGTGTGTTCAGCGCAGAAATCCCTTGCAAAGCCGTGTTAAACGCATACGGAAGTTTTATTGGCGACACGAAAAGAATAAACCCGATAACAACCCCAATAACGCCGGGATTCACAATCATCTTTATAGAAAATCGCTTTTCGCTTCCGCTCATTATAAAAAGGCCGTAAGTCCAGCTGAAAATGTTGAAAACTACAATATAACTTGCGCAGTAAAAAACGCCCTCGTCACCAAGAATCGCCTGTTGAAGCGGCAAAGCCATAAATCCGCAGTTAGAAAAAACCGTGGCAAACCGCAAAATACATTCGCGGCTTTTATTTTTGTCGTGGATAAAAATAGTAGCGAGTACAATAGCAAAAAGATGCGTCGCAATCGCAGTGACGGCGGCAATCCCCAGCCCTCCGAGCATTGTCGGATCATACGCCCTGTTGAACGAATTCACGATTACACACGGAATCACGATGTATAGAACGAACTTTGCCAGCTCCGAGATTGTTTTTTCGGAGAAAAAGCGGCATTTTGTGCAGACGAACCCGACCGCAATCAGAATAAAAAGCACAGCCACCTGCTGAACTATGACAATAAAGCTCGATTCCATGTTTAGAGTTTATCATCTAGTCAATTTCGGTACAAGGTAGGAGCAGGCAAACCTCGCAAAGGTTTTCCCGCTCCTACAACCTCACCCTTTCCAGGCTCTCAGAGGGTTTGCGGAGCACAGCTGTTTCGTATATACTCGGTGCATGAATCTTTTATCGGTCAAGGAGCTTTCAAAAATCGGCAGGGAAGCACCTCTTTTTACAGACGTTACGTTCGGGCTTAATGAGGGTGACAAGGCGGCTCTTATCGGGCGGAACGGAACCGGAAAATCAACGCTTTTAAACTGTATTGCGGGCGTTCTTGCGCCAGACAGCGGACAGGCTGTTTTCAACAAAGACGCAGGCGTTTCTTTTTTGCCGCAAAACCCGGTATTCAACCCGGAAGACACGATACGTGAACATATTTTTTCGCGAAAAGCTGAAGCAGCTGACGCGAGCGCGGGCAAAAGCAGCACTTCTGGCGGAACCAGCTCCTCTGGCGGCAAAAAAGGTGCGCCTCTCAACATAAAGGCGACAAGCCCGAAACTCGCGATTATCCACGAGTACGAGCGGCTTTGCGATGCAATGGCAGCTGGCGACACAAGCACAAAACTTAAAAACGATTTTGAGACTGTCTCGCAACTTATGACTGATAAAGATTTATGGACTTACGAGGCAGAAGTCAAATCGATTCTGACGACACTCGGAATTTCCGGGCATTTCCTTGATAATCAGATGAAAACGCTTTCCGGCGGCATGATAAAAAAAGTCGCGCTCGCCCAAGTTCTTGTCGAGGACACAAAAGTGCTCCTGCTCGACGAGCCGACTAACCATCTTGATATAATGACAATCGCGTGGCTTGAGGAATATCTTAGAAACACAAAACGCTCCGTGCTCATGGTAACGCATGACCGCTATTTTCTTGATGCTGTTTGCAGCGACATTTACGAGCTGGAGCATGGCAAGTTCAACCACTACGAAGGCAATTTCTCGCAATATCTTGATAAAAAGGCAACCGAACAGGAAATTGCCGAGAACACGGAACGCCGCATTGAGTCGGTGCTTCGTGTCGAGCGCGATTGGCTGATGCGAGGACCATGCGCACGCGGAACAAAAGCACGCGCTCGTGTGGATAATATCCACAGGCTCATAAACCGGGAAAAGCTTAAGACGGATAAGAGTTTTTCCTTCGAAGTTACAGGGCGCAGGCTCGGCGGAAAGATACTGGAGCTGAAAAACATCAGCAAAAGCTTTATAAAAGCGGGCGCAGCAGTGGCTTTTTCAGGCACGAACGCAGCAGCCACCAATTCCACAGCATCCGCCGGCGTTCCCGTCCTGACCGATTTTTCATACACTTTCAAAAAAAATGAACGAATCGGCATTTTCGGCAACAACGGATCTGGCAAATCCACGCTCCTCAACATAATCACCGGCAACCTCGCCCCGGACAGCGGCGAGATCGACAAAGGCATAAACACTGTTTTCGGCTACTACATGCAGAATCCGGTTTTTAAGGACACGAATCTTTCTGTGCTGGAGTATCTTAAGGAAGCCGCCGAGTACGTGACACTGAACAACGGTAAGACGCTCAGCGCATCGCAGCTTTTGGAGCAGTTCGGTTTTGAAGGAAAAATCCTTCATTCTCCGCTTGTGTCGCTTTCCGGCGGCGAGCGGAAACGCGTATATCTTATCCGGCTGCTTCTTTCCAACCCGAATTTTCTGGTGCTCGACGAACCCACGAACGACTTCGACATTTTTACGATGTCGATTCTGGAAACATTTTTGGAAAGCTTTCCGGGTTGCATTCTCGTCGTCTCGCATGACCGCTGTTTTATGGATAAAATCGCAGACACGCTTTTTATTCTGGAAGATGACGGCTCAGTTTCGGGATATGTCGGCAAATGCTCGGAATATCTTGATTATCTTAAAGAAAAACAGGCAGAGGAACGCAGGACGGGCGCGGTTCAAAACGCCAACGAAGCACGGTCGTCAGGGGCAGGAAGCTCCGCTGCTGGTAAAAGTGCGTCAGGCGCGGCCAAATCAGAGAAATGCACGAATTCTGATGTGGCAAATACTGCCGCGAAATCTGAACCCCCGGCCGATTCTGCCGCAAAATCTGATGCCAAACCGAGGCGGCGCACATACAAGGAACAAAAAGAATACGAGGCTATTGAAGAAGAGATTTTCACCCTGGAAGACAGAAAAGCGGAGCTGGAGTCGCTTCTTTCTGGCGGAGAGTCCGACCATTCAAAGCTAGCCGACTACGGCCGCGAATATGCAGATCTAACCCCAAAACTAGAAGCAAAATACGCCCGCTGGGAAGAACTAGGGCTTTTGGCAGAGAATTAGGGGCAGAAATTCCTTTTAAAATTGACAAAATCTACCTCCGCAATCCTTTGAATTCTGACAAAATTCATCCCGAAATACCTTTGAATTTTGACAATCCTATTGTATAATCTCCTCAAAAGGACAGATTTATGCTCGAACGTGATGTTTGGAAAGAACTTATCGCATGGAAACAAAGACCTCATCATCCGCTTGTAGTACGCGGGCTGCGGCAAATCGGCAAGACATATATTGTAAAAAAATTCGGCAAAGAATTTTACGAGAACTCAATTTATCTGGATTTACGAGCAAACATTGCAGTACACAAGGCATTTGAAGGCGATTTTGACGTTAATCAGATGATTCTATCCATTTCATCCGTAGAAAAAGACGCGCGTTTCATTCCAGGAAAAACGCTGCTCATTCTGGACGAGATTCAGGATTGTGCAAACGCCCGCAGCTCGCTCAAATACTGGGATATCGATGGTCGTTTTGATGTAATTTGTACCGGCAGTTTTCTTGGAGTAAAGGGGTTCAGAGCTCCATATTCGCGTGGTATTTCTGTCGGCTACGAAGAACTGCTGACGATGTACCCACTTACATTCCACGAATTTCTTGTGAATACTGGAATGGATTCAAAAATCTTTGACTACGTGCAGAAATCCATAAAAGAAAAAACGATGATTGAGCCGACCGTCCACGAGAGCCTTCGAAAATTGTATCTTCAATATCTGATTGTTGGCGGAATGCCGGAAGTTATCAACAATTTCTTTGAGACACACGACCTGAACCAAGTTCGGGAAACCCAACGGCAAATTTTAAGCTCAATAAAAGACGATTTCGGACGCTACAAAGACTCGGACGGAAACGACAAAGTGAACGAAGTCCTGAAACTCCGTGCGGAAGCTTGTCTTAACTCCCTTCCGGCACAATTGTCAAAGGAATACAAAAAATTTCAATATAGTCTTGTCGATGTAAAAGGTCATTCGCCTGAAAAAGCGGACGGACTTCAATATCTTGAAGATGTCGGGCTTGTCGTTCGTGCGTTTAACACAAAGCAGATTTCTTATCCTATTGAAGCCGAGAAAATTGCATCTGAGTTCAAAGTTTTTTTCATCGATACCGGGCTTCTTGTCTCACAACTCGGCGATGATGTTGCCGCCAAAATCCTAAACGGAGATTTAAGCGCATACAAAGGTGCCATCGCAGAAAACATGGTTGCTGCCTCTTTCGCAAAAGAAAGCAGGGAACTTTATTATTATCACGCTCCTAGTGGTTCTCCCGAACTGGATTTTATTTTTGAAGAAAACAGCAAAACCGTGATTGTGGAATGTAAAGCTTCCAATAACCGCGCGACAAGCATGAAATTTGTCATTGCCAACCCAAGAAAATTCGGCAAACATCCCGCCATTAAAATTGCAGATGCAAACATCGGGGGAGGAGAGGGCTTTGACACTTATCCAATCTATTATCTGGGCTTTTTACCGCAGAAACCGAAAACGAATATTATCGATATGATCGATGTCAAAAACTTGAAAATTCCAGAATAAACGCTATAAAAAATGAATAATAATGGCGTTCCCGCCATCCGCGACGGTCGAATAATTATTATACGGCGTTCATGTCCACATTCCAAGAAAGCTACATTTCTTTAATTAATTCTAACACGATATTTCTTTGACGCTCGTTCAGCCTGTTCCATTGATATAAAAGTTCACTTTGAGTTTTTGTCAATGGAGCAAATTCAGCGCCATCATCAGTAAAAAACTGAGCTAACGTAATTCCAAAAGCTTTGCAAATTTTTTCCAGAGAAGGAATTGTTGGTACCTGATTTTTCCTATACCAAGAGGAGATTGTTGATTGGGGAAGTTCAGATTTTTCTGCCAGCTGGTATTCTGTCCAATTCCGCTCAATTCTGTATTTCCTGATTTTCTCTAAAACATTCATATTGCTACGCTACTGCGTAAATAATACTTAACTTTGGCGTTGCAAAATAATAATTCTTGACGTATATTATATATGATAAAAGTTACTATACCTGAAGTAACAAAATTCCAAGGAGGACTTTTATGAAAAAGCTAACCTTTAGTTTATTATGTCTCTTTATTTCTTTTCTATGTTTTTCGCAAAATAATGAAAAACAATTTTATTTAAAAGGTAGTTCTGAAGATGGATTAGAAATACGAATTAAAATACTTCCTGAAACTACTTTAGATTATGACTTATATCCTACACTTGAAGATTTTTAAACTATACAAGCAATGCCTATTCAAAACCACCAATTTATATCGCCATTATGGACATAGCATGTTCTGATAATTTTCCGTTTGAATTTATAAATAGATCAAAAAAAGTGTAACCTTTAATTCATATACTGATTCATTAACTTTTATTCTAAATGGATTACAGGTTGACTACCCAATAAAAACAACTGAATATCCTCAAAAGATTTTTCCAAATGCAAAATACAATTTTACAATAGAATCATCATATACAGAAAACGACTTTCTTACAGATTTTATGAAAATGAAAATGGGAACTAATCCTTTGCCACAAAGCAACAATTTCCTCCTTTCATACATTGTTAATATGTATGCTATGTGTATTGATTATTCAAAAAAGGACCTTACTAATAAGCGTAATTTTTCAGAAGAAGATAGTAATAATGCAATACTTACTCTCTCTCAAAAACTATTTTATGCAGTATATAGCATAGGTCTTGATGGTGAAGAGATTTATCTATATGCAACATATGAATAATTCATCTCATTTATAGGTTTCGTGAAAATTTCATTTATTATATGACCCTATATATCCTTATTACATACTTTTGGGTATATGAGGTTTATCATTCAGGTGGTGTTTAGTGACAAAAGAAGAACAAATAATGGCATACTTAGATGAGAAAGTTTTTTTTCCTATAATAAATTCAAATGAATCCTCTTCAAAATTAAAGAACGGAGCAAGAATCACTCGAGAAAGAATGTCGAAATTAAACGCTCCAAATATGATAAAATATTATTGGAGTGCAATTGTAGGAACTGATAGGAGCGTTAAATTTGCTAAAGACTTAAAAGAATCAGGATTTACAAGATTCGAGGAAGTAATTGAAGAATTCAGAATAAAATTTGGCGATGCATTTTTACTGAATTAATGTACAACATAATTATATCGAATTTCGAATTTTAAATAACCTTACAAAAATGGCGTAAATTATTAATATTTGGTTATCCCACAAAAATATGAAGAGTTTCGCCATGACTGGAAGCAACTTCGTAAGAATGTTTGCGAAACTATGGACACTATAGAAAGATTCCTTTCATCAAATTAAATCATATGTTATAATCTTTTCGGAGGTTTTTATGGTTTATCCTTTTATGACTTTGAACGATGGAACTGAAATAGTACATTCAGAAATGCAATCCAATGGCCGTGTAAAGGTTTCGATAGAAACTCCCGATGAAAAGCTTTGCTTTAAACATGCAACCTGCTGGCTTCCACAAAATGATTGGACTGATATTTTAGGATATACAGATTCTGAGTTGGATTATCTGAAAGAACTTGTTGAATCAGAAGCTCATTTGATTTTAGAGTTTTCCAAGACAGGTGGATTTGATAATGCCGCAGGTTTTTAAAATCGGTTCATATTGGGTTTATTTCTGGCTTGACGAAAACATTCCATTGGAACCGATTCACGTCCATGTTTCGAAAGGAAAACCAACACCAAATGCAACAAAAATTTGGATTACAAGAAATGGGCATTGTTCTTTAGCAAACAACAAGTCAAACATTCCTGCTGCAACATTAAACAATATAATCCGCATCATAGAAATGCGAATCCCCGAAATTGAACTAAAATGGAAACAAACATTCTCTAAAATCTCGTATTATTGCTGATAAACACTGATTCTATCGAACCTTTCCAATTTCAACCACAACTTACACTGCGCGGATATCTATGTTCCAGCGAGGCTCGGCTGATACTGCTTCAGTTTGGGGTGCCGCCAAAACCGAAGCTAGATACGGCAAAGTCTTTCGCATACTGTCATCCAAATGCCACGGCGGATTTATAACAGCCATTCCAGAACCATAAAGCCCTGTTTCGTTTTCTTCGCTGTCCACAAGGAGTTCTGCTGTTATAAAACTGCTTGGGGTTTTGGCGGCGCAGTCAGCAAGCGCGGCTTTTAGCTCTGCCGTCTCAGCCTGCCGCCGTTTTAAAAGCGGATACCAAAGGCAGATAATGCCCGAAGTCCACCGGCGATGTGCCTCGCGCAAAGAATCCATTACGTTTGTGTAGTCGCTGTCAACCTCGTAACTGGGGTCCATTAAGAGAAGCCCACGTTTCGGTTCCGGCGGCACAAGAGCCGACATTGCTTCATATGCATCACGATGGTGTATGTTGATGCGTGAGCTGTCCGAACCACGCTTCATATTGATACGCAGAACATCTATCTCGGTGTTGTGAAGCTCCAATAAAATCAGTTTGTCCTGCGCGGGCGTTGTGGGCGCAGTTCCAGACTTTGCCGCACCTGCTGCCGGTCTCGAATCCGCCGCCGGAGCAACTCCACCCACAGGACGCAAAAAGTTCCGCATAATCTCCGGCGAACCAGGATATTTCCCCTGCTTTTCATACTCGCGGCACAGCTTCAAATACGGTAAAAGCTCTTCCGGCACGTCCGCCGGAGCCGCCTCTGCCGCGCGCAAAAGCCTTACGATTCCCGCTTCTGCCTCACCAGTTTTGACAGCGCGCTCGTCATCAAGCGTGTAAATGCCAGCTCCGGCATGAGTGTCTATAAGTGTGTACGGCTTATCTTTTTTTTGAAGGCTCCTCAAAATCAGCACGAGCATCGAATGTTTCAGGATATCCGCATGGTTTCCCGCATGAAAAGCGTGTCTGTAACTCAACATCCGTAGTTAATCTCCTATACAAGCTGGCGGTTCTTCCACTT
>JAEEGK010023114.1_pt1 | contig 12995 bp, 9 predicted proteins | sample 8958771 | NCBI WGS metagenome assembly JAEEGK01 (sample SAMN16246547, study PRJNA631951) | gut metagenome | biome: gut microbiome; feature: rumen; material: SC-attached | host: Bos | place: Iran: Karaj | collected 2018-10 | reverse complement strand
CGAGGCTGCGGGCATAGGTTTCGATCAAGGATCCGCAACCCGAGGAGCAGGCTTCGTTCAGAATGATACCCGTGACCACGCCGTCTTGCACGGAGATGGCCTTCATGTCCTGCCCGCCGATGTCGAGGATGAAACTTACGTCGGGGCAAATCTTCTGGGCGGCGTTGGCGTGAGCGACCGTTTCCACCGTGTGGAAGTCGGCATGCACGGCCTTTGCAAACAGCTGTTCGCCGTAGCCGGTTGTACCTACGCCTAAGATGTTGAGCTTGCAGCCGTATTCTTCGTAGCGGTCCGAAAGTTCGTTGAGGGCGTTCTTGAGCACGGCGAGCGGTTCGCCGTTGTTGCTTGCGTAGAATCCGTCCACCACGTTTTCGTTTTCGTCCATAAGCACGAACTTGGTGGTGGTAGAGCCCGCGTCGATACCCAGGTACACGTTGAGTGTGGAGCCCGAAACGGGCTGCGGGTAGTGGTTTCCGGCCATCTTGTGCTCTTCGAGGAACATCTGGTATTCAGCGTCGTTCTTGAAGAACAAGTCGGCAGCGGCCTTGGCCTTGTTTTCGGCCTGGCGGGTTTCGTTAAAGTGGATCAGGGCGTCCAGCGAACCTTCCTTGCGGTAGAAGCATTCCTGGTCGGCAAACATGGAGCCCAAGGAGAGGGCGGCACCCATGGCCACGAGCACTTCGGAGTGTTCCGGCACAATGGCCTGTTCGTCAGAAATTCCAAGGCGTTCCTTGAAGGCGCGGACAAGCGTCGGGTTAAAGGTCAGCGGGCCACCTTCGAAAATCACGGGTGGCTTGATTTCCATACCCTGGGCAAGACCACCGATGGTCTGCTTGGCAATGGCATGGAAGCTGGAAAGGGCGATGTCTTCCTTGGCGATACCGTTGTTCAGCATCGGCTGGATGTCGGTCTTGGCGAACACGCCGCAACGGCCCGAAATTTCGTAGACCTTCTGGCCACGCTTGGCAAAGCCTTCGAAGGCTTCGGTCTTGATGCGCAGAAGTTCGGCCACCTGGTCAATGAATGCACCGGTACCGCCGGCGCACACGCCGTTCATACGCATGTCAGAGGCAATGAGTTTGCCGGTGGTCTTGTCTTTTTCGAAGAAGACGACCTTGGCATCCTGGCCGCCGAGTTCAATGGCGACTCGGGATTCGGGGTAGGTTGCACGTACAGCAAGGGCGTTCGCTACGACTTCTTGCACAAAGAAGGCGTGGGTTGCTTCGGCGAAGGGCTGACCGCCACTGCCGCAGAAGGCGACTCTGAAATTCTTATCGGGGAAAAGTCCATGGGCCTCACGCAGCACCTCGAAAACCTTCTGTGCCTGCATGGCATTGTGGCGCTGGTAAGTGTAATGCAAACGCTTGTTGGTCTCTGGATCAACGACCGCAATTTTTACGGTGGTGGAACCGACGTCCACGCCGACCCATAAATCGTTCTTCATATTGCTCATAGTGGGCACAAAGATAGAAAAATGCTACAAAAGCCCTAGATATTGGAGCGCAGAAAAGCGACAAGAAGTGAAAAATTGGCTCTGAAAAGACTCCACCCCTTTTTTCTATATTGCTGCCTATGAACTACCTTGCACTTGACTACGGTGAGCACCGCGTTGGGGTCGCTTTTGCCGATTCCGAATTCCGGATGGCTTTTTCGCGAGAAACGATTGACCAGAAGACCACAAACCTGTTTGTTCGCCTCGACGAACTGGTGAAAATCAACAAGGTAGACGCCTTTGTGGTGGGAATGCCATATCACCCTGACGGCCGCAAGGACGGCAAGAACGTGGTGGTGGAAAAGTTCATCGAGGACCTGAAAACGCGATTCCCGGGCATGCCCGTGTACACGCAGGATGAATCGTATTCCAGCGTGCAGGCGCAAGAAAAGACTTCTTACTTTAGCAAGAAGAAAAAGCAAAAGAATAAGGCGGTCATCGATCAACTCGCTGCCGCCATTATATTGCAAAGATGGTTAGACGAACAGGTCTAGCCGTTGTATTTCTTGATAATCACGACCCCGTTGTGACCGCCGAAGCCGAGAGAGGCGGAGGCGGCGACGTCGATGTTGCCTTCGATACCCTTGTTCGGAACGTAATCGAGGTCGCATTCTGGATCCGGAGTTTCGTAGTTGATGGTGGCGGGGTAGAACGAGTCGCGAATCGCAAGAGTCGAGACGATGGCTTCGCACACACCGGCGGCGCCCACGCAGTGGCCCGTCATGCTCTTGGTGCTCGACACCTTGATCTTGTAGGCGTGTTCGCCGAGAGCGACCTTGAGCATCGCGGTTTCTGTAGCATCGTTCAGGTGCGTCGAAGTTCCGTGAGCATTGTAGTAGTCGATGTCGGTCGGGGCAATGCCTGCGTCCTTGATGGCGCGGGTGAGTGCCTTCGCGCAGGTCTCTCCACCCGGGCGCGGGCTTGTGATGTGGTAAGCGTCGGCAGAAGCACCGTAGCCGGCGAGTTCGGCGTAAATCTTGGCGCCACGGGCCTTGGCGTGTTCCAATTCTTCGAGAATCAGTACGGCACCGCCTTCACCCATCACAAATCCGGAGCGGTTCAGGTCGAACGGGCGAGAAGCCTTTTCCGGGCAGTCGTTGAATTTGTCAGTAAGGGCGTGCATGCCGGCGAAGCTCTTGATGCTGTAATCGGTAATGCCGCTTTCGGAGCCTCCCGCAAGGCAGATGTCCAGGCGACCCGAGCGGATGGCGTCGAGGGCGACACCGATAGCGTCGGTACCCGAGGCACAGGCGGTGCAGACCGTGTGGGCCTGGCCTGTAATGCCGAGGGCGATAGAGACGTTTGCTCCAGCTTCGTTCGGAATTAGCTGCGGCATGGCGAGGGGCGAGACCTTGCGCTTGCCACCGTTCATGTACTGCGTGTAGGTAGAATCGACGATGTCGAGGCCACCGAGGCCGGTACCTGCGACAATGCCGGTTGTGTCGGCAGCGAGGTCTTCGGGCGTAAGGCTTGCGTCTGCGACCGCTTCCTTGGAGGCGGCGAGCAGGAACTGCGTGAAGCGGGCCATGCGGCGGGCTTCCTTCGGGTCGATATCGTGTTCTTCGGGCTTAAAGTCCTTGACTTCGGCCGCAATCTTTACCGGACAGCTGCTTGCGTCAAAAAGCGTGATGGGACCGACACCGCACTTGCCTTCGCGAATGGCAGCCCAAAAATCGTTGATGTTCTTGCCAACGGGAGTCACGGCTCCCATACCAGTGATTACTACGCGTCTTTTTGTCATGAATTATAAATGGTTTTAGGTTTAATTCTCTTTTTTCTCGGCTTCCTGATTGGCAGAATCCTTTGCTGCATTGGCCGTGTTGGCATCTTCCTTATCCTTGTCGCGGATAGAGGCGCGGCGGATTTTTCCGCTGATGGTCTTCGGCAGTTCCGACACGAAGTCGATAATGCGCGGGCTCTTGTAAGAGGCAGCCACGTTCTTTGCGAACAGCTGGATTTCCTTTGCGAGTTCCTTGGAGGCTTCGTAGCCCTTCTGGAGCACGACGGTTGCCTTCACGGCCTGTCCGCGGGACTTGTCCTCGACACCAGTCACTGCAACTTCCAAGACGGCGGGGTGCTTGTGGAGCACTTCTTCGACTTCGAAGGGGCTGATGCGGTAGCCGGAACTCTTGATCAGGTCATCGGTACGGCCTACGAACCAGAAGAAACCGTCCTTGTCGCGGGTAGCGGTGTCGCCGGTGTGGTAGACCCCGCCCTCGAATACTTTCTGGGTGCGTTCTTCGTCGCGGTAGTAGCCACCGAACATGCCGAAGGGCTTGCCTTCGTCAATCTTGATGATGATTTCGCCGACTTCGTCGGGACCGCAGCTGTTGCCGTCGGCATCCACGATATCCATGCGGTAGCCAGGAGAAGGCTTGCCCATGGAACCGGGGCGCGGTTCCATCCATTCGAAGTTGCCCGTCGTAAGCGTGAGTTCGGTCTGGCCGTAGCCTTCGTGCAGGCGGAGCCCCGTCTTTTCGAAGAACTTCTTGTAAATGTCCAAGTTCAACGCCTCGCCTGCGGTGGTGCAGTACTTGAGGCTGGAAAGGTCGTACTTTTCGACGCCATGCTGCAGAATGTAGCGGTAAACGGTCGGCGGCGCACAGAAGGTAGTCACCTTGTATTCCTGCATCTTTTCGAGCAACTTGCCCGGAATGAACACGTTCATGTCGTAGGTGAATACGGCAGAACCTGCAATCCACTGGCCATAAATCTTGCCCCAGAGTGCCTTAGCCCAGCCGGTTTCGGCAACGGTCAGGTGGCGGCCGCCGTCAATCACGTTCTGCCAGTACTTGGCGGTCACAATGTGGCCGAGGGGGTAGCTGAAGGTGTGGGCGACCATTTTCGGGTTGCTGCTTGTGCCACTGGTAAAGTAGACGATCATGATGTCGTCATTGTGCGTGGCGGCATCTCCTGTGGGGCGCGGGAAACTCGGCGGGCAGATTTCGTAGTCGTCGTAGAAGTTGATCCAGTTCTGACGGGACTGCCCGATGGTCACGAGCGTTTCGACAATGCGTGTGTGTTCGCAGGCGGTGTCGATTTCCTTTTGGAGTGCCGGATCGTCGTAAGAGACGACCATCTTGATGTCGGCGGCCTTAAAGCGGTATTCCAGGTCTTCGGCGGCGAGCATGTTGGTTGCCGGAATGGCAATGGCTCCGATACGGTGGAGTGCCAAGAGGAAAAACCAAAATTCGTAGCGGCGGCGCAAAATCAGCATCACGCGGTCGCCCTTCTTGATTCCCTTTTCTACCAAAAAGTTCGCGGTGCGCTGCGAGGCAATCGAAAGATCCTTGAAGGTAAAAATATGGCTTTCGTCGTTGTCGTCGCACCAGACTAAAGCTTCGCGTTTGGGTTCGGTCTTCGCGTATTCGTCGACCACGTCGTAGGCGAAGTTAAAGTCTTCGGGAATATTGAGCTTAAAGTTTTCGTAGAGGTCCTCGTAAGAGGAATACTCGGTTCGTGCTAGGAATCTATTGAGTATCATTTGTGTCTCTCCGGTCTCTTATAGATCCTGGTACATGATCTTTTCGCGGTGGTTCGAGGCAAATTTTACGAGCGAGAGAAGATTTTGTTCGCCCATGGCCTTCATGTCACCGGCGTGAATCACCAGGCGGGGGGTTCCGCGGTAGAGGAGTAGTGCAATGCGAGAAAATACCTGCATGGCACCGAGGAGTGCCTGCGGGAAAATAGAGAAGGTCAAAATCTGCGAGAACGACGGCTTGACTTTTTTACCGACCTTGCGGTAAATGTAGAGCATGTCTTCGTAGAAATTGAATTCTTCGAGCACCTGTTTTTTGAGGTGCTTGTTGTCGAGCCAGACTGGCGCGATGAATCCGGAGGGGCGGCCAAAACCGTGGGCCTTCCAGAGGGCGATGCTACGGTTTAAAAGCATCTGGGAAACTTTCTTATTCAGGCCCGCAAATTCGGCACCATTGTGCGAAATGGCGAGGGCGAGCTTGCCGATGGGATTACGCTTGATGAACAGGTCTGCGTTGTGGCGCACACCGTGGAGCAAGATTTCGTAGCCTTCCTGCACGAATTTTCCGATTTCTTCACGGAAAGCGTCTGCTTCGGATTCAGGGACGCCCCCGATAGAGGGTACGACGGCAATCGAGATGGGCGAACCTGCGGCTGCGGCAATCTTTCGGATTTCTTCGGCAGATTTCTTGCAGTTCTTCACATTAAAATTATGATAGCACAGCAGGTACTTCTTCTTTTTATGAAGAATAGCTTCGGCGGCGCGGATGTCGGCAATGTCCTTGTTGATTTCCATAAGGGTAACCTGTTTTGTTTTTACGCCATATATATAGAAAATGTGGCTAGAATAGACTAGTTTGAACCGCTTCGCTCTGGTTGAGCGGTTGCGAATTCGGCTTGTTTTCAGCGTTATTTGCGGATTCTGTAAGCGTTTCGTCAGCACTGGCGGCGATTTGGGCGAGGAGCCAGGCTTCATCGTGCACGGGAATCCCGAGTTCATTTGCCTTTGTGAGCTTGCTTCCGGCGGCCTCGCCGGCCAAAACCCAGCTGGTTTTCTTGCTAACAGAACCGCTGACTTTGCCGCCGTTTTCTTCGATGAGTTTGCGGGCCTCTTCGCGTTCCATGGTCGGGAGCGTGCCGGTGATGACGGCGGTTTGACCTTGGAACAGCGTTTTTACGACGCCCTTGAATTCGGTGGGGCAGCCGAGAGCGATGAGTTCGTCGATTTCTTGCGTGTAGCGTTCCGTGTGGAAGAAGTCGTAGACGGACTTTCCGATGCGTTCGCCGACGTCGTTGACGTTCTGCAAGTCTTCGACGGTGGCGGTACGGATCGCTTCGAGCGTGCGGAAGTGCTTCGCGAGGTTTCGGGCACTGGTGCGGCCTACGAACCTAATGCCGAGACCGTGCAGCAGGTTTTCGAGGCTACGCTCCTTGGAGGCGGCAATAGCGTCGAAGACGTTTTTGGCGCTTTTCTTGGCCATGCGTTCCTGGGATTCCAGGTCTTCGAGCGTGAGGCGGTACAGGTCCGGAATGCGCTTGATTTTGCCCGTGGCAATCAGGCTTGCGATAAGGGCCGGGCCCAAGTTTTCGATGTTCATGGCCTCGCGGCTTACGAAATGCTCGAACAGGCATTGGACTTGCGCCGGGCAGTGCATGTTTTCGCAGCGCAAAATCACTTCGTCGTCGATGTGGGTGAGGGACTCACCGCACACGGGGCATTTTTCGGGGGCGGTCACAGGGACGGCCCCCGCCGGGCGCAGGTCCTTTTTGACATCGGTGATTTTTGGGATGATTTCGCCGCCCTTCTCGACGCCGACGGTGTCGCCGAAGTGGAGGTCTAGTCGGGCGACTTCGTCAAAGTTGTGGAGGGTGGCGCGCTTGACGGTGGTGCCTGCGAGGCGCACGGGGGCAAGGTTCGCGACCGGCGTCACGGCCCCGGTGCGGCCTACCTGAAATTCTACGGAAAGGAGCGGGGTGTAAGCGCGCTCGGCCTTGAACTTATAGGCGATGGCCCAGCGCGGGCTCTTGCTCGTGGTGCCGAGGGCGCGTTGCATAGCAAGGTCGTTCAGCTTTACGACCATGCCGTCGATTTCGAAGGGGAGGCTGTCGCGGCTCGCGCCAATCTGCTCCGAAATCTTCATGATTTCGTCGGTATTGTCTGCAGTCCAGTAGTCGTTCGTATGGAACCCGAGCTTCTTGAGCTGCTGCAGGTTCTCTTCGTGCGTCTTGTTGTCGCTCTGCGGAATGTGGTAGGCAAAGAAACGCATCGGGCGCGTCTTGCATTCGGCCACGCTCTTGAGCTTGAGCGAACCCGAGACCGTATTGCGCGGGTTCTGGAAAATCTTCTTGCCCTCGAGAATAAACTGTTCGTTCAGGCGTTCGAACGCCTCGCGTTCCATGTAGACTTCGCCGCGCACTTCGAAAGTACCCTGCGGGATTTCGCTCGGGTCAATCTTCAGTTTCTTCGCGTCAAAATATTCGGGAATATCCGCAATCGTGAGCGCGTTCAGGGTCACGTCGTCGCCCTGGGCGCCGTCGCCGCGGGTGGCCGCCTGTTTCAAGCGCCCGTTCTCGTACACGATGGAAAGCGAAACGCCGTCGATTTTCCGCTCGCAGATCCATTTGTGCGATGGTCCGCGCTTCTTGTCCCCCTTGTCATTCTGGAGCGAAGCGATAGAATCCACGGAGACATCCGCAATCCCTTCTTCCGCAGCCCTGACAAACTCTGCCATCTCTTCGGCGCTGTACACGTTCGCGATGCTGAGCATGGGTACGGCGTGCGCGACCTTCGCAAAGTCGTTCGTCAGGTCGCTACCGACCCGCTGTGTGAGCGAGCCCTGACCACGCAGTTCCGGGTACTTCGCCTCGAGCGCTTCCATCTCCTTGAGCCCGAAGTCGAAATCCTGGTCGCTCATGGGGGAGACGCCTTCCTTGTAGTAGAGGCGGCTCGCTTCTTCCAGTTGCTTCTTCAGTTCAAAATAGCGGGTATAGTCGAAGTCTTTCTGCTCGGTCATGGCCTTAATATAGCAAGTTTTGCGCATTTTTTCTGCGCAATCCTTTGGCTCGATTCGTTACTTGTGAAATTATAAAAACGTGCAGACGATAAGCGCGATTAGGCCCGCAAACATGGCCACTTTCGTAAGAGATTGGGCACGGCGGTAATTCTTGTGGTGTGCGCTGAAAAGGATAATCGCGAATGTCGGCGTGAGTGCTATGCCCGTGATAATCAGGAACAGCGGCGGGTAGTTGTGCCCGAACACCTTGTCCATGTAGAACACCGGGAGCGGTAGCGAAATCCAGGTGAAGAGGATGATGGCGCCTGCCAACCTGCGGGCGGTCGCCGAGCCTGCGATAAGCGGGAACGTCATGATGCCCGCCTTCAGGTCGCCTGTTTCGTCTTCCAGGTCCTTGTAGATTTCACGCGCGGTCGTGAGCAGGAATGCAAACGGGATTGCCGGGATTATGGCCCACATGCGCCACAATACGCCTGCGCTTTTGGGGAACCAGGAAAAATACAGCAGGACGAACAGCAGGGGCGTCGTGCAGAGGAGTGCGACTGTCATATTCTTCAGGAGAGGAATGTGCTTGAGCCACTTGTTGTAGGCTATCAGGAGTGCCCCGAGTAGCGCAAAGAACCAAAGCTGGAATGTAATGGCGATGTATCGGGGCTCAAATTGTCCATAATTCTGCAGAATGGTCGCGCCCAGCCCGCAGAGGAGCATCAGGGCAAACATGATAATCCAGGCCCTACGGGCTGCCTTTACCGAGACCTTCCCGGTCACGAGCGGGCGTTCCGGGCGGTTCATCTTGTCGCTATCGAGGTCGAGGATATCGTTCTGGATGTTCGCGAACCCGATTGCGAACGCGAACCCGATCGCCTGCAGAACAAGAATTATCCATCCGGGATTGAAAAGTACGAAGTGGTCGATATTGCCTTTTCCGATATATGTATAGGGATCGGGAAAACTTCCGAGCAGCATATACCCGACCACGAGCGTGATTATCGCAATCACGATGTTCTTCGGGCGGGTCATCTTGATGAGTTCGACAAGCATCGTGTTCCAAATATAAAAAAGGGAATAAAAAAAATCCGGCTTTGAACCGGATCTTTTAGTAGCGGGGGCAGGACTTGAACGCTGCGACCTTCGGGTTATGAGCCCGACGAGCTACCAACTGCTCCACCCCGCGTCGAGGTTGTTGCCATATATAGAAAAATTTTATGGTTATGTCAAGGGTAGAGTCGCATTTTCCGCGAAAATAAGCGAAAAAACGCAATTCCTGGCCGGCTACACGAACTTCTTGAGGATGTGCTTGCTCGAGACGAAGTAGTCGATTCCGCTGATAATGGTGATGGCGGTAATGATGCCCATGACGATTGTCGGGAATATGTGCCAGATGTCGCCCAGGCCGGGGACGAGCGCACGCACGGGGTCAATCGCCCCGAGAAGGATTGCCACGATGCCGATTCCCTGGAGGGCCGTCTTCCACTTGCCGCTCTTGCGTGCGGGCATGATGAGCCCCTCGCTCGCAGCGAGCGTGCGGAGCGTTTCCACGCTGGATTCGCGGAAGTAGATGAGCGCCACCATCCACACGGGGGCATAGTCCGTGGCGATGAAGCACATGAAAATCGTCATGTTCGAAATCTTGTCGCTGAACGGGTCGAGATACTTGCCGAGCGTGCTCACTTCGCCCATGGCGCGGGCGAGTTTCCCGTCCAGGAAGTCGGTAAGCATGAACCCGAGAACCATCGCGAGCGCAAGCACCTTGAATACGATGCTGTTGTTGCTGTAGTTCAGGTCGTTGTCATAGAAGAATACCCACAAAAAGAACGGGGTCAGCACGATGCGGCTCATCGTGAGCTGGCTTGCGATGGAGAGCGGCTTGCGGTGTGCCGGGTCGCGGTAGTACCAGTAGGCGTATGCGACGGTAGATGCCGTGATGAGCAGGATGGTTGCCACCATGCATATCTGCTGGTAGTCCTCGAGGTTCAACAGGTAGACGCCCATCGTGACCGTGGTCGCAAGGTTTGCAAGTTTGGACCAGCGGCGCTTTTGCGGTAACTTCTTGCCTTCGCGGAGAACGCCGAGAGAGAACAGGGAATGCGCGATGAGTCGCCCGAGAATAAAGGCGCAGCCGATGCCGAGGAGTTTCTCGGCGCTTTCGGAATAGTAGAGGTCGCGCACGAAAATGCTTGTCATGACGCTGAACTGCAACAGACCGTCGACAACGTTCAGCCAGAGCCTGTAGTAGGGCTTCTCGATTTCCTGGCTACGCAACTGGTAGAGGTTCACCCATCCCATGATGAGGGCGATAAGCACGAAGGCGCAGGCGGTCTTCGCCATGCCGAGCCAGATGAAGATGATGACGCAGACAAAAACGAGCGCCCGTAGTAGGCTCCAGATGCGGCTGCGTAACCGCACGTCTGTTCTGTTTTCGCTCATTCGCAATTCTCCAAAAGTTGTTTCGCGTGCTCGCGCACCGTGGCAGATTCACCGCCCAGCATCCGCACGAGTTCGTCGACACGTCCGTCCGCATCGAGGTTCGTTACGGAGGTGTACGTGCGCCCGTCGACTTCCTGCTTGCTTACGGCTAATTGGTTGTCGGCACGGCTTGCGACCTGGTGCAGGTGGGTGATGGTGAGTACCTGATGGTGCTTGCCCAGGTTCCTGAGCGCAACCCCGATGTTGTTACCCACTTCACCGCTGATACCGGAATCTACTTCATCAAAAATTAGCAAAGGAACGGCGTCGAGTTCTGCCATCACGGTCTTGATGGCCAGCAATACGCGGCTCAGTTCACCACCCGAGACGGCCTTCTGGAGCGATTTTGCCCCTTCGCCCGGGTTTGGTGCTAACATAAATTCAATCTTGTCGGCCCCGTTTGCCGCATAGTCCTGCTTCTCGATGCTAGTTTTGAAGATTGCCTTGGGCATGCCGAGCGTCTGGAGCATGGCTTCTACGGCGGCGTCAAATTTTTCTGCGGCGGCCTTCCTGCTTTCGGTGAGGCGGATCGATGCTGCCTGCATCGATTTCATGAACTTTTCTGCCTGCCTGCCCAGTTCCTCGAGGTCTGCATCCAGGTTCTCGAGGCTCTCGAGTTCTTCTTTACGCTGTGCGGTAAGCGCGATGAGGCCCGCGACATCGGTGCGGTACTTGCGCTTGAGTTTCTGGATGGCGGCGATGCGCGAGTTCGCGCGGTCAATTTCGGCGGGGGAGAGCGACTTTGCGGGCGATAGGCGGAGCAAATCCTTGCAGACACTCTCGAACGGGTCCGCGACGTCGGCGAGCGCGTTCAGGTTCTCCTCGTAGTGCGGAATCTTGGATGCGAGCGTGCGCATCTTGGACTGCAGTATCTGTACCTGGTCCAACAGGCCGTTGTCGCCCCCGAGAAGCGTCTGGATATCGTTAATGCAGTTGCGTTCGGTCTCGCCCTTGCTCGCAATGTTCACCTTGTCCTCGAGTTCTTCCTCTTCGCCTTCGCGAAGGGCGGCCTTCGAAAGTTCATCGTACTGGAACTTGAGGAAATCCTTCTGTGCGGCGAGATCCTTCGCGCGGGTCTGCGTTTCCTCGATTTTCGCGAGGGTGTCGTTCCATGCGTTCCAGGATTCCGTATAGTCTGCAAGGAGTTTCGCGTTGCCTGCATAGGCGTCGAGCATCTGGGCATGCGTGCGCGTGTCGCGGAGCAGCAACTGTTCGCTCTGGCCATGCATCTGGATAAGGTGCTCGCCGATTTCCTGCAGGTCGGCCTGGTTCACCATGTTCCCGTTCACGCGGGTGCGGCCCTTGCCGTTCTCGAGAATCTCGCGACGGATAACGAGTTCGTCGTCGCTGTCAATCCCGAGGTCTTCTACAATCTTCTTGACCTTCGGCTCGTTGCTGATATCGAAGATGCCTTCGATTACGGCCTTACTCTCGCCGGTACGCACCATCGATGCCTGAGCCTTGTCGCCACAGACCATGCGGAGTGCCTTGAGGAGTACGGACTTGCCCGCACCCGTTTCGCCGGTGATGGCGGTGAACCCTTTCTGGAAGGGAATTTCCGCCTGTGCAATCAGAGTAAAGTTGTTTATCGAAAGCGTCTTCAGCATAGCGACAATAAAATAACAAATTCGACTGTCAAAAATAGACAGTTACTTTTCGAACTCGATTACGCTCCGGTAGATGGGTCTGCCTTCTTTCTTGTACTTGCGTTCGAAACCGGTGGTAATGCCTTCGGTCGGTTCGGCGGTATTGCGCACGATAACCTTGCATCCAGGGAAGTTGTCGAAGGTCTCGAGTGCAATCTCGTTGTATTCCTTGTGGTCGGTACCCCAGTAGAATATGCGCTTGCCGGGCTTGAGCACGCGCGCAACTTCGGTCAAAAAGTCCGGGCGCAGCAGCCTGTTCTTGTGGTGGCGTTCCTTGGGCCACGGGTCCGGGAAGTACATGTGGAATGCGTCGACGGTGTTGCTCTTTACGCAGTCGCGCAAGAAGTAGAATACGTCGCCGCGCAGCATGCTGGCGTTGTCGAGCACGCCGCGCTTTTCCATGCGCCCGTGGGCGAATACGGCCCAGGTGTAGTCCCATTCGCTACCCATGATGTAGTAGTCGGGGTGCTTTTGGGCGTAGTCCGCGATAAAGTTCCCCTTGCCGCTCCCGATTTCGACCTCAATGTGGCCGTTCTCGTTCGGGAACATGTCCTTCCAGTTGAAGTCAAGCTTGTGGGGGAGCCCGTCGGTTGTCTTGATGGGCTTGCGGTCGCCGTTCGTGCGGAACACGTAGTGCCAGAGGCTCCTGTGTTCGGAGTCCTGGTTCAGGTCGCGGTAGAACTCCGGAATCACGACTTCCTTCGGAGCCTTTTCTTCGGCGCTATTCTCTTCTTTTTCGATAGATTCTTCGTTGCTCATAACTATTAACTGCGGCAAGGCCGCCTCTACACAAACGCGATGACTTTCTCTTTAAACCTTTCTGGAATTTCCTTCGCGATAGTCTCGCGGATATACTTTTCCGAATACTTCATCGAGAAGTGCGTGAGGATAATCTGTTCG
>JAEEGK010023113.1_pt1 | contig 12996 bp, 10 predicted proteins | sample 8958771 | NCBI WGS metagenome assembly JAEEGK01 (sample SAMN16246547, study PRJNA631951) | gut metagenome | biome: gut microbiome; feature: rumen; material: SC-attached | host: Bos | place: Iran: Karaj | collected 2018-10 | reverse complement strand
CTGTTGGATACCGAGGGTGGTAACTATCACCTGATTTTCAACAACTGGAACAACGGCTTGCAGTTGCCCGACTATGACATCGTCGCCGACCGTGACTACTTCTTCACTATCACCGCCGACGGTGCTAGCGAAGACAATGCTACCGTCATCGAGAATGTTATTGACAATGATTCCAAGATGAGCATTAACGGCAAGATGGTGACCTATCCCGGCGCCATCACCGTCTATAACCTGAATGGACAGGTTGTTGCCATCGGCAAGGACAACGTGGGTCTCACCCACCTGTCGCGCGGCATCTACATCGTGCAAGGCCGCAACGCCAGCAATGCGACAACCCTCAAAGTCGCCATCGGTTCATAACCAGATTCCATTTTCATTCTTTTGACAAATGGCCGAGGATTGACCCAATCGTCCTCGGCCATTTTTTACAATCAGCTTCAGTAAACATCAGGGCAACCAATGCTCTGTTTTTTTTGAGGCAAAAACATTTACTCATTGGATTAGGGGCTGTTTTTTCCATAATAATGTCCTAAATTGCGTTAACTGTTTGTGTGGTTGTGCAAATTGTGCTAATTTCGCACGGTAAAACAAACCCGAGTAATGAAAATCGGTAACATAGACTTAGGGGAACGTCCGGTGATGCTGGCTCCGATGGAGGACGTCACCGATGCGGCGTTCAGGCTGATGTGCAAGCGCTTTGGCGCCGACATGGTCTATACGGAGTTTGTGTCGGCCGATGCGCTCATCCGTGGGGTGAACCGCTCGGTGCAGAAGCTGCAGGTGAGCGATGAGGAGCGCCCTGTTGCCATACAGATTTACGGGCGCGACATCCCTTCGATGGTGGAGGCTGCCAAACTGGCTGAGGCGGCAGGGCCCGATATCCTCGACATCAACTACGGATGCCCTGTAAAGCGCGTGGCAGGCAAGGGCGGAGGGGCAGGGATGCTGCAGAATATCCCCCTCATGCTGGAGATGACGCGCGCCATCGTGGATGCCGTTCATATCCCCGTTACCGTCAAGACGCGCCTCGGCTGGGACCACGAGCACAAGATAATCGTCGAGCTGGCAGAGCAGCTGCAGGACTGCGGCATCGCAGCCCTCACCATTCACGGGCGCACCCGCAGCCAGATGTACATGGGCGAGGCAGACTGGACCCTGATTGGGAAGGTGAAGGAAAACCCCCGCATGCACATCCCCATCATCGGCAACGGCGATATCACCACCCCTGAGCGGGCGTTGGAATGCTTCGAGCGCTACGGTGTGGATGGCATCATGATAGGGCGCGCCTCCTTCGGCTGCCCCTGGATATTCTGGGAAGTGAAGGAATATATAAGGTCAACGAGTCAACAGGTCAACGAGTCAACGAGTGGCGATGAGGCCTGCATACCGCGTGTTGACTTGTTGACTCGTGGACTTGTTGACTCAGCGAAGCTGGACATCCTGCGGCAGCAGGTGCGGGAGAGCGTGGCGCGCTCGGGCGAATATGGGGGGATACTCCACATCCGGCGTCATCTGGCAGCTACGCCGCTGTTTAAGGGGATTCCGAATTTCCGTCCTACGCGCATCCGCATGCTTCGCGCTGAGAAAGTAGATGAACTCTTCGCCATATTCGATGAGATTGAACAGAACTTCTTTACCCCCAATTCCGAATCTTTTTTTCTTAACTCTTAACTCTTAATTCTTAACTAAATAATTATTAATTCCTAATTTTATAATTATATGAAACTTCTAGAAGGAAAGGTTGCCCTTATTACGGGTGCAGCACGAGGAATCGGAAAGGCTCTTGCCTTGCGTTTTGCAGAGGAAGGCGCCGACATCGCCATTACCGACCTGGTGTACAACGAGGCGATGGAGGAAACCGTCGGCCAGATTGCCGCTTTCGGCACGCGCGTCAAGGGTTATGCCTCCGATGCCTCCAATTTTGAGGCAACGGAAGCCGTTGTGGCTGAGATTGTAAAGGACTTCGGACGCATTGACGTCCTCGTCAACAACGCCGGCATTACCAAGGACGGCCTGATGATGCGCATGACAGAGGCTCAGTGGGACAAGGTGCTCACCGTGAACCTCAAGAGCACGTTCAACTTCATCCATGCCATTACACCCGTGATGATGCGTCAGCGTTCGGGCAGCATCATCTCAATGAGCAGCGTGGTGGGTGTGCATGGCAACGCGGGACAATGTAACTACGCAGCCTCGAAAGCGGGCATGATAGGCCTCACGAAGAGCATCGCGCAGGAGATAGGCAGTCGCGGCATCCGCGCCAACATCATCGCGCCGGGCTTCATCCTTACCGACATGACGCTTCAGCTGCCTGAGGAGGTGCGCGCCGAGTGGGCGAAGAAGATACCCCTCCGTCGTGGGGGTACCCCCGAGGAGATTGCAGGCGTGGCCCTCTTTCTTGCCTCCGACCTCAGCAGCTACGTCAGCGGGCAGGTGATCCAAGTCGATGGCGGCATGGGGATGTAGGACATCCTTGTCTCAGTCAGGTTGCGACTCAGAAATAAAAAAAAGCAAGATTTTTTTTGTATTTCGTTCGACTTGCACTACCTTTGCCGGCGAAAAGGAAATGAGGAAAGATTTGAGCTGCTTGCAACCTCAGTAAAAAATGCTAAAAACGGCAGCCGGCACACGTGCCGCTGGCCTGCATCAGCCTACTGATATTTCCCCCGTTTCTTTTCAGATAACGATGGTTAAACCCTTTAATTAAAAAAGGAATGGGATATTTGTTTACATCTGAATCGGTGTCGGAGGGACACCCAGATAAAGTGGCGGACCAAATTTCGGACGCCATATTGGACGAACTGCTCGCCTACGACCCGAACTCGAAAGTGGCTGTTGAGACGCTGGTGACGACAGGGCAGGTGGTGATTGCGGGTGAGGTGAAGTCGGAGGCCTATGTTGATTTGCAGGACGTCGCGCGACGTACCATTAAGCGGATTGGCTACACAAAGAGCGACTATATGTTCGACGGCGATTCGTGCGGCGTGCTGAGCGCTATCCACGAACAGAGCCTCGACATCAACCGAGGCGTGGATCGCGCCAATCCTCTTGAGCAAGGAGCCGGAGATCAAGGTATGATGTTCGGCTATGCCACGAAGGAGACGGCTGACTACATGCCGCTGCCGCTTTGGCTGGCTCACCTCATCGTGAAGACGTTGGCTGACATCCGACGCGAAAAAACAGAGATGACTTATCTGCACAATGGACGCGAGAGAACGTGGCTGCGTCCCGATGCCAAGAGCCAGGTAACCGTTGAGTATGCCGACGACGGCACGCCCTTGCGCATAGATACCATCGTTGTCAGTACTCAGCACGACGAATTCGTTCAGTATTACGAAACGCCGGAAGGTACACAGGAAGCTGCCGACGCAGCTATGCTGGCAACCATCCGCCGTGAGGTGGAAGAAACGTTGCTGCCTCGTGTGAAAGCGCAGATATCCGACCCCCGTACAGCGGCTCTCTTTGACTCGCACTTTACGCTTCATGTGAACCCCACGGGGAAGTTCGTCATCGGAGGCCCACATGGCGACACGGGGTTGACGGGACGTAAGATTATCGTCGACACCTACGGAGGCAAAGGTGCTCATGGTGGCGGTGCCTTCAGCGGTAAGGATCCCAGTAAGGTTGACCGCAGCGCAGCCTATGCTGCTCGTCATATCGCTAAGAACATGGTAGCTGCGGGGGTGGCTGATGAAATGCTTGTGCAAATCTCCTATGCTATCGGTGTGGCAAAGCCCGTCAGCATCTTCGTGAATACTTATGGACGCAGCCATATAAGTTTGTCGGACGGTGAAATCGCCAAACGTATCACAGACCTTTTCGCCCTTCGTCCCCACGCCATTGAGGAACGGCTGAAGCTCCGTGCCCCCATCTACACCGAGACAGCTGCTTACGGCCATGTGGGGCGTCAGCCGCAGGTGATTCATAAGCATTTCCATAACGCTTATAATGGAACGCGCGACGTGGACGTTGAGCTTTTCACTTGGGAGAAGCTGGATTGCGTGGAAACGATACGCACTAATTTTTCTTCCTTTTTCATTGAAGAGTAAAATTTTATGCTTATTTTTGCAGGCGAAAAAAAGAAAACTCATGAGAAATACGAAGATAGTGGCGCTATGGCTGATGCTTTGCCTGCCGATGCTGGCAGAAGCCCAAAAGGTAGTTGATGTCCATGGCAAAGGTACCTACGTCGTAGGAGAGAACGACAATATCACCCTAACGGAAGCCAAACTGCGATGCCTGGAATGGGCGAAAACGGATGCTATCGAGAAGGCCTTCGGTAAAAGCATATCGTCGAACATCATCGATACAAACGTCTCGTCTTCCAGCGCAGAGGGAACGGTGGAAAGTTCGTTTTTCTGGATGAACACGGAGGCTATGTCGCGCGGCGATTGGTTGGGCGACACCCGTGACCCCGAAATCTCCGTGGAATACATCAAAGGCGAACTGTTCTTTACTGCTGAAGTGTGGGGAAAAGCCCGTGAGGTCGTGCAGGCAAAGACCAACTTGAGATGGAATATCCTGAAAGAAGTGGACGGAAGGCAGGTGGAATCCTCTGAGTTCGCTTCCGGTGAGCGGATGTATGTCTCTTTCCGCTCTCCTTCTAACGGCTATGTCGCCGCTTACCTTATTCAGAGCAATAGCAGCGAGGCTACCTGCCTGCTGCCCTACAAGAACGATACCACCGGCCGCTTTGAAGTGAAGGGAGGCAAGAGTTACACCTTCTTCGACAAGATGAGCACTCCCCCCGCTCCCTACCATATCAACCTCACTACTGAGCAGGCCTTCGAGATGGACGGTATTGTCATCATCTATTCACCCAATCCCTTCTCGAAAACCATTGACAGCGCAGGCGATGCCCGTCATCTGAACACCCTCGGTGCCCGCGAATTCCGCAACTGGCTCAGAAAAAGCCAGCAAGCCGACCGTGAGATGGTGGTGGAGACAAAATGGGTGAAAATCATCAATAAAGACGCAGAAGAATAATTACAATAACGATATGAAAAAAAGACTCTTGCTATTTGCCGCTTGCTTATCGGTGCTGACAGCATTCGCCCAAGTGGAGAAAGAAGACAACCGATGGTCGAATCTCGACATGAAAGAGGACTCAACGGAAATCGTCACCATTGACGACATTATCAAGGAACAACAGGATGTGACTTCGCGCAACACCCGCGAGATGCACTATGCCAGTGTCTGGGGACGGCGCGGATTTTTCAACATCGCCTACAACAAAGAGGCAACCCTCACGCCTTGGCATCCCGTTGAAACAGGCTATGCACCCATTGCCAAAGGGTATTTCAATGGTGGAAAAGCCGATTGGAGTTTCGCCCTTCAGAAGGGACGTAACTATCCGCTCCACAAGAAACCCATTGCCAACACCGTGCAGATTTGTCTTGATTACACGGGTCTCGACCTTAGTGCCAGCCACTATTTTGCCTCAGCTGGACAGTATCTCTATGACAGCAGTCAGAAGTTCGATGTTACAACGGACGGGAAGACGAAGAGTTACTACTACACACCTTGGAACCTCGAAAAATACGAGGCCACCTACGGTATGTCCCTCGGTCCTTCGATTACCATTGCCCCGTTCAATTATATCAATTACGATGGCATCCACTATCTGAAGATTAACGTTTACTATCACGTGGGTTATCAGGCCTCCGTGCTTTACATGCTCAATAACAAGAGTAAGGATGCCAATCAGAATGGAGGAGCCTCGGACTATAACGCTATGGCTGAAAACCTGAAACTCCTTTGGGGACATGGCCTATACAAAGCGTATGGTGCCAGTATGTCATGGAAGGCTATCGGTGTAGGCTTTGAAAAACGCACAGGCGACACCAAGTACCAGCCGCTCAACACCGCTGATTTCGGCAAAAAGACTGCCGGTTTCAAAAGCAATTTCACTCGTTTTTATATCCAGTTCAGAATGTAAAAATACCTAGTATATGAAAAAGCATATCATTTTCCTCCTTCTTGCCCTTCTCTGCCTGCCTTCAGGCTGGGCAAAGACGTCCATCTACAAAATGGAAGGTAACTGCGGCCCTGATGTCAAGTGGGTTTTTGACGGTCTCACTCTCACTATTGCCAACGCCAGTAAGGTAGGCGATTACGTTTCCATTCCCGACTACGACATGAAGCACAACATTGCTCCATGGACGAAGAAGAAACTTGACGTGAAGAAAGTACAAATCGGTTCTGGCGTGATTCGTATCGGCTCATGCGCTTTTGCTGAACTTGAGAACCTACAGGAGGTCGTCTTCCTTGGGCGCGATGTCACCCAGATTGGATGGGGAGCCTTCCTCGGCTGCACACATCTGCGCAATATTTCCTTCCCCGTCAGCCTGCACAGCATCGAGACTATCGCTTTCGCGCGTTGTTCTTCCCTAAATAGTGTCAAGATTCCCGATCAGTGCCGCGTCGCGGATCAGGCTTTCGTTTCTTGTACTAATCTGCAGAGCATTGAGCTTAGCCCCACAGCTATTCTCGGTCATCACGTCTTTGCCAATGAGGTGAAGATAGGCAAACGTGTTCGTCACGCCCTCTACAACGGCGAAGTGCGTCGTCTGCCCTCGTACATCAATGCCGGTAATGCCGCTGAGTATGGCTTTGCCCCTTCGGCGATAGAAAAACTCACAGCAGGCCGTGTTCTTGATATCGACTACGATTACATGACCTCAGGCGTTGATTCCATCATTCCACAGGGATACTATGCCCGCAACAACACCTATGCCCTTGTTATTGGTAACCAGAATTACCGCTTTGTCTCCGACGTTCCTTATGCTATTCACGATGCCCGCGTCTTTGCTGAGTATTGTCAGAAAACTCTTGGCATCCCCGCACAGAACATTCACCTCACGGAGGATGCTACTAAGCAGATGATTCTGGAGGAAGAGCTTGAAGACTGGGTGCAGCGTATCCCCGACCGTGAGCGAAAGAACCTCATTGTCTATTATGCCGGTCATGGTGTGCCCGATGTGAAGAATAAGAATAAAGCCTATATCCTTCCTACCGATGTGCGTGGTACCAGCCCCCAGCGTGGCATAGCTCTTGATGCTTTCTATGCTAAACTGGGTGAACTTGCTTTCCATCAGACCAGCGTTTTCCTTGATGCCTGCTTCAGCGGCGTTAACCGTGAGAACGAGGGCGTTACCGACGGTTTGCGTGGTGTGGAGATTGAAGCTGAGGAAGCTGAGCTTGGTGGTGGTTCCGTCGTTGTCTTCTCCGCAGCTCAGGGCAACGAAACCGCACAAGGTTATCCTGAACAGGGACACGGCCTCTTTACCTACTATCTGCTGAAGGAGATGCAGGAGACGGGTGGCATGATTAACTTCGGTCTGCTCTCTGACCGTTTGCAGCGCAACGTCTCAACCATTGCTCCTCAGTTGAAGATGCGCAAGTCGCAGACTCCTGCCACCACAGCTACTCAGCAGGCTGCTGAGACTTGGCGTGAGATGCAGTTCTGATTGTGCCCATGCACAATATCGTCTATCTCGGGTTAGGCAGCAACGAAGGCAATCGCGAAGAACTTCTTGAACAGGCCATTTCCCTGTTAGTTGAAAAGACTGGAAACCTCATGTGCCGCTCGTCTATCATAGAGAGCGAGCCATGGGGTTTCGTCTCTTCGCACAAGTTTCTCAACATGGTTGTCGCCCTTGAGACCTCGCTTACCCCAACTCGTTTGCTGGATATCACCCAACGCATTGAGCGCCAGCTTGGCCGCAAGCACAAGAGTTCCGCGAAGTTAGATTATCAGGATCGCCCCATTGATATAGATATTCTCCTTTACGGCAGCCGTATTATACATACTACTCGTCTCACCGTGCCCCATCCGCTGATGTTGCAGCGGGAGTTCGTTTGGCGTCCTCTCCTTGAGATAGCCCCGAACATACTTTGGCCGCTCACAGGTCAACCTCTGCGCGACGTAATTGAAAAGTGACAGACTATTATTAAGCAGAAGACGGCTTACTTGCTATTTAGGTAATCCAGTGCGGCGCTGACGCTTTCGTTGGTGGTGTTGATGATTTCGAAATAGTTGCTCTGCTCCCAAAGGTCCCTGGCGATGAGGGCCTTGAGTTGAGTGCGTAGCAGAGGTAGCGAAGCCTTATAGGCTTCTTCGTCGAATTTCACCTTGGCTTCTTCTGCCTTACGGAGCACAACGTCAAGCATGTCGTCCGTCACTTCGAACTGCTTATTAAACTTGGCAAACGTGGGATATTGTTTCTCCCATTGCTTGCGGAAGTTATCAATAAAATATAGATTAGCCTGATTGATGACTCCTTTGGCTACAAGCTCGCGGTGATACTTGGTGTAGCTGACTGTGTCGATGGGAACGAAACGGTCCGGCATAATGCCTCCACCTCCATAGACGGTGCGTCCCAGCACTTTCGTGGCGTACTTGAGCGAGTCGGGGAAGTGGATGCTATCAGCATTGGACATCTCGCCATTATTGAAACGGTTAAGGAGGTCTTTCTTGTAATCGGTGCCTTCGCCGTAGGGCTTCTGTACACAGCGTCCGCTGGGGGTATAGTAGTGAGCTACGGTGAGGCGAATCATGGAGCCGTCAGGGAAGGGGATGGGACGCTGCACCAATCCCTTGCCAAACGAGCGGCGTCCGACAACGTAGCCTCTGTCCCAATCTTGTATGGCACCGGTGACAATCTCGGAAGCCGAAGCAGAATAATCGTTGATGAGTACCACCAGACGCCCTTTGCGGAAACGCCCGCCACCTGCGGCTGTAAACTCCTGACGCGGTACCCGGCGCCCCTCGGTATAGACGATGAGCTGTCCTTCTTCCAGGAACTCGTTCGCAATGTCAACGGCTGCCTGCAAGTAGCCGCCCCCATTGTCCTGAAGATCGAGGATGAGATCTTTCATCCCTTTCTTCAGCAGATTATCCATAGCTTCAGTAACTTCGTCGTGTGACGTCTGCCCGAAACTTCCTAAGCGGATGTAGCCAATCTTTGGGGCAATCATGTAAGCTGCCTCCAGGGTGTTAACGGGAATCTTATCACGTGTGACGACAAACGTCATCGGCTCCTTGACGCCGCGGCGTACGATGCCGAGATTGGCTATCGTTCCCTTCGGGCCACGGAGGCGCTTCATGATTTCTTCGCGTGTCATCTTCACGCCGGCAATAGCTGTGTCGTTGACAGAGATGATACGGTCGCCCGCCAGGATGCCTACGCGCTGCGAAGGACCTCCTGAAACGGTTTGGATAACCAGCAGCGTATCCTCCGCGATGTTGAATTGCACACCGATACCCTCAAAGTTACCCTGCAAAGGTTCATTGAGTTTCTTCACCTCCTCGGCGTTGTCGTAGGTGGAGTGTGGGTCAAGTTGTTTCAGCATAGCGCTGATGCCAGCCTCCACCAGTTTGTCCTCATCCACGTCATCGACGTAGAGGCTGGTGATAGCGCCCTCGGCCATGATGAGCTTGCGCATCTGGCCCATGTTAACCTCAATGCTCTGCGCAAAGACGGAGAGTGCACCCAAAAAGAGGGAAAGGAGTAGGGATGTTCGTTTCATTGGGGAAGGAATTCGTCGACGGGTTTTCCAAGATGGATAAGCTCGCGTACCATGCTGCTGCTGATGTAGGCCAGTTCGGGACTGCTGAAGAGCAGCACCGTCTCAATACCCGTCAGATGACGGTTAATGTCAGCCATGTTACGCTCGTACTCAAAGTCGGAGATGTTTCGGACACCACGTAGGATAAACAGAGCGCCGACGCTGCGGGCAAAGTCGGTTGTCAATCCGTCGTAGGCAGTGACGCTGACGCGCGGCTCGTTGGCGTACAGTTCGCGAATGGTAGCAAGACGCTCGTTAAGTTCCGTGAGGGTATGCTTTAGCTCGTTGACACCCACAGCGATGATAATCTCGTCCGTAAACGTCAGCGCGCGTCGGACGATGTCGTAATGCCCCACAGTAAAGGGGTCAAATGTTCCAGGAAAAACAGCTTTCACTTTTTTAAAATTGGGATTAGTAGTCTTCCTCTTCTTCGGGTTTGTCTTCTTCTATAACGAGATTGTCGATGATGAAGTTCTGGCGTTCCATGGTGTTCTTTCCCATGTAGAACTCCAACAGCCCCATGACAGCATCGTTCTTCTGCAGCGACACCTGTTCCAGACGGATGTCCTTGCCGATGAAATGGCGGAATTCGTCGGGCGAGATTTCGCCAAGACCCTTGAAGCGGGTAATTTCGGGATTAGGTCCAAGACGGTGAATGGCATCAAGGCGTTCTTCCTCGCTGTAGCAGTAGAGCGTGATGAAATCGCCTGTCGGGTCAGCCTCAGGGAAGTTTTCCTGCCGGAAGCCCTTGATACTTTTCTTCTTGTTTCGCACACGGAAAAGGGGCGTCTGTAGGATATAGACGTGCCCTTTCTTGATAAGGTCAGGGAAGAATTGCAGGAAGAAGGTAATCATCAGTAGGCGGATGTGCATGCCATCCACATCGGCATCCGTTGCCACGATGACCTTGTTGTAGCGCAGCCCCTCCAGTCCGTCCTCGATGTTGAGTGCGGCTTGCAACAAGTTGAACTCCTCGTTCTCATAGACCACTTTCTTGGTCAGCCCAAACGTATTGAGAGGTTTTCCTCGCAGACTGAACACGGCCTGCGTGGCCACGTCGCGGCTCTTCGTGATGCTTCCGCTGGCCGAGTCACCCTCCGTGATGAAAATGCTGCTCTCCTCTTTGCGGTCACCGCGGGCATCGTTCAGATGAATGCGGCAGTCGCGCAGCTTGCGGTTGTGCAGATTGGCCTTCTTGGCGCGTTCGCGGGCCAGTTTGGTCACGCCGGCAATGGCCTTGCGTTCCTTTTCACTCTCCTGTATCTTTTGCAGCAACACATCGGCCACATCCAAGTTGCGGTGCAGATAATTGTCCACCTGACTCTTAATGAAGTCGCCCACAAACTTGTTCACGCTCACGCCGCTCAGACGGAACGGTTTCCCGTTCTTGTCCTTTTCCGGAGCCATCATCAGCGATCCCAGCTTGATCTTTGTCTGGCTCTCAAACATCGGCTCAATGACCTTCACGGCTATGGCTGCCACCAGTCCGTTGCGCACATCGCTTACCTCAAAGTTCTTGCCGAAGTATTCCTTGATGGTGCGGGCCAGATGCTCCTTGAAAGCGCTCTGATGCGTGCCGCCCAGCGTCGTATGCTGGCCGTTTACAAACGAATGGTATTCCTCGCCGTTCTGCTGCGTATGGGTAAAGGCTATCTCTATGCCATCACCTTCGAGGTGAACTATGGGATACAATCCCTGCGACGTCATCGTGTCGTTGAGTAAGTCTTCCAGGCCGTTGCGGCTCACGATGTAACGTCCGTTGTAGTAGATGGCCAGACCCTTGTTCAAGTAAGTATAGTTGCGCAGCATGGTCTCGACGTATTCCATTTGGAAGGTATACTTCAGGAACAGCGTGTCGTCTGGTTCGAAGTAGATGGACGTTCCGTTTTCTTCTTTCGTGTTTTCCCACCGGTCGTCCACCAGGTTGCCGCGCTCAAACACCACCTCGCGCATCCGTCCGTCACGGTAGCTGCGGGCAACGAAGCGGCTGCTCAGTGCATTCACGGCCTTCAGACCCACACCGTTCAGGCCCACGCTGGCCGTGTAGATGTCCGTGTCGAACTTGCCGCCCGTGTGGGGTATGGAAACGCAGTCCACCAGTTTCTCCTGCGGGATGCCGCGGCCGTAGTCGCGCACCGAGGCCGAGCGGTCTTCCACGTCCACCAGGATTTTGCGACCGAAGCCGGCGTTAAACTCGTCGATGCTGTTGTCTATACTTTCCTTCAGCAGCACGTAGATGCCGTCGTCCTGATGCGAGCCGTCGCCCAGCCGGCCGATGTACATGCCCGGACGGATGCGGATGGCTTCCAGTCCTTTCAGGCTCCGGATGGCGCTCTCGTCGTATTCTTTTCCACTGGTCTGCCATTCCTGCAGGCCGTCTATTTCTTCTGCCATAATTGACTTATAGTTTTTTCGTAAAGCAGCGGCGGCGCTTATGGAGATAGTTCTCCAGATATTGCCACTGCGACTGCACTTTGTCGTTCACTTCCAGTTCCGGGTTTGTCTCGGCCCATACAAACTTGTGGCGGTTGTACTGCGGAATGAGATCGGTGAAGAGCAAGGCATTCACGCCCTTGTTCTGATATTCCGGCTTTACTGCTGCCAGGAGCAGGTCCACGATGGGCGGCTTTTTCCAATAGAGCGCTTTGGCCAGATGCCACCACCCGAAGGGGAACATCTTGCCCTTGGCGCGCTGCAGTGCCGTGGAGAGCGAAGCCATTGATACGCCCACGCCCACCAGTTCGTTCTGTTCGTTCTCGATGAGCACAACCAGCGAAAGGTCGAGGATGGGCAGATATTCTTTCACATACTGGGCTATCTGCGCCTGTGTCATCTGTGAATAGCCGAAGAGCGGGGCATAGGATTCGTTGATGAGTTCGAAGATGCGCTGTCCGATGCCGGTGCGCTTGATTTCGCGCACGCTCTTGAGCTTGCGGATGTGGAGGTTGAACTTCTTTTTTACGATTTCACCGATGCGCACGTATTTGTCGGGCACCTGCGGCGGCACCATCAGTTTCATTTCAATCCAGTCCATCGCCTTGACCAGCCCCAGGCGCTCCATGTGCTCCGGATAGTACGGATAGTTGTATATGGTGGCCATGGTGCCCAGTTGGTCGAAGCCCTCGATGAGCATGCCCTCGGCGTCCATGTCGGTAAAGCCCAGCGGTCCTTCCATCCCGGTCATGCCGCGTTCCTTGCCCCAGGCCGCCACGGTGTCGATGAGCGCACGGCTCACCTCGATGTCGTCCACAAAGTCTATCCAACCGAAGCGCACGGTCTGTTTGCCCCACGTCTCGTTGGCCCGCCGGTTGATGATGGCGGCCACGCGGCCCACCAGCCGGCCGTCCTTGTAGGCCAGGAAGTAGTCGGCTTCGCAGAATTCGAACGCCGGATTCCTATCACGCGAAAACGTCTTCAGCATGTCCT
>JAEEGK010023111.1_pt1 | contig 12996 bp, 5 predicted proteins | sample 8958771 | NCBI WGS metagenome assembly JAEEGK01 (sample SAMN16246547, study PRJNA631951) | gut metagenome | biome: gut microbiome; feature: rumen; material: SC-attached | host: Bos | place: Iran: Karaj | collected 2018-10 | reverse complement strand
GGTCAGGAAAAGAGCATTTCCATGGCTGATGTGACCGTTACCTATGACGGCAAGGATCACTCAATTACCGCAACATCGAGTACGATCCCCGCAAAGGATATCGTATACTCTATCAGCAGAAGCGATGAAAGCCATGCAGTACAGAGTAATGTTGCGACAGATGCAGGTGTTTACACCGTAACAGCCACCGGAACTTATTCCTATACTCTTACCGACGGCGTAACGGTAAAAGAATTCAAATCCATCAAAGAGGCAACTCTTACCATCAACAGAAGGAACGTAACCATCACTTCCGCAACGGACAGTAAGGTATACGACGGACAGCCTCTTACCAATAAGAACGTATCCATTACGGGCGACGGCTTTGTAAAGGGCGAACTTGCAAGCTGCGAAGCTGTAGGAAGCGTTATTGCGGTAACCGGACCCGAAGGCGTAGAAAACTCGATAGTTTATACACTTGTCGAAGGCGCAAAGGAAAGCAACTACAGTATCAGCCTTGTTCCCGGTAAACTTACCGTGACCAAGCCCGAAACTCTTGTAATCACTGCAAACAGTGACGAAAAGACCTATGACGGCACCGCACTTACAAACGGCGGTTATACTTCCAACGAGAAAAACGTCCTTGCAGAAGGTCATACCCTTACCGTAACCGTAGAAGGTTCACAGACCGATGCCGGAACATCCGATAATACTGTTACGAATTACGTGATAAAGGATGCAGATGGCGAGGATGTAACGTCAAACTATGATATCAGAACGGAGAAGGGAACTCTCACCGTTAAGCGTGTAGAAATTACCGTAACCGCTGATAACGCATCCAAGACCTACGGCGATGCAGATCCCGCTGAGTTTACCGCTACCGTATCCGCAGGTCTTATCGGAAACGATAAGGTTGACTACAGAACATATCGCGAAGCAGGCAATAACAATGCCGGCGAATATGTGATCTATGTGACCGGCGATGAGATCCAGGGTAACTACCATGTAACATATGTAAACGGAACCTTTACCATCGCTCCCAAGGCAGTAACCGTTACCGCAGACAATGCATCAAAGACCTACGGCGATGCAGATCCCACAGAGTATACCGTTACTGTTGACGGAACTCTTGAAGGCGAAACCGTAGCATACACCATTTCCCGTGAATCCGGCGAAGATTACAAAGAAAATGGCTATGTGATTACCGTAACGGGCACTAAGGATCAGGGTAACTACACCGTTTCCTTTGTAAACGGCAAGTTCATGATCAACAGAGCAGACGTTACCGTAACCGCAAAGAACGCAGGAAAGACCTACGGCGATGCAGATCCTTCTTCGTTCGAAACCACAGTATCCGGACTTAAGAACGGAGACACCGAAAGCGTTCTTACCTATACGACCACCCGTGTTGAGGGCGAAAATGTAGGCACCTACAAGATCGTTCCCGGCGGCGCAGCAGTACAGGGTAACTACAACGTATCCTATGTTGAAGGAAGCTTTGTGATCAGCAAGTCCGGAGCAAACGCAGTAATAGCAAACAGCTACGATGAGGTTTACGACGGCGCTGAGCATACACTGACAGCTTCCGCTACAGACATGAACGGAACCGAGATCTGGTACCGTTATAATGGCGGAGAATGGACCAAGACAGCTCCTGTTGTTAAGAACGTTGTTGAAGAATTCACCGTAGAAGTTAAGGCAGTAAACAAGAATTATAACGATGCAACCGGCAGCTTTACCGCACAGGTAACGCCCAAGGCTGTAACCGTTACACCCGCAGACAAGACCGTGACCTACGGCGATGCGGAAGCAACACTTACCGCCACCGTAGACGGAACATTAAACGGCGACTCTGTAGTATACACTCTGTCCCGCGAAGAAGGAACCGATGCAGGCGAATATGAGATCAAGGCATCCGGTACCAAGCTTCAGGGCAACTATGATGTAACATTTGAAACCGCTAAATATACCATCAACAAGAAGTCTGTTTCAATCGTCATCAACGCAGGCTCAAATTCGAAGCCTTATGACGGAACAGCTCTTAATGTAAATGCATGGACGATTGACAGTGTTGAGGAACTCGTTGGAAACGATACAATCGTTCCCGTTATCGAAGGTTCCCGCACGGAAGTCGGAGAGAGCGATAATGTGGTAACATCCTTCAAGGTTATGAACGGTGAAAAGGATGTAACAGATAACTACACCGGAATCACAACCGAAAAGGGTACCATCACCATCAACAAGAGAGCAGTCACCATTAAGTTGGAAGAGGGTGAAAAGGTATATGACGGAAATGAACTTACCGTAAATACCGTTAACCTTATTAACGGAACATCTCTTGCAAGCGGAGAATCGATAACCGTAACAACTACCGGTTCTCAGACAAATGTCGGTAATTCAAACAACTATGTAAAGACATATACGATAAGAAATGCCGCCGGCGAAGAAACCACTTCTAACTACAGTGTTTCTACCGAAGGCAATACACTTACCGTAACACCCAAGGCTGTAACCGTAACTGCCGATAACAAGACCAAGGTATACGGAACACCCGATTCACAGGTTAACTTTACCGCAACTGTTGAAGGCGTGGTTAACGGCGAAGATGCAACAGAGCTTATTTCCTACAGCTTCAGCCGTGCAGAAGGTGAAGATGTTAACGAAGCAGGTTATGCAATAACCGTAACCGGAGACAAAGTTCAGGGTAATTACTCCGTAACTTACTATCCCGGAACTCTTAAGATCACCAAGGCTTCCGCTGACGGACTTGGCTTAAAGGTTAAGGATTACGAAGGAACCTATGACGCACAGCCTCATGGCACGACAGCTACAGTAGAAGTAACCGAGGGAACCGAGATTCATTACTCATACTCCTGGGGTAGAGGAATGACCTGGACAACCGAAGCGCCCACGATTACTAATGTAGGTACTCTTGAAGTTCATGTTGAAGCTAAAAACAATAACTACGAAATAGCAACCGCTGACTATACTCTTAAGGTAAATCGCGTAGAACTTACCGTAACCGCTGATGATGCTTCAAAGACCTACGGCGACAGAAATCCTGATAAATACACAGCTACCGTATCCGAAGGACTTATCGGAAACGACGATATTGATTATACCGTAAGCCGTCAGGCAGGTGAAAACGCAGGTACCTATACAATCACTCCTTTGGGAGCAGGTATTCAGGGTAACTACTCCGTATCATATGCAAACGGAACCTTCACCATCAATCCTAAGGCAGTAACCGTTACCGCAAATGATATGTCAAAGACCTACGGCGATTCAGATCCCGCAGAGTTTACCGCATCCGTAGAAGGTACCGTAAACGGTGAAACCGTAGCTTACGAGATTTCCCGTGAAAGAGGTGAAAATTACAAAGAAAACGGTTACGTGATCAACGTAACGGGCGAAGCCGATCAGGGTAACTACACCGTTACATTTGTAAACGGCAAGTTCACCATCGACAGAGCAAACGTTACCGTAACCGCAGACAACGCAGGAAAGACCTATAAGGGCGCAGATCCCGAGAAATTTACCGCAACCGTAACCGGCCTTAAGAACGGCGAAAAGGCAGAAGATGTCCTTACTTACACCGTAACCCGTGCAAAGGGTGAAGATGCGGGAGAATACGGCATTACTCCCGCGGGTGAAAGCGTACAGGGCAACTACAATGTATCTTATGCTAACGGTACATTCACGATTGCCAAATCCGGAGCGAACGCAGTGATCGCAAACAGCTACAATGCGACTTACGACGGCGCTGAGCATACATTGACCGCTTCCGCTACCGACATGGACGGAACCGAGATCTGGTACCGTTATAATGGCGGAGACTGGACCAAGACAGCTCCCGTTGTTAAGGATGTTGTTTCTGAGTTCACCGTAGAAGTTAAGGCAGTAAACAAGAACTATAACGATGCAACCGGCAGCTTTACCGCTAAGGTAACGGCCAAGGATGTAACAGTAACACCCAATAAGGTTGAGATCACCTATGGTGACGAGCCTGTAGCACTTACCGCTACCATTGAAGGCGTTGTTGAAGGCGAAGACGAAAGCCTTATCACCTACAGCTTAAGCCGTGCGGATAAGGACAACACCAATGCAGGAACTTATACAATCACTGCAAGCGGCGAAGAGATCCAGGGCAACTATAAAGTCACCTTCGGAACCAACGATTACGTGATCAAGAAGTTCGACGCAAGCAATGTAACGATTACCGCGGGTAGCTATAGCAAGCCTTACGACGGAACACCTCTTGTAAATGAAGGCTATACTTACACACTGGCACTTGTTCCCGGTGATGTAATTACCGCTACGACCAAAGGCTCTGTTACCAACGTAGGAACTGCAGCTAACGTAATCGATGAATTCAAAGTAATGCGCGGTGACGTAGATGTAACCGCAAACTACACCGGTATCAAGACAGAGAACGGTACTCTTGAAGTATATGCAAGAAGCATCACCGTTAAGCTTGATTACGCAGAGAAGGTATACGACGGAAAAGCACTTACCGAAAACGGTATCACTCTCCAGAACGGAACCACTCTTGCAGACGGCGAGACCATGAGCGCAACCGCTCTCGGCACGCTGACAGACGTAGGTGAGATTGAAAACGTACTCGACACCGTAACGGTTAAGCGCGGCGACGAAGACGTAACATCCAACTACGACATAACCAAGATCAACAACAATCTTAAAGTAACACGTAAGGCCATCACCGTAACGGCTGATAACAAAGAAAAGGTATACGGAAGATCCGATGAAACATTTGAGTATTCCGCTACCGTTGAAGGAATGGTTGAAGGCGAAAAGCCCGAAGATCTCCTTACCTTCACATTCAGTCGTGCAGCAGGCGAAGACGTTACCGAAGGCGGTTATGTAATAACCGTAAGCGGAGACGCAGATCAGGGTAACTACTCCGTAAGCTACTATCCCGGAAAACTCATGATCATCAAGGCTCCCGCTTCGGAACTTGGCTTAAAGGTTAAGGACTACGAAGGAATCTATGATGCGGCAACTCACGGCGACGCAGCTACCGTAGACGTAACCGAAGGAACTTCCATCGAGTACGAATACATCGCAGACGGCGAAACCGCAAAGAGTGCTGTCGCACCCACTGTCAAGGACTTCGGAAGCCTGACCGTTAAGGTTACCGCAACCAACAATAACTATGAGACGGCGGAAGCCACCTACACTCTCAAAGTCAACAAGAAAGAGATCGATCTTACCGGAAGATCTTACACCAAGGTTTACGGCGATGCGGATCCTGCTTTCGAGACCGTTGAGAACCTTGCCGACGGAAGCGTTCTTCTTGGAGAAGATAAGCTTTATATCGAATACAAGAACGAAGGCAAAGATGCTTCGACAACTCCTTACGTCATCGAAGCTACCGTACCTGAGGAAAAGGAAGGCTACGCTAACGCAAACTACAAAGTAAACTTTACAAACGGTACGCTTACCATCAACAGACGTATCGTAACCATAACCGCAAACGATGCGACCAAGTACCAGAACGAGCCCGATCCCGCATTCACCGGAACCATTGCAAACGCAGTAGACCCCATCAATGTAGACTTCTACAGATGGAACAGCGACGACAATACACCCGGACAGAAGGCGATCATGATGACGGTACACGGATTATATCCTAACTACGATATTCGTCAGTATGAGGGAACCCTTACAATCCTTGCAGTAGAAGGAAACAATCCTCCTGAAGAAAACAATCCTCCCGAGGAGAACAATCCTCCCGAGGAGAACAATCCTCCCGAAGAGAACAATCCTCCGGAAGAAACCAATCAGGAAGAGAACAACACCACCACTCCCGAACCTACAGAAACTAACGAAGAAGTAGTTGTAACTGATCCCGAAACCGCAAAGGCAGCAGGCCCTGCAGATATTCCTGATGAACAGACACCTCTTGCAAGTCTTCCTAACGAATACTACACATTGTGGCTGTTGCTCGTAGTAATCCTCGGCTATGCAATTTACTGGGGCTTCAGAACTTACGATAACAACAAGAACCTCAAGGGAAATGAGTAAGGAGGAAATGAGAATGGAAAAAGAAAAGAAAACCGGTAAAAAGCTGATGGCCGATATAATTGTCGGAGGCATATTCCTCCTGCTGTTCATCGGACTCATAGTTCTGTCATACAGCGGAGTAATAGCAAACTGCGGGGCAGAGATATGGATAACCATAATCGGAATACTTGCAGTAGCGGGCGGAACGGTTTCACTGCTTATGCAGGACAAGAAACTTAAAGAAAAGCTCAACGGCAACGCACAGTAGGCCGAAAGTAAAATTATGAGGCGGATCGAACCATGGTCCGCCTCTTTTACTGATTCAAAGTATTTTAAATTAACTGAAAATGACTAAAGCAATGGAAAAAACACTGATTTTAGTGTATAATATTTAAAACTGCGTTTATTGTCCGACCTCATTGTAAGGGGAACCCGATGAAACAGAAAAAGAACTTAAAGTGGCCAATTTTGATAGCTGCAGTTTTTTTCCTGGCAGCGCTTTTAGTTATCGAATATATCGCTCTTACCAGGTCAAACCGCGTGCAGGCATACAAAACCTCCGAGGTTTTAATCGGGCATGTTAAAAGTATCCTTGAAAACACCGAGAAGAGAGAAGAGACCCTGGTCCGTTCCCTGAAAGAGGACTACATTACCAGAGCGCGGGCAGTTTCATATATAGTCGACAGCAAGCCTGAGATCGAGGCGGATCTAAAAGAGTTAAAGTTGGTCGCTAAACTCATTAACGTTGACGAAATCCACCTTTTTGACACGAAGGGAACCATATATTCCGGTACTGTTCCGAAATATTACGGTTACAGTTTTGATTCCGGTGAGCAGATGGCTTTTTTCAAGCCCATGCTTACCAACAAAGACCTGGCCATGTGCCAGGACGTCACCCCCAACACGGCGGAACAGAAGATGATGATGTACGCCATCTGCTGGGATGATAAAAAAGAAAAAATGGTTCAGGTCGGTATTGAACCTGTACGCCTTCTTGAGGAGCTCAGATCCGGAGAAATCTCCGAGGTTGTTGCGAGCATGCCTTATTATGACGGCACTTCATATATCGTCGCAGAGCGGACCACCGGCACTGTAGTGGGTGCCACCAACCGGGACTCTGTGGGACGAAATCTTTCCGATTTCGGAATTGACTGTACGAGTCAAGACTTTTCCGGGATCGTTACTCTTGAAACTCAGATAGACGGGAAGAACACATTCTGTGCCCTTTCCGAGTACAGGGACTATGTCCTTATGGCAGTGCTTGAGGGCAGGTACGTGGATTCCAACGTAATGCCCACTCTCTGGTGGTCCTTCCTTTATCTGATGATCGCCCTGTTCGTCATGGCATTCATTTCAATCAACTTAACTTCAAAGATCATAGCGGAGAAGACCTTTGCCATTACAGACCAGCTCACTTCTCTTTACAACAGACGCGCTTATGCCGATGAATTCGAAAAGTATGAGACCAGAAGGGGTGAGCAGAACCTGGTTTATGCTTCTTTGGACATTAACGGCCTTAAGGAAGTAAACGATAAATTCGGTCATGCGGCCGGTGACGAACTCATAAAGGGAGTTGCTGACTGCATTAGTCAATCCTTTGGAAGCCTCGGAAAACTCTTCAGGATCGGCGGTGACGAATTCGCCATGATCCTTCATGCCGATGAACCCACCTTCGAGGGGGCCAAGGCGAAATTCCTCAGAACGGTCGAAGCATGGCGGGGCAGATTCGACAACAGACTTTCGGTTTCTTTGGGAATCGTCAGAAGCGAAGAATACCCTGACAAAGAAATAACCGAGCTTGCCAAGATTGCCGACTCACGCATGTACCATGACAAAGAACTTTATTACACCAACAGCGGCAAAGACAGAAGAAAACGATAACCCACATGAAACCCATCAACATCTACACCCTTACCAGAATAAAGGATCCTGAGCGGCTCTCTCGCCTCGAACGTCAGCTTTCGGGGCGGAGCCGCTTTCTTAAGATTAAAGAATGGGAGACCGAGGGCCTGCGCTCTTTCACCGACAGGCTTTGTTCTCTCGCGGATGATGCACCGGATTTTGATTTCTTTTATTCCTTCACCATGCCCAAACTCGGCAAAGAATTCGATCTCATCAGAGTCGCCGAAGATTCTCTTGTAAATATCGAACTTAAAAGCGGTGATGTAACGGACGAGGCCATAAAAGCCCAGCTTGTCAGGAACCGCTATTATCTGTCGACCCTCGGCAAAAGCATGCACTTTTATACCTACATAAGCAGCGAAGACAGGCTGGTGCGCCTTTCAAACACCGGGAAGCTTGTTGAAACCGATTTTGAGGAACTGACAGCCGTTTTACACAAGCAGGAAAACTGCTATGACGGTCATATAGAGGACCTGTTCAAAGAGGACAGCTACCTGATATCTCCCCTTACCGATCCCGGCCGGTTCCTTCGTCAGGAGTATTTTCTGACATCACAGCAGAGGGATATCAAGAAACTTATCCTTAAGACACTGGAGCGTATAAAGAAAGGCGAAGCCGTGCCCGTACAGGGCTTTACCGGGCTTCCGGGCACCGGGAAGACCATTCTTTTGTACGATCTTGCCATGCAGCTTTCACGGGCAGAGCGGGTCTGCGTGCTGCATTTCGGATCCCACGCCAAGGAACTTGAACAGCTGGATGAACGCTTAAAACGCATAGATTTCTTTTACTGCAGCGACAATATGGTTTTTGATATAGAGGACCCTTATTCGGTCATTTTCATAGACGAGGGCCACAGAATGGACCGGACGGCGCTGGATTCCGTAATGGCCCTTTCAAAGAAATGGAATGCCCCGGTTATCATCTCCTATGACAAGGAGGATTCCATCGCGGCAGAGGAGCGCAGAGGATACGGTTCCGTTCTCATTGAGGAGATACCCGGTTTTATCATGTACAGGCTGACCAACCGAATCCGTCTGAACGGCGAACTTTCGGCCTTTATCAACTGTGTCATGAGCTTTAAGGGCAGGACCCACAGGAAGGATTATCCTTCGGTTTCCGTGGCCTACGCCAATACCGATGCGGAGGCGGGCGAAATGCTTGCGGGCTTTATGGAGGCAGGATATGTTTATATAAAGGACACTGCTCTTTTGGATCCCCTCATGCCGGAGCGGGCCGGGAAATACAGGGGTTTCATGGAAGTTGAAGCTTCCGAAGCCACCTGCAAGGAATTTGACAATGTGGTGATGCTCATAGACGATACCTTTGAATACGACCGGGGCGGGAATCTTCGAAAGAAGCCGGACCGGACATTTGAGCCCTCGGGTGGCGCTGCGCCGGAGACCGAACCTTCCGACGACTTCAGGGTCCGTCGTCTTTTTCACGGGCTGAGCCGTGCCAAGCGAAAGATCGCACTGGTGGTAAAGGATAACGAGCCTGTATTTGATGTTTTGCTTTTTATATTGCAGCATTGATGCCGATCAGAAAGTAAAGGCCGCAGGGCCTTTATTTTTTTGTAAAATTTTTTAAAAAATTTTTCAAATTACCTAGGGAGATTTTCAATTTCAGGTGTCTATATATATGAGGGGATATTTTTTTCAAACACAAACCGGAAAGGAAGGATAACTGAGAATGAAACTAAGAATCAAGAAAGGGATTGGAGTATTGCTTGGCGTGATGCTGGCAGCGGTAACTTGTGTGGGCATACTCCCGCAGATGACACTTACGGCCTATGCCGCAGGAACGAGGAAGAATCTGCAGATGGTGACTAGTGCGACAGCTGCCAATATAGAAGGCGCTCAGGTGAGTAACGTGTATTTCGGAACATATAATCAGAGCGGTACAGGGCAAAGTCCAATCAAATGGAGAGTGCTGCAGAATTCGGGCAGCAGGTTATTCTTACTTGCAGACCAAAATCTTGATTGTAAAATATACGACGATAGTTATACTCCCGTTACATGGGAGTCGTGTACTCTTCGCGACTGGCTAAACGGTACTGATGCATATACGAATAATAACTTTATAAATACTGCTTTTTCGGAGACTGAGATATCATCTATAGCAGATTCATCAGTTGTTAATTCCGACAATCCGGATTACGGGACATCCGGTGGAAATAATACAACTGACAAAGTGTTTCTTCTGTCAATCGCGGAGGTTAGAAACGGAACATATGGATTCACTGATGATGATAGCCGTGTAGCCTCTAATACAACTTATGCAACAAATCAGGGTGCAAATGGGTATAACGGCAACGGCTTTTGGTGGCTGCGCTCGTCTGGCCGCGATGATTTCCTTGCCGCGATTGTCGAAGACGACGGTAACGTGCACACGTATGGCTTCGTTGTGGACGATGGAGGCGATGTTGTGCGCCCCGCTTTTAATTTAAATCTTTCATCTATCATCTTTACATCTGCCGCCGAAGACGGCAAATCATCCGGCAACCTAGGCGCCGACGCTCTTACTTCTGTGGCCGATTATACGGGTAACGACTGGAAACTGACCATAGCAGATTCTGCGAGGAATGGTTTCAGCGCAAGCTGTACGGATCCGGACGCACTGGTCCCGGGCGGAACCGCACAGATTTCCTATAGCGGAGCGCTGACCGGAACGAATGAATACGTATCCGCGATAATAACTGATGCATCCGATACGGTTTTATACTACGGAAATATCGCATCCTGCGCAGCTGCAAGCGGAACCGCAAGTATAAATATTCCCGCAGGTGCACCTTCAGGATTTAAGCTTTATGTATTCCAGGAAAAGTGCAACGGCAATAATAAGACGGATTATTCGTCGGCACTTATCAACTTGACTGCTCCTGCATCAGGAACGGCTTCAGAGGATTACTTCGCAGACCTTAAGAGCGCTTTCGATTACGCCATAGCCCTTGGTGGAAACCGGACGGTTACCTGGAACAGAGACTGCGTACTTAATTATGATATCATGAAGATCCTTTCGGAAAACCCGAGCATTACCCTTGCTTTTTCCTATACATACGAAGATATGGATTATACTGTAACCATTCCGGGGCGCCTCGCCAAACCCGACCCTGAGATTCCCATCTACGGCCCCCTCTACCTCTACGGCATGTACGGCGGCACCGCGAAGCCTCATAAGCCATAGGCGAACCTTCGTCATTTTTACCCCGTGAGCGATCACGGGGTATTTTTTTCGGTTGACAAATCCTAACCTCGATGTAAAATATTAAACAGTACAGAGCGACAAAGGCGTCGCGGATTATTCCGTGTGTCTTTGTCGCTCTTATTTTTTGAGGTATTGGTGTGATGAAAGCGGAATTTGTTAAAATGGAGGGCTGCGGCAACGACTATGTCTACATAGACTGCGTCGGGTTCGTAAACTACTACTCGGACAAAGCAAAACTGGCAAGGCTCATCAGCGACAGGCACTTCGGTGTCGGCTCCGACGGCCTGATCTTCGTGAATAGGTCTAAGATCGCCGACTTCGAAATGGAGATGTACAATTCCGACGGTTCCCGGGGTGAAATGTGCGGTAACGGGATCAGATGCGTGGCCAAGCTCGTTTACGACAGAGGCTATGTTCCCGGGGAAAAATTCACTGTCGAAAGCATGGGAAAGATCAAGAACATCGAGGTCTTTACGCGAAACGGATGCGTCGAAACCGTGAAGGTCGACATGGGAGAACCTATTCTTGAGGCTTCAGAGGTTCCGGTCAAGGTATCCGAAAAACTTCTCACTGTTCTTGATGCGCCTGCAGGGGTCAAAGCAGCCGTAGCTGTCCCCATAAAGGCAGGAGATGTCACCGCAAAAGTGACCTGCGTTTCCATGGGAAATCCCCACGGCGTTATCTTTATGGACACATACGAAAAGAGCGGAAATCGGGCGGGGCGTCCTTCCCTTGAGAGCCTTAACCTCATTGAGACAGGCCCCTTCTTTGAGCATCACGAAATGTTTCCAAACCGCGTGAACACTGAATTTGTCGAGGTCATCTCACCTTCCGAGATCAGGATGCGGGTCTGGGAGAGAGGCGCCGGCGAGACCCTTGCCTGCGGTACGGGGTGCTGCGCATCCGTGGTGGCGGCAGTGCTTGAAGGAAGGACCGAAAGAAACGTCACGGTTCACGTAAGAGGCGGCGACATCAATATAAACTGGGACGAAAGCGATAACCGGATCTACATGACGGGTCCCGCAAAAACCGTGTTTTCGGGAACCTATGAATACAGAGAGTGAAGGACAAATAAATGAAGATCAACAAAAACTATTTAAATCTCTCCGACAACTATCTGTTTTCGGAGATTGCGGCGCGGGTAAAGAAATACAGTGCCGAAAATCCCGACAAGCGAATAATAAGGCTCGGCATAGGTGATGTCACAAAGCCCATAGCGGAGCCTGTTTTGAATGCGCTGACCCAATCAGTCAACGAGATGGGAAAAGCAGAAACCTTCAGGGGTTACGCCCCCGACAAGGGTTATGAATTCTTGCGAAACGCCATCAGCGAGTCGGATTACAGGAGTCGCGGCTGCGACATAGAGCCCGACGAGATCTTTGTGTCCGACGGAGCCAAGAGCGATTGCGGAAACATTCAGGAAATATTTGATAAAGAAAATACTGTGGCGGTAACTGACCCGGTTTATCCCGTTTATGCCGATACCAATATCATGGCGGGCCGTAAGATAATATACATGCCCTGTACGGCGGAGAACGGTTTTGTACCCGAACTTCCCGGGGAGAGGGCTGACATTATCTACCTTTGTTTTCCGAACAACCCTACAGGTGCCGTGATAACCAAGGCCGAACTTCAGAACTTTGTGGACTATGCCCGAAAGAACGACTCCGTCATCATCTACGATGCAGCCTATGAAGCTTACATTACGGAGCAAAACATCCCCCACTCGATCTACGAGTGTGAAGGCGCCAAAGAGGTTGCCATCGAGCTTCATTCTTTTTCAAAGAATGCGGGATTTACGGGGCTGAGACTCGGTTACGCCGTGGTTCCAAAGGCCCTTGTCAGAGAAGGCGTATCCCTTAACAAGCTCTGGGCACGCAGGCACGC
>JAEEGK010023106.1_pt1 | contig 12998 bp, 11 predicted proteins | sample 8958771 | NCBI WGS metagenome assembly JAEEGK01 (sample SAMN16246547, study PRJNA631951) | gut metagenome | biome: gut microbiome; feature: rumen; material: SC-attached | host: Bos | place: Iran: Karaj | collected 2018-10 | reverse complement strand
ATTTTCCTCCTGGTTTTCTGTGTTCTCTGTATTTTCTGTATTTTCACCGCCGCCATTGTCCTGATTTTCCTCAGGTGGTGCAGGGTCTTCCTGTGGAGTTTCCTCTGCAGGCGGATCGTAGGTCTCCCAGCGATAAAAGAAAGCATGATGACCTATCATGACATAATTCTTTATTCTGTAATAATCGGCCCAATATTGAGTCATAAAGAAAAGGTAGTCTCCGATACGGGCACCGGCCAAAACCTCCTGTGCTGCCCTTATACAGGTGGAATTGGGGCCATTTGCAATGATGAACTCAACCTTTCCTGATCTGTAGGGTGCAAACTGCATAGGCTGTGTAATAACTCCTATGACTGTATTGGGGAAAGCCGAACTCTTTACCCTGTTCATGATAACTGAGCCGACGCCAAGTTTACCTGTATAGGATTCGCCATCCGACTCAGCCTGTATGGTAGCTGCCAGCCAGATAAGCTCCTGTTCACTGGCATCATAGGAACCGCCCAGGTTTTCCTTTGAAAGAGCAAGGCGCTCTGCCAATTGCTGCGCCAGCTTTGCATTAGCTGCAGCTGTCTGAGCTTCGAGATCCTTCATTTTCTTATCAAGCTCTTTTAGCTGATCTTCATAACTTGAAAGCTTGTTCTTCTCACTCGAAAGTGAATTCTTGGTTGAAGAGAGCTGTCCCTTAACTTCGTCGGTGAGGTTTGAGAGTTCTGTGTGCTTCTCATCAAGCTGTTCCTGATAAGCATCCAGCTCTGCTTCCTTTTCCTCAACAACTCTTTTCTGCTCCTCAATCTGAGCCTGAAGCCCCTGATATTCAGCTATTTTTGTGCGATCATATCTGACAATTGCATTTAGATACTCAAACTTGGTCAGAAGTTCACCAATAGACCCGGATTCAAGCAGAACACGGATAAGTCCTGATGAGCCACCACTCTCGTAGGTAGATTGCAGACGTTTTTTGAGAAGTGCGTATCTGTCTGCCTCCTGCTTCTGAGCCTCTGCAAGCTCATTATTCAGGCGGACAATTTCAGAAGAGACTACGGCCATTGCTGCCTCAGCCTCGTCAATTTCATTGTTAAGCGTCTCAAGCTTACTTGAATAGCCATTTATGGTGCTCTGAAGAGAGCTCTTCTGGCTTTCCAGATTGCTTACGCTTTGCTGTGTTTGCTCTTTTTGTCCTTCAAGGGCACTGATTGCTTCCTTTGTTTCCTTGGTCTGTTTCTGAAGATTGGAGATGGCTGCCTGTGTCTCGGCCTCCCTCTCCCTCATCTCAGAAATAGCATCATCAGTTTCATCTGCGAAACTGACGAAAGAAAACTGATTAAACGTCAGTGCCAGAAGTATCATCCCCAGAATTAACTTCTTCTTCATACTCTCCCTGCTCCACTGCTTCTGAAATTTCTTCAGAAGCCTCAGCCTCTTTTTCCGGCTCTGCCTCTTTTTCCTCTACAGGCTCAGCAGCCGGTAATTCTACAGCATCCGTAATATCGTTTTCACCCGGGAATACGATATGGTTGTTGTTTCTGATAAAGTCCATCATGTTAAGGATCTTCAAAGTCTCGGCATGAGGAATATCCGGGCATTCAAGCCACCCTTCTCCGATAGCCTTAACGCAGGCTTCAATTTCATACTCATAGCCGGTCTTCTGCTTGGGTCTCTTGTAATAGGCAGTCTTGTTGTAGTTGTTGTCATATACAGCAATAGCCTCAGGATTGTTGATGTTCTCCACCACGATAAAGCCCTTGCTTCCGTAGATGACACCGTTTCTGTCTCCCGTTGAAAGAACTGTGGCATTTAAAACAGCCATCTTTCCATCAGCATATCTGAGTGTGATGCTGTCCTGCATATCCATTCCGAGATTGTTAAATGTACAAATAGATGCAATGTCTTTTACATCATTTCCAAATACCATTGATGCAAAATGAAGGCAATAAACACCAAGGTCCAAAAGAGCTCCCCCACCGAGCTCAGGCTTTTGAATCCTCTCTTTATAAGCGATATTGTAACTGAGATTAGCTGTGAGCATAGTGGGCTCACCGATGACATTGCTGGCAAGGATTTCCATGAGCTTGGTTCTCATGGGCATATATCTTGTCCAGATAGCTTCAGTGACAAGAACTTTCTTCTCCTCAGCAAATTCAAAGATCTGTTTTGCCTGCTTTTCATTGAGCATGAAAGCTTTTTCGCAGATAACGTTTCTGCCTGCGGAAATAGCAAGCTTAACATTCTCATAATGCTCCGAATGCGGAGTTGCGACATAGATAAGATCGATTTTCGGATCTGCAACAAGCTCCGCATAAGAACCGTAAGCCTTTTTAAAGCCATAGTCCCTGGCAAATTTCTCGGCATTTTCTAATGTTCGTGATCCAACTGCATAACACGTAACACCTTTGGTTTCTTTTAGTGTCTCTGCCATTGTTCCGGCAATCTTGCCGGTTCCCATGATAGCAACTTTCAAACGTCCAAACATAGATGTTACCTCCTTGGAAGGAATATGTATTTATCAGTCTTTGAGGAACTCGGATTTAACGTATCCTGTCTTATTATTATACTCTATTTTAGCCCATCCGCTGGCATATTGCTCGATAACATTTACAGTTGATCCGGCATAAATTGTAGTAATAGCCTCACTGTCAGTGCTCTGTCCCTTACGGAACTTAACAGAATCCGTAACTGTCATCTTACCGGTCTTAGCTGATGAAACCTTAGTCGAAGTATCTGTTGAAGCAGATGAAGAAGCAGCTGCTGATGAATCCGTTGATGCAGATGAAGAAGCAGCTGCAGCAGATGCATTGTCAGCCTCTTCTGTACTCTCTTCACTGTTATCAACTACTGTTGTCTCCTCAGATACAACCTCGAAGAACTCAGTCTTTACGTAAGCTTCCTTGCCCTTATACTCTACCTTACTCCAGCCGTTTGCAAGAGCCTCAAGCTCTTTAAACTCCTGTCCCTGTGTAGTCTTATCCAGAATATCTGCAGTCTCTGAATCGGAGCTTCTGATATTGATAACATCTGTAGCCTTGATGATCCTTGTGGTAATGGTTGTCTTGCCGGGTTCTGTCTCTTCTTCCGAAGCTTCCTCTGCAGCATTATCCTCGGGAGTTGTAGCCTCTGATGTAGCAAGAGCTTCTCCTACGGAAACCTGAACTCCTGAACGCATCTTGGTAAGAAGCTCTGCAAGAGCCTCATCGCCGCTGACCATCTCGTTATAGCTTGATGCAACCTTGTTATTGAGGTCAATAACGTCTGCCTGTACACTTATCTGCTTAATGTAATCAAGCTCTCCTGCATCTGCAATATCACCGTTGATATAAAGATTTCCGCTCTCGTCTGTGCAGATGTACAAAGTCTCAAGACCGGGTACCTTGCCCTCATAGTCAAAGAGCTTAACCTCATTGTATACGTAAGCAACATAGCTTCCCTCAACAGGACCGGGCTTGGTATATACTGTTATGTTATCGATTTTCTCAATATACTCTGAAGTAGCAACAGCCTTTAGGATCTCTGTCTCATCAAGCCCCTTGTATAACTCTTTAAGAGCATCTGCATCTCCTGCAGCGGAAGCCTCATAGTATTTCTCAACCAGGGCATTAACTTCGGGATGAGCATTCTCTTCCATTGCAGCTTCTGTTACTTCAAAGGTAGTAGATTCTGCCTCAGCAGCAGTGTTTGCTGCGATCTCTGTTGCCCTGTGATTGGCACTTACTGCGATCACTACTGTGATGATCACTGCAATAACTAAAATAGCCGGCATCAGGAATTTCTTATTATCACCAAGGATAGCAAATATATCCTTCTTTTCATTTCTCCAATTTGTTACACTGTTCTTCTTTTTTCTCATAAAATAAAACCTCGAAATTTTGGTTTGGCGCAAACCACCAAAATGATTTTATAGGGAAACCCAGGTCAAGTCAAGTTTGAGGGCTCTGTCGTACTAATCGTCACTAGTGACGCGTCTTCATTTGTGTGGTATCATAATCTATGTTGCACCCGTAGTCTAATGGATAAAACGTAGGCCTCCGACGCCTTTGTTGCTGGTTCGAGTCCAGTCGGGTGCATTTTTCATGCCTCTTTTACGATAAAGAGTCTGTCGCTGTCCCTGTCGTATTTGTAGAGATTATCGCTAAGGATTTCCTCATCAGCCACAGTAGTTACATTGACTTCATGAATTATTCTTCTAAGATATTCCACATCAAGTCCAAGGAACGTATCAGGGATCACAATGCACTCATGGATTGATGAGGGTATAACAAAAATATCGCTCTCAAAGTCCTCAGAAAGGCCTTTAAGTACGTCGGGATAAAAGATAGTGGCAGCCCCCAGGCACTCTTCTTTATTTGATATCACATATATGCCACAGAGTTCATCCCCTCCGCCCGGCATCGGAGTCGGCATCCCGGTCATTTTCTCAAGTACATCCATGATTCCCTTTATCTTGACCTGCTGAAATCCGGGAGCATTTTCAATTACATTCTCCCATAGCTCCTCTTCTGTAATCTCCCATATATCAAGATGTGAATTCTCAATAATTATTGTGCCCGATCCCAGGCTTGGATGCTCAAACAGTGCAAGGGGAACCAGCGCCAGGTCCAATACTCTCTTTATAGGCACATTCTCAAGCTTTTTCTCATTTTTCTTATAATTCACCGCTTTGAAGAAAAGATGCTTTGAAACCACTGAAAAATCATCAAAAAAGTCCACTTTTGTATCTGCAGCCGGCGCACACTGGTTATACATACCTACCACGTCATCAACCAGCGACATGAGCATAGTTCCTCTGTTGTACTTCTCAAGCATATGATCGATGTAGATCGTGGGAGCAACGTTCTGTCCCTGCTTTCTGATGGTAAGAGCGTGGTACACAACCCCGTTATTCTTTAAAATCTCAGTGCACTCAATCTGAATACCCTCACCTAGTTTATCGCTTACTTCTCTTGCCATTACACGGCTAAATTCCTTAATTTCCATATCTGAATAATCTCCTTTAAAATCAAATTTTTTGCAAAAGAAAAGACAATAGTCCCTCGGCGCTTAATGCCGAAAATCCTATTGTCTTAATTAGTTTCTATTAAAATATGACCTTTACTGCGTCAGATATGGTTACGTATTATCAAACTCTGGAGAGGTACTCACCAGTTCTTGTGTCGATCTTGATAACGTCTCCCTCGTTAACGAAAAGAGGAACTGATACGTTAGCACCTGTCTCAACAGTAGCAGGCTTAGTAGCACCTGTAGCTGTATCACCCTTGAATCCGGGCTCTGTCTCTGTGATTGTAAGCTCTACAAACATAGGTGGCTCAACTGCGAATACGTTGCCGTTGTAAGACATAACCTTGCAGGTCTCGTTCTCCTTAACGAACTTGAGAGAATCGCCGATCTGATCTTTAGTAAGACCAATCTGCTCATAAGTCTCTGAATCCATGAAATTGAAGATGTCGCCATCCTGATAGAGATACTGCATATCCTTCTTATCAATACGAGCTGCAGGGAACTTCTCAGTAGGACGGAAGGTTGTCTCCTTAACACCGCCATTGATGATATCCTTGAGCTTGGTTCTTACGAAAGCAGCGCCCTTACCAGGCTTAACATGCTGAAATTCAATAATCTGACATACGTTGCCATCGATTTCGATGGTTACACCATTTCTGAAATCACTTGCAGAAATCATAAAAAATCCTCCTAAATTACTTCACATCAAACAACTAGTACATTTTAAACTATCACTTCCGATTTTTCAACTATTTTTTTCTCACAAAATTAGCATTTAGAAACTATTTGTTCTGATGCATTTCCTGCGAGTTATAGCTTAAAATCGCCGAAGACACTTGTACTTCCCCCAGCATTTTTATACGATGCTATCCTTGATGCATTGTAACTATTATATTCACTGATTTCATCACTTCTGTCGTGACTTGCTATACTCCTTTGAATGTCGCTCTGAATATCCAGATTAGCGACACTTCTATTTATCTCACCAGTACTATCTCTGCTGGCAATCTTATTAAGGATTACTTCGCCAAGATTATCCATTCCGGCAAACACACCTTTAATCTCATCTTCAAGATGCAAAGCTGTATTTGAACTCATATCACTTGCCTGCGCAAAGGCCTGACTTAAATCTGAGTCTGATGACTTATCTACAGACTTTACAACATCTGTTGATGCTGTATCATTCCCAGCGCCAAGGCTGGTCAGACTACTAAGAGTACTCAGCAAATCCTGCGAAGAATCACTATCCGAATCCCCATTCAAGCCATAAAGATTCATACTATCTGATACCTTCATGGCATCAATGATAGCCTGCCTGTCATCGGTACTAAGATTACTGGCATCTATACTATTAAGAGCTCCTGTAAGATACTTTTGGAATATACCAGACAGATCTGTAGAGCCGGAGCTTACACTTTCCGTCAGCATCTTATTTGTATCCGAAATAGAATACAGATAATTATTTACTGCAGTTGTAATCTTGGAAACATCAAATGCCATTCCCCATCCCCTCAGTAATTAAATAAACAATCAATATGACAAACGATATTCTGTAACAATTGTACCATTATCCTATTAAAAATGCCACATCTCCCAAAACCAGGAAATGTGGCATAAAATCGCATTATATCTCATCTATTCTGCTTATACATAGGCATAAGCTGGAGCTTATGAAGGTTGATTTTGTGAAGTTTGTCAATCTTTGCTCTCTTTTCCTCATCCTCAAGGACACCTGTGAAGATATATCTGTCTAGTTCATCATAGGTAAATCCAAGCTTGTCCTCATCAGACATTCCAGAGAGGCCATCTGATGGAGTCTTGTGAATCAGGTCATGAGGAAGTCCAAGTGTGTCGCCAATTAGTCTCATCTCAGTTACAGTAAGGTCTGAGCATGGACTGAAGTCGCCTGCTGCATCACCGTACTTGGTTGAATATCCAACATAGTCCTCTGATCTGTTGCAGGTATTAGCTACTCTTCCGCCATTTGGAAGTGACTGTGCAATAGCATAAAGGGTTGCCATTCTGATTCTTGGTGGAGTATTGATGACAGAGTCCTTACCCAAAGCTCCGCCAATGCTGCCACCTTCCTTATCGCTATTCAGTACCTCTGCGTTTCTGATGGAACTGTAAATTCCTTCGACACCGGCATTAACATTTACCACGTATGCCTCTATACCCAGTTCCTCTACTACACGCCTTGAATCTGCAATATCCTTCTGCTCTCCGTTAGGCATCAGAACGCCTACCACTCTTTCTTTTCCCAGAGCCCTTGTCAAAAGAGCTGCCACAATAGTAGAGTCCTTGCCACCAGAAAGGCCAATTACAGCGCTTGCCTTGGGGCCATTAGCATCAAACCAGTCTCTGATCCAGGTTACAATCTCTTCTACCTTATGTTCAGCATCAAAGTTCTGTAAAAAATCCATACACATCACCTATCCTTTATTTCTCGTGAGTCATTCTCCAGTCAATGCATCTCTGGAGATAATCTACGTAATCAGGGTTCTTGCACATTCCCTTACCGGCAACATCAGAAATCTTGGCAACATCCTGGCCGTTGCAGGCTGTAGTCTTCATTACGATATTGAGTGCCTCAACGTCTGTGTCGTTAGAGATGTATGTTCCGATACCAAATCCAACCTTGGCTCTTCCATTGAAATGTCTAAAGAGCTTGTCTGCTCGCTCGAAATCAAGGCTGTCGCTAAAGAGAAGTGTCTTGGTCTTAGGATCAATTCCAAGCTTCTCGTAATGCGCGATCATCTTCTCGCCCCACTCGATTGGATCGCCAGAATCATGACGAACACCGCTAAAGAGTGTAGCGTATGTGAGCTGGAAGTCCTTGAGGAAACAGTCAGTTGTGATTGCATCTGTAAGAGCTGTTCCGTTAAGGATACCATACTCTTTTACCCATGCATCAAGAGCGTACCAGTTAGAATAAGCCGGGTTATGCTTGTGATTGCCCTGGCCTGTGCACATGATCCACTCGTGAGCCATTGTACCAACAGGAGTTACGCCATACTTCTTGGCAAGGTAAACATTAGATGTTCCAAGGAACTTGGATGCACCAAGATCAGCCTCTGCAAGGGTCTTAACTGCAAGCTCCTGAGCCTGCGCTGAAAGACGTCTACGAAGACCAAACTCACTGAATACTGACAGGTTATAAGTACCATCTTTTACCTTATCAACCTTCTCGTTAAGTCTTCTCTTGAAGCTCTCGAAAAGTTCGTCGTAGTTGTACTGCATTCTGAAGTATACTTCGTTGACGATTGCAAGAGTTGGAATCTCGTACATTGAAGTATTGAGCCATGTGCCCTTGGTCTCAATGTTAAGACCGCACTCAGCATTATCGTCAATTGTAAAATCATCATATCTAGCCTGCCAAAGTCTCAGGAAATCCACGTATGATCCCTTAATCCACACGATATTCTCAAGATAATCAAGCTCCTCCTCAGTAAATCTCAGCTCGCAGAAAGCCTTGATCTGTCTCTTGATCTCATCAACCATCTCCTTGGTGAAGTGTACATCCTTGTTACGACACTTGAATGACCAGGTTGTCTTGTAATCAGAAAACTGATGGTAGATTGCCTGTCCCATTGAGAATTTGTAAGCGTCTGTCTCAAGAAGTGATGTAATAATGCGTTCCATAATATATCCCCTTTTCATAAATCAGCCTCTTGGCTGATATTTCTTTTAATCTAATGTTCTGACATATTCAGCAAAAGAGCTGACCATAAGCTCTGTATTGCCCTTTAAATCTTCTCGTATCATCGTTCCGCTGACAGGTCTGACCCTGCTGCACTTATGCACCTTGAGGTGCTGCGGAGTACTGGTAAGAAGCTCTGTATAATCATCCTCTGATGTATAAAAGCACAGCTCATCTCTGGCTACGATCAGCTCTTTTTGAAAAAGGTGAAGGAGCATTCTGTCAACCCAGTAGTTCCATATCTGCTGCTGATTCCAATGCTTCTTGATCTCAGGATCTGTATCAGGAAGCACTGTTACAAAAACTTTTTCATCATCAGCAAACTCTTTGGTCGCCAGCTCATATCTTAGCTCAAGAGGAAATGTTGGATATCCTCGATCCCCCTCATGACCGCAGCACACAACAATTACTTTGTCCATTTCCTCTTTGGCTATATTTATGACATCCATGTGTCCCAAATGCATCGGAGCGAAGGTTCCAAAAACCAGACCTATTCGCATAATCTAAGTCCTCCAGTACTAATAAAGCCTTGTTAAAAGAAATCCTGTCATGCAACCTTAACCTGGCAGCTCTTCATGGTAGCCAGCGCCGCATCATGTGCAGCTGGTGTAACTCCTGCGCAGCACTTAGGATCTACTGTTACAGGAACCTCCACATTGTATGCCTTAATAAGAAGTGCATTGCTGACAACACATATATCTGTGCAAACACCGATGAGTTCTACCTCGAGCTGACCATTTCGCTTATCTGCCTCTGCTTTAATGAAGTTTGCAAGCTCTACGCTTCCAAATGTAGGCTTATCAAAAATCTTCTTGCCTTCAGCGAGTTCTGTAAGTTCTGGAATAATCTCCCATCCAGCTGTTCCTTCGAAGCAATGTGGAACTGGAAGATTATGTCCTTCCTGGGTCTCCATGTAGTTCTCATGGTGGGTATCCCTTGTAAATACGATGGTTCCATCAAAGCCTCTAACCTTCTCTACTACTGCTGGAACTATCTGCTGTGCCTCGGCGCTCCCCAGCGCTCCAGTCACAAAATCATTCTGCATGTCTACTACAACTAGTATCTTATCCATAATCTATCTCCTCCAATGTAAGAATATGTATCCGCAGGTCTTCCTCTACCTATTGAAATGGATCCTGTCTTCTTAATAAGTCCATGCTCCATGTAGGTATTCATCTGGTACTTGGTAAAATTGCCTCTGTTGATCTCCTGTCCTGTCACTGACTCGTAAATGTGTCTCAGCGTTGAAGCTGTGAACTGCTTGGAATCCTTGAGGAACTTGAAGATGATGTCTGTGTAATCAATCTTACCTTTGAGTCTGTCAATTGCTATATTCAGCATCTCGTCATGGTCAAATCCAAGGCTGGTACTGATAAAACTCTCATCTCCATCAACCTGGCAGAGCTTGTAGCTGCCAACGTTGGAGCCCTGAATCGTGAACCACTTCATCCATGGAACATTCACCATGTGCTGATCAGGTATGATTCCGATATAAGCAATTGAGATAACTCTTTCTCTCGGGTCTCTGTTAACATCCGAAAAGGTCATGAGCTGTTCGGTGTAGATCTGCCCTGTTAATGAAAGCTTGTCAGACAGAAGTCTCTCTACAGCGCCCTCTGCCGATTCATTCTCTCTGATAAAAGAACCAGGCAGCGCGTACATATCCTTGTAGGGTTCCTCATCTCTGACAGTGAGGCAAACAGCTAACTGACCATTGATCACAGAAAACAAGAGAAGATCAACTGTTACGTATGGATGCTTGTACTCTGAAAGCATAATCTTGTCTCCGTTTGAATTTGTTTCATTTTTATATTTATTATTATACATACCATTTTCATATTGTCAATATATTTTGTTTCATTTTTAAAAATAATATCTTTTTGGTGCATAGCCTTTTTTCACGTGTTAAAATATGGTTGTGTTCATACAATTTTCAAAGGAGCAAAAATATGTCAGACAAAACAGAAAATACATCAATATGTTCTAAGAATAATGTTGTTAACCGCGGTAAAACAATTATCAGAACAAGCATAATAGGAATAGTAGTAAACATTCTTCTTGCAGGCTTCAAATTCGTAGTTGGTGTTATCTCTGGTTCTATTGCTATCATGCTCGACGCTGTCAACAACTTAAGCGATGCCCTTTCATCCGTAATAACAATCGTAGGTACCACCCTGGCTGGTAAGGCTCCTGATAAGAAACATCCCTATGGATACGGCCGAATCGAGTACATGAGTGCAATAGTTATTTCCCTCATCGTCCTCTACGCCGGTATTACTTCTTTTCAGGAATCTGTAAAGGCCATTATCCATCCAGAAGCTGCCGACTATAGTGCAACTACCCTTATAATTGTTGCTGTAGCAGTTGTTGTTAAGATAGTCCTCAGCCAGTTCTTTATTAATACTGGTAAAAAAGTTTCCTCTGAATCTCTTGTTGCTTCAGGAACTGAGGCAAGATTCGATGCGGTAATCTCAGTAGCCACATTGGTTGCAGCTTTCATATATATTTATTCAGGATTATCCCTTGAATCCTGGCTTGCAGCTATTATATCTCTGCTACTGATAAAGTCAGGTCTTGAGATGCTGAGAGATACGATCAGTCAGGTTCTTGGCGAGAGAATCAGCGCAGAAACTTCTATAGCTGTAAAAAAGACAATCCTTTCTATAGACGGTGTGCAGGGTGCGTATGACCTCATCTTTAGTGACTATGGTCCTGACAGAGTAATGGCTTCAGTTCACATTGAAGTCCCTGATACCTTCACAGCAGACAAGATTGATGTCATTACAAGGCAGATCACAGAAAAGGTTTATGCAGCGCACAATATTGGTATCATCTCTGTTGGTGTATATTCAGTTAACACCAAGGATGATAAGGCGGCTCAAGTAAGAGGCGAGATATCCAAGATTGTATCCCAGCACAATAAAGCTTTGCAGATGCATGGATTCTTTGTTGATTTTGAGAAAAAAGAGATACGATTTGACGTAGTTTTAGATTTTGTTCCAAACCGTAAAGAGGTATTTGATCAGATAATTAAAGAAATCAATCAGATTTTCCCAGATTACAGTGTCTTTGCAAATATGGATGTAAGCTACAGTGACTAATATCACATAAGTTGTTTCAGATTTAAGTTACATGAAAAGGCTCTCCGAATCATTTCGGAGAGCCTTATTTTATTACTTAACTACGATGTTTACGATACGTCCTGGAACATAGATCTCTTTAACTACTGTCTTACCTTCAAGCTTGTCAGCAATGAGCTCCTTACCCTTAGCAATTACTTCATCCTTAGGATCTTCCTTGCCGATGTTCAGAGTTGCCTTAACCTTACCGTTGATCTGAACAGCGATCTCCACTGTATCCTCAACACACTTGGACTCATCATACTGAGGCCATGGCTCATAAGCAATAGTATTGTCGTGACCAAGAATGCTCCAAAGCTCTTCACCTACGTGAGGGCAGATACATGACAGCATCTTGATGAAGTTCTCAGCGTATTCTCTTGGACAGCTTCCCTCTTTGTAAACAGCGTTTACGAAGATCATCATCTGTGAAATAGCTGTGTTGAATGCAAGTGTCTCGAAGTCACCTGTAACCTTCTTAACAGTCTGATGGTAGATCTTCTCGAGGTTACCATTGTTCTCCTCAGTGATGTTAGCTGGCTCTGAGAAGAATGTGAATACACGGTTGATGAACTTTCTGGCACCAACTACATTGCTGGAGTTCCAAGGCTTAGATACCTCAAGAGGTCCCATGAACATCTCATAGAGACGAAGTGTATCAGCGCCGTAGTCTCTTACGATATCACTTGGGTTAACAACGAATTCAGGGAAACGCTTACCCATCTTGATGCCGTTCTCGCCAAGGATCATACCCTGGTGAACCAGCTTCTTGAATGGCTCTTTTACAGGTGAAAGACCCTTGTTGTATAAGAAGCGGTTCCAGATACGTGAATATAACAAATGTCCAACCGCATGCTCAGGACCGCCGACATAAAGGTCTACAGGAAGCCAGTGCTTAAGAAGCTCCTGATTAGCGAATTCCTGATCATTGTCAGGATCGATATATCTCATGTAATACCAGGAAGATCCGGCTGATCCAGGCATTGTTGATGTCTCTCTTGTGCCCTTGAGTCCGTTCTTGTCGTAATTCTTCCACTCAGTAGCATTCTCAAGTGGAGCCTTGCCGCCGTGACCCTTGTAGTCCTCAAGTTCAGGAAGGATTACAGGAAGTTCGCTGTCATCAAGGAATTCGATGCTTCCATCTTCCTTATAAACACAAGGAACAGGCTCGCCCCAGTAACGCTGTCTTG
>JAEEGK010023105.1_pt1 | contig 12998 bp, 8 predicted proteins | sample 8958771 | NCBI WGS metagenome assembly JAEEGK01 (sample SAMN16246547, study PRJNA631951) | gut metagenome | biome: gut microbiome; feature: rumen; material: SC-attached | host: Bos | place: Iran: Karaj | collected 2018-10 | reverse complement strand
TCATCAGTCAATAATTGGTTACGAGAGAAGCCTAGTTCGACGAGTTCAAGGTTTAATAAACGCCAATCAGCGGTTGAATTTGGACGGTACCAAATAAAGGCTAACCAACGGTTACCAGAGGAGTCTCTTTCTTCGAAATTACCACCATCTGGGTTATTAATTAAGACGATGTTATAAACCTTTTTAGAGGCGGTTGATTCTTTATCAGCGGCTTCTTGCGCTGCGGTTAAAACATGTTCGGTAAATTTAGAAGCTTTCTTACCCCATGGTTCAACTTTAGCGGTACTTTCTGGTGTGTTAACACCAAGGAAACGGGTTTTGATGGAAACAATACCACCGAATTCATCGACGTAGTCATCTTGGACAAAGTTAGCGGTATCACCATCGGTACAGCTTCTTAAAGAAACATAACCATAATGGTCGATCTTTTCGCCAGGATTACCAGCGAATCTCTTGCCTTCTAATTGATCGGCTAAAGCAAATTTAAATGAGTCAGTGACTGGTGTTGGGAGAAGTTCATCAACAGCATCACCTTGTCTTGTTTGGCAGGTATCGCAAGAACTATTCTTGCCACCGCCACTGCCACCATTAGAACCGCTATTAGAGTTACCACAAGCGGTTAATAACATGGCAAATAGAGGAATTAATAATAAACTTTTAAATTTCATAATTATTTCCTCACATATTCGGAAAGTTTCGCGTAGATTTCTTTAATCGCTGCATCAATTGTTCTTTGGCCAGTGAAGACCCAAGGAGTAATTGAAGCCACTTCGTTACGAATTGTCGCACTACCAGCAAATGGTGGATCAACGAATTTAATCCATTTTTCGCTATCTTTTGTGTAGTATTCTAAGTTGATATCAGCGGTTTCTGCTCTGATGATATCGGTTGTGGATAATGATTCTTTAGCTTCTGATAACCATGTCGCATAGTCACCATCTTCAAATAAATCCTTATCGTAGTTGGCCCACATACCAGCTTTGCCATCTGTTCCGGCTTTTTCAGCGTATGGGCAAGATGGATAATAACCAGTTTGAGAGCAGAAATAACCATTGGAATATTTGCTTAAGAATTTGATTAATTGCCAAGCTGCTACGCGTTGCTCGCGCGAACCTTTATCTAATAAAGCGAGGTTAGCACCTTGAGAAATAACATATTTGTTATTTTCGTTGATGTATGGGACAGGCGCTGCACCGATTTCAAATTTGTTACCAGCAGTTGTGTCATTAGCCACACCAGCGGAGCTACCTAATGTCATGACTGTTTTGCTGGCTTTGAATGGGTTAGAACCATATTTGGCTTCGCCCCAGTCCGCTGGAATACCCATGACGTTTTCATCATAGAGTTTCTTTAAGTTGGTTAAGCCAGTTCTTGTTTCTTCAGAGTCAAAAGCTAAATAGCCTTTTTGGGCTTTCTTATCGTATTCAGTATAAGTACCACCATTTTGACGGACGTTAGTAATGAATAAGTTGGCTTGTGAGTCATAAGAGAATGGTTTAAATCTCTTTGTCGCATCGGTGAAATCAGGAGCGTAGACTTCTTTTAAGTCTAAGACAATCTTTTTAGCACCGCCTGCAACAGTTGTACCATCATCGTATAAGGTCTTACCGTATAAGGAATTATCGGCTAAATAACTTAAGATATTTTTACCGACTGTTTCTAATTCATCATAGGTAGCAGGAACGAAGATTTTAGTTTTTAAAGTTTCATCTTTCGCGCAGTATTCAAAGAATGTTTTGTTATAAACAAGAACTTCGGTGGATTTATTGAATGGGACACCTAAGGTAAATGGTTTACCATTCTCATCGAATTCGATGCTTTGATTTTCCACCATATAGTCAGTGTAGAAATCACTGATTTTAAATTTTTCACCAGCTGGCTCAAATGTTGGATTGTTAACATCATTTTCAAAATAGTAATCTAATCTGACGATGATATCGCTTTTCACATAGCTAGCGAAGTGGTCTGGATAACCGACAACAACGTGTGGATATTTGCCACTTGTAGCGGCTAAGGTGACAGCTTTTAAGCAGTCATCATAATTTGATTTAGATTCATAGTTGACTTTGACGCCTGTTAAACGGGTGAATTCATCGAGTAAATCACCTAAAACATCGTTAATCGCAGAACCAAAACCTGCCCACATGTCAATTGTTTGACCACTGACATCAACATTAAAGTCTAGGTCATAGGCATAACTATTACGACCACCACAGCCACTTAAAGAAGTGGCAAGCATGGCAAGTAATGGTAAACCTAATACTGCTTTATAGGGTTTTTTCATAATAAACTCCTTTCATTAATAAAGATTTATTATTGTTTATGATAATCAGATAAGGAATTATAGACAGCATCCAAAGCCGCGGAGACGGTGGAATATGGATTACCAGTCATTAAGTAGCCAGGAATTAATTCAACGGCTTCACGGATATCAGCGGAACCACGGAAACCTGGATCAACGAATTTGGTCCAACCTTGACCTTCGCCGTTATATGTTTCGTTGTTAACAACAGCGGAAGCGAGTTCTAATTCTTCGGTCGCGGAATGTAAGTCACTTTCTAAGTAACCTTGATAATCATCGCTTTCGAAGGAATAAGAACATGTTGGATAGTAACCAGTTTGAGAAGCAAACTTACCGTTTTCTTGTTGTGACAAGAAGACCATTAATTTCCAAGCGGCGACTTTTTGCGCGTCGGTACCTTTATTGAATAAACCTAAAGATGTACCTTGGGAAATAACGTATTTATGTGACACATCTTTAACTGGGATTGGAGCACACTTGGTTGGAATAGCCGCACTAGTGATATTGCTTAAACCAGCGGTTGAACCAACGTTCATGACGGATTTATAAGCTTTGAAAGCACTGGAACAATAAAGTTCATTCCAGACGCTTGGGATACCCATGACTTTGGTATCGAATAAGTCTTTAAGCATATTCATCGCTTCAGTAGTAGCAGCTTTATTAGCGGCATCATTGAATGTGACGTAACCACGACCTGTCGCGGTCTTATCGACTTCGGTATATTGGGCACCATATTGTCTCACTAATGTGATGAATAAGTTTGCACCAGCGTCATAGGTGAATGGACGGAAGTCATCTTCAATAACCGCGCTTAAGTTCATGATGATATCAACACCCGCTGTGGAAACGGCGGCGGTTGTATCATACCAGTTACCATCACTACCGAGGATCTTGCCATCCGCGGAAGCGGTCTTGAAGCCTGGTTTTAATAAGTTGATGATTTCTGTACCAACGTTTTTGACATCGGTCCATGTCACTGGGACAAAGATTTTATCTTTGTAAGCATCCATGCCAGCGGCCCATTCAAAGAATTTGGAGTTATAAACCATAACTTCTGTTGATTTATTAAATGGGACACCTAAAACGTAACCACTACCATCTTCTTTATATTCGAGTGTTTCGTTTTCGACGGTGTAGTCTTTATAGAAATCGTTATAGTCGAGTAATTTAATGCCATCGCTACCGAATCTAGTACCGTTTTGTGTATAGGCACCTTCCGCTTCACCACGTTGTTTATCGTGTTCAATAACACCATCAAGTCTTAATAAGATGTTGCTCTTAATATAAGAAGCGAAGTGATCTGGATAACCATTAGCGATGTTTGGGAAACTACCAGAGGTAGACGCTAAGTTAATGGCTTTTAATAAGTTTGGATAACCACCTTTTGATTCGTATTCAACCTTAATGCCTGTCTTTTGGGTGAATTCATCGAGGAGTTCCTCCATGATGGTATTGATTTTGCTACCAAAACCAGTCCACATTGTGATGGTTACGCCTTTAGTGTCGATATTGACATCAAGACTATCTGTATCAGCATCACCTGGTACGAAACTACCACCACAGCTGGTGAGTGATGTCATCAAGCCCATGGCAAGAGGTAAAAGGAGTAAGGCGGATAATTTTCTTGTGTTTTTCATAAAACATTTCCTTTCTATATTTATTAACCTTTGATACCGCTTCTAGAGACGCCACGCATAATGTATTTTCTAAAGATAAGGAAGAAAATAAATAATGGGACTGTCGCAAATAAGGAACCGGTAATTCTCGCTGGTGTATCATTTGTGAATTCACTTGTGAATTGACTCATTAAACCGTTGGAGACTAAGAGCATGCTATGGTCTATGCCCATATTAGCCAAGACACTGTTTTTGCCAGAAGCAATTAAGGTTGGCCAAATGTAAGCATTCCACGCGCCCATCAAAGATAAAATCAAAATAGTGACGATTGTTGGCATAGCGATTGGAATCATGCATTTCCATAAGTATTGGAAGTGTCCATAACCATCGACTTTTGCCGCGAGGAATAATTCGTTTGGAATTTGTTGGAATGTTTGACGGAGGTAGAAGATGTAGAAGACACTAACGCCGTGGACCAAGATTAAGGCGGCAAATGTATTTGCCCAACCTAATTGGACGGTTGTTTGATAGTTGGTCATCATCATCATTTCACCTGGGACCATCATCGTTCCTAAAAGGATGGTGAATAAGATGTCTTTACCTTTGAAGTTGACTCTAGCGAATGCGAAAGCCGCTAAAACGGAAGTGACAACGGTAAAGGCAGTAGAAGCCACAGCCACGATAATTGTATTAAGGTAGAATGTTCCGAAATTGAATGAACCTTGGAACACCTTCTTAAATTGTTCAAAAGAGAAGTTCGAGCTGTTTAAATAGAAGACTAATTTACCTGATAATTCTTCTTGTTCAAAAGCGGAGGTACTCTTGAAGGAAGTAATGATCATGTACCAGAAAGGTAACAAGATAAATAAGCCGACGAGTGTTAAGAATGCATAAAGGAGGACTTGGGTAATAATCTTACGCGCTTTATAGATTCTTAGTTGTCTTTCGCTAGCGAAATATACTTCATGTTCAGCCATAATTTACCTCCCTCCTAGTAATGGACTCTGTTCTTACTGACTGCGAACTGAGCCACGGTAATAACAAGGACGATACCAAGTAAGATAACGCACCCCGCTGCACCACGACCAGCTGCTGAGTCAGCTGTCGAGTCAATTAATTTAACGATATAACCAACAACGGTAATCCATTCCGACTGGTCAGAACCACCGAAGTTTTTCGAACCACTACCAAACAAAGCGATAACCTGTGAATACGATTTACAAGCACCGATGAAGGAAGTGATCGTAATATAAAGAATTTGTGGCGATAAGAGTGGCACGGTAATTCTTCTAAAGATGGTGACTTTAGAGGAGCCGTCAATTCTCGCGGCATCATAGTATTGTTTATCAATCGCCGATAAACCAGACATGAAGACGAGGATCTTGAAGGCTAAGCCATTCCAAATCGCATAAATAACGATAACGACAAACATGTTCCATCTATTAGCGTAGATGTCTAACCAGTGTTGTGGTGAAACACCAAACATGCCAAGGAAGACGTTAAAGAAGCTACCGGCACTACCGGAGAACATGGCGTTAAAGACCATACCTAACGCGATGGTATTTGTGACGTAAGGTAGGAAGAAAATTGTTTGATATAAACCTTTTAAAGGTTTAATAGCGTTTAAGCACACCGCTAAGAGAAGACCAATAACAATGGTCAATGGGACAGAGACAATCACGATTAAACCGGTATTGCCTAAGGCGCGTTGGAAGACAGGATCTCCCAAAACCTTAATATAGTTTTCAATACCCCATGACACATGAATGCTACTTCTCGTGTTCTGCAAAGCGGCAATATAGTTTGAAATAACAAATGAACTACCGGAATTACCAACCCAATAGAAGTTATTAACAAACGACATGATGAATGTGTTGAGGATTGGATAGATCATGAAAAGGATTAAGAAGATTAAGGCAGGGATTAACGCAATCCAGCCCTTCACCCATTCAGGCATGATGAAAGCGGCCTTCTTGGTGCGAAGTTCTTTACGTGTTGAAATGCCTAAACTCGCTAGCTTAGCATCCCAATCAACGACTGCACTTGGATTTGGTTCTACGACATTTTCCATAGAATTAAGTCGGACTATTTAATCCTTTCTCCAGATTCTTCAAACACGTAGAAACGTTTTGGTTTGAAGTTCACGTTATCTTTTCCTTCAACATCTTTCCAATTTTCCACTGGAATAATAATTTTGAGATTGCTATTCTCTTGGCCATGGACTTTGCCGATCATTGAGACGTCACGTCCCACTCTTTGGACGTATTCAACAACGACTGGTACACCACCCTTTTCATCAAGAGTAAAGGCTTCTGGACGAATACCAATCTTCACTGTTCTATCTTTTTGGATGATTTCTTCTTCGTAGAAGACAAGTTCTAATTCAGGATTTTCTAAAGCGGTTAATTCTTGTTGTGATTTGCCTTCTTTCTTTTCTGGATGTTCTTCTAAGTCTTTAAGATAATCTTCTAAGGACATATCGGTGCCTTTAACAACGGTCTTTTCTTTCTTGATCTTACCGTGGTATTCACCTTCATATTCCTTACCTGTATCAAAGACTTTGCCATCGATTAAGAGCTTGCCATCTTTAATTTCTCCATCAAAAACGTTAATAGCTGGAGAACCTAAGAATTTAGCAACAAATAAGTTAACTGGTTCATCATAAACTGTTTGCGGAGCATCGATTTGTTGAATGACACCGAAGTTCATGACGACAATCACATCAGAAATAGACATCGCTTCTTCTTGGTCGTGAGTAACGAAGATGGTTGTAATACCAGTTTCTTTTTGAATTCTTCTAATTTCTTCACGAGTTTGAAGTCTTAAACGAGCGTCTAAGTTAGATAATGGTTCATCTAATAATAAGACACGAGGTGTTTTCGCTAAAGCACGAGCGATCGCCACACGTTGTTGTTGACCACCGGAGAGTTCTTTTGGTTTTCTCTCGAGATAAGGTTCGATATCGACTAAACGCGCCATTTTGTGGGCAATAGCGTCTTTTTCCGCTTTGCTAAGGCGAGTTTTGGTCACTTCCTTATACTTTGCTGGATCAGCAGTTTTGAGTTCGTTTAAAGCCTTTTGTGCTTCCGCTAAGGATGCTTCCGCTTCTTCGAGCTCTTTTTGTGCTTCTTCGACACCTTCATTTGCCTTTTGAGCTTTCTTTAATTTAGATTTTGCCTCGTTCACTCTTGTTTTGTGAGTGTCGAGTGGTCCTGGGAAACGGACGTTGTCTAATGGGAAGGTAATATTCTGTTTAACTGAAAAATGTGGATAAAGAGCATAGTTTTGGAAAACTAAACCAATACCACGATTTTCTGGTGGAACAGAAGTGACATCTTCATCACCAAACCAAATCTTTCCGTCTGTCGGTTTGTGGAGACCCGCAATCATGTAAAGAGTTGTTGATTTACCACAACCGGAAGGACCGAGTAGGCCGACAAGTTTACCGTCAGGCACGACAAAAGACATATCGTTGACCGCGGTAGTTTGAGAACCCTTCTTACCAATAAAAGTCTTAGTAAGATGTTCGATTCTTACTTCCATATAAATTTCCTCCTAATTATATATGCTAGAAGTTCACGCATTTATATTAGCACGATGAAAATAGACTATTAAAGTTTTTATTTAAAAACTATATAGGGGTCAAAAAAGGCCTAAAACTACTTGTCTCTAAAATGTGGGTTAGTGTAGATAATGTTATCGTTAGAGGCGTTAATATCACTACTTCTGACGCTCTCAACGTACTCGTCAATCTCTCTTTGCGTCTTCTCTTCTTCTTCGGCATTTTTAAACCACGTTGACTCTCTTGCATCAACGACCAAAGTGCCAGCAAAAATGTCATGGAAAGCGCGATTATTCTTGCTAAAGATCGCAAAGATGTAGGAGGCTAAAAAGGCCACAGAAGTAATAAGAAGCGACCAAATTGAAAAGCCTGTGATAAAAATAACGGCAATAATTAAGAAAGTTGGGAATAAAAAGCGAGGAATTAACTGCAAACGGGAATATTGGTAACCTAACTTATTAACTAAACAAGTATGCATAACCTTTTTTCCAATCGTTTCGCCGTTTTTAAAGCACAAAGGAATGAGGAAATAGAAAATCATGAACGTCACAAAAATTGCGATTACAAGCGGAAAAGTTGAAGCAAAAAAGGCGTAATGATTATAATCGTTTTGTAGTTTAGTAAGAGAAGTTAAATCTGAAAGAGCGTAATAATAGATATATTTTTCTTTCGCGGCAACAGATCCTTCCTTCACATCTTCATCAGCGACATAAAAATAATCTCTTAACTGTTTTTTAGCGGTTTCCGAAAGTTCATTTACACCATTGTTGCTCTCTTTAGGAAGAGCAAATTCTTCATATAAAGGAGCACTACTTTCATCAAGTTTATAGGTGAAGAAAGCGGGACCATAAATCTTCACGATATTCGGTCGAGAATTAAGCTCATTTTGTTCGTATTTATTTAAAGCGTCATCTTGCCCATAAATGAAGACGTTGAACCAATATTTATCGTAGGTTTTGTTTGTCTCTTGAGAGTAATAATTATGATAAAAATCATAAAACATCGTTTGATAATCTTCATAATTATCGTATTTATATTCTTCTAATTCACCTTTTTCTAATTTCATTAAACCAGAGTTAACGATGGTTTGAGTGTAGTCATCTTTATAGGCTTTAATCCAACTGACATTAGAGGCGATAGAAGAGATAGCAAGATAAATACCCGCCCCAATAAAAATGGTAATAACTAAATCAATAATCGCCCCAAAAGTACGCGAAAATAAGGAAGCACTGACAATCTTTTTCACGCGATTATTGAGGTCCATTGCTAGCCTCTTTTCTTTGCTTGATAATATCTAAAGCTTTTTGATAATGTTCTTCATCAGGATAGATAATCGTGTTCTTATCAGTTTTAATCACAATTGTGCCTGACATTAAGTCATGAAGAGCTTTCTTTTTCGGGGTGAACACAAGTGTTCCTAACGAGATTAATAGGAGTAAGATGACCGCTAATAATTGGAAATATAAGCTATTAATAATGCAGACGTAAATTGTGGCGCCCAAAAGAGGAATTGCTCTTAAGAGCAAACGCCATTTCTTGACTAGGTAGCCACGATCATCTACAACTGCTAATTTAAAGATATATTTACCCACTGTTTTGCCAAATGGGGAAAGTAATGGAATGAGGATATAGAAAATGATTAAAGAAGGAATAGCGGCCACAAACATCAAAATGATATTCATATCGCGTATCACTTTATTTGCATCTTTAATCGCTGGCTGAGCGTAGAAATCATTAATGGCGTTTTGATATGTTTCTTTTAAGAACGAGAGAAGCCCACTATCGTTTTTAAGGCGTTTAATTGTCTCTCCATTTGAAACGACATCTTCAATGTATTGCTCGTCAATAAGAGCGATTTTGCTTTCATCTTTTACGCCACCACTTTCTTGATATTTAAAGTATTTAATCTCTTGATTTTCGTCTTTTAATTTGAGGATTTTTTCGTTAAAAAAGGCGACGTTATAATAATCTTTTGGTAGATAAGATAAACCATCTACTAAGATCGTATCATCTTTATTCAAAGATGCTTCATAGCCAGAATCGATATTTTCCCCAGTTAAATAAGATAAATAAAAATAAGAAATTTTATTAATAATTAAAGGATTATTATCTTCTAAAGTTAATAAGTCGTTATCACTATAAGAAACATAGCCATTTTTCTCCTCGTATTTAGCGAGTTTAGAGTATTTAATATGGCTTGAAAGAGTTTCATTTGAATTAATATAGTTTTGATTAGTTTTCCCAACGATTAATCCAGAGATTGTTAGAATAACAAAAGATAACAAAATAAAGATCGCTAAATCGATGCTAGCCGCGGCAAAACGCGGAAGCATTTTCGGTAGTTCATAATCGTTAATTGGTTTAATATCTTCTTTACGATAATCTGTATCAATCGCGTTATCTAACATGATAATAAGATAACATATTATTTAGATAAAATAAAAACCCATCTTTTTGAGGGATGGGTTTTAGAATCTTGATTAGTTAAATTATTTAATAATTTCGCTAACTGTACCAGCACCAACGGTTCTGCCACCTTCACGGATGGAGAATTTGGTACCTTTTTCCATGGCGATTGGGTGAATGAGTTCAACGCTGAGTTCAACGTTATCACCAGGCATAACCATGTCAACACCAGCAGGAAGTGTAATAACGCCTGTGACGTCGGTGGTACGGAAATAGAATTGTGGACGGTAGTTGCTTAAGAAAGCTGTGTGACGGCCACCTTCTTCTTTTGTTAAAACGTAGACTTGACCTTTGAATTTGGAGTGTGGAGTAACACTACCTGGTTTTGCTAAGACTTGGCCACGTTCGACTTGGTCACGGTTGATACCTCTTAATAAGACACCAACGTTGTCACCGGCTTCGGCGTAGTCAAGAATCTTACGGAAGGATTCAAGACCGGTAATAACAGATGTTTGTGTTGGTTTGATACCAACGATTTCGACTTGGTCACCTAATTTAGCTTGGCCACGTTCGACACGGCCTGTAACGACGGTACCACGACCAGAAATGGTCATGACGTCTTCGATAGCTAATAAGAATGGTTTGTCGTTTTCTCTAGCTGGAGCTGGGATATAGGAATCGCAAGCTGCCATTAATTCTTCGATGTGTTTTTCTTCTTCTGGATTGCCATCAAGAGCTAATCTTGCGGAACCGCGGATGACTGGAACTTCATCGCCTGGGAAGCCGTAGCTATTTAATAAGTCACGGACGTCCATTTCGACTAAGTCTAATAATTCTGGGTCATCGACTAAGTCTGTTTTATTGATGAACACAACAATGTATGGGACACCGACTTGGCGGGCTAATAAGATGTGTTCACGAGTTTGTGGCATAACACCATCAGTACCTGCAACAACAAGGATAGCACCATCCATTTGAGCAGCACCAGTAATCATGTTTTTGATGTAGTCAGCGTGTCCTGGGCAGTCAACGTGGGCGTAGTGTCTTGTTTCTGTTTGATACTCAATGTGTGCGGTGTTAATTGTAATACCACGAGCTTTTTCTTCTGGTGCGGAGTCGATTTGAGCATAATCAGTTTTGACTGCGCCACCTTTTTTTGCTAAGACAGATGTGATAGCAGCGGTTAATGTTGTTTTACCGTGGTCAACGTGACCGATGGTACCAATATTGACGTGTTGTTTAGATCTGTCAAAATGTTGTTTTGCCATAAATAGAAATCTCCTTTCTTTTCGTTAATAACAAGTTTGCAACGATATCATAATATAGCAAATTATTTTTTCGTGCAATATCATTTGATATTACACTAGTTTTAGCGGGCAATCACTCCCACCTTTTTTAATATTTCATCTTGAACGTAACGAGGGGTTTCACCGTAGTGATCAAACTGCATGACGTAGTTACCTCTACCTTGAGTCATACTACGTAAATCGGTGACATAACCGAACATTTCGCTAAGAGGAACTTCCGCTTCAATGATTTTAGCGTTAGCTCTTTGAGATTCACCAGTCATTTGTCCTCTTCTACGGGAGATATCACCAATGACATCACCATAGTATTGTTCTGGGACAGTTACTTCAATCTTCATGATTGGTTCTAAGATAACTGGTTGACATTTTTTAGCCGCTTCTTTTAAAGCCATAGAAGCAGCGATTTTGTAAGCAGCTTCGCTGCTATCGACATCGTGATAGCTACCATCGAATAATGTAGCTTTGATATCGACAACTGGGAAGCCCGCTAACATACCACGATTGAGGGCGTCTTTTAAGCCATCATCTGTTGGTTTGATATATTCTTTTGGAACAGTACCACCAACGATTGCATCAACGAATTCATAGCCTTTACCTTCGTTTGGTTCAAATCTGATCCAAACATGACCGTATTGACCACGACCACCAGATTGTCTGATGTATTTGCCTTCGCATTCGCCTGCGACTTTAATTGTTTCGCGGTATTCAACTTGTGGCGCACCAACGTTGACTTGAACGCCGAATTCTCTCTTCATTCTATCAACGATGATGTCTAGGTGTAATTCACCGACACCAGCGATGAGGGTTTGACCAGTTTCAGGATTGGTTCTTACTCTAAATGTTGGATCTTCTTCCGCGAGTTTTTGTAAGGCAATCGTCATCTTTTCTTGGTCCGCTTTTGTTTTTGGTTCAACAGCTTCCTCAATGACTGGATCTGGGAATTCCATCTTTTCTAAGATCACGGTTTTGCCGACTTCACATAATGTGTCACCAGTAATGGTGTTTTTAAGTCCGACGACCGCACCGATATCACCAGCGTGAAGCGCTTCGACTTCTTGACGGTGATTAGAGTGCATTAAGACGACACGACCGATTCTTTCTTTCACTCCTTTAGTGGAGTTCATGACATAACTACCAGATTTTAATGTACCGCTATAAACACGGACATAGGCGAGACGACCAATGAATGGGTCTGTCGCAATCTTGAATGCCAAGCAAGCTAATGGGGCGTCATCATTTGGTTCGCAGTTAATTTCATTACCGCGATCATCTGTGCCTTTAGCGTGTGGAATATCAAGTGGGCTTGGTAGATAGTCAATAACACCATCTAAGAGCATTTGAACGTTTTTGTTCTTGTAAGCACTACCACAGAAGACTGGGTGGAATTCACCAGTAAGAACAGCCTTACGGATAGCGTTTTTGGTTTGTTCTACGGAAGGATCCTTTCCTTCGAGAACCATCATCAGAATTTCTTCATCGAAGTTAGAAAGAGCTTCGAAGAGTTTCATTCTGAGTTCTAAGACTTTTTCCTGATATTCTTCGGGAATTGGTACTTCATGAGGTTCTTCGTTAACGTCAGAAGCATAAACATAAGCTTTTTGTTCAATGATATCGATACAACCTTTTAAGGAAGATTCGATACCGATTGGATATTGCACTGCTTCAGCGTTAGCGCCGAGACGTTCTCTAAGAGAACGAACACTCATTTCAAAGTCAGCACCGATGGCGTCCAACTTATTGACAAAGACAATACGTGGAACACCATATTTGCTACCTTGTCTCCAGACAGTTTCAGTTTGTGGCTC